>Ga0326726_10001763_pt1 | contig 20136 bp, 13 predicted proteins | sample MHFenrmetagenome_2_FD_207603 | JGI IMG/M metagenome (GOLD analysis project Ga0326726, IMG submission 207603) | Lab enriched peat soil microbial communities from Michigan Hollow, Ithaca, NY, United States - MHF15MN | ecosystem: Environmental > Terrestrial > Soil > Wetlands > Peat | place: USA... | reverse complement strand
CGCACGACGTCCCGTGAGCTCGTCCGTACGTATCTTGCGCGTATCGGGACATACGACCACCTGCTTCACGCGGTGCTCGCCGTCAACCCGAAGGCCCTCGAAGAGGCCACCCTTCGTGATCGGGAGCGCGCGCGGGGACAAGTGCGCGGTCCTCTGCACGGCATTCCCGTCGCGCTGAAGGACAACATTCAGACCACCATGATGCCGACCACCGGCGGCGCCCTCGCGTTCGAACGGTTCGTCCCTCCGTATGAGGCGACGCTTGTGGCCAATCTGCGTGCCGCGGGCGCCGTCGTCATCGCGAAGACCGGCATGACCGAGCTGGCCAACTGGGTGGCCGGCGATCCGACGCCGATGCCGACCAACTACAACGCGGTCGGCCGGTTCGGTTTCAACCCGTACGATCCACGGCGCGATCCGCGCGACGCGACCTTCGACGGACGCCCGGCGCTGGCGACCGGCGGCTCGAGCTCCGGCATCGGCACGTCGGCCAGCTTCTGGGCGGCGAACGTCGGCACGGAGACGTCGGGGTCGATCCTCAGCCCGTCGAACCAGAACATGCTCGCCGGCATCAAACCGACGGTCGGACGGATCAGCCGCTACGGCGTCATCCCGATCACGGCCGATCAGGACACCGCCGGGCCGATGGCCAGAACGGTGACCGACGCGGCGATCATGCTCGGCGCGCTCGAAAGCGCGTCGCCCGATCCGCACGATCTAGCGACACGAACGTGCACGCCGCCGCCAGGCCGCAACTACACGCGGTTCCTGCGCGCCGGCGCGCTGAAAGGCGCGCGCATCGGGATTCCCCGCACGTTCTTCTACGATCGCGTCCTCCAGCCAGGGACGACCCTGGGGACGCCGTCGCGCGGCGGCCTCGACGATGCGCAACAGGCCGTGATGGCCGAGGCGATCGCCGTGTTGAGGAAGCAGGGCGCCGTCGTGATCGATCCCGCCAACATCCCGAGCGTCGTCGATCCGGATCCGCAGAGCAATTTCCTCGGCTGGAACATCTGTTCGGGCGAAGGCGACGCCAAAGGCAAGGACGCCGACTGCACCGTGGTCCTGAAGTACGGGATGAAGCGCGACTTCAACGCGTGGCTCGCGACGCTCGGACCGGGGGCGCCGGTGAAGAGCCTGACCGAGCTGCGCGAGTGGAACGTCGCGCACGGGAAGGCCGACGCGCTGAAGTACGGCCAGAGCAACCTGGATATCTCCGACGAGATGGACGTCGAGCGCGACCGCGCCCGCTACGAGGCGGACAGGGCGAAGGACATTCGCCTGGCGGGAACGCACGGGATCGATGAGGTGATGGCCGCGCAGCAGCTCGACGCGCTGCTGTTTCCGGGTTCCAGCGGAGCGGGAATCTCGGCCCGCATGGGGTACCCGACGGTCATCGTGCCGTTCGGGATGGTGCCGAATGCGCCGACTCCGCCCTTTCCGGACGGCTTCGACGCGAAACCGGCCCCTTATGGCGTCAGCTTCGCCGGCCGGGCATGCAGCGAGCCACGCCTTCTGGCGCTGGCGTATGCGTTTGAGCAGGCCACGAAGCGGCGTGTGCCGCCGCCGAATCTTCGCTGAAGGGGAAGTTTAGGGAAGGTACTTCCTATGGAAATTCGCCAAGCGTCCCAGTACTCTAGCGTCGTCCCTTTGACACACGACGAGCCGCCGCCGGGCAGCCAGGCGACTTCTGGCAATGACGTCACTCAACTGCTGAAGCGGTGGAGGAAGGGTTCGCCCGAGGCCGCGTCCGCGCTGATGGAACGCGTCTACGGCGAGCTGCGTCGTCTTGCCGCCGGGTACATGCGGCGCGAGCGCGGGGGGAAGACGCTGCAGCCGACGGCAGTGGTCAACGAAGCGTTTCTGCGTCTGCTGCCGCAGCGAAACGTCTCATGGGAGAACCGCGCGCATTTCTTCGGCATCGCCGCGAAAATGATGCGCCGTGTGCTGGTCGACCACGCGCGGCGCAAGAAAGCGGTCAAGCGCGACGCGGGGCCGGGAGAGCCGGTGTCGATTTCCGGCGTGCCCTCGCCGAGGCGTGAGGCGGATCAGGTCGACGTGCTCGCGCTCAACACTGCACTATCCGCGCTCGCCGAGCTCGATTCCCGTCAGGCAGAGATCGTCGAGATGCGGTTTTTCGCAGGGTTGACCGTCGAAGAAGTCGCGGAGGTCCTCAACATCTCCGAGGCGACGGTCAAGCGCGAATGGTCGACGGCGAAGATGTGGCTCAGGCGCCACATGAGAGGGCTGGAGGAGAAAGCTTAAAGCGCAAAGCTTGAAGCGCAAAGTAAGTTGGAGACTTTCCACTTACTTTCAACTTTGCGCTTTGCGCTTTTCGCTTTCAAAGGACACTCCTGATGGATGCAGACAGTTGGCGACAGGCGAAGAGCGTGCTGGAGGCGGCGCTGCTGTGCGAGCCGGCCGAACGCAATGCGCTCATCGCGGCGCGCTGCGCTGATCCGTCGCTGCGCCGCGAAGTCCTGGCCTGCCTTGACGAGCACGACGAGAGCTTTCTCGAAAGCGCCCTGACGATCACAAACACGTTCGAGCACGCGACGTCGGCGGACGACGTGGAAGCGCCGCCAGACGTGAAGATCGGAGAGCGGATCGGCCGGTACGAAGTGGTCGGACGTCTCGGCGCCGGTGGCATGGGCCAGGTGTTCCTCGGGAAAGACACCGAGCTGGACCGCCAGGTCGCGCTGAAGTGTCTGCTCGCGTCGGCATCGGCTGTGGACGTGCGATCGCGCATTCTGCACGAAGCCCGCGCGGCGGCTCGCATCAAACACGACAACATCGCCGTCGTTCACGATTTCGTCGAGCATGATGGCCGTCCGTTCATCGTGATGGAGTACGTCGAGGGCGAGAACCTCGCGCAGGTGCTGAAGCGCGAGCGTCCGCCGCTCGAACGGATTCTCGCAATCGGCCGCCAGCTCGCATCGGCGCTCGCTGCCGCGCACGCGAAAGGCATCATCCATCGCGATCTCAAGCCGGCCAATATCCAGGTGACGCCGGACGGGCCCGTGAAGATTCTGGATTTCGGCGTCGCGCAGGCGAGGTCAATAGCGGAAGCGGAGCCGGCCGGCGCTGTGACGACCGCTTCGGTGCCGCTGTCCACGACGATGGCGACGTTGCGCACGGAGCGCGGCGCCATCAGGCATCCCGGGACGCCGGCGTACATGTCGCCTGAGCAGATGTTCGGGAAGCCGATCGACGGGCGGTCGGACATCTACAGCCTCGGCGTGATCCTCTACGAGATGTCGACGGGCCATCGTCCGTACTCGACGGACGACCCGCTCGACGTCGTGCTCGCATTGAGCCACAAGCTGCTGCGGCCGAGCGGCGCCGAGACGCATCTGCCGGAAGCGGTGAACGACGTCATCGGGAAGATGCTTGCGGTCGATCTGGATCAGCGCTACCAGACGGCCGCGGAAGTTGAAAACGTGCTCACGGGGCTCATCACGCCGGAGCCAGGAGCGATTGCGTCCGTCCGTTCGATACGACAGTCGCGCCTGAAGCTTGCCGTGAAGGTGGCGGTTGTGGTCATCGCTGTTCCTGTGGCTATCAGCGCTCTCGGCTTTCTGGAGACGGCCGCGTTCAACTATGCGCTTGGCCGCACTTCGCCTTTCGATGAGGAACGACGTCTGGCTTGGCTAGGAGCCGGCGCGTCGGCTCTATTTCTACCGTTGATTTATCAGGTCGTGCTCTTCTTCATGCTCGCTGCAGTCAGATTCGTCGTGCGTATGCTCAGCCTCTCGCGAAACATCGATCGGTTGCTCGCGACGGGTTTCACTCACACCCAGCAACTTAGCTCGCGGCTCGGACTGAACGACCCCGTCGTGCTGTCACAAGCCGTCGCCATGTTCGGACTCCTCGCCATCGTGGCGCTCGTCGCAGAATTCCGGGAGGTCGTGCGGGCGTGGATGGCGAGGATCGATACGTACCCGCTCGAGCTGCTTGCGCCTCTCCGACCAGGCAATCGAACGGCGTATCAGATCTATCACTTCCTCCTGTCCACGCTTGTCTTCGCACTCACTCTGGCCGTCGTTCGCATCTGGCGCCTTCGTGCGGCTCACGGCGTGCGGAATGGTGCTGGCTCCTACGCGAGTGTTGTGGGGCTGCTGACGTTTTCCATCGTCATGCTCGTCCTTCCGCACCGAATCTCCCAAACACCCAAGTTTGAACGCGTGGATGTCGGAAGTGATCAGTGCTTTGTGCTCGGCGAGCACGACGACCGGTTGCAGGTCCATTGCCCGGCGGACCCGCCTCCCCGGAACCGAATCATCCAGCGAGACGCTGAAGAGGTCAGGCGACTGGGAACGAGTCAGAACATTCTTACAGCTCCGGAAACATCTCGTTGACGAAAGGATCCCTATGGTGCGAGCTCGGATAGTCGGTGTGGTCACGGCCGTCATTGCGGTTGTGATGATGTGTCCGTCGAGGGCTTCAGCAGAATCGGACATGATTTCGTGGCTCGATGGCCTCAGTGGTCCCGGTCCGTTCTACAGCAGGATCCCCGCCTTCGCCGGCGTCGAAATCAAGATTCTTTGCGCCTCGCCCATGAACAATATTCATGGCTTGTTCACGGCGAGCTTCGCCGAGGATTCAACAACCAAGCTTCCGTGCCTGACCAACTCGCCCAAGATCAAGTGGTACGTGACAGTGCACTACGACTACTTGACGACGGGCGAGACGACTCAATTCAACGAGTCGACGACAAGGCGCATCAACGCTCACGTGCTCGAGGGCTCCTGGAGATGGCGTTTGCTTCCGTCTGTCGATGCCGGCGTCGCCGTGGGCTGGACGGGATTTACCGACGCTCGAGAGCAATCAACCGGTCTGACGAAGTTCCCACTGGTGAGCCGCTTCACCGCCACACCGGTGAGCATCGTCGTGAGACCATGGCAGTGGTTTGCGCCAGATTACTTTTTGGCGCGCGCGGTCGCGATTCGATTCAACGAGGCCATTCTGTTCGGAAGTATTTCAAGTGTCGACTTCGCTGGAGCGCCGGGCGCGTTCTCGCGCGGAACAGAAGCGAACGCACGGGTCGCAGTGACCTTCGACTATGCCATCGCGTCGATACATTGAGGGATATGCCACCACGAGGTAGTCACCACATTTGAATCCAGCGCGCGGGGTCGTTACAGACCGCGCGCTGGTCGTCCTTTTCGTCCAACAGCGCGCAGTGTGAAGTCAACGCGTGAAAAACCCGATAAGGTCTACGCGATGAACAGGCCAGTCTGGCTGGTTTTGACATGCGCTGTCTTCCTCGTCGGCCTCAGCTTTGCGGGCTGCAACGTCAACCAGCCACCGCCGGGCACCGTCGTTGACGAGGCCATGCAGGCCGGCTGGACGGCGTCGAAGCTCAAGCCCGCCGTCGTGGACGCCGCCAACCCCGACTACTTCCGCGAGATGGACGGCGGCGTCTCGCTGATGCCCGACGAAGCGGCGGGCCGGATTACCTGGCTCGTCTGGACCGGCGGAAACGACCGTCTCTGGGACACGCTCGCGACCGCAAGCTTCGGCTCGCTCGATTTCCTCAAGACGCTCTCATCGCCCCCGACGACCCTCGACGTGCCGTACAACCGCGACACGCGGTGGTTGTACCAGGGTCTGGTCAACGAACCCTGCATGCACAGGGCGACCGCTCCCGATCCGAATCGGTACGGTCTGTGGCTCGACGTGCGCGATCCGGGTTGTCCGCCGGATCCTTACGCCGACGCGACGAAGTATCCGGGCGTGCCCTTCGGCGCGCGCGGCAAGACCATGCCCGTCGGCTCCTACTACGGCGAGCCGTCCGGCATCGTCGGGCTGCGTCTGTTTCCGAATCCCAACTTCGACGAACAAGCACGGAAGCGATGGAACGCGGAGCGGTACTACTCCGATCCGCATTACTACTACTCGAAGGATCTCGTGCGGCCGTACCGCGTCGGCATGTCGTGCGCGTTCTGCCACGTCGGCCCGAATCCGCTGAAGCCGCCGGCCGACCCGAACAACCCGCGCTGGGAAAACCTGAGCTCGAACGTCGGCGCGCAGTACTTCTGGTGGGATCGCGTCTTCAACTGGAAGGGCGACTACAACGCCGACAGCTTCTTCTTCCAGATCCTCCACGTGTCGAAGCCAGGGACGCTCGACACGTCGCTCGTCTCCACCGACAACATCGACAACCCGAGGACGATGAACGCGGTGTACCTGCTCGGTCCGCGGCTCGGGCTCGCGAAGCGGCTCGGCAAGGAGACGCTCGCCGCCGAGGGCGTGGGCAGCGGGAACAACAAGCAGCTGAACAACTACCTGCCGCCCGGACATCCGCTGACGCAGTACTTCACGCCGCCCTCCACGGTGTGGACGCCGCGCGTGCTCAAGGACGGTGCGGACTCGGTCGGCGGGCTGGGCGCGCTCAATCGCGTGTTCATCAACATCGGCACGTTCAGCGAGGAATGGCTGCTGCACTTCCGGCCGCTCATTGGCGGCAAGCCGATTTCGCCCATCGAGATCAAGGTGGCGCGGGAGCACTCGACGTACTGGAACGCGACCGAAGCGCAGACGCCCAACGTCGCGTTGTTCTTCCTCAAAAGCACCGATCCGCACCATCTCCGCGACGCGCCGGGCGGCGCGAGGTATCTCACCGAAGACGCCGCCACGCTCGATCAGGGCAAGGTCGTCTTCGCCGAGCGGTGCGCACGCTGCCACTCGAGCAAGCAACCGGATCTTCCACCCGGCCTCGACCTCGAGAACTGCAACGGCCCTGGATATCTGGACTGCTGGAATCGCTACTGGGCCTGGACGAAGACCGGCGACTACAAGAACCAGATGCGCGCGAAGGTCCGCGAGGACCGCTTCCTCGACGACAACTACCTGTCGACGGACATGCGCATTCCGGTCACGCTGCTCCAGACGAACGCCTGCAGTCCGCTGGCGACCAACGCGATCCGCGACAACATCTGGGACAACTTCTCGTCGGAGTCCTACAAGACGCTGCCATCCGTCGGGACGATCAAGGTCTGGAATCCGCTCTCGGAGACCGATGCCGGCCAGCCGAAAGAAATCGACTACGAGATCCTCGGCGGGGGCCGCGGCTTCACGCGCGTCCCATCGCTCATCAGCGCCTGGTCCACGGCGCCGTTCCTGCTGAACAACAGCGTCGGTCCGTTCGACCCGAGTCCGTCGGTCGAGTCGCGGATGCGCGTGTTTCAGGCGTCGATCGAGCAGATGCTCTGGCCGGAACGGCGTGAGAAGGACGCCGTGTTCGGGAACGAGAATCGTCCCGGCGTCGGCCACATCGATCGCACGACGGCCGACAGCTACATCTGGGTGCCCGAGGGCTACATCCCCGCGCAGCTCCGCCCGCTCGTCGGGATCGGCCGAAGACTGTTTCCGTTCCTGTTTCACAACGGCGACGTCCGGATCGGACCGATTCCGAAAGGCGTGCCGACCAGCCTGCTGGGCAACACCGACATGCTCGCTGCGGACGAGCCGCTCGCCGAGCGGCTGCAGCATCAGAAGGTCCTGCTCGATCTGCTGATCAAGGCCAAGCACGACCTGAAGAAGGACGATCACAACATCGAGCGCTTCAGGAATCTCGTGCCGGATCTGGTGAAGGTCAGTAAATGCCGCGACTACGTCACGAACAAGGGCCACTACTTCGGGACGTCGTACTTCGCCGAGGAGCCCGGCCTCACCGATCTCGACAAGCGCGCTCTTATTGCGTTTCTGAAGACGTTTTGACATGAATCGACGCGATCTGATCAAGTCCGCGATGATGGCCCTCGCCTGGCTGACCGGGCGTGGGCGTGGAGTCCGCGCAGCGGATCTGAATGTCGCCGACTCGCAGCCGGCCGGACGTGTGACGGGCCGACCACCGGCCGCCGCATCAGCTCAAGCGGGCATCGCGCCGGCGACTCAAGCGGCGGACGCCGACTACATCGTCGTCGGCTCGGGCGCGGGCGGCGGAACCGTGGCCGCGCGGCTCGCCGAACGCGGATTCCGCGTGCTGGTGCTCGAGGCCGGCGGCGATCCGCGGACACTGCAGGGCGGCGACGCCCAGGATCCGGCCGGCAATCGCCTGCCTGACGACTACGACGTCCCCGTGTTTCATCCGCAGTCGACGGAGAACGAGGCGATCAAGTGGGACTACTTCGTCCGACACTACGCCGACCAGACGCGCCAGACGCGCGATCCGAAGTACGTGGCGACGCACGACGGCAAGCAGGTCGACGGCATCTGGTACCCGCGGGCCGGCGCGCTCGGCGGCTGCACCGCCCACAACGCGATGATTCTCGTGTATCCGCACGACGCCGACTGGGACTACATCGCGGAGCTCACGGGCGACAAGTCGTGGCGGTCGTCTCGGATGCGGAAGTACTTCGAGCGGCTGGAGTCGTGTCACCACCGGCCGTTTGATCGCTTTCTGAGCGTGTTCGGCATCAATCCGAGCCGGCACGGCTGGCACGGCTGGCTTCATACGGAGAAAGCGGTGCCGATCGCCGCGATCGGGGACCGCGATCTGACTCGCACGCTCCTCGACACGGTGCAGGTGGCCCTCAAGGATGCGGGCGAGAAGTTCGCGCAGGTCAAGTCGCTGTTCCAGACGCAGTCGGATCCGAACGACTGGCGCAGCGTGCGCGACAGCGCCGTCGGAGTCCGCTACACGCCGCTGACGACGCGCAACCATCAGCGGATGGGCACGCGCGAGCGGCTTCTCGAGGTGCAGGCGAAGCATCCCAATCGCCTGAGGATCGAAACCGACGCGCTCGTGACGCGCGTGCTGTTCGACGATCGTCAGCGGGCGATCGGCGTCGAGTATCAGAAAGGCGCGCGGCTGTATCGGGCGCACGCGAAGCCTAGCGAGGCCGGCGGAGCAACGAAGCGCGCGACCGCTGCGCGGGAAGTGATCCTTGCGGGCGGCGCGTTCAACACGCCGCAGCTGCTGATGCTCTCGGGCGTCGGACCGGCCGCGACGCTCGGCCGTCACGGCATCCCGGTCCGCGTCGATCTGCCGGGCGTCGGCCAGAACCTCCAGGATCGCTACGAGGTCGGCGTCGTCAACCGGATGAAATTCCCCCGGTGGAACGTGCTGGAGCACGTGCAGTTCGCGCGCGGCGACGCGGCCTATCAGGAATGGGCCACGCACCGCGAGGGCATCTACACGACCAACGGCGCCGTGCTGGCCGTCATCAAGCGGTCGAATGCCGAGCGGCCGCTGCCTGATCTCTTCTGTTTCGCCCTGCTCGGGCTCTTCAAGGGTTACGTCCCGGGCTACTCGGCGGACTTCGCGAAGAACCTGAACGTGTTGACGTGGGCTGTCCTGAAGGCGCACACGAACAACACCGCTGGCTCCGTATCTCTGCGATCGGCCGATCCCCGCGACACGCCCGTGGTCAACTTCCGCTATTTCGACGAAAGCAACGATACGTCCGGTCAGGATCTCGACGCCGTCGTCGAAGGCATCAAGTTCGTGCGGAAGCTCGCCGCGCCGCTCAAGGAACAGGGCCTGGCTACCGAGGAGCTGCCCGGAGACGCCGTGCAGTCAGATGCGGACCTGAAACAGTTCGCGCGGGATCACGCCTGGGGTCACCACGCGTCGTGCTCGTGCCCGATCGGCGCCCGCGAAAACGGAGGCGTCCTGACGAGCGACTTCCGTGTGCACGGCACTACCGGTCTTCGCGTCGTCGACGCCTCCGTGTTTCCGCGAATCCCGGGGTTCTTCATCGTCAGCGCCGTCTACATGGTCGGGGAAAAGGCCGCGGACGTCATCGAAGCCGCCGCGCGCTGAGCCTCGTGCCGGCTGTCGTAGACGTCGAACACCGTGAGCAGCTTCGTGGTCTTCAGCAGCTGCAGGTTCCGGCCGAACACGTGCACGAAGACGATCGGCGCTCCGCGCTTCTTGCATGACGTATAGGCCTGAATCAGCGAGCCGAGTCCCTCGCTGTCGATGTAGTCGACGTTCTGCAGGTCGATGATGAACCCGAAGCCGCCTTCCCTCAGCCGTTCGGCGACAACGAGGTGGAACGGCTCCAGCGTGTCGGCCGTCAGCCGCCCCGAGAGTTCGAGAGTAACGATGGTGTCGTCGATATGCTCGGCGATCGTCATGTTGGGGCCCTCCTCGCCTGTTAACGCGGTAAGGAGGGAGGGAGGGGCTCAAAAACGGCCAAGTTTCTGGCCGGCGGGGCCAAGATAGTCCGCCTGAAGGCGGACCTTACTTCCCGTCGACTGAGAACGCCAGCAGAACATTGCCGGGCTGGCCGCCGGCCGTGGGATAACCCGAGTTGAAGAGGACCATACCGCCGCCGATCGCCGCACCGGGACCGTCAATCGACCCGCCGCGCGCTTCGACGCCGTTGACCGTTTCATAGGGCCGCTCCGTGTCGTAGTCCCACAACACCTTGCCGTCCGTCGTGGCATACGCGCGCATGTGGCCGTCGACGGATCCGGAAAACGCGATGCCGGGAAACGCGGAGACCGCCGCCGACTGCGCCGGGCTGCAGCGTGCGCGTGTGCCGCAGTCGGAGGGCGGCGCGAACCAGACCTTCTCGCCCGTCTCGAGCTTGAGCGCGTACATGCCGCCGCCGCGCTTCGAATCTGCGTCCGTGAAGTTGGAATAGGTCAGCATGACGCGGCCGATGTCGGAATTGGCGACGTAGACGTTCTGTGCGTCGGCGGCCGATCCCCATTGCACGCCGCCCATGGTGCCGCCAAGCCCGACCCGCGTCTGCCAGACGGTCTCGCCGTTCTTGTCGGGATCGAGCGCGTGGACGATCCCCGACTTCTGTCCGGCGATGAGGAGGCGGCGGCCGTTCGCGAGCGTGACGAGGATCGGCGACGAGGAAAAGTCGAAGTCCGGGCCGTTGACGCTCGGGCAGTTCGTCTTGTCGGGCAGGCGGCACGCCGAGACGTAGGCGTCGCTTGCCGTCATCTGCCGGTGCCAGAGCATTTTTCCCGTGTCGAGATCGAGCGCGACGAACGCATCGCTCGTGTCGATGGGCGGCTCGCTGTAGCTGTTTCCGGTGGTGAGGTAGAGCGCGTTGCGGCGCGAGTCGATTGCGGGGCTCGACCACACCGGAGCTCCTGACGGTCCCCACAGCTGCGTGCCAATCTTGTTCTTCGTCGTCGGCTTCGGCTCCTCCGCGATCGTGTACGTCTTCCAGATTCGCGTGCCCGTCGCTGCGTCGAAGGCGCTGACGCTGCCGCGGAAGTGGCAGCATTCGTACGTGGGCACGGATCCCGCCGCTTCTTCGCCGGAGGCGGCTGGGAAGTAAACCCGGCCGTTGAAGAAAGCGGGCGAGCCGGAGATGCGGGTGACGGGCATCTCGTCGACGCGCATCTTCCAGACGGCGGCGCCGGTTGCCGCGTCGAGGGCGTAGGCGTTGCCTGTCTGATCGCCGAAGAACGCGAGGTCGCGCGTCCCGACGTGCGCGACGGTCATGGCCGACCGCACGCCGGCCGACGCCTGATAGAACCAGTGAATGCACCCGGTCGCGGCGTTGAGTGCGTACACGCCGCCGCCGGGGCTGCCGACAAACACCCGGCCTCCGTAGATCGTTGCCTGTGCGTTCGACTGAAGGTCGCCGGGGAAGCCGAAGGCCCACTTCAGCTTGAGCTTCGGCACGTCGCCGGCCGTGAGCCCGGCCGCGGTCGCACTCTGGAAGCGCGTGTTAGTCAGACCGACGCCGCCCCATCCGCTCCAGGACGGGCCGCTCCCGGGATTGAACGCGGCGCTGGCGGAGGATCCCGCGCACATCGCTTTCGGCAGCGGCGTGACTTCCAGCGTGTTCCGCAGCTTCTTGCCCGTGGCGGCCTCGGCGATCGCGCGCCGATCGGCGGCACTTCGTCCGGTGGCCATCGAGATCATCGGCCCGGTTTCGAGAGCGGCGAGCACGCGGTCGGCCGACATCGCACGCAGCGTGTCCATATCGGGCGCCCGGGGAACGTTGCCCATGTGGCACTGCGCGCACGTTCGCTGAAAAAGCGCGCTCCCGTCCGGCGCCGGCTCCGGCGTCTGCGCCAACGCCAATGCTGGAGGCAACAGCGCCGCGAACAGCGCGATCAAAATGCGACTGTAGTGCGGACCTTCAGTTCCGCTGTGATGGGCAGGCCTGAAGGCCTGCACTACATGCGAGATCATGCGGCGCAGCGTACCATATGACGCTATGTCCAAGGACATCTACATCCACGGAACCGAGCCCACGGAGCAGGAACGCCTCGCCGGGCTGAACCGCATGACCAATGCGGCGTTCGTCCAGTTTCTGAACGTCGAGCCAGGCTCCCGTGTGCTCGAGGTCGGCAGCGGCCTCGGCATGCTCGCCGGCGAAGTCGCGGCGGCCGCCGATGGAGTCGAGGTGGTCGGCATCGAGCTGTCGGCCGCGCAGATTGCCGCGGCCCGCCCGCAACCGCGGGTGACGTTCAAACAAGGCGACGCGCACTCGCTTGATCTCCCCGACGCGATCTTCGACCTGGTCTACGCGCGCTACCTGCTCGAGCACGTCGCCGACCCGCTGCGCGTGCTGTGCGAGATGCGGCGCGTCGCCAGGCCCGGTGCACGCGTGGCCGTGTGCGAGAACGACATCAGCCTCCTGCGATACGACCCGCCCTGCCCGGCGTTCGACCACGCGTGGGATCTGTTCGGGCGTTTTCAGGCGACGCTTGGCGGCGATGGCCTGATCGGCCGGCGTCTGTACCGGCTGTTCCGCGGCGCCGGGTTTGTCGACATCGAGCTGTCCGTGCAGCCGGAAGTGCACTGGCACGGCTCGCCCGCGTATGTCGCCTGGGTACACAACATCATCGGGAACCTCGAGAGCGCCAGGAATGGAATGCTCGGTGCGGGTGTTATCACTAAGTCGGATCTGGATAACGGCATCGCCGAGCTGGAGAAGCTGAAGACCGACAGCCGCGGCAGCGCGGTGTTCGTCTGGAATCGCGCGATGGCGGTCAGGTGAAAGCCCGGCATGCGATAATCGATTGAATGGATTCCAGGAAGTCGCTCGGCCTGATTGGCGTGGTTTCGGTGGCGGCGCTCGTGGCGGCGGTGTGGATGGTGGCGCGTCCGGCGCGCGGCCCGATTGCGCCTGGTGCCCCTGGCGCAGATGACGCGATCGCTCCGGTTGCGGCCCACGACGACACGCACGCGGCCGCCAGCGACGGGAAGATCGCGCTGCAGTTCTACCGCGATCCCGCGCCGGTCGGCGAGGTCACGATGACGGACGTCGACGGCCGCCGGATCTCGACGGCCGATCTCAAGGGCAAGGTCGTGATCGTGAACTTCTGGGCGACGTGGTGCCCGCCGTGCCGCGCGGAGATTCCCGATCTCGTCGCCCTGCAGCAGAAGTACAGGGCTCAGCTGCTCATCATCGGCGTCTCCGACGACGACGACCCGCCGGCGGCGGTGAAGAAGTGGGCCGTCGAACACAAGATGAATTACCCGATCGTGATGTCCACGCCCGAACTGCGGAAGGTGTTTGCGGGCGTCAGCGCGCTCCCGACCTCGTTCATCGTGAGCCGCGAGTCGCGTGTGGTGATGCGCCACGTCGGCATGCTGACGGCGGCGACGACCGAGGCTGAAACACGCCATCTCGCCGGCCTTCCGGTGAACGCGTCGATCGAAGAAATCGACAAGGACAAGCCCGTCAAGCTCGCCGACGCCCTCCAGGTGACGTCGATTCCCGGGATCGATTTGTCGAAGCTGACGAAAGAGCAGCGCGTGGCCGCGATCGAGAAGCTCAACGACGAGCCCTGCACCTGCGGATGCAACCAGACGCTCGCGCGCTGCAGAGTCGATGATCCGACGTGTCCGGTGAGTCTGCCGAAAGCGAAGGAGCTCGTCGCGTCGATTCGCTAGCGAGGGCGACATGAAGTTCAACCCGAAGGGCCTCATTGCCACGGCGGCGTGGATACTCGTGGTGGTGACGGCGTTCAAGACGCAGACGGTCGGTGTCGTCGACAACCTGTTCACGATCGCGCTGGGGATTGTGCTGCTGGTCTCATCGGTGGCCCTCGTCGTCGCGCGGATTCGAGGATTCAGCGCCCTCGGCCAGTTCGACGCACTGCGCGAGATTCGCCGCTGGCTCCCGCACCGCTGGAACCATCTCTGAACACACCCTTGTAACCTCTGAGGCTCGAAGCGCAGCACGCAGGACTGCGAAGTTGTGCGTCGTCGCGCTCAAGGTGCCTTGCGCTCAGCTGGGCCGTGCGCTACATTCGTGGCAGCCGCCCACATGTTCGGCAAGTCTTCACGGCTGGTTCGCCTCGTCGGTGTGATCGGCGCGACGGTCATCGCGACCCTCGTCGTGGTGCCGACCGTCCTGCGCGCGCAGCACCGTCTGCCACACCACGACCTTGCCAGACACGATCCCACACCGCTCCGTCTCCGGTACAACTGGAACGGCGAGACGCCGGCCGCCAAAGTCAGACCGGTACCCCAGGATGACCGCCAGGTTGTCGCACCGCTGCCGGCGCCGACCGCGTTTTCGGCATTGACGAATCGTCCCGCGTGCTTTCGCGTCGCTGACGACCCTGTCCCCGCTTTTTCCCTTGATCGGTCGCCCCTTCTTTTCCGCGGACCGCCTCCCACGCTCCTGAGCTGAACGGCCGCACTCGTCTGCAGCACGGCGCCGCAGCGGACAGCGGCTCTGGTTCCCTTTAGTTACACAAGACACGCGGACGCGCCGGTGATCTGTCATCTGGCGGCGTTCGCTGGAGCTTCGACATGGGGACGGCGAACGGACGGGCCCGAGTCCTGGTGGTGGCAGAGCAGCACCGGACGGCGCATGCACTCGGACAGACGCTGACCGCTCACGGCTACTACGTGCGGACGGCGGTCTTTGGCGAGCCGGCACTCGCATTGGCGGGCCACTGGCGTCCGCACCTTGTGGTCGTGGAGTTGTTGGAGGACCATCTCGATCGATCCCGCTTGTGGCGCGCGCTGCGCCGGCAGTCCCGCGCCTCGCTCATCGTGCTGTCGCCCGATGCGCGGGAGCACACCAAAGTGAAGGCGCTCGATGCGGGCGCCGACGACTATCTGCTCACGCCCGTCGGCGAGAACGAGCTGATGGCGCGGGTGCGGGCCCTGGTCCGGCGCCGCACCCGGGAAAGCAGCAGCGTCTTCGCCGTCGGCGATTTTCGTGTGGACTCCGCGACGCTGTGCGTGCGAGTCCGGAGCGTCGACGTGCACCTCACGCCGAAGGAGTTCGAGCTGTTCGCGTACATGGCGCGGCGTCCACGGTGCGTGCTGGATCATCGGACGCTGCTGATCGAAGTGTGGGGGGACGGGTCAGAGGCGCACACGGAGTACCTGCGTGTTTACATCGGGTTGTTGCGAAAGAAGCTGGAGCCCGAGCCCTCGAGCCCACGTTATCTGCTGACGGAGCCCTGGGTGGGGTATCTCTTCAACCCCGGTGGAGTGGATGGCGCCCGTTGACGCTCCGACCGCGCCTCCCCCGTGTTGCGCGCAGAGGCCCGGGGGCGCTACATTACGCGAAGCCCGCGTGATGTCGAGAGTCTCGTCGCTCTTTGCGGCTCGTCCCGTGCGCATCGGTCTGCTGGCCGTTGCCGCGGCGCTCGTCATCGTACCGACCGTCGCTCGCGCCAGGCAGCACGTCGATCATCGCGATGCGACGCGTCTGAGCATCAAACACAGCTGGGTCGGCGTGGCTCCTCCGACCAAGGCATCGGCTGCGCCGGTGCAGGTCGCCGTACTCCCTGCGCCCGCGGTGCGGATCGACCGCAGCCGGGCCGTCTCGCCCGTGCACGTTGTCCGGCACGCCGCTGTCCCGGCTTTCGACGACACGATCACCGATCCGCTCCGCGGCCCACCTTCGCGCCTTTCCTGACGTCCACGCTCGTCGCGGACTGCCGCGACAGCGACGGCTCCATTTTTCACGACTGCTGACGGCGTCCGGCCAGTACGACGGCCTGTGACACACGCTTGCCAGCGGGGAAGGGCTGACTTGGGCAGTTCCGCATTTGACGTACTTCGCGCACTCGACGGCGCGGCGATCGCCAACGCGATCGAGACATTCGGCGTCCGCCTGAGGAACGAGGGGTTTGCGGACGCCTCAATCCGCAGCCTCTTTCCCGATCTGCCGCCGGCGATCGGCCATGCGGTCACGGCGCGCATTCGGTGCTCGACGCCGCCGCCGGTGGGCTACCAGTACACCGATCGAACGGACTGGTGGCACTACATCGTGACTGTGCCGGCGCCGCGCTTCGTCGTCGTCGAAGACGTGGACGCATGCCCCGGCCTCGGCGGGTTCGTCGGCGAACTCCACGCGACGATTCTGCGGGCGCTCGAGTGTATCGGATACGCGACGAACGGATCCGTCCGAGATACCGCTGCCGTCCGCGAGCGGGTTGGCCTTCCGATGTTCGCGACCGGCGTCGCCGTGTCCCATGCCTTCGCGCATATCGTGGAATTCGGCGAACTCGTGCAGATCGGCGGTCTGCGGGTTGCGAGCGGCGATTTGCTGTTCGGTGACGCGCACGGCGTCCAGTCCGTGCCGCCGCAGCTCGTCGACCAGATCCCCAGAGTGGTGGCCGGCATGAAGGCCCACGAGCACGAGATCATCGCGTTGTGCCGCTCGCCACAGTTCTCGATCGATGCACTGACCCAGCTTGTAAGGAGTCCCCGATGACCGCGTGGTTCCGGCCTGCTCTTGGTGTACTCGCTCTGGCCGCGCTTGCCGGGACGGCCTGCTCGCGACCGCGAGCGGCCTCCGACAACGCCGACGTGCCGGCCGTGGCCGTCGCGAAAGTGGCGAGGGGCGACATCGCGCAGTCGCTCACGATCGCCGCCGAGTTCCGCCCGTTTCAGGAGATCGAGGTGCACGCGAAAGTCGCGGGCTTCCTGAAATCGATCAGCGTGGACGTCGGCGATCGCGTGAAGGCCGGCCAGCTCCTCGCCGTCCTCGAGATTCCCGAGCTGCAGGACGAAATCAGGCAGGACGAGGCGGCCGTGAAGCGCGCGACCGAGGAGATCAACCGCGCCCAGGCCGACGTCGAACGCGCGCAGTCGGCGCACGAGGTCGCGCACCTCGGCGCGACGCGGCTCGCCGGCGTCATGAAGACGCGGCCGAACCTGGTCGCCCAGCAGGACATCGACGAGGCCACGGGCCGCGATCGCGTCTCGGAGGCGCAGGTCAGCACGGCCCAGGCGGCGCTTGCCTCGGCAAGAGAGCAGCTCGAAATCGCGAAGGCCGCGCAGGGCAAGACGCAGACGCTCTTCGACTACGCGCGAATCACGGCGCCGTTCGCCGGCGTCATCACGCACCGGTACGCCGACACCGGCGCGATGATCCAGGCCGGCACCTCGTCGCAGAGCCAGGCCATGCCGATCGTCCGCCTGTCGCAGAACGACAAGCTGCGGCTGGTGATTCCCGTGCCCGAGTCGGCCGTCTCACGCGTTCATCTGGGCGGACCGGTGGCCGTCGCCGTGCAGTCACTGCGCAGGACAGTCACCGGCAAGGTCGCCCGCTTCTCGGATCGCCTGGACACGGACACCCGGACGATGCACGTCGAAGTCGATGTGCCGAATCCGGATCTCACGCTGGTACCCGGGATGTACGCCGGCGCGACGGTCGTTCTCGATCAGGTCAAAGGCGCGATTGTCGCGCCCGTGCAGTCGCTCGACCGCGGCGCGGAGGGCGCCCGCGTGTTCGTCGTGGGCCGCGACGGCAGGCTCGAGGCGCGGACCGTGCAGCTGGGTCTCGAGGCCGACGATCGTATAGAGGTGACGCGCGGGCTGGCCGATGGCGAGATGGTCGTCGTCGGCAGCCGCGCGCAGCTCAAGGCCGGATCGACGGTCACGCCCAGGGTTGTCGCGGCCATCGCTGGAGGAGAGCGCTGATGTCGCGCTTCTCCCTCCGCAATCCGTACTTCATCATCGTCGCCTGCCTGATCACCATCGTCGTCGGGCTGACGAGCGGGCTCCGCATGCCGGTCGACCTGTTCCCAGACATCAACATCCCGCAGGTCGTCGTCGCGACGTTCTACAGCGGCATGCCGCCGGAGCAGATCGAAACCGATATCACGGGCCGCTTCGAGCGATTCTTCACGCTCGGATCCGGGATCGATCACATGGAGTCGCGGTCGCTGGCGGGCGTGAGCATCATCAAGGTGTTCTTCCAGCCGGGCACCAACGCGGACGCCGACGTCAGCGAGATCGCGAACCTCGCCATGGCCGATTTGCGGCGGCTGCCGCCCGGCACCCTGCCGCCGATCGTGCAGAAGTTCGACGCGTCGAGCCTGCCCGTCGCCCTCATCACGCTCAAGGGCGAGGGGCTGTCGGAAACCCAGCTGCGCGACGTGGGCCAGTTCACCATCCGCAACCAGCTCGCGGGCGTCCCGGGTGCCTCGGTGCCGACGGTGTTCGGCGGCAAGTACCGCCAGATCATGGTCTACGTCGATCCCGCCAGGCTGCAGGCGTACCAGATGAGCCCGATGGACGTCGTGCGCGCGGTGAACAACGCCAACCTCATTCTGCCGTCGGGCGACGTGAAGATCGGCCCGCTCGACTACACGATCTTCACGAACAGCCAGGTGCGGAATGTCTCGGACATCAACCGTATTCCGCTCAAGGCGGCGGCGAACGGGTCGATGGTCCGCGTGAGCGACGTCGGACGCGCCGAGGACGGCAGCCAGATTCAGGCGAACGTCGTCAAGGTCGACGGCCAGCGCTCCGCGTACATTCCGATCCTCAAGCAGGGCGGCGACACGAACACGATCGCCGTCGTCAACGGCATCAGGGCCGCCGTCGGCAAGCTCGTCGACATCCCGCAGCAGCTCGTCACCAACGTCGTGTTCGATCAATCGCAGTTCGTCAAGAACGCCATCGAGACACTCGGCGACGAGGGAAGCATCGGCCTGGTGCTCACGGGCGTAATGGTGCTCGTGTTCCTCGGCAGCATGCGCGCGACGATCGGCGTGTTCCTCGCGATTCCGATGTCGGTGCTCGCCGCCATCATCATGCTGTACATGGGCGGGAGCTCTATCAACACCATGATCCTGGCGGGCTTCGCGCTCGTCTTCTCGCGCCTCATCGACAACGCGGTTATCGTGCTCGAGAACATCTTCCGGCATCTCGAGATGGGTGAACCCCCGTCCGTGGCGGCGGAGAAGGGAGGGGAGGAAGTGTCGATGGCCGTCCTGGCCGCGACGCTGACGAGTTCGGTCGTGTTCTTCCCCGTGACGTTCCTCTACGGCGTGAGCCGGTTCCTGTTTTCAGCGCTCGCGCTGGCCGTCGTGCTGGCGCTCTTCGCGTCGTACTTCGTTGCGATGACGGTCGTCCCGCTGTTCTGCGCGCGGTTCCTGACGGCCCCGCATCACGGGCACGAGAAGCAGGAAGGGCAGGAGGGACGGGAGGGGCAGGAAGGGCAGGAAGGGCGGGAAGGGCAGGAAAGGCACGGATTCGCCGCACGCTTCAACCAGGCGTTCGGCCGGCGGTTCGAGCAGATGCTCGTGTGGTACGAGCGCCGCGTCCGAGCCGGGCTGCGCGCGCCGGGCCGCGTCGTCGTGGCCATCACCGCGTTGTTCGCGCTCAGCTTGATCATCTATCCGTTCCTCGGCGTCGCGTTCTTCCCGCGCACCGATGCTGGCCAGTTCGTCATGAACGTCAAGGCGCCGTCGGGCAGCCGCATCGAGGTCACGACGGCCGAGGTGGACCGGATCGAGGCCATGGTGCGCCGGATCGTCGATCCGAACGACCTCGAGCTCGTCGTCTCGAACATCGGCGTCGTACCCGACTTCGCGGCGCTCTATACGAGCAACGCCGGCCCGCACGCGGCCACCGTGCAGGTGGCGCTGAAGGAGAAACACAAGGTCGGCAGCTACGAGTACATGGCCCGCACCCGGCGCGCGATGCAGCAGGAGTTGCCGCACCTGAGCGCGTACTTCCAGTCGGGCGGCATCGTCGACGCCGTGCTCAATCAGGGACTGCCGGCGCCGATCGACGTGCAGCTCAACGGCTCGGACATCGACGCGGTGTTCGGCGCCGCCGCGGGGCTGGCCGCGAACATCCGAAAGCTGCCCGGCATCAGCGACGTCTACATCCCGCAGGACATCGATTATCCGTCGCTGCGGCTCGACATCGATCGGGAGCGTGCCGCGGATCTCGGCTTGAACCAGCGTGAGGTCGTCAACAACGTGATCACGGCG
>Ga0326726_10001762_pt1 | contig 20136 bp, 24 predicted proteins | sample MHFenrmetagenome_2_FD_207603 | JGI IMG/M metagenome (GOLD analysis project Ga0326726, IMG submission 207603) | Lab enriched peat soil microbial communities from Michigan Hollow, Ithaca, NY, United States - MHF15MN | ecosystem: Environmental > Terrestrial > Soil > Wetlands > Peat | place: USA... | reverse complement strand
AGATGTACACCACCACCATGACGCAGCCCGACCCCGAGCTGTTCATGAACCAGTTCGTGTCCTGGGAGGCCGCCGCCAAGGAAAACAAGTGGCAGGGGCGCAACATCACGCGCTGGAAGAGCGAGGATTACGACAGGACCTACCGCGCGGCGGAGGGTGAGCTCGACCCGGTCAAGCGCGCGGCGCTCTACATCCACTTGAACGACCTGGTGATCGCGGGACGCTACATTATTCCGGTCGTGTACCGGCCGCGCGTCTCGGCGGTGGCGGCGAAGCTGCAGGCGTCGCTCTCCGGCTGGGACAACGATCTCTGGAACCTGAAGGACTGGTACCGGGACGCCTGATTCCGGCCGGTACCTAGGAGTCACTTGAGCCGGTACCTGGCCAGGCGCCTGCTGATCGTGATCCCGAGCCTGATCGGGATCAGCCTGGTGCTGTTCACCGTCCTCGCGCTCGCGCCGGGCGACCCCTTCGAGGAGCTCGCGACCAACCCGAACGTGCCGGCCGAGGTGCGTGCAGGGCTGCGCGCGAAGTTCGGCCTCGACGACCCGGTGATGGTGCGCTACGTGCGCTGGGCCGGCGCCATGATGCAGGGCGACTGGGGATTTTCCTTCGCCAGCCGGGTGGACGTCGACACGCTGATCCTGCAGCGCCTCCCGGTGACACTGCTCATCATCGGCTCCTCGCTGGCGCTGGCGCTGCTCGTCGCGCTGCCGGTGGGCGTGTATGCCGCGACGCGCCCGTACTCGATCTTCGACCAGATTGCCAACACGCTCGCCTTCATCGGCTTTTCGCTGCCGACCTTCTTCACCGGCATCCTCTTCATCCTGCTGTTCAGCATCCACCTCGGATGGCTGCCCTTCGTCTACCGCGCCGACATCAGTGCCACCGGGTGGCAGTGGTACTGGGAGCATTTCAAGCAGGCGATCATGCCGGTGGCGGTGCTCGGCCTGTTCCAGGGCGCATCCTGGACGCGCTACGTGCGCTCGGCGATGCTGGACGTGATCCGCCTGGACTATGTCACCACCGCGCGCGCCAAGGGGCTGGCCGAGCGCGTTGTCGTGGTGAAGCACGTGCTGCGCAACGCGCTCATCCCGGTGGTGACGCTCGTCGCGCTGCAGATGCCCGCCGTGTTCGGCGGCGCCATCGTCACCGAGCAGATCTTCCGCGTGCCGGGTATCGGCTCGTTGCTGATCTCCGCGATCCTCGCCAACGACACGCCGGTGATCATGGCGGTGACGTTCGTCTTCGCGTGCCTGGTGATCCTGTTCAACCTTCTCGCCGACCTTCTGTATGGCTGGCTCGACCCCCGCATCACTTACGGTTGAGTCCGCCGCGGCGCTCGGCGCGCGCAGCGCCTCGCCCGGGGCGGAGGCCTGGCGGCGCTTCCGGCGCCATCGCCTGGCACTTGCCGGTGCGGTGATCCTCGCGCTGATCGCGCTCGCGGTGGTGCTCGGGCCGCTGCTGTGGACGGTGCCGATCAACGACATCGATTTCAGCGCGCAGCTCCAGGGCCCGTCCTGGAAACATCCCCTCGGCACCGACGACCTCGGCCAGGATCTGCTCGCGCGCATGCTCTACGGCGGGCGCATCTCGCTCGCGGTTGGATTCGCCGCCATGCTGATCGCAGTCGTCGTCGGCACCCTCGTAGGCGCCGTCGCTGGCATGTCGCGCCGCGCCCTGGACCCGGCGCTGATGTGGCTCACGGAACTTTTCCTGTCGCTGCCGCAGCTGCCGCTATTGCTGCTCATCATCTATCTTTTCCGCGACTCGCTGAAATCGCTGGTCGGCATGGAGGCGGGCATGTTCGTGCTCATCGTCGCGGTGATCGGGGGCTTTCGCTGGATGCCGGTGGCGCGCCTGGTGCGCGCGCAGTTCCTGTCGCTGCGCGAGAAGGAGTTCGTCGAGGCCGCGCGCGCGCTCGGCGCCTCGCCCGTGCGCCTCGTGGTGCGCCACATCCTGCCCAACGCCGTCGGCCCGGTGATCGTCGCCGGCACCATCGACGTGGCGGCCGCGATCATCGCCGAGTCCACGCTGTCGTTCCTCGGCCTGGGCTTTCCGCCCGACGTGCCGACCTGGGGCCGGATCCTCTACGACGCCAAGGACCACCTCGACATCGCCATGCACTGGGCGCTGATCCCGGGCATGGCGATTTTCCTCACGGTGCTGTCCATCAATTACATCGGCGACGGCCTGCGCGACGCGCTCGACCCGCGCCGGGTGATGTAGCGCATGGGCGAGCGGCTGCTCGAGATCCGCGGCCTGAAGACGCACTTCGCCACGGATGCAGGCTGGGTGCACGCCGTGGACGGCGTCGACCTCGCGCTCGACCGCGGCGAGACGCTGGGGGTGGTGGGCGAGTCCGGCTGCGGCAAGAGCGTCACCGCGCTCACGGTGATGCGCCTGATCGCGACGCCGCCCGGGCGCATCGTCGCCGGCGAGATTCTCTGGCATGGACGCGACCTCGTGCGCCTGCCGCAGGACGCGATGCGCGCGATCCGCTCCAAGGAGATCGCGATGGTGTTCCAGGAGCCGATGACCTCGCTCAACCCGGTGTACACGGTCGGCGAGCAGATCGCCGAGGTGGTCCGCCTGCACCAGGGGCTCGGCCGGCGCTCGGCGCTCGAGCGCGCGGTGGAGATGCTGCGCCTGGTGCACATCGCGCGCCCGGAGCGCCGCGTGTACGACTATCCGCACCAGTTCTCGGGCGGCATGCGCCAGCGCGTCATGATCGCCATGGCACTGTCGTGCAACCCGCAGCTGCTGATCGCGGACGAGCCGACCACGGCGCTCGACGTCACGATCCAGGCGCAGATCCTGGAGTTGCTCGCCGAATTGAAGGCCAAGCTGGGGATGGCAGTGATGCTGATCACGCACGCGATGGGCGTCATCGCCGAGACGGCGCAGCGCGTGGCAGTGATGTACGCCGGCAAGGTGGTGGAGGAGGCGCCGGTCGGCGAGCTGTTCCGTGCGCCGCGCCACCCGTACACGCGGGGCCTGATCCGTTCCATTCCGCGCATCGATCTCGCGGCAGCGAGGAAGCAACGCCTGGAAGCGATCCCGGGCGTGGTGCCAAGCCTGCTCGAGCCGGGTCCCGGCTGCCGCTTCGCGCCGCGCTGCGCGCATGCGCGCGCGGAGTGCGGCGAAACGCCGCCGCTGCGCGAGTTGGTGCCGGGCCACAAGGTCGCCTGCGTGCGTGCCGAGGCGCTGGCATGAGCGTGCCGCTGCTCGGCGTCAAGAACCTCGTCAAGCGCTTCCCGGTGAAGGGTGGATTCCTCGCGCGCGCCGTGGACCAAGTGCACGCGGTGGACGGCGTGAGCTTCGACCTGGACGCCGGCGAGACGCTCGGGCTGGTGGGCGAGTCCGGCTGCGGCAAGTCCACCACCGGGCGCTGCATCCTGCGTCTGATCGAGCCGACCGCGGGCGAAGTGCGCTTCGACGGCCAGGACGTGATGGCGATGGATGCGCGCGGCCTGCGCGGCCTTGCGCGCGGCATGCAGATCATCTTCCAGGACCCCTACGCCTCGCTCAATCCGCGCATGACCGTGGGGTCCATCATCGGCGAAGCCCTGACGATCCACGGCCTCGCGCGCAACGCGCGCGAGCACGAGGAACGGGTGGCGAACCTGCTGCAGACGGTGGGCCTGCACCCGGAGCACCGGCGCCGCTACCCGCATGAGTTTTCCGGCGGGCAGCGCCAGAGGATCGGCATCGCGCGCGCGCTCGCCGTGTCGCCGCGGCTCATCGTCTGCGACGAGCCGGTGTCGGCGCTCGACGTCTCGATCCAGGCGCAGGTGATCAACCTGCTGGAGGACCTGCAGCGCCAGTTCGGCCTGGCGTACCTGTTTATCGCGCACGACCTGTCGGTGGTCGAGCACATCAGCCGGCGCGTCGCAGTCATGTATCTCGGCCGCATCGTCGAGCTCGCAAGCGCGCGCGAGCTCTACACTTCGCCCAAGCACCCCTATACCGAAGCGCTGCTCTCCGCGGTGCCGGTCCCCGACCCTGGGGCGAAGCGCCAGCGCATCGTGCTGCAGGGCGACGTGCCCAACCCGATCCGGCCGCCGGCGGGCTGCCACTTCCATCCGCGCTGCCCGCATGTCATGGAGCGCTGCCGCAGTGAGGCGCCCCTGTTGCGCGAAGTCGCGCCAGGCCACCAGGCCGCCTGCCACCTGAATGGGTGATTCCGTCGACAAGCTCGCCGAGTACTACGCCAAGCGCGCGGCCGAATACGAGCGTATCTATGCCAAGCCCGAGCGGCAACACGACCTGGAGGCGCTCAAGGCGCGGCTGCGCCGCATGCTGCGCGGCCGCCGCGTGCTGGAGCTCGCCTGCGGCACGGGTTATTGGACCGAGGTGCTCGCCCGGGAGGCGGCGGAGGTGACCGCGCTCGACGTGAACGAGGAGGTGCTGGCGATTGCCCAGGCCAAGCGCTACCCACCCGGCCGCGTGCAGTTCGTGCGCGCCGATTGTTATGCGCCCCCCGCCTTCGGGCGCCGGCACGATGCGCTGTTCGCGGGGTTCTGGTGGTCGCATGTGCCGTTCGCGCGGCTGGACGCATTCCTCGCCACCGCGGCGGTGGCGGTGGCACCGGGAGCGCTCCTCGCGTACGTCGACAACCGCTACGTCGAAGGCTCGAGCACCGCGGTGTCACGCCGCGACGCCGACGGCAACGGCTACCAATTGCGCACGCTGGACGACGGCAGCGCGCACGAGGTGCTGAAGAACTTCCCCTCCGAGCACGAGCTCATCGCGCGCACCGTGAAGACGGGTTGGGGCGCCAACGTGGAGCTCTACGAGCACTACTGGCTGCTAAGCTATTGGGCGAACGCATGAGGCACGTCTACGAGATCCGCGGCCCGCACGACCCCGAGCTCCCGCTGGTGCTCGATTCGCCGCATTCGGGCAATCGCTTCCCGGGGGATTTCGACGCAGTGGTGAGCGAGGCGCAGCTGCGCGAGGCGGAGGACTGCTTCGTCGACGAGCTGTGGGGCGCGGCGGGCGCGCTCGGCGCGCCGCTGCTCGCGGCGCAGTTCCCGCGCACCTATCTCGATCCGAACCGGCACGCCGGCGACATCGATCCCGACCTGATCGATGGCCGGTGGCACGGCGAGATCGTGGCGAGCGGCAAGGCGCGCATCGGCAAGAGCCTCATCTGGCGCACGCTGGAGGACGGTCGCCCGATTTACGGCAGGAAGCTCGGGGCCGACGAGGTGCGGCTGCGCATCGAGCGCTTCCACGCGCCCTACCACGAGGCACTGCGCACACTGCTCTACAACACGCACCGCCGGTTTGGCGCCGTCTGGCACATCAACTGCCACTCGATGCGCTCGGTGGCGGGCAAGCAGAGCGACGACGGCGAAGGGCGGCCGCGCGCCGACATCGTGCTGGGCGACCGCGACGGCACGACTTGCGACCCGGGCTTCACCGAGTTCGTGCGCGCGACGCTGGCCGGGATGGGCTACGACGTGAAGGTGAACGATCCCTACAAGGGTGTGGAGCTGGTGCGCGCCTATTCCAGCCCGCGCACGCAGCGCCACAGCCTGCAGATCGAGCTGAACAAGCGCCTGTACATGGACGAGGCGACGCTGCAGAAGCACGCGGGCTTCGCCGGGCTGCAGCGCAACCTGGAAGCCCTGCTCAGGGCGCTGGCCGCATGGCTGCGATGAAGCACCACCCGGTCCAGCTCGACCCGCCCGACATTGCGCGCTACCGGCGGGGCAACGCGCGCGTGGACTACGTGCACGTGTTCGACTCCGGGCGGCGCGGGCCGAACGTGATGCTGCAGGCGCTCACCCACGGCAACGAGTTCTGCGGCGCCATCGCGCTCGACTATCTCCTGGCGGAAGGGGCGCGGCCGCGCGCGGGCAGGCTCACCCTTGCGTTCGCCAACGTCGCCGCCTACGAGCGCTTCGACTTCGACGACCCGGACCGCTCGCGCTTCATCGATGAGGACTACAACCGCGTGTGGGGCGACGACGTGCTCATGGGCAAGCGCGACTCGGCGGAGCTGCGGCGGGCGCGCGAGCTGCGGCCGTTCGTGGACGCGGCCGACCTGCTCCTCGACCTGCATTCGATGCACGAGCCCTGCCGGCCGATCATGGTGTGCGCGAAGAGTGAGAAGAGCGTGGCGCTCGCGCGGCGCATCGGCGTGCCGGGTGACCTGCTGCTCGACACTGGCCACCCCGCCGGCCTGCGCATGATCGAGCGCGGTGCCTTCGGCGACCCGCAGAGCCCGAAGGCGGCGGTGCTGATCGAGTGCGGCCAGCATTGGGAGACGCGGACGGCGGAGGTGGCCATCGACACTGCGCTGCGGTTCCTCAAGGTCTCCGGCGTGGTGGACGATGCCTGGGTCGACGCGCGCCTGCGCCTGGAGCCGCCCGCCGCGCAACGCCTGATCCGCGTGACCGAGCCCGTGGTGGCGAAAACCATGAATTTCCGCTTCGCGCGGGACTTCGGCGGGCTCGAGGTGCTGCCGGGCCGCGGCACGCTCGTCGCCACTGACGACGGCGCCGAGTGGCGCACGCCCTACGACGATTGCGTGATGGTGATGCCCTCGATGACGCACCTGAAGCCGGGCACGACCATGGTGCGCCTCGGACGGTACGCCGCATAAGACCTGCTGTCTCCACCGTCGACGGGGGTGCGGGGGGCCGGGAGGGCCCCGAGCGCATCTGCCGGCAGGGGCCCGGCCCCCTGCCTACTTGCTGTCACTTCTTGCGGTACTTGCCCCAGAGCTCGTCCAGGCGCGCGTAGCGTCCGCAGCCGGTCGAGTAGTAGCGGTAGCGCACCGGGTTCTTCAGGTGGTAGTCCTGGTGGTAGTCCTCCGCCTTCCAGAACTCGCCGGCGGGCTCGATCGGCGTGAGGATCCTTTGCTTGAAGGGCTTTTCCTTCTCCCACATCGCCTTGGACACCTCGGCGAGGCGCTTCTGCTCGGCGTCGTGGTAGAAGATGACCGGGCGGTACTGCGAGCCGCTATCGCAGAACTGGCGATTGGTCACCGTCGGATCGTGGTTCAGCCAGAACACCTCGAGCAGCTTCTCGTAGCTCACCCGGGCCGGGTCGTAGGTGACCTGCAGGACTTCGACATGGCCGGTGGCGCCGGAGGAGACCTGCTCGTAGGTGGGATTCTTCACTTTGCCGCCCATGTACCCGGACATGGTCTCCACCACGCCGTCCACCTTGTCGAATGCTTCCTCGGTGCACCAGAAGCAGCCGGCGCCGAAGGTGGCCTTGGCGAGCTTCTGGGCCTGCGCCGCGGCGGGAAGCAGCAATGCGAAGATGAGCAGGAATCGGATCATGGTTCGGTCTCCTCGATGCGGCTTGGTCGCGTGGGGACGCCCGACCTTACGTCAGCGCTTCAGCGACGCAGGCGAGATCAGCACGCCGAACTGCTCGCACCAGATCACCACCGTGTCGAACTTCGCCACGTCCACGCCGGCGGGGACCGGATAATTCTGGCTGCCCTTGAAGGCTTTCAGCCTCCCCAGGTCCACGAACATCGTTTGCGCGACATTGGTGCTCGGCAGGACGTTCTTTTCCGGCACCAGGTAGACGTGGAATTTCGGTCCCGGGCCGACCTCGAAATCGGGCTCCAGGTGCAGCACGCCCTCGTAGACGGTGACGCGGCCCTTGCCGTAGTGGATCGGATCCGACGGGTTGGCGTGGATGAATTCGCCGCGCGCGAGGAGCTTGCGCGTCGCCGGTTCGTCGACCTTTTCCTGCGCCACGATGTCGGCGAGGAATACGTAGGGATACACGAAGATGCCGAGCGCGACGCCGCCGGCGAGGCCGAGCATGCCGCCGATGAGGAATACCAGCGCGCCGCGGGCGAAGGGCGACACGCCTAGCCGCCGATGACGACCGAGGTCATCGAGATCGACGTCATGACCTTGGCATTGAAATAACGCACCGCCTCCCCCTCTTCCTGCAGCGCGAGTGCGTAGAGCAGGGGCAGGTAGTGCTCCGGGGTCGGGATCGACATGCGCGCATCGTTGCCCAGCGCCGGGTAGTCCGCAAGCGCCGCGTGGTCGCCCGCGTCGATGCGCCGGCGCACTTCGCCATCGAAACGCTGCGCCCAGTCGTAGGGGCGGCCGTCGCCGGGGCGCCACACGCCGAGGTTGTGGACGATGTTGCCGCTTCCGGCGACGAGGATGCCCTCGTCGCGCAAAGGCGCGAGCTTCTTGCCGAGCGCGTAGTGCCAAGCGCCCGGTTGCGCGGTGTCCAGGCTCAGCTGAACCACCGGCACCGAGGCGTCCGGGTACATGGCGATCAGCACGCCCCAGGATCCGTGATCGAGACCGCGTCCAGGATCCAGGCGCGCGCCGGTCAGCTCCGCGGCGCGGCCCGCGAGCGCCGGGTCGCCGCTCGCGCGGTACTGGACGTCGAACAGCGCCTTGGGAAAGCCGTAGAAATCGTGGATGGTTTCCGGCTGCGCGACGGCGCCTGCGTACACACCGAGTGTCTCCCAATGCGCGGAGACGCACAGCACCGCCCTCGGCCGCGGCAGCTCTTGCGCCAGCGCGCGCCAGGCGCGGCGGAACTCGTTGTCCTCGATCGCGTTCATCGGGCTGCCGTGCCCGAGGAACAGCGCCGGCATGCGCATGGCGCTAGGGAGCCTCTGAGCTATTCGCGCGGTGGCGCGTTGCGGCCGGAACACGGCGCCGGCTAAGCGCGCGGCCGCGGCGATATGTCGATATCGCAAGTTCGAGCACCAGGGGGGAATGAAAGGGGCCCCCACCCCTTTCATTGGCCGGCGCCCGTGTCATGGCGCTATCGTAAGCCAACCGTCGAGGACTTCCGCCCGCAACCCGTGGGCGGCGAGGCCGTTGGCCTTGAACCCCCGCCTCGCAGCTTCGCCGTCTGAAGGGACGGGGAGATTTTCGCGCATGGCATCGCCATCGGCCGCCTTGTGGACGTCAAGTACACGGCGGCGTCCGCTGTCTCGCCTTGCACGAAAATCGCCATCGTCGCGCACGCGGGAATAGGCCAGAGGCTCCCTACTCCACCTTGGCCTTGGCGCGCAGGTCGCGGATCAGGGTCTCGACCTTCTGGCGCGTCAGGCGCTGCTGGATCTGCGGCTTCACTTGCGCGAGCGGCGGGAAACTCACCGCGCGCTCGTCATCCAGCTGGATGACGTGGAAGCCGAAGCGCGTCTGCACCGGCTCGGGGGTGATCTGGCCCTTCTGCAGCTTCACCAATGCGCTGGAGAACGCCTTGTCGAAGGCCGCGGGGACGCTCCAGTCCAGGTCGCCGCCGCGCTCGCGCGTGCCTTCGTCCTTGGAGGACTTGCGCGCCAGCTCCTCGAACTTCGCGCCCTTCTTCAGCTCGGCGATCAGGCGCTTGGCCTCGTCCTCGGTCTCCACCAGGATGTGCCGCGCGCGGTATTCGGTGGCGCCGGTTTGCTCGCGCGCCCGGTCGTACTCCTTCTGGACGTCGGCGTCGGTGACCGGGTGGGTGCGCACGTAGTCGTTGAGGTAGGCGCCGACCAGCACTTCCTGCCGCGCCATCTCCAGCTGCAGCTGCACTTCGCTCTTCTTCGCCGTGCCGGCGCGCGCCGCTTCCTGCGCCACCAGCTCCCGGTTGATCAGGTCCTCGCGCATCGCGGCGCGTGTCTGCTCGTTGTCGGGCGTGCCGCGCGCCGCCTGCTGGCGCATGAGGTACTCGTGGCGCGCGCGCGGAATGGCGATGCCGTTGACCGTCGCGATCGCGCCGGCGGCAGGCTTCGCTGCGGGCTTGGCCGCGGGCTTGGCGGCGGGTGCGGCTGCGGGCTTGGCCTCTGGCGCAGCTGCGGGCTTGGACGCGGCGTCCTGCGCCTGCGCGGGCAGGGCAAGCGCCGCAGCAGCGGCCAGGACAAGCAGACGGATCTTCATGGATTGCCTTTCTCTTCAGGTGCGCGCGCCGTGATGGCGAGCGCGTGGATCGGATGCTGCATCAGGTCGCCGAGCGCCTGGTAAACCATGCGGTGGCGCGCAAGGGTGGGTTGCCCGGAAAACGCGGGAGCGACGATGGTCAGGCGCCAGTGGGTACCGCCGCCCTCGCGGTAGCCGGCGTGGCCGCGGTGCGCCTCACTCTCGTCCAGCAGCTCGATGCGCTGCGGCGCGAGGCTCGCGAGCCGCTCCCGGATGCGCTCGGCGACGCTCACGGCTTGTCTTCCGCGTAGCGGGACAGCACCAGGCCCTGGGCGAGCACGAACAGCAGCATCAGCCCCAGACCGCCGAACAGCTTGAAGTTCACCCAGGCGCTCTCGGAAAAGTTGTACGCCACGTAGAGGTTCGCCACGCCCATCAAGGCGAAGAAACCGACCCAGCTCCAGTTGAGCTTCGCCCACACCGGCTCGGGCAGCGCGATCTGCTTCGACATCATGGCCTTGATCAGGTTGCGGCGGGCGAGCGCGCCGCCGGTCAGCACCGCGGCGAACAGCCAGTACAGCACCGTCGGCTTCCACTGGATGAAGGTCTTGTCGTGCAGCGCGAGCGTCAGGCCGCCAAACACGACGATGATGGCGAGGCTCGCCCACAGCATCGGGTCGATGCGCTCTCCGCGCAGCGCCAGCCAGCCGATCTGCGCGAAGGTCGCGGCGATGGCCACGCCGGTGGCGACATAAATGCCCCACAGCTGGAACGCGGCGAAGAAGAGGATGACCGGGAACAGGTCGAAGAGGAACTTCATGCGGCAGGCGCGATTCTACCAGTGCGCCACGTCGCCCAGCGCCGCGATGCGCGCCCGGCCCAGCATGCTGGCGAGCGGCACCAGGTCGCGCGCTCCCTCGCCTTCCACCAGCGCGAGGTGGGTGGCATCGGCGAGCGGCTGTGCGAAGGTCGCATCCACCGGCCGCCAGCCCTCGCCCGCGATCCATACCTCGTTCCAGCTGTGGTACAGGAAGCCGCCGTACTCGGGCGCATACACCACGCCGTTCACTACGCGCGTGGGCAAGCCGAGCGCGCGCGCCAGGGCGGCGAACAGGTAGGCGTGCCCCTGGCATTCGGCGCGCCGCTCGCGCAGGACATCGACGGCGGAGAAGGCGTCCACGCCCGCCTTGGCGATGTTGGCCTCGATCCAGGCGAGCAGGCGCTCAATCTTTGCATCCGGCGACGCGGCATCCTGCGCGATCGATTGCGCAAGATCGGCGATGCGCCGTTCGTTGCTCGGCGCGGCAAGCGTAGGCTGCAGGTAGCGCGCCGCCTGCTGCGCATCGCCGGCGGCAGGCATATTGCGCCGATCGATGCGGCAGTCGAGCCGCGCGCCGGCACGCACGCAGTGCTGACCGCCCGAGCCCGGCACCTGCAGCGCCGCTGGCACGCCCTCCAACGCGATGCGGAGCGCGGCGGCGCGGCGCGGCTCGGCGATTGGCGCGGAGCGCAGCAGGCTGAACTCGAGCAGCGACTCGTCCTTGTTCAGGCTCGCCGCGACCAGATACGCCTGGGCGCTGTCCGCATCCTCCAGCGCCGAGACCATCGCTCCATGCAGCCCGATCTCCAGCAGCGGGCGCCCCTGGGCGTCATACCAGGTCTCGGTATCCAGCCCCAGCAGCGAGGTAGCGACCTTGAACGCGGACCCCTCGAACAGGCTGCTGCGCTGGAAGCCGAGCACGCGCTGCTCGGCGAGCAAGACCTCCTGCGACTCGCCGACGAACACCGGCACGCGCTCTTCATTGCCGATGCGCATGCCGCGCAGCACCGGCAGCAGCGTGAGCGCGTTGACGGGGTACGCGCCGCGCTCCAGGCGCAGGCGCTGCTCGGAGCGCACGCCGCCGGTCTCCACGCGCACCACGAGCTCGGCGCCGTCGCGCTCGCCTTCGACGCGCATCGGGCTGCCGTCGAGCTCGTACAGGTAGCGGAAGCTCTCCAGCGTCAGGTCGGCGTGCACGCGGTCGAGCGTGCGCAGGTTGACCTTTTTCTCCAAGCCGAGGACGCGAAAGCGCATGGCCGAATCGGACTCGAGCTCCCAGCGCCCGGCGGCATCGGCCGCGGGACGCAGGGCGAGCCGCGAGAAACCCACCTTGCGCCCCTGGAACACGATGCCGGTCCAGATCTCGCGCCAGGGCCAGTCGGCGAGGGCGCGCGGCTGCGGGGGCGGTGCCGCCGCTTCGTCCTGGAAATACGCGCCGGTGCCGGCGCAGCCGCCCAGCAAGGCGAGCGCCAGCGCCGCGAGGACACGCTTCATTTCCAGCCGCCGAGCGCTTTCTTCGCCGTTTCGTTCAGCGGACGGATCAGCAGGCCGGTGGTCGAGACGTTGATCGAGTACTGCGCGCCGTCAGCCATCGGCGCATAAGCGGCGCTGCCGTAGAGGGCGTCGGCGAGCGGCAGCCAGCGCTGGTGCTCCTTCAGGAGCGCCCACAGGTCGAAGGGCGCCTGCACCGCGAGCGGATACACCGTGCGCGGCGCGCTCCTTTCCTGCCCGGTGTCGGCGTAGCGGCCGGCGAGCCGCTCGAAGCGATACAGCGTGTCCAGGCCGAGCAGCGTGCCCATGCCCTTCCATTTCAGCACGCGCGCATCGATTTGCCACTCGTCGCCGCGGATCTCGAAGGCGCGCGCGGGTTCCCCCTTCAGCACCAGCAGCATCTCGTAGCGCTTGGGCGCGAGCTCGCGGAACACCGCGCGCGCCGCCTCCTGTTCCTGCGAGAGCCGCGCATAGGTGTGCAGGCTCGCGGCGAGCATCGCGCCGGCGGTGCCGAGCGCCGCCACCGCCAAGGCGAGCACCAGGAACACGACGCCGCTGGCGATACGCCAGTCGCGCAGGCGCCCGACCGCGGCGATGAGCAGCAGCAACGCGATCACGCCGCCCGTCGCGGCGATGGCGACGAGCACCGTGTCCGGGCTCAGCGCGGCGATCCAGGCGGGCATCGGGGCCTAGCGCATCATGCGGCGGCCCGCCGCCTAGCGCAGCAGCCCGCGGCGGCGGTGCCAGTCGATGATGGATTCCTTGGAGAACTCGCGAAAATGCCGCTCGCTCCTGCCTTTGGGCACCGGAACCCAGCTTGCCTTCGAGCCGAGACTGACGTGAAAACGCTCCTTCGGCGCGGGCAGCTTGGTGTCGATGGCGGAGGCGAAGGGATAGATCCACTGTGCCCAATCACGGTGCCATAGCCAGAGCGCGCTGCCGCATTTAGGGCAGAAGTGACGATCGGGGCCGCCGCGCGTGGCGTGGTAGATCCGCGTGCGACCCTTGACCTTGAGGGTGTCGGCCTTGCCCATGATGTTGATGGCGTACCCTCCGCCGCCCGCGGTCTTGCGGCAAATCGAGCAGTAGCAGGCCTGGTACGGATAGGGCGTCTCCGACTCGACGGAGAAACGCACCGCCTTGCAGTGGCAAGAGCCCTTGAGCAGCATGCGGCTAATATACCGGGAAGCGGAGGAGAGCAATATGTCGCTGGTCACGCTCATCGAATATGCGGACGCCCCGACCGAGGTGCGCGCGGTCTACGACGACATCATGCGCACGCGCGGGACCGACTGGATCAACAACTTCTGGAAGGCGCTCGCCAACGACCCGGCGCAGCTCAAGCGCGTCTGGGAAAACGTCAAGCAGGTCATGGCCCCCGGCGCGCTCGACCCGCTGGTCAAGGAGATGGTCTACGTGGCGGTGAGCGCGACCAACGGCTGCGAGTACTGCACGTATTCGCACACCGCTGCCGCGAGGAAGAAGGGGATGAGCGACGCCATGCTGATGGAATTGATGGCGGTGGTGGGCCTGGCCAACGAGACCAACCGCCTGTCCAACGGCCTGCGCTTCCCGGTGGACCCGCAGTTTCGCCGCTAGCGGCGCGAAGCGCGCCACGCTTCCAGCGTCACGAGCTTGCCGTCGGCCGATTCCACCAGCACGCGCTCGCCGCGCGCCGTCACGTAGAACCGGTGCCAGAGCTCGCCGCCCGCGCGCGCCTCCACGGGCCAGTAGCATTCCTTGCCGCGCCGCACTGGCGCATCCACCAGCAGCACGTACTGCACCGCCGAGCGCTTCATGGCCTCGCGCTCCCAGGCCTCGGTCTCCGCGAGATACTTGACCTTGATGATGGTCCGACGCAGCGGCGAGCCGCCATCATCCGCAATCGGGCAGCCGGCCGCTTGGGCGAAACCGGTGGCTGCTGCCAGCGCCAGCGCTGCTGCTAGCGGGACCGGTCCCACAGGTTCGGCACGGTGACGTTGGCGTAGCCGGACACGAACGCGTGCGGCGTGCCGGTGGCCGGCTCGTAGGTATGACGGCGCACGGCGCCGATATTCGCGCCATATACGTGGATGCTCACCGCCACGCTCGTGCCTTCGTTCGCCACCACATGGACGTCGCCGATCCGCGGCGATACGCGGTCCACCTGGCCCGGCTTCACCGGGTGACGGCCCGTCACTTTCATATCCCTTGCATACTCCTCGCAGGTCTCCTCCCCACGCATCACGCCGACGAGGCCCCATACCGTGTGGTCGTGGATCGGCGTGCGCTGCCCGGGCATCCACACGAAGCTCACCACCGAGAAGCGCTCCAGGGGATCGCAATGCAGGAGGTATTGCCGGTAGCCCTGGGGAGAGGGCGCGGCGAACTCCTCGGGCAGCCAGTCGTCGTTCGCGATCAGCCCGCGCAGCAGCTTCTCGCCTTCGTCGAGCATCCTGGGCTCGTCCGTGCCGTGGCGCTCCACCGCGCGGGTCATGTCCTGGATGAAACTGCGCAAGCGCGCGAGGTTCTTCATGCCTTAAGCTCCGCCGTCATGACAACAATTCTATCGCCGCGGCTCGCCATCCCGCTGCTGATGTTGCTCTCCAGCATCTTCGCGGCGAACCATATCGCGGCGCGCGTCGCCTTCGACCACGGCGCCAGCGTGGCGGCCGCGGTGACCGTGCGCTCTGGCGCGACCGCCTTGGTGATGGTGATGCTGCTGCGCCTGGCCGGCGTCGGCATGGCGCTGCCGCGCGCCACGCTTGCCCGCGGCCTGGGCATCGGCCTGCTGGTCGCAATTCAGAGCTTCTGCCTGTATTCGGCCGTGGCCGTCATCCCGGTGGCGCTCGCGCTCCTCGCGTTCAACACCTTTCCGATGCTTTTCATGCTGCTCACCTGGGCCGCGGGCGGAGAAAGCCCCGGGCGGCGCGCCATGGTCGCGATGCCGATGGCGCTCTTCGGCCTCGTGCTTGCGCTCGATATCCTGGGCACGCTCGAAGCGATGGCCGGGCGCTGGGCGCAGATCGGCGCGGGCGTGGGCTGGGCGCTCGGCGCGGCGACCTCCTTCGCGCTGGTGCTGTACCTCACCACGCACCACCTGAAGGAAGTGGACGGGCGCATGCGCACGCTGCTCACCATGGGGACCACGGCGCTGGTCGTGGGCGGGGCAGGCGCGGCGGCCGGGACCCTCGCGCTGCCGGCGGACGCCACCGGCTGGCTCGGCCTGGCGCTGCTCACGGCGTTGTACGGCTCGGCGATCACCGCGATGTTCACCGTAGTGCCGCGCATCGGCGCGGCGAGCAATACCGCGGCGCTCAACTTCGAACCGATCGCGGCGCTGATCCTCGGCTGGGCGATCCTCGGGCAGGGGATGGCGCCACGCCAGCTCGTCGGCGCCTTGATCGTGGTGGGCGCGGTGATCCTCGTCGGCACCAAGCGGCACTGAGATCACCGCCCCGGCGAGCGGGCTCGGAGCCGCCGCTATGCGCAGTAAGCAGCTCGCCCGCCCCGACCCTTACTGCAACTTCACGTACTCGTACTCGACCGGCAGGTTGTTGATGCCGCGCTCGGGCGGCGCGACCCAGCCGGCCATCTTCCCCGGCTCCGCGACGCGCTGCATGAGCGAGCGCACGAACGCCTTGTCTGCCTCCGAGGGGACCCAGTCGGCCAGGTGTCTGTCGAATTCCTCGCGCGTGACCATCTTGCCCTCGGGCGTCACCGGTATGTTCACCCAAGAGCCGATCGAGCGGCGGAAATGCGGGGAGGGCAGCGACAGGCGGAAGGCGTAGCCCGCGCGCTCGATCAGGCGGTTCCAGCGCTTCAGTCCGATCTCGCAGTCCTTGAGATAGGACTCGCGCATCACCTCGTTCAGTGCGTTGAGCATCGGCACGTCCTGCGCGCCTTGCGGCGTCTCGAGCTTGAAGTGCGCGGCGCGCAGCACGTGGTCCTCGTACTGCGACTCGTCGGGCCGGCCCTTGAGGCCGTTGGCGAAATTCGAGGCCGAGTTGGACGAGACCTCCGAGCCGAAGAGGTCGAGCGACGAAGAGCACCAGAAATTGAGGTACTTCTGCAGGAGCGGCAGGTCGACGGCGCCGTGCGCGCGGATGCGCGACGGGTCCTCGGTGCCCAGCTCCTTCATCACCTCGAGCGTTCTCTTCACCACGCGGCCGATGCCGGTCTCGCCCACGAACATATGGTGCGCTTCCTCGGTGAGCATGAAGCGGCAGGTGCGCGACAGCGGATCGAAGGCGGACTCCGCCAGGCTCTTGAGCTGGTACTTGCCGTCGCGGTCCGTGAAGTAGGTGAAGCAGTAGAACGATAGCCAGTCGGAGATCGGCTCGTTGAAAGTGGTGAGGATGCGCGGCTTGTCGGTGTCGCCGGAATGGCGCGCGAGCAGCTCCTCGGCCTCCTCGCGGCCGTCGCGGCCGAAATAGGCGTGCAGCAGGTACACCATCGCCCACAGGTGGCGTCCTTCCTCGACGTTCACCTGGAACAGGTTCCTCAGGTCGTAGAGGGAAGGGCAGGTGTGGCCGAGCAGCCGCTGCTGCTCCACCGAGGCGGGCTCGGTGTCGCCCTGCGTGACGATGAGCCGGCGCAGCGTCGAGCGGAACTCGCCCGGCACCTGCTGCCAGGCGGGCTGGCCCATGTTGTCGCCGAAGCCGATCTTGCGATCGGCCACCGGGTCGGCCAGGAAGATGCCCCAGCGGTACTGCGGCATCTTCACGGCGCCGTAGGTCGCCCAGCCCTCGGCGTCCACCGAGGTCGCAGTGCGCAGGTAGACGTCCGAGTTCTGGAAGTCGCTCGGCCCCAGGTGCTGCCACCAGTCGAGGAAGTGCGGCTGCCAGTGCTCGAGCGCGCGCTGCAGCGTGCGGTCGTTCGCCAGGTTGACGTTGTTGGGGATCTTGTCGCTGTAGTTGATCGCGGCCATCAGACTCTTTCCTTGTTGAATTTCGCCTTGGCGCCGGTGCCGTACACCTTGAGCGCGCCCTGCTCGCCGGCCGCATTGGGCCGGATGAAGATCCAGTTCTGCCACGCCGACAGCCGTCCGAAGACGCGCGTCAGCATGTTTTCGCGGCCGGTGAAGCGCAGGCTCGCCTCCATACCAGTGAGCGCGTCGGGCGAGAGGCTCGCACGCTCCTCGATGGCGATGCGAACCTCGTCTTCCCAGTCGATATCGTCGGGCGTGGAGGTCACGAGGCCCAGCTTGCCGGCCGCGGCCGCGGCGTAGGCCTTGCCGCGCTCCAGCGCGGGCACCGTGCCGCAGTAGCGGTTGCTGAGCCGCGATTCGCCGCTCACCATCGGATAAGTGCCGAAATTGAGCGCCGAGAGCGCGAGCGCGGGGCCGTTCTCCGCGTCCAGCATGAAGCTGCGGTCGGCGGCGAGCGCAAGCTCGAACAGCGTCCCGGCGAAGCACGAACCCGGCTCGATCACTGCGAAGATCGAGCGCGAGGAGACGTCCAGGCGCGCAAGCGTCCTGCGCAGGTAGCCGAGCGTCTCGCGCACGAACCAGTCGCTGGAGTTCTTCTCCAGCAGCGCGTCGAGGTCGAGCACCTTCGCCGGATCGCCTTGCGTCTTGAGGATCCACAAGCCGGTGTCGAGCTGGTTGTGGCGCAGGTCGAGGATTGCGCGATCGAGCTCGCGCGCGAGCCGCAGCGGATACCAGTCGGCGCTGCGCTCGAGTTGCACGGTCTCGGGCCCGCGCACCGTGATCTCGGCGGTGCCGGTCGCCGCGTCGATCTTGACCGCGACAATCCGGCTCTCGCCCAGTGGCGTGAGCGTTACGCCCTCGCCGCCGGGGCGGTCGGAGACCTTGGCGAGTTCCAGTGCCCTGGCCTTCACGGCCTCGGCGAACTGCTGGGGCTTGGCGACGTGGTCCACCAGCTTCCACTCCCTGGCGCGATCGGCGCGCACGCCCTCGGCCGTGGTGCAGAACACGTCGGCGAGGTCGCGCCGGACCTTGCGCTTGTCCACGATGCGCGTGAGTCCCCCGGTGCCCGGCAGCACGCCGAGCAGCGGCACTTCGGGCAGGCTCACCGTGCTCGAGCGGTCGTCCACCATCAGGATCTCGTCGCAGGCGAGGGCCAGCTCGTAGCCGCCGCCCGCGGTGGTGCCGTTGAGCGCGGCGAGGAACTTGAGCCCAGAGTGCTCGCTCGAGTCCTCCAGGCCGTTGCGCGTCTCGTTGGTGAACTTGCAGAAATTCACCTTCCACGCGTGCGAGCTGGTGCCGAGCATGTAGATGTTGGCGCCCGAGCAGAACATGCGGCTCTTGCCGCTGGTGATCACCACGGCCCTCACCTCGGGGTGCTCGAAGCGGATACGGTTCAGCGCATCGTGCAGCTCGATGTCCACGCCCAGGTCGTAGGAGTTGAGCTTCAGCTTGTAGCCGGGGGCGATGCCCTTGTCCTCCGCGATGTCGAGCGTGAGCGTCGCGACCGGACCGTCGAAGCCGAGCTTCCAGTGGTTGTAGCGCTCGGGCGCGGTGTCGAAGGTCACCAGCACTGGCAGGGTCTCGGGTGCGTTCATGCCTCCTCCTTGGCGGCCAGCGCCTTCAATTCGGCGAGGCTCTGCTTGAGCGTGTGCTGCGAGGTGTCGAGCACTGCGTCGGCGCGCGCGTACAGCCGGTTGCGATCAGTGAGCAGCCGCCGGATCTCCTCCAGCGCCGCCGGGCTGCCCTTGAACGGCCGCAGGTCTCCCTGCGCCATCACGCGCTGCATGTGCTCCTCGGGCGTCGCCTTCAGCCACACGCAGGTGCAGTGGTCGAGCAGCAGGTTGTAGGCATCCGGGTCGGTCACCAGGCTGCCGCCCGTGGCGATCACCGCGCGCGCGTTCTCCTTCAGTACGCGCGCCAGCGCTTTCCTTTCGAAGCGGCGGAAGGCCTCCTGACCGTACATGGAAAACACTTCACCGAGCGGCGCGCCTGCTTCCTTCTCCACCTCGCGGTCGAGCTCGATGAACGGCACCGCCAGCGCCTGCGCGAGCTTCGTGCCCAGCGTGGACTTGCCGGCGCCGCGCAGGCCGAGCAGCGCGATGCGCTCGCTGCGCGCCGCGTCGCCGTGCTCGCGCACCAGTACTTCGACCGGCACCTGCATGGCGTGCGCGAGTTTCCGGAGCAGCAGCACCGAGATGTTGCCTTGGCCGGCCTCGAGCTGCGCGAGGTACCGCTCGGACACGCCGGAGGCGAGCGCGAGCGCCTTGCGGGTCATGGCATGGGCGGCGCGCCAAGCGCGCACCCGGTCGCCGAGCCGTCCGAGGTAGGCGGCTTCGGCCTGGTCTTCGCGGTGCAGGGGAAGGTGAGAGGCACCCATGAGATATAGTGCTTGCGTGGTGAAAGTGCATGCATTATAGTGTGCCGCGCATGAAAATCAACATCCTCGTCGGCACGATGACGGGCACGGCGCAGCTGTGCGCCCAGGAGATGGAGCTTGCGCTGGACGGCGACGAGGTCCAGGTGAAGACGCTCCTCATGGACAAGCTGGATCCCACGGTGTTCGCCGACCGGGATGCTGCCTACCTGATCTGCACCTCGACCTACGGGCAGGGGGACGTACCAGACAACGCCAAGGCGCTCTACGAGGCCCTCTGCAAGCAGAAGCCCGGTCTCAAGGGCGTGCGCTACGGCGTGTTCGGCCTGGGCGATCGCACTTACGCCGAGACCTACAATTTCGGCGGCAAGCGCTTCGACGAGATCCTGCAGGCGCTCGGCGCCGAGCGCATCGGCGAGCGCTACACCCACGACGCCTCGAGCGGGACGCTGCCCGAGGAGATCGCCCTGGATTGGGCGCAGTCGTGGGTGGAAAAGGTGCGCGAGGCCTACTCGGCCGCGTAGAGCAGCGCGGCGAGACCTGCTAGGCCCGCCGGCAGCGCGTAGCGCTCGAAGGACCCGGCGCGCCCGCGCGCGAGCACCGTCACCGGAATGTCGGTCAGCTCCATCACGCCTTGCGCGATGGACGGGTTCACCCAGCGCAGCCACGCGGGGTGGCGGCCGACGCCGAT
>Ga0326726_10001761_pt1 | contig 20137 bp, 20 predicted proteins | sample MHFenrmetagenome_2_FD_207603 | JGI IMG/M metagenome (GOLD analysis project Ga0326726, IMG submission 207603) | Lab enriched peat soil microbial communities from Michigan Hollow, Ithaca, NY, United States - MHF15MN | ecosystem: Environmental > Terrestrial > Soil > Wetlands > Peat | place: USA... | reverse complement strand
GTATTCCTCAAGGCCGAAGCGGGTCAGGCTCTTTTCTCCCTGCTCGCCGGTGATGACGACAGTGACCCCTTTTGATTTGAGGTAGCCAAACAGGCGGCGCAACTCGGCCCGCAGGATCACTTCGTTGGAAAAACCGGAGAAAAGCGCCTCGACGGTGTCGATGGCCACCCGTTTTGCACCGATGGAATCAATGGCGTGGCCGAGGCGAATGAAGAGCCCCTCAAGATCGTATTCGCCGGTCTCCTCAATCTCACTCCGTTCGATATGAATGTAGTCAAAGGCAATTTTCTTCGCTGCTGCAAGCGCATTCAGGTCGAAGCCGAGTGAGGAAAAATTTTTCGTCAGTTCCTCGGTTTTTTCTTCGAAAGATATGTAGGCACCCGGTTCGTTGTACTCTGTCGCACCGCGTATCAGGAATTCCATGGCCAGCAGGGTTTTGCCACAACCGGTGCCGCCGCACACAAGAGTCGGGCGCCCCTGGGGGAGGCCTCCACCGGTTATCTCGTCCAGTCCCTTGATACCGGTCGGAGATTTCGATAAGATCTCAAGTGATAACATATCAGACAATAACAATTTTACAGTATCACATTATTTATACTGGTCCACTCCCCGCGCACGAACTGCCATTTGCAACGTATAATTGACATACCGCATCCCAATCCTTTATGTAATCAGCCCTGCTACCTCAGGTGAAATATTGTTTCGGTTCAGTATTGATTCTTCATATGCAATTTCTCCCGTTTATTCGTTGCAGTATGAAGATAATTTATTCGGTGTATTAGTATTTACCAAATCCCTTACGTCGTTACACGCCAAAGTTTCTGGAAGTGATCACACTTCGTGCTACGCCTGCGGCTCAAGCTGTGATTGACGCAATCGAGGTAATTCGGGACTTAAACAGCGACAGTACCCGCAAGTTGCCACTTGACGCACCAACAACTTTCATTAAAAAGTGTTGGAAGTCTTTGGTATTCACAAAAGATGGTTTGGATCGACGATATTATTTAATCGCCTGGGAGAAATTCGTGATCGTAGTTTCGAGCAACAACGTTACCGGGCAAGTGGGCTCAACCTGGTAACAGCAGCTATCGTTTTATGGAATACCGTCTACCTGGAAAGATCAGTTAAGGCAACTACGAATTTTGAAAAAACCTTAGCGTACTATTTTTTCCGTTTTCTGCGTCCACCCCAACGACACGCAGTCATGAGCGGCCCTGAATCTATGCAAAGCCGAGCCATACGGTGAGTGCTCGATTAATTTCCAGCATCTTTGTATCATCAAGCCTGCCGAAAGCCTGCCCGACTTTTTCCGCCGGTACGGTTTGAACCTTATCAACCATTATTTGAGACTTTTTTTTCAGGTTGTTATCGGCTGTTGGTTCAATATCAATTCGAAATAATGGGGCCTCGCGCAATTCACTTGTAACCGGCAGAATGGTCACTGAAGAGTGAAGAGAAAAAAAATCCGATTGAATTACAACAGCAGAACGCGTCTTACCGTAATCGCCCTGGAGCGCAATGGTAACCAAATCTCCTCTCTTCATGCCAACCGTCCAGCTCTGTCTGCTGATTCATCAAGGAGCTTCAGAATTTCCTTTTCATGCGGATCGTTTTTCACCAGTTCGGATTGCCGCTTACACTCCTCTGCAAACCCTGAACGACTTGTATCGGGAACCCATATCTGCAAGGGGCGCATCCCTTCCTTGCGTAACTTCGCTCTGTACTTGTTGACGCATTCAACAACTCCACCCATGTTACTCCCCTTCATGTGTTTTTCTTTAACCAAACGACACGTTGTTACATGTAACATAAACACCGGCATCCAGTTCGGAACAGCAACGTTTGTCATCTCGACCTTCAGGAGAGATCTCCAGTTTCAACCTGCGCACTCGCTTTTGACTCCCCCTCTGACATACTTGTAACTACACGTAGTCATGACCGTCCCTGAATCTATGTATCATCCAGAGTACTGTATTTTTTTTTCATCACTGTGTAGAGATGTGACATAAACACCGGCGTCCAGTTCGGAATAGCAACGTTTGTCATCTCGACCTTCAACCAACGCATTCCGCGCGCTCAACGTCCACAATTATACTTGTAAATACACTCAGTCATGACTGTCCTTTATTTCCAAGCGTAATTTCCTTAATACTTTTCCCTTCTCTGTATTTACTTTAATTTTTAAAGTACTTTGCCTAAGCAAAAAGAGATTAGCCAACGATCCCCACGCGTCGGGGTTTTCACGAATTGAATATGGGGATGGTGTTGATTTCGAACAAAAAGCTCCCATGCATCAATGATGGTTTCCGTTAGGCGTCATCTCGACCTTCAGGAGAGATCTCACGCATTAATCTACGCGCCAACAACAGGCGTGATCATGTTCAAGATTCAAACTTGACTTCCTGAGTTGTTGCACACCCTCTCGAACAAGCCTAAGTTGTGCCTTGAAGCCCGATAAATGATACCCCAGTAAAATTTATTCAGGTATTGACTTGTGAGGTAATAATGTCGAAACTCCTATATTTACTTATCTTAAACGATTCTGAAGTTTTGCACAAATAATCTGATGCGTGTCTGCATCAGTAGATGCTCCCGGCGTCCCTGCTGAACATCCGATTGATTTCGGTTTCTTTTTCTCAACGGTGGTGGTGAACAACAAACATCTATGAGTAACCCCTTTTTCGAACACCCGATACTCAACTCTCCCTACGATAGCCCGATCAGGCATTGAGAACTCGACAAAGAGGGTCAGCCAACTCAACGAATTATTGAAAGCCGTCGCCGTGCCGAGTTCGGAATTCCGATTCAGAAAGATTTCAGCAACACTCAACAGTAACCTCTCCCGCCCCTTCGACAAACCCGAAACCGGAAGAATTGCCGTCAAGCTGATCAATTATTTAAAAGATGAAGTGACGAAGGTGTTTAGAATAATATGATTGCTAGGGTTATAGTCGATTTGGTTAAGGCGAATCGACCTATAATTATTTTGGCTCTTCGTACAATTTAATGGTGTGAAGTGAAACCAAACTACTTCATCTTTCAATAGCAAGGTTCAATTTCCCACAGAAAAACAATATTCTGGTACGGTAGCTCAGGAAGCTGTGAAAGCCTCTTGCTGATGCCTTGTAAAGCTGGATTTTGCTGTTTAACCCTTCTGATACAGCATTGGTTATTCGGTGTTTGAAATAGTTGAAGATGTTGTCTTTATGGCGTACCAGCATATCCTTTACTTTGATCAGAGGTTTCAGTTCTGACCTTTCTACAGCACCGACCCAATAGTTGAAATAGTAATCAGCGCTGTCGCGGTTGGTAAGCTGCCAAAACATTCTGAACATGTTCTTTAACGACCAAGCTACGCCTGTTTTCAGTTCACAGGCCATCAGTTGATTAAAGCCTGTTCGCTGTTTCTGCGTCATATTTTCGGGGTTTCGTAACCATGCGAATTTTGACCCAATCAGGGTGCGATCTCCCGCTTTATCAAGTTGACTGGATTCTTGGCGACGAACGGTATCGACCGCTTCATTCAAATACTTGCTGATATGAAACCGGTCATGCACAATGTCTGCCTTCGGTAAAAGTTTGTTAGCAGCGCTTTTAAACGGCTTCCACATGTCGAGAGAAACTGATTTTATCTGCTTTCGCTGCGATTTTTTGAGACTGCTCAGCAACCGCATTGTCGCTTTTGTGGTTCGCGTTTCGATAACTTCCAGTACCCTGCCACCTTGTAGATCATTCAGGGTGGTTACATACTGATGGCCTGCTCTGAAACTCTTTTCATCAATACCGATATGCTCAATTGCGTCCGTGTTTCGACGGCTTAAACCCCGTGTAACGGCACGGCTCATGATCTCATTGGTGGCATGCCAGCTCAATCTCAACAACTTTGATGCCGCCTGAATGCTTGAGCAATGCTGGAGAAGCGCAACAGCAAAGCCTTCAAACATCAACGTGTAACGCGAATGCCGATCTGCCCAGGGGACTTTGACTGTCTTAACGCCACACTGCTTACAGTCACTACGAGGTACTCGCGCTACGAGTATCGTCTCATACTGCATCGTATCCAGATATCGCCATCTCTGTTCTGGCGCTTTATCATAGAGGCTGCTGCTTTTACCACATTCCGGACACTCAACCTTTTTGCCGGTGTATTCAAGATGAATTTCTATCTGCTTGCCCGACATAAATAACAGGACATCCTCAACTTTCCATGTTGCTGGTAATGCCAATAACTGCTGATAATGGGTCGTTAAGCTTTGCATAAAACGGTTGGATTCGTAATTCATCAATCTGAATAGACATTACACCAAGCTAAACCCTTATTACGCTATTCCCACTATATTCTGCGGAGAGCCTTAAGTATAAATATTCGAATCTATGGGAATCATTCAATGAAAAAATTGTTCTTTTAGTTATCCTATATCATGCATATTCAAAAATTATAACAGTGGATGAACTGTTATCAAAAAGCTACTATCGCATTTTAGTTTCTAAAGAGATTGATGATCAGGATAAATGTAATCTGATTGCGAAGATGAAGTATGCTTATGAAGATCAAGATGCTCTTATCATCGATTATCTAAAGAATGGTTGTGTTGATATTTCCAGCTATGCTGTTATGCTCCAAGAGAAGGATCAATCTTGTAGGAATAGCGATATTCAAAACAAACGTATAAACTTATGGAAAGATTACTACTCGACTTTTGCGGTATCACAAGACATTTTCATAACTACCCAGAAAATATTTCTTGAAGAATATATTGATGATCTAAGCCCTAGAGATGTATATGAAGCTGTCAAGTTTCTAAGAGAAGTTGATGAGGCAGTTGATTTATCTTTACTACTAACTAAATCTATAGATAAATTTGTCGACAAGGTGATTGAGATTGATTTTGATAATTATATGAGATTTGGTTGGCCTACTGAACTGCTTGAAATGATCAAAAATAAAATATCTGTAAAAAAGAATCCCTACTCTATAAAGGATTTATTAAATTTACTTGCGGGTAGTAATAGTTGGAATTCTCGATATATTCCTTATTTGAGAAAGTTTACTGAGAGTGATTATTACAATTGGATAGTTGAGGAGAGTAATGTTGATGTTGTTGATTTGCTTTGTGAGTTTGTAAAGCGATTTCACAACTTGGAAGGCGATGATTATGTAATTATTGAACAATTGAGGAGAGCATTAAACAGGATAAAGGGAAGATCTAATTTAGATCGATTAAGAGTCGAGTACCTTGTTTATCAAAAACAAATTTAATTATTGTTCGATATTTAAATTTGCAATAATATAGAGCAATCGTTCTTGAGTCTTGATATTTCTTGATGACCACCCCTCTCTTCAGAATTCATCTACGCTGAATGCCATTCAGTCATGAAAATGGCCGTTTCAAAAGACATTCATCACTCATCTCTTTCATAACGGAATCTCCAGGAATCTTCGAGCCAGCTCAAATCGGCGGAATATCCATTCGTAACCGCTTTATCCGTTCGGCGACTGATGAAGGCATGGGTAATGCTGACGAAGCACCGCTGGAGTCGCTTGAAAAGCTCTATGTACGCCTTGCAAGGGGTGGTGTCGGCGCTATTCTGACCGGGTATGCCGGAGTAACTTCAGGAACGCGGGGCGGAGTAGATTTTGAATTATGAATTCTGAATTGAATCCAGGAGAAGAGAGTAAAACTCCGGGATGGACTTGATTCACTGTGGATGCAATGTGGGCGTTATAACAGCGGATTTTGTGGAAGCGGCGAGCTTACGATACAAAATCGAGTTATATCGTTAGCTCGTCGCTTCGAAACGAGCGGTGTTCTTCAAAAACCGTAAGAATTTCTATACAAAGAGAGACTCGCCTGTAGACTATCCGGTAATTACCGACAAGGATCTCTCTGATGACAAGGATCTCTCTGATTTCAGGCATGGATAGCTCTGGAACCACTCTTCCTATGTCGGGGAATGAGCCTGTCAAATCGCCCTTTTCAAGAAGCAGTTCAATAAACCCTGAAGCCCTTTGCGGATTGTCCTGAGCGATAAACTTCTCTATTTCTTCAAGCTTTCTGATCGCTTCTGATGTCCAGACAACGTTCATTGTTTGTCGGAGGCTCTTTTGCTTGCAAGCTTTTTCCCGACCTCTTCGGTACCATACAACTCTCCGGATTCAGCTGCCGCCAGCCCTTGCTCAACCGAAGCAATAAACTCTTTACGATAAATGAGGCTGTCATACTCTTTCGGTGAAAGAAGCACTCCAGCAGCCCTGCCGTTCTGGGTAATGATCAACGGGTGCCCTGTTGTTTGTACCTTTTTCAGACAGGAAGAGATTCCTGCCTTGAACTCACCCAAAGGAATGATATCGCTTGAAACCTGAATATTTTTCATAATAAAGACCCATTCTCAGACCTTGATTCAAATCTTTTTTCAGACCTTAATATAAACATATTTTTGCATAGCGAAGAAAAGAACATTCGTCCCGGAATACTCATAAGGCATCCGTAAAGAGAGTCATACATTCTGCTGCTGAAAGTGTTCTGCAAGCCACACCTTAATCACAGACTGATGAAAGGCGAAGGCTGCAGGATTCGACGGAGTGCAGCTGCATCTGGCGCACGGGTACCTGTAAAGAAGTTCGAGGAGGGGCGCCAGGATGCATCGCGATGCACCATGTGCAACAATTGCGCGATCATGGTCGAAAAAGAGTCGCTCCGCTGCTGGAACGGCCAGCTGCACCAGAAAGCGTGAAGAAAGAATTGAATATCATTTGTTGGAGCGAAATCCGAAACAGGTGGATCAGCTATTGAGTTATTGTTTGTCGTTCAGTCGTGCCACTGCTTTGGCAAACTCTTCAAAATCCTGAAGATGTGCTGTAGCAATAGCAAAAACAATTGCCCAGTTGATAGTCTCGTAGTTATGGACAGCGATATTGCGGAATCCAACTGCCTTTTTCATGCGATCAGCCAGATCAGTACTGATTATTCCGGCTTCACATAAAATATCGAACGTTTTTCCCATGGTTGCTGGCGGAGGGAACTCACTACCGGCAATAATGTGTGTTCCGATGTCAACACACATTTGAACAGCACGAGTGAGGTTGAGTGAGAGAATATCCTGAGCATCAAAATCTTTACCAAACTCAGCGGCAGATGCAGGGCATTTCTCCTTGACCCTGAGAATAGATCGACGCAAAGACTCAAGTTTCTGTTCAATTAACGGCCAATCCATGCCTCTCTCCTTTCCTTCAGAATTCTTCTCTGGTAGGGCACAAAATCCTCCTGATTATACAAATGTTTTAGCACCAGCTCAGCATAGAGCGTATTGCTGCCAACTATTCGACGTCCTCCGGCGATGATCTGACCAAGCAAGGGCTCTCCAACAGTTGACAAATCAATCAAATCAACAGGGCGCCCAATGACTGATGCAAGATCTGCAATCAATTCCATTGTTTCATCAACACTGAGCGTGTGGTCGGCACAGACCGCCAGATCAAGATCACTGTCATGATGGGCACTGCCTTTGGCCAGTGAGCCAAACAACAGCGCCAGACGAATGGCGTTATGCCGTTCAAGCACCTGCCTGATCTGATTATCGATACTCTCTGTCACCATACTTTTATGGCTCTGCTCCCGTTTTTTCTCTGTGGCGTTAAAAAAAGAAGCTCATAAACATCCTCAGTAAACAGCCGATCCTCTTCGCCTGAAATATATTAATTTGGCCTCTCTTCTAAACAGATTATAACACTGTTCCAGTTTGCACGTTCTCAGTTGCCGATAATGATCAAGGCCTGCTGGTCAGGAATAATTCTTCTATATCTCCAAACCTTTGAACTGGCTCAGGTAGAGGTTGGCGTAAACTCCCCCTTGATCGAGGAGTTCCTGATGTGTGCCTTTTTCGACAATGGTGCCCTTGTCGATAACGAGCACCTGATCGGCATCACGGATAGTGCTTAGCCGGTGGGCGATAACAAAGCTGGTCCGACCCTGCATGAGCCGCAACAGTGCCTTCTGAATGCGGAGCTCGGTTCGTGTATCGACGCTGCTGGTTGCTTCGTCGAGAATGAGGATATCGGGATTCGAGAGAATCACTCTGGTGATGGCCAGCAACTGGCGTTGTCCCTGGCTCAGGTTACCTGCCCGCTCCGAGAGAATTGTCTTGTAACCCTGAGGCAGCTGGCGGATAAACTGATCGGCTTCAGCAAGCTCTGCCGCGTGGATACACTCTTGATCCGTAGCATCAAGCCGGCCGAAACGGATATTTTCCATTACGGAATCGGAAAAGAGAAATGTGTCCTGAAGTACCAAACCGATCTTGCGTCGCAAACCGGCCTTGCCTACACTTCTGATATTCTGGCCGTCAATGGTAATGGCTCCACTGTTGATCTCATAAAAACGGGTAAGCAGATTGATTATTGTGGTTTTACCGGCCCCGGTCGGACCAACCAGAGCGACTATGGTGCCCGGTTTCGCGGCAAAAGTCATATCCCTGACGACCGGGTTATCATCATCGTAGGCAAAGGTCACATGATCAAAACCGATCGTTCCGGTGACGCTTGATAACCCTTTTTCAGGTGACTCATCAATCTCCGCAGGGAGATCGATAATTTCAAAGATTCTTTCAGAACCGGCAAGTGCGCTCTGTATGGAATTGTACATGTTGGCAAGCTGGCGAAGGGGCTGAATGAAATTCTGTCCATAGATGATAAACGTAGCAATGACGCCGACCGTGACCAATCCTTTGAGAGCAAGCCAGCCGCCGAACGCTGCAATCAGAATAACGAAGAGGTTACCCAGAACATTGGTCAGCGGCATGAGCAGAAGAGCGTAGCTGTTCGCGTAGACAGCGGCTTTGAAAACCTCATCGTTCTGCTTCCGGAAGGTCTCGATTACCTCTTTGTTTCGCCGGAACGCCTTTATCACTTTCAGACCGCTGATCGACTCTTCCATGACGCTGTTCATTGCGCCAAGCTGCTGCTGCAGCTCTCTGAAACCTTTACGGGTGTACTTGGCTATAAACCGGGTAAACCAGAGCATAAGCGGTATGACGAGCAGAGAGGTCAGGGCTAGCCACTTATCGAGAAGAAACATTGCAATGGTGATGCCAACAAGAGAGAGCACGCTGGCAAGCAGAGAGGTGATATTCTGTGATACCGCCTGGTTTATGGCGTCGATATCGTTGGTCAGCCGGCTCATCAGCCCGCCGGCCGGGTTTCGGTCGAAATAACTGACCGGCAGAGTCTGGATATGCGTGAAGAGGTCGCTGCTCAACTGCTTGAGCGCGATCTGGGAAATTGCGGCCATGATCCAGCCGGCAAGGAGTTGGAACAGATTGAAAAACACATAGACCACAGCCATCAAAAGCACAATCTTTTCGAGGCCCGGAATATTTTTGGCCACAATGAAACGATCGATTGCCACACCCATGAGCCAGGGACCGGCAAGACCGAGGAGCGTATAGATGAAAACGAGAACAGAGACTGTCAGAAGCTTCACCTTGAAGGGCTCAAGATATCCAAACAGACGCTTCATGGCCTGAACCGAGTTCCTGGCTTTTTCTATCCGGCCGGGATCGGCCATACCTCTGATGCCCATCGGTCCGCGGCTGCCGGGTATGGAGGTCTGCTGACGGCTCATGGCTGCCTCCCTCTCGCTATTGACTTTTCATCGATGCCGTCAACAGGGGTGTCACCGCCTAACTGTGACTCATAGATCTCCCGGTAGACGGCACTGGTCCGCATAAGTTCAGCATGATTGCCTTCTCCCACTACACGGCCCTTATCGAGAACGATGATGTTGTCGGCTTTCAGTACGGTACTGACCCTCTGGGCGACAAGCAGAAGGGTGGGTTTTATGCTTTGAGCATTCAGTGCGTCCTGTATCCGGGTTTCCGTATCGATATCAACTGCGCTGGTGCTGTCGTCAAGAATAAGGATTTCAGGGGATGCGAGCAGCGCTCTTGCTATGGCGATCCGTTGTTTCTGACCGCCTGAAAGATTCATTCCCCGCTCTTCAACGCGGGTATTGTATCCGTCAGGTAAATCAGCAATAAAGCTGTGCGCCTGAGCCATTTTGGCGGCGTCAATCACCTCCTCCTCGGTTGCATCAGGGACTCCGTAGCGGATGTTGTCGGAGATGTTTCCCGAAAAAAGAACGGTTTCCTGGGGTACGATAGCGATTCTCCGGAGAAGAGAGTCCTGGGTTACCTCCCTGATATCGATGCCGTCGATGGTGATCCTGCCGGATGAAACATCATAAAACCGTGGTATCAGGTTCACCAGTGTTGATTTTCCCGCACCTGTTGCGCCGAGAATGGCAAGCGTTTTTCCCGGTTCTGCAACAAGATTGATTCCTTCAAGCACCAGTGCATCACAGGCACTTTCATAACGGAATGAGACATTTTCCAGAACAATTCTTCCGGGAGAGTGCGGAGGCATCAAGTTTACTCCGGTCTGTTCCTGAATGTCAGGCTGAATATCGAGTATCTCATTAACCCGTTTGGCTGAAGCAAGCCCGCTGGCCCAGACATTCGAGAGCATCGCCATGAAGATAAGCGGAGCCATTGTGGTAAGCAGGTAGTTCGTAAATGCCACTACCTGGCCGATTGAGAGTTCATTGCGAATGGCGTCAAGCCCACCCAGCCATATCACCAGAACCATACCGGCATTGACACAAAGTATCAGCGCCGGTGTCATACCGGCCATAAACTTCATGACACTGATGGATTCGCCTGTGAACGCCTGGTTGGCTTTGTCGAACCGGGCAAATTCAAAATCATTGCGAACGAACGCCTTGATGAGCCGTATACCGGCAATATTTTCCTGCAATACTGTATTCAACCGGTCAAGCTGCTGCTGCACCGCACGAAAAAGCGGCTCCATTTTGGCCACAAAAAAAACAATGATCACGGAGGTCACAAGCAGTAACGGCAACATGGTGAGCGCAAGCGCGCTGCTGGTGCGGATCATGAGTATAAGGCTGCCGATCATCAGGAGCGGCGCTCTGGTACCGATACGGAGCGTCACCTGGGCTACACGCTGCACAGCAGTAACATCACTTGAGAGGCGAACCATCAGTTGTCCGGTTTTCAACCGGTCGATATTTCCGAATGAAAACGTCTGTACTTTCAGAAACAGGGCTTCACGAAGATCCCTTGCAACGCTCTCCCCTACCTTGACGGAGAGAATGTTGTTACCTACAGCAAACAGAACACTCAACAACGAGATGCCGAGCATCAGAAATCCGGTATGGATAACAACATCCTGATTGTGCTGATGAATACCTTCATCAATAATTTTCTGGACAAGACGGGGAATGGTTAAATCCATGGCCACTACTGCTGTAAGCAATAAAAGCGCGGCAATCGACTGTTTCCGATAAGGTTTGAGAAAAAAGGCAAGTCTGAAAATATTATGCATGGGCACCCCTGTAAATCCATTCCGCAATCCGTTTGTCTGGCTGGTACTGACTGTGTCGGAACTCTCGACGATTAATAGAGCAGTCAATAAAACGATAGCCGGCATATTCTGAAAATGAAAGCTCGTGACTTTTCGTTCAATATAGCCTGCGGGAGTATGTGATACAGAGTGAAAGTGGAGTCAGGGTCAAGAACGTCTGCACATTGCAAAGGCAAGAGCAGTATTTGGATGGGAATTGGGAACACTCAGCTGAAGGAGCACACGGGATCTGTATGCCCCTATAAAATAATCAGAATAGAGCCGCCGATAATGAGCAGGGCACCCATCATGATTTTCCAGGTCAGAACTTCATGCAGCAGCACTGCCGACAGAATAATCGCAATGGCGACACTCATTTTATCTACCGGGGCAACCTGTGATACTTTTCCGAGCTGCAAAGCCTTGAAATAGAATATCCATGACAAACCTGTCGCTACTCCTGACAGAGCAAGAAAAAGCCAGTTCTGTCTCGACAGAAGCGTAATCCCCTCAGCTTCCTTTCGGGCGAAAACAATACCCCATGCAATAAGTAAAATAAACAGCGTTCGTATGGCTGTTGCCAGGTCGGAGTTTATTCCCTTGATGCCGACTTTGGCAAGGATCGCGGTAAAAGCAGCAAAAAGAGCCGATAAAAGTGCGTAGGTCCACCACATATTACCATCCTCCGGTTCATGTTTTCTTTTTTTCGATCAATCTCTGGAGCTTCTACTGTTCAGGTGCATGGGTTGACAGATAGCCTTCGTTTTCAACTGCCCAATACACTACTCGTAACGGAGCGCTTCGAGTGGTTTGAGCTCTGCGGCCTTGCGGGCCGGCCAGAGACCGAAAAATATGCCGATGAGCGCAGAAAATGCCGTTGCAACCACAACCGACATCATTGAGGTCTTGACCGCCCAGCCGGCGAAAATGGCGAGCATCAGAGAGACGCCGATACCGGTAATGATGCCGATGATTCCTCCGCTGATGGTGAGCCCGACCGATTCAACCAGAAACTGCAGCATGATATCTGCTTTTCTGGCGCCGATGGCTTTTCGCAGGCCGATTTCGCGTGTCCTTTCGGTCACCGAAACCAGCATGATGTTCATGATGCCGATTCCTCCGACAACCAGCGATATGGCGGCAATCGAGCCAAGCAGGAGACTCATGGTCTGGGTAGTGCTGCTGAGCATCTTCTGTATTTCGGTCATGTCCCTGATATTGAAGGAGTCGTCATCCGGTTTCAGACGGTGCCGTTTGACAATCAGCTCACTTATCGCGCTCTTTGCCTGTTCAATCAATAATGGTGAGCTGACCTCGACGAAAATGCCGCTGAGGTAGTCCTTGCCGAGCACCCGGTACATGGCGGTCGTTACCGGTACCAGCACCACATCATCCTCGTCCTGCGGCCCGGAAAATCCTTTTGCCGGAGCGATGCCGATCACCATGAAATTGATCCGGTTGATCTTGATGGTTCTTCCTACCGGGTTACTGTTTCCAAACAGCTCCTTTACGACCGTCACACCGATAATGGCCACCTTTTCGCGCTTCCGGATCTCTTCTTCTGTAAACCAGCGCCCGACGGTGGGAATCGTCGCCCGCATGGTGCCGTAATCATAACCTACTCCGGTAAGGCTTGAGCTCCAGTTTTTGTTTCCGTACACTATCCGGCTTGCACCGTTGACCACCCCTGTAGCGCTTTTCACTACCGTTTTCAGTGAGGCAATATCGTCAACATCGATAAAGGTGAATCGGGCAACCGCTCCTGCGCCCTGGGCAGCACCCCTGATCTTGGCCGATCCGCCCCGTATCGAGAGCATATTGGATCCCATCGATTTAAGCTGTTCCTGCATGGCCGCCTTGGCGCCCTCTCCAAGCGCCATCATGGCTATCACCGAGGCGACGCCGACAAAGATGCCGAGCACCGAGAGAAACGAACGCATCTTGTTTGCCAGTATGGCCTGGAAAGCCTGCGCCATAAAACCGAGAAATCGCCCGTCCTGCCATAACGACACATGCTTCGCGTCATCGATTTCAAAGCCGGCCTTGTCTTCAGGCACTATCGAAGGTTCTGTTCCCTGACGGCGTTCATCGGATATGATAACGCCGTCGCGCATGGTAATGACCCGGCCGGCATAGGCTGCAATATCATTTTCGTGGGTTACCATAACAATGGTTTTACCCTCTTCATGCAGCTCTTTGAAGATCTTCATGATCTCGGCCGAGTTTTTCGTATCGAGGTTTCCTGTCGGCTCGTCGGCAAAGATGATCAGCGGATCGCGCACCAGCGCTCTGGCTATCGCCACTCGCTGCTGCTCACCGCCCGAGAGCTGGTTCGGCGTATGATCCATACGCTGCTCAAGGCCGACCTGACGGAGCCGTTCAATTGCTTCCGCGTGAAAATCCCCTTTGAGGCCGCTGTAGATATGCGGCAGCCGTACGTTCTCCACAATGCTCATGCGCTTGAGCAGGTGAAACTGCTGAAACACAAATCCGGCAACATTGTTGCGCACTCCTGCCAGCTCATCTTCCGATAAGGTGTTGACATTCTTGCCATGCAGCAGGTAGTCGCCCTTGTCAGGTGTATCGAGCAGACCGAGTATCTGCATCAGTGAGGATTTGCCTGATCCTGAGGCCCCCATTATGGCCACAAAATCCCCTTGATCTATCTGCACCGAAACACCGCGCAGCGCCTGAACGGTGCTCTCGCCGATCTGGTAGGTGCGGTGAACATTGACAAGCTGAAGCAATGGAGTTGTCATTATCTCTTCCTGTTGCGCTGTGGCGTGAAGGGGTTGGTGCCTCCGCTGTTTTTCGGCAAGACAAACGTCGTATCCGGAAGCAGCACCACGGAGCTGTCCGTCAAGCCCGAAACAATTTCGATATTGTTTTCATCCTGCATCCCGGTCTTCACCGGATTGTAGAGAGGTTTCTGATCCTTTTCTCTTCCTCTCTGCAGCACCACCGAGCGACCTTTCCTGCTTTGTACCGCTCTGAGCGGCAGGAGTAGCGCATCCTTCTTTTCCTGAACAATGATGCGGATATTGGCGCTCATGCCTGAACGAAATACGTCGGGTATGCGGTCGGGAATGACATCGACGTTGTAGATGTTCACGTTGTTCTGCAGATGGGACTCATAGTAGATATGACCCACAACCCCGTTCACCTGAATTTCAGGGTAGGCGTCAAGGCCGATTACCGCTTTCTGGCCGATTTTGACCCGCCCGATATCGGTTTCGTCAACGTAGGCTTTAACAATCAGATGATCGGAGAGCACAAAGAGCGAGTCACTTGTTGTTACGGTCTGGCCGGGATCGACGCTGCGCACAATAACCTGACCATCCATCGGTGCAATGACTGCTGTTTTTTTGTAGACATTGTTCCAGTAGGTCTGTTCGCTTTTTCCCTGCAGTTTGGCTGCGTCGAGCAACGCCGCTCGTTCGGTTGAACTGAGCATCGCAAGCACCGTGCCTTTTTTTACAACCTGACCTTCATCGATCAGAATCTCCTCGACCCGTCCGCCTACCGCTGACTGGATTTTAACCCGGTTCTGCGGTTCCACCGCTCCGGTGGTCGATACCGCTGAACTTATGGTACCACGGGTTGGACGGATCTCGTCAACTCGCTGCTCGACACTACGGGTGCCCTTGAGCAACAGAAACCCTGCCGCTCCGGCAGCAATTACGGCTACCATAATACCGATTACTATTTTACTTCTCTTGACCTTCAAGCCCTCCTCCTTTTGCATGAATCCATTGCGCCTCGGCAATCAAAAGATTTGCTCCGGCATTGAGATACTCCTTTTTGGCACTGACAAGATTGTTCTCGATGATTACCCACTCGTTGAAGCTTACCAGACCGTTCGAGTACTGAGCGTTGGAAATGGTCGAACGGTCAACAGCCGCATCCAGAAACTTTTTTCGGACCACCACCAGCTGGCGCGCATCCTGAAAACCCTTCCAGCTCTCTTCGAGGGTATCGTAAAGCTGCAAATAGCCGCTTTTCTGATTTGCATTCTGCTGGCTCAGCACCGCCATGGCTCGCGATACCCGTGCACGGCCGGTGCCGCCTTCATAGATCGGTACCGATACCGAAACGCCGCCGTTCCAGTCCACCGCGTTCAGAGGCAGCCGGTCAACAGCACTGCGGCCGACCGATGAGGTAAGATAGAGTTGCGGGGCGAATGCGCTGCGGGATGCGTCGAGATCGTATCGGGCAGCTTTGCTTTGGGCATCGAGCTCTTGAAAAAAGGGATGTTGTTTTGCAAGCAGGGCTATGTCCGGTTTTACCGTGCCGGGCTCTGTGGCTCTGAACATCCCTTCTACCCTGAGCGCATTGTGCTGGTTGCGGCCGATTGCCGAGGCGAGTTTTGCCTGGGCGAGCAGGAGGCCGCGTTCGGCCTGCGCAACCTCGAAATCTGCTGAGGCAAGGTCGGCTTCAGCCTGGCGAAACGATCCGATATGTTCACGGCCGCCCTGGTAACGAAGATTGATAAGCCGCACGTTATTGCGGCGGCGTGCGGCAATCTCCCTGGCAAGAGCCTGAAGATCCTGCGCTTTGAGCAGTTCAGTGAATGCGGAGCGAAGGATGAAGCGCACGTCGGAGGATACCGCCTTGTAGTTTTCCCTGGCGGCATTGATTGACTCTTGATTGCTTGCAATCAGGTTTGAGGTTTTATGACCGTCAAACAGCAGCTGCTCTCCGAGAAGCGAATAGCTGAAGCGTGACGAGGAGCCGCTCCCTTTTGCGGTGCTGCCGCTCTCCGCGCTGCTTGCTCCGGCGCTGATACGCGGCAGGCATGCGCCGGCTGTGATGCGTTTGTCGGATTCCGCCTGCTGCACCAGAGCAAGAGCAGAATAGAGATCGGGATGCGCCTCACGGGCCTCCCGGAGACACTGCTGCCAGTTCAGGATCTCTGCGGCGTGTATCGGAGATGCTGCGACAACGGTCAACAGCAACATCACCAGTAATAGTTTTACTCCTGCTCTCATTGCGGAAGGGTTCGGAAAATAATTAAAAATGCATCTGTACCTTTCTGACGCACTGCGAGCCGATATGAACTCATTGAAACTCCGGATTTCAAGTACAACTGTTGTGTTGATCTGTTTTTTCCATATAGCCGTATGTTCATGCAGAATGGATTGCTGCGTGAAATCGCTATCTGATCTGACCTGTGCGAGCACCCGGGGGCGGTTGCATTTTATTGTTTCCCCACGTTTTTGATATGCTTTTACCAAACTCCAGGATTCCCGAAAATGGCTGGATTTCGTAGAACGTGCCAAAGCCGAAAAACAGCGAGAGAACGATAATGACGGCAAGCTCCGCAGGGCGTTTGACTCCTTCTCTGGTTTTTGTTTTCAGGTAAGAGAAAAATGCCTTCCAGTTAATGACAAGCAGATGAAACAGCGAGAGCAGAGAAAACGCAAATCCGAAAATAATGTGCTGGTTCTGCCAGGCAGGTTTTGTCAGACCGATCAGGCGCCAGGCTACTGCTCCAGGGGCTCTGCCGGAAGGAGAAATATAGAGGACTACACCTGAAACCAGAATCATAAAAAATGAGATGAAAAGCCCAAAGCTTATAAAAATTCGCCAACTGAAATATTTTTTCATGTCGCTTTTTGTACCGATGCTTTCTTGTTCGTTTCTCAAAATGAGGCATTCAATAAAGTTTCATTGACCGTTGTTTTCCGACAAGTTGATAACCAGATCTTTATGGTTTCAAGCGGTTTGCCGATTATTTTCGAAATATCACTGGGTTTCAGCCCGGGAATTTCGGACAACAATACTGATAGTTTAATATCGGCAAACCTTTTACGTAATGGTTCCCTACGGTTGTTCCCGTTGCGGACTGCTGTTTCCGGAATGCTGAATGCTTCTTGATCAATACCATCGAAATAACAGCTTCTGAATATTTTGAATACTTCTGTTTCAGAACTGTTACGGTCCAAAGTCAGATAGGTTCTGTTAACGAGTTCTTTGGTTTTTGTCTCAGAGCCGGTCATCCAGTAGGCAAGGTTGTAAATATCATCCATAAAATCCTGTGGTGCTCTTTTTGATTTTGGCATAGGTCATTCATATTTGGGGTGAATCAGGTACTTGACCTTTTAGCTGCAGGCCAGGCCTGAATAACTTTCTGTTTATACAAGGAGGAGTATTTAATATGTAAAAAAATGTAAAATTTTCTGCTTTCATATGTTCCTGCATGAGGGTAGCTGAACATCATGGTGAATTTTTCATAATGAGCGCACACTGTTATGATGTAAACCGACAACCACCATTCATGTTCCGGCCGGTTTCGCGGCATTGGTCCCTTTGCCGAGTTATTCTCAAGTATTGGAGTCAAATGTCGAAGATGAGAGAATCGGTTCTCAGGTAACTGCCAAGGGATCAAAAAATGTTATTTCTCATATAAGACAATAAGGCAAGAGGGACTGAATTAATTTCAGCCCCTCTTGCTTTTATCATGAGTATAAAGTCATGCTGTGGCTTTCAGTGCTCATTTACGGTTTTGGTCGCTGCGCTGCTGCTCGAGTCTTCTCCTGTTGTTTTCGTCGCTGCGCTGCTGTTCCAGCTTTCTCTTGTTGTCTTCATCGGAACGCTGCTGCTCAAGATTTCTCCTGTTGCTTTCATCGCTGCGCTGCTGCTCAAGATTTCTCCTGTTGCTTTCGTCGCTGCGCTGCTGCTCGAGGTTTCTCCTGTTGCTTTCATCGTTGCGCTGCTGTTCGATATTTCTGTTCTCATGCCTGCGATATTCGGTATCGCGATATCTCCTGATATCATCCATGCGGTGTCTTCTGATCCTTGAAGGAAGCTTGTTCGATCTGATGTTGATCCATGGACCCCGGTAGTCCGAAGAACGGTACCATAGCCCATTCTGGTTTATGTAGTACATGTTACCATACTCGATGATATCGTAAGGGCTGCCTACGGATACTGAAAATCCCTGATCCGGCAGGTTTACAAAATTCGGTCGTGAACTGATAACAAAAGATGGTCTGTGACTCGTGCCGATACTGACATTTACGGCCGCTTTTGCATCCGCAGCAGGATTGCCGAGAAGCATTCCTGTAATTCCTGCCGCAAGCCAAATGGTTTTTTTCATGATTATTATCCTTTTTTATGTTTTTGATAAGAGGTGAGAACACCGGTCAGCTTGTAAAGTGCCACGAGCGCGCCAGCCTCACCATTTTTTCCCGGAACTTATCCGGACACTCATTACCGGTCATGCACAACCGTATCTTACTTTGCCCCGTATTATGGCTTCTTTTCGTTTCGAAGTCACCAGCAAAAGGCGAGTCTACCCATCAACGCTCAAACACTCAGTGTATTCTGACTCTCACATTCCGGTGATGGTGTCTGCCGTGCTGATGGTTTTGATAATGCTTTTTGGCAACATAACGACGGTTTTTTTTGTGATAGTGTCTGCGGTGATCATGCCCTTTTCTGTGCCCCAATGTTACTCCGGCGCCGATATTTACCCTTACGGCAGCCATGGTATCAACAACAGGATTACCAAGAAGCATTCCTGCAATACCAAAAGCGATCCAGATACTTTTTTTCATGGTTCCTTTACCTGTTATCCTTTTAAAAGGGATTGAGAAAACTCTGCTGTCTCTGAAGTTTATCAGCTTCTCCCTATACCTCTTAGAGTTCATTTTTTTTTATTTCCGGCGCTGGAATTTGTGATTTCATGAAAATATTCTTCCCAGGCGACAGAACTTTGTCAGAATTTCCTCACTCAGCACTGTTCTGTTAATCATTAAATACGTCGGCCTTGAATGACACGAATCAAAATGATGACGATTGCAATAACCAGCAGAAGATGAATGAGTCCACCCATGGTGTACGAACTCACAAGGCCAAGCAGCCAGAGCACAATGAGAATAACGGCTATAGTTTCGAGCATTTTATACCTCCGGTTAAGTTGATTTGACTAATCTATGTTGAGCCTCATTAAACACGATTTATATATATAATCTATATTAATTATTAGAAGTTCCAATAAAATCAACTGAAGCAGCGTGTTTATTTAGTTGTTTGATTAATTTTATATATATAAAACATATATTATTGGGGCGGCGCCGGTGTGCGTGCTTCAGCTTTTAGCTTGTCAAAAGGAACCGTCAAATAGATTCTGAAACATTCTGAGGTGAGGGAGGCGTTAACTCCATGCAGCAAAGCCTGGTGTAAAGGGCTAAGGAATCAGGCGTGTTTAAACGGTTGTAAATCTTGCGGCGCAGCTGTACGACAGGACTGCGGTATGATCAAATCACCATAAAACCTTCAGGAGATCGCTATGAAAGGAAACGCAAAAATGATTGACAAGCTCAATAGTCTGCTTGCCGATGAGCTGACCGCTATCAACCAGTATATGGTGCATTCTGAAATGTGCAGCAACTGGGGTTATGAAAAGCTTCACAAGGCTGATGAAAAGCGTGCGATTGATGAGATGAGGCATGCCGAAAAACTTATCGGAAGAATCCTCTTTCTTGAAGGGATTCCCGTGGTCAGCGATCTGAAAAAAATAATGATCGGATCTGAAGTTGCGGCTCAGCACAACAACGACCATGTGTCCGAAGAAACAGCGATTGCCTCATATAATGATGGTATAAAAATTGCTGTCGGGATTGGCGATAACGGTACTCGCGAACTGCTCGAATCAATTCTCAGGGAGGAAGAGGTCCACATTGACTGGATTGAGGCACAAATTAACCAGATCAG
>Ga0326726_10001759_pt1 | contig 20150 bp, 18 predicted proteins | sample MHFenrmetagenome_2_FD_207603 | JGI IMG/M metagenome (GOLD analysis project Ga0326726, IMG submission 207603) | Lab enriched peat soil microbial communities from Michigan Hollow, Ithaca, NY, United States - MHF15MN | ecosystem: Environmental > Terrestrial > Soil > Wetlands > Peat | place: USA... | reverse complement strand
CATGAACTCGCTATCGAGGATAATGTTGTTTTCATTCCCCATAAATTTTTCTTTTTGCTCTAGAGTTTCTGTTGTTCTTTTTAAATGTTCCTCATAAAATATAAGAAGGAATAAATAATTCGTTTTCCTACGTCTATTGTGAAAAGTCTGGGAGAAATGAAATCATGAATATTCGTGAGATGCCATGGTTTGAGAGACCGGGGGCGCGCCTGAAACGCAATGGTCCTGAGGTGCTCTCTGATGCTGAGCTGCTTGCGGTCGTGCTTGGTCGCGGAAGCAAGGAAGAAAACGTCATCGATTGTTCCCGAAGGGTTCTTCGTGAGGCTAATCTGAATTATCTTGCGGAGCAATCGGTGCCTGAGCTAGCCAAGACGTTTGGTGATGACGAAGTCAAGGCAATGAAGGTTTCTGCGATGTTCGAGCTGTTCCGACGCACCAACAGGCTGAAGGCAGCCGGGTTCAGCCGTAAGATACAGAGTGCGGAGGATGTGTACCATTATTTTGCTGACAGGCTGGCGGAGAAGAAGAAAGAGTATTTCTACGCGCTGTGCCTTGATACGAAGCATCGGATCATCCATGAGGAATTGGTGTCGGTCGGGATCCTTGATGCAAGCCTTATCCATCCCCGTGAGGTGTTCAACCCTGCTATCAAGGTTTGTTCACATGCTGTTATTCTTGTGCATAATCATCCGAGCGGGGAGGCGGAGGCAAGTGCTGCAGATATAGAAGTTACTAAGATGTTATGTAACGCCGGTGATATAATCGGGATTAGTGTTTTGGATCATATCATCATAGGAAAACAAGGATATTCAAGCATGAAGGAAAAAGGAATAATAAAGTCATAAAGGATACTTTAGTAAAGGGATAATTCAATTCATTATTACGTTAGTTTTCAAACTATTCTGTTTTGCAATAAAACTTTAAAGTAGTATCTTATTTTGATTGTCAAGGATTTTCTTTATGGATGATAAAACGAATATCAAACAGTTAAAAGAAATGGTAAAGTCATTTTGTGAAGAACGCGACTGGGATCAATATCATAATGCAAAGGATCTTGCTATCGGGATTATCACAGAATCTTCTGAACTTCTTGAACATTTTCGTTTCAAATCTGAAAAAGAAGTTGAGGAAGTAATTAAACAAAAAAAAGGAGAAGTATCTGAAGAACTTGCAGATATTCTATTTTTTGTTTTAAGGCTTGCACAAAGATATGATATTGATGTAAGCAGCGAATTTCAGAAAAAAATGGAAAAAAATACTAAAAAATATCCTATTGATAAAGCAAAAGGATCAAATAAAAAGTATTCGGAGTATGAGAAATGATTAATCGACATATAATCTATGATGCTCCGCAAGAGAAATTTTTCACGGATGTTCGATCAAACAAATTAGTAGATATTATGAAAACTAATTTTAAGGAAACATCTGGCATGCATATTGGAGAATCTGAATATCATTCATGGGGCGTGACTGGGGATAAAATTAAAAATTTAATAGAATCTTCAAATTTATCTAATGTTTATGTGTCATTCGAATATCAAGTCCCCTATACTTCAAAAAGAATCGATTGTCTGTTATTTGGTAAGAATACCAATGATCGGGGAATTGTTGTACATATCGAGCTGAAACAATGGGAGAAAGTAGAGGCATTGGACATCGAGGGGAATTTTGTTGAAACGTATATCGGGGGCAGTACAAAAACGGTACCTCATCCGTCACAACAGGTTGAAGGGTATCATGATTATATGTTCGGGTTCATTGAAGTTTTTGAGGAGAATTCCTTGGACCTTGTTGGTTGTTCGTATTGCCCAAATTATCGTAAAAATATTGGAGAAGGTTTGTTTAATCCGATTTACATTAAAATTTTAGAGAGATATCCTGTGTATACGCATGAGGATGTAGAACTCTTATCACATCGATTAAGAGAATTGTTATCGAACGGAGATGGTTTTGAGATTTTCAATAAATTCATGCAATCTCCAGTAAAACCTTCAAAAAAATTATTGGAAAGTGCTGCAAAGATTGTTTCTAATTCTTCGGATTTTTCTTTGTTAAATGATCAGATATTTGCGAAAAATGCAATTCTTGATAAGATAAAAAAAGCTGAGAAGAATAATGAAAAAAATGTTGTTATTGTAAAGGGTGGTCCTGGTACTGGGAAGACTGTTATTGCTCTCAATATTCTTGCGGAGATGGCATCGAAGCAAAAATCTGTATTTTTTTCTTCGAAATCCAAACCGTTGATTGAAGCAATTCGACATAAGGTTGATACAAGTAATGCGAAACTTCTTTTTACATCTCTTACTCCTTTTATTCCTGCAAGAATCAAGGAAAATCAGATAGACATTTTGATTGTCGATGAAGCACATCGAATTGGCAAGACGTCTAATAATCAATATACAAGACCATCAGATAGAACCGATATGCCCCAGATGGAACAATTGATTCGCTGTGCGAAAACATCAATATTTTTTATTGATGATAAGCAGGTGATTCGATTTTTAGAAGTCGGAAATACTGAATTAATTAAAGAAGCTGCTAAAAAATATGGTTGTGTTGCGAAAGAGGTTGAATTGGTTTCTCAATTTCGATGTGGGGGATCTGAGAATTATCTTGATTGGTTGGAATCTGTTTTAGGACATTCTGATAGGAAAATAATGTTTAATTCAAAAAAAGAAAATTTTGATTTTCAAATTATAGAATCTCCAGAAAAACTGTATGAAATGATAACACAAAAAGATAGTGAAGCGGGAAAATCCGCTCGATTAACAGCAGGGTTTTGCTGGGATTGGTCTAAGACATTAGATTTCAATGGTGAATTAGTAAAAGATGTTCGAATCGGGGATTTTGCGATGCCTTGGGAAACCCATGATAACATAAAACCACCCAAGGGTTATGTGAGGTGGTATGAGTGGGCGTATAAACCTGAGGGAATCAAGCAAATAGGATGTATCTATACTGCACAAGGATTTGAGTTTGACTACATTGGAGTTATTGTAGGTCCTGATTTAAAATATGATAAAGAACATGATTGTTTAGTTGGGGATCCAAGTGGAACAAGAGATCCTGTTCTTCAGAGAAGTACAGAACGCTTTGATGAATATGTGAAAAATATTTATCGAGTGCTTATGTCTCGTGGTTTGAAAGGATGTTACGTGTATTTTGTTGATAAGGATACTGAAAAATATTTTATATCAAGGATGGTATAAAACGTGTACCTATTTTTTGATACGGAAACAACCGGTTTACCAAGAACTTATCGTGCTTCTATTAAAGATTTAGAGAATTGGCCTCGGGTTGTTCAACTTGCATGGTTAACGTACAGTAATTATGGGAAATTACTTTCTGAAAATGATTATATCATCAAACCCGAGGGTTTTATCATACCTATTGAAGCTACGAAAATCCATGGTATTACAACCAAAAAAGCACTTGCTCAGGGAAATAATTTGAAATTAGTTCTTGCTCATTTTTCCAGAGATGTAAAAAAGGCGAATCTTATTGTTGCTCATAATATTAATTTTGATGAAAAGATTATTACTGCTGAATTTTTAAGGAAAAATATCAATCATTCTTTAAGTACGAAGCCCAAAGTTTGTACAATGCATTCATCTACGCATTTTTGTAAAATTCCAGGGAATTATAGTAAATATAAATGGCCGAATTTAAAGGAGTTACATATTAAATTATTTGAGTGTGATTTTGAAGATGTTCATAATGCTCTCGCTGATGTAAAAGCTTGTGCGAAATGTTTTTTTGAATTGAAAAAACAAGGAATTATAAAAATTTGATATATTCCTTTTATATTTTTGTGCCTTCATCACATCTGACGTAATGGAATGATCTATTATTTTGTCTCAGCGATTGTTCGTAAATATCGCGATCTAAATATACGAACGAAGTATGTTTCTCCTAATAATAGAAGACTCCACATTAAAAGAAGAATAGTATTTTGTTCTCTTGTAAAAGGTTCTTTAATAACATAAAAAACCATTAAAATAGTTGTAACTATTCCGATAGCTAGATATGCAATGCTGAGTAGACAATATGGTTCATAATTGAAAAAATGAACGTGATCTGTAACCCAGCGTTTTGGAATGATTCTATTGAAATCATTTGGATTAAGAAATTCCCTTTCAGCCCTTGATATAAGTCTCATATTTCTTACAAACCAAAGATTTAAATTAAACGAAATTAAGGAGAAAAAGATACTTATAATAAGTATAAAAAAGTCAGTCATGAAATCGCCTATTTGAGTTCTATAAATAAATAAACCACTTAAAGCAGTAAAATAAAATGGAAATAAAACCCATAATGAAGTTTCAGCCCGTCTAACATTGAGCCATACATTATTATAAAATTCTAAAAGAAAGCTTTCTCTTGCAGATATATTCAAACTTTCACCACCTATCAATTATCGAATTTATTATTTCGGAAAAAAAATAGGAATATTGGCAATTTCAAGACCATCTATCAATTTTTCATTTTTTATTATTTCAATATATTTTTTAATTGCTTTTTGAGATTCTCCTTGTTTCATACTTTTGGTTAGATGAATAATCTGGCATTGTTGATTGTTCATAAATATTTGTTGTAAGGATTTCATATAAGCTATTGGTCCTAAAAATATAATTTTTGTCATTTCTGAGAATTCGGGATATTGAGAAATTTGCTGTTTAGCCATTGTTGAAATTTTAAAAATTTCTTGTTTTGATTTTATTGTTTTATCATAGTCCGGCTTGATTATTTGTGTTGGTCTGATTAAACCAAACTTAGCGGAGAAAATAAACCATGGACAGCCTAAGTTTTCGGCAAATTCTTTTTTAATAAGGAAGGATCTACCGATATACGCATCTTCAGCAGCACACATTATCTTTTTTGATTTTCTCTTACCACAAGAGATTACGACTATTGGATGTGACATATTAGGTTTTGTTTTAACGACATTAGTGGTATTTGAGTTCGAGAATACACGCTTGCCAAGAACAACCAGATTCCTATTAGGAATTTTTTGAGGATTTTTCGTATCTGAATAGAATGTATTTATCCCACTCATTTTGCTAAGTATGCTTTCTTCAATATATTTTCGAGTTTGATAAAGTCTATCTATGTGGTGGGACACTGGATCCTCAAAATGTTTACTGTATTTGAAAAGCCAGCCTTTATAATCTGCACCATGAACTCCAAGTGATTCTAATAGATCATGTCGTTTATGATTATATACACCTAAAACAAAACACCGATCTTTTTCCCATTCGTCTTTTATAGCTCCAACTACCTTTTTAATTAAATCATCCTTCGTATATACATACCTTACTGTATTTTTTCTCTTTGTAAGTAATCCACCTATGGCAATTTCTTCGAATCCTATTTTTTTAAGTTCATTGTAACAATCTATATATTCCTTAGGAGTTTTTCCTTGAGTCACTCCCACAAGTTTAAAGTTCCATCCATTATTATTATAAATCTTCATAGCTCTTTTTGCGCTTTCAATTGTCTTTTTTCTATTCCTTAATACATCTAGTATTATTCCTCGTTCTACTTTCATTTCGTCATACCGCTGAAAGAGCTCAGGATAATCTAAGATTCCTCCTTCCTTTGTAAAAACACCACTATCTGCTATTGTTGTAATTGCTTTTTTAATATATTGCCCTTTTTTACATTTTTTAAAATCTTTTTGATGTGGACAAGCTCCATCTACAACACCACAATATTCATAATCGATACAAGGAAACATAGAAAATTTTTTTCTAAACGCTACAGTGGAATTTGCCTGTGTCATAATACCAATTGTTGTAGAATATCGTTGTAAGTCTAATCCAGAAAGAATCCGCAGACTCATTGGTCTATCAACAACAAAATGAGGAATTAATCTCTTATCATTCATTAATTATTTTCCCCTGTTTTCAGTAGCAGCTTGAATGATTCTCTCATTAGCATCAAAAGATTTAGTTGGAATTGGTACACCTCTTAAACCTGTAGCATCATGGCTGATTAAAAGCCAATTTCCTGGGCGAAACGTAAAGGTTGGAGAAAGTTGATCATCTCCTATACCAAAAGCTTCGGCTACTCGTTGTCTATCCCCTGCTCTTGGAAGTTTACTAACAAAATATGTGTGCAAATTTCCCATGACTTCAGTATCTAAAAGAGCAGCTCGTTGAGTGGAAATTCCTATACCTAATCCAAACTTTCGTCCTCTTCTCGCTAATGTAACACATAGTTCTTTTACTATTGCTGTTTCTTCATCTCCGCTTTCTAACGGGATAAATAAATCTGCTTCATCTATTAGAAATGTAGTCGACGGTTTAAGTATGGCTCCACGTCGCCGAGACTCATATATTCCATTACCAAGAACCGAACAAAATCGTTTTAAATCTGCATCATGTCGAGCCGTAACAATTACTGTCTGTCGATGTTTTGTATCATTTAATTTCGTAACTAAATCTTCAATCGAAATAATCGCTCCTGTGGGTATATCCTCCAAACCACTTTTTAACCGTTCTAATGCCCGCACTGTTCTAGTAATAGCACCATTTGCAGTTGCTTGATGATCTTTACCTAGTTGTTGGAGAGGCTGTTTAACTCTACTACCAAACATATTGACTGCATCAATTGCTTCTCGAACGGTCGTAGAATTTATCGGTAAATTTTGGAGTTGCTGAGTCCATACTGTTTCGACTTCTCTTAATGCATCTTTTACAGCAGCACCTGACCGCGAATCTGTCTGATAATGTAATTCACTTTGAATCCAAGTAGATAAATTTTGTGCTGGTAAAGCAATTCGCGTGCAAGATAATGCATTTGTCAAACCTCTAGCAAGATAATTCTGAATTTCTTTATTATTCTTTAAACGCGAAGGAAGCACGAATTGTTTTAATAAGAGTTCAACAGAAGTTTTTATTTTTTCATTATCTGTCGTCCCAAGATTTTTAATTATTGGTAGGGGAAGCGAATCCGGGCCCACGTGAATATATGTCATTTCTTTTTCGTTAGTTACAAATTTGTCAATTAATAAGCCAAGATATTCATCATTAGGATCTATCAAAACGACATTAGACATTTTTTCTAATTCCATTGAGGATAATGAACAAATCATCGAAGATACTAGATTAGATTTTCCAACTCCAGTAAAACCAAATATTCCAAAATGTGTAGTTAACAAAGCCTCAATGTTGAGTTTGATATTAATTTTTTCGAATTTTTTATGAACGAAAGGAGAATCTGGTTGATCTATTATACCATGATTTATAATCTCGTCTACCATTTCCATGCTTAATGGTCTAATTTCTGCTCCAACCATTGGCAAATTTCTTTCTTCTTTTAACGACGGTAAACTTTTTTCTCTTGGATCATATTCAAACTCCCAACCTGTTGAAACAGCAAATGATTTTATTGTTGTCGTTGGATGTAGTGGTTTGTCACTTTGTTTTTCCCAATCTTCTTTTACGGATTTCATTGATTCAAAAACATGACCCGGATAAGCATCTTTACTTTGACAAGCAAAATGAATCGGAAATACTTGCGTTAGTGTTAAAACAGAATAAATTTTATTACTATTTCTTGGTGGAGAATAATTTTCAACAGCAACTAAATCTCCAACTTGTAATGCATCTAATCCAAGTCTTGTGTATTGAGACCAGAGCTCAAATTCAAATCTACCTTGATCATCTGGTTTCATTTCTACTAAAGACGATTTTGCGCCATATAACCTATCTTCATCAAAGGGATTATTCATATTATCCACCTCTTGTTTGTCTTAATGTTCTATGTATAGGATTTGACCTATTCAATCTTTCAGATGAACGTAGCATCGGTTCAACCATTTTCAATACTGATTTTGCACCTCTATCAGCATGATGCAAAGGATCGGGATAACCAATTACGTCTGGAAAAACATTTCTTGTTAAAACTGATAACAGGTATATTACAAGTTCTTGTTCTCTATCGGGGGTTTTTGCATCTTTTTGAAAAAAAGGTTCTAAAGTTCCTAACTCTTTATCTCCGTCTGTAATTTTTATTTTATCTGGGGTTGCACTTGGATGAACCAATCTATCAACAAATATAACATGTCCCATTGAAGTTTCCATGGGTGGTTCCCGAAGTAAATGGAACTGAACAAGCGATCTCATTATTAAATTTGGGGGAACAAGGACATCCCCTCTTACTCCCTGTAATGTTGGTTTACTCGCCCCCCAATCTTTTTTCATTCTCAATGTCATAAACGTAGAATCAAATTCAGTAGAACTCCAGGGGCCATTCACATTTTCATCTATTATTGGTATCCTTTCAAAGGTTAATCTATCTGTTGAAGGAATAAATCTTGGAGTAAAAGAAAAAATCCCTTTATACCTCATAACCCCTAAATAATGATTAGTAAAATATGTTGAAGCCGAGTCTTTAACAACTCCGATGAAAATTACACCATTTTTCCAACATTGTTCAAAAGTTAACCTCAATCCAATAGCCAGTAAAAATGATAATTCTTCATAGGAGAGAAATCGTGTTCTTTCGCTTCCGCTTTCATCCAACCATTTATAGATTAGTATTGAAGGATCCTTATCTCTAAAAAGCTGATTACAAAAATGTAGATATAATCTTTCGATTTTTAAATGAGAATTTTCATATTCCGGATTCAAATATAGCATATCTCCATCTTGTTTAACCAATGCAGTATCTGGATTCTTACCTTCATGTTTTTCACCAAATTTATCACATTCCCAAATAAGCCTTATTTGTCTAACCACATCGCTTTTATTTAAATGAGTGTCCTTTGTAAATTCGTTAATATTTATTGTTTTATCATTTGATTCATAGATTTTTGCAATTGCTCGCTCCCATAATCTATGGGCTTTTTTAGAAGGAATATCCATCTTTGAATTCCAAGGTTTTGAATAACCAACTAACAGATCAGGGTACCATATCGTTTCATCTGCAATTTTAACACCTGCAAAACGTAAATTTCTAACATTGGGAGTAGCGTTTGCTATAATTGATGACAAAGAATGATCCCAAAGTAATAGATGTGGACGATATGATTCAGATGCTCCACGATAACATAAAAAATTTTCTGCAAGTAGCATAAGCGATGTATCTAGACCCGAGAGAGATATTCTTTCTGAATCACTAACCGAGAAACGATCTTCCGGGTCAATAATAGTCAAATCTTCGGGGCTCAGGGGTAAATAGGCAACCAAACTACTATCATCTTCTGGCTCTGATTCCTGATATGATAGTAAAGGAGGATTATCTTGTAATCCTAACTCACCTTTTACAACGTAAGCTCCACCATAAAAGATTGCGATATCGGATGTTTCAATTTTTTTACAAGCTCCATCAATTGCCCAGAAACGTAGAGAACTACTTCTATGTCTCTGCTGTAGTTCTTTATGCATTTCACGACGAAATGCTTCGTTTTTAAATAAGTCTGTATAACTTATTATATGATTTTTTAAAAATTCATTATAAAACTTGTTCAATTCCTTAGTTCCCTCGATAACACGCTTTTCTAATCTTCCACGGGTTTGAAAAAGGGCTTTGTCATATAAACTAAAAACATTTGAAATTGTTGAACGTTCTGTCATAATTAATATTTATTTTTTTCCTCCATTTTTGATAGATTGTATACATCAATCATTAATAAATTCATTTTTCTCCTATTCATCCAGGAGTAATTTCTTTAGCCTAGATTATTCATATATTCGGTGAAATATCTTTATCATCAAGCATACAAAATTTATAATCATCACAGGTCTCATCCGGATTATCTGATGCTTTAATGCAACAGAGTTTACAGATCATTTTTTACCTATGTTTAATCCATTTATTTTCTTTTTTTCAATCTTCTATAGTACGCACACCAGGGACACCAACTACCATTTTTTATATTACGTGGAGCTGTATCCCATTCATGTTCCGCTTTACAACGCCACTTTAGTTTTGTTACAGAATCGACATATTGTTTTGATATACACTTTCCACCTCTGTGTTTTGCCATATCTTGCATATCTTCAATTGTTGACTTTAATTTTCTTCCAATTCCACCGGTAAATTTACATCTAATTCCTAGTTCAATAGCTTTTACTCGAATAGAATCCCTTGTATGTCCTCTGTTTAATAGTTCTTTAATAATTGAACCTTTTATTGGATATTGTTTAATTAAAATAGCAATATCTTCATCAGACCAACTGATTCGCTTTCTACCTGTGGATAGCTTTTCTTTCCTTTCAATAATATCAACTAAAACATCTTTTTGTTTATTCACTTTAGATATAATAAATGGAATTACGCGAACATCATCCTCATTATACTCTAGATATTTTTTAGAAAGTTTTATTCCTGTTTCAAGATGTTCTAAATAAGCACTAGCTACCAGTATACCATCTAAATCATCGTGTTTAAAAGGATAATTAAGAAATGCTCCTATTTCCTTTAATTTGAAGGACATGTTTGGAAAGATATAACTTCTTTTTAAAAAAAGACCAATATCATAGTGAGGAATATTTTCAAAAAATTTATAGTTTAATTTATGTCGTCTGATTGCGCCATAGATCAAATTCCAATCGAAGTTACTGCAGGAATAACTGATTAAAATAGGATTGTCAATTGACTTAAGAAAATTAATAAAGTTTGAAATTATTTTTTTCTCTTCCTTTAAGGTATCTGCATAAAGCGACATAAATTTATTCTTATAAAGATAACCAATCAACCATACTTTTTCACCCATATCGGTCTCAATATCAAAAAATATATGATTTCCACTGGGGAAATTAAAATCTCTAATTTTTATTATTTGATTATCTAAAAGAGATTTAGCTCGAAGACGATATAATTTATATTTCTCTTGTTTGAGTAAATCATCAATATTTTCTATTCCTTCTTTTTTCAGTTTTTCAGCTCTAACTGGTCCAATTTCATAGATTAAAGTTAGATCTTTTCGCGTTCTTAAATCTACAAGACATTCTTTTTTTAATGAGCATCTTTCACATTCTTGTGATCGTTTTGGATGGACAGAGGATTTGTCTAAAAAATCTTGATATATATTATCAATAAGTGCTATAACATCCCAATAAGCACTTTGGATATCGATTTCTTGTGTACCTGCTTTCCCAAGGATTAAACCAATTGTTGGGGAAAATCCAAATTTTACTTTAATAAGAAAAGCATAGAATCCTAGTCTATATACATCAGTCTTTGTGATTTTCTTATGATGTTTGATATCTGCAGGAAAAATTCCTTTTCCGGTACAAATAAGCATATCTGGACGGCCGATAAATCTTATTTTAGAAAAATAACCGGGAACATCTCCTTTTATTTCAGATCCATTCATTACGATTAGAGGAAGTTGTATAACACATTCTTTTTTGACGAGTTTTTCTAAAGGTTCGGAAGTCTTTTTCCAATCTATAGTAGAAAAAATTTCTTTTTCGAATTTAATACCATTTTTAATTAGTACTTCTTTAACAAAATTTGAATCTAGGTAATCTGATGGTTCAACTCCTTCTTTTTTCGATTTAATAAGTCGATATGGGCATCTTAGGTATTCATCGATATAATGACCATAAATGATAGTTTTAGGCATGTATAATATATTCTTAATAAGAGAGGTATTTATATCTGTATACTCCTATTCAACTAGGAAGATATTATACCACATTTGATATAATACCTATATCCATGATAATTCAAGATTTGTTATCACCACAAATCCAATTAAGGTTATCTATCTATCCAGACCCATAAATTTTATAATTAATACTTTCATCTTTAACCTATGATGGGAGTTTCTTGTGATTTTATATGGAGAAAATTGAGAACAGAATCATACAAGATGATCAGAGCATTCCTTACATATATATTTATTTAAGTTTGCAATGAGGGATTTCAGAAATGATTAATTTTTTAATACCGGGTATTGCTCTTGCTGGGATTGAGGCTTATCTAGAATTTAAATTTAAACTAGGATCAGGTTATATAGTATATAGAGGTTGATAAATTGGAAAAACAATCTAAAGAATCACGATTCGAGTCTTTTATACCATCATAGTTATACCCAACAAGTTTTTAGTAAATTTTTTATACGTAACTACACCTTATAAAATAGAATAAAATGAAAAATAAACCAACTAAAAAAGAAAAGGAAAAAGAATTACAGCATCTGTGTCATCTAGAAACATGTTTTTTAACCCTTTACGTTTCATTAATAGTAGGAGGATTAAGCTTCTATCTAACATTAAAAGATAATCCTGACTTTCAAAAAATTGCTTTTTTAATATTTTTATTTTCATCTCTTTTTTCAGCAAATCATATTATAGCAATTGTATTAAATAACTTACGATTAAGAATTAATGCATTCATGTGGGACATAGGATATTTTTTAATGTTAATTGTAGTTGGTGGAGCAGCTATTATTGGAAGAGTAATTATTTCATTATCGGAAGTTTACCCTTCAATCGATTTCATTCCAATTTCATTATTAATTTCAATTTTTATAGGAATAATTGGTTTAGTGTCCGTTCAAATTTTTATAACAAAAAGAGTCCATCCGTTCTTTAGAAAAAAGGTTTTACCTGCTTTGTCTTATGGCATGCAACTTGAAAATCCCTTAGTAGGGAAAGAATCAAAAAAATAATTAACACACTTGCATTGATATTCCACTCCCTTTTCTTAAATCAGGAAGCTTTTTTATCACTTTTTTCGCAAGGGAGAAATCAGCATTTGCTGAAAAAATATATCTTACGGAATTATAGACTTGTAAATAGTTATAATGGATAACAACCTCTTCATCAAAAAAATCCGAAACATTAGACGGTATAAAAAATCGTTCAGGATCTAAAAAGTGAAGAGTTAAAATGGGACTTATTGGTAAATGAACTTGAATTCCTCTACATCGTAAACCTAAATTACTAAATCCCTGCTCTGGAATACAATTGTTCTCTCTACAAATTGGACTATCGGAGGTCCAAAATGGAAGATCAGTATTATTAACACTTAGGAGCCATTTCATTTCATAAACAACACTAGCAAGTTCAGGAACTGATTTCGCTATAAAACTTGTAAAACCTTCATTAGTCCAATTAAAGATATAATCTGATGCGTTATTACTTAAATTCAGATGAGGAATTATTTGCTGCATAACTCCGTTTAGCATTTGGTCCATCATCATTCTTTCATGATTTGTTCTAACCATCAATAATGAAGCAAAGATAGATATGCTCATTTTTTCTTCATTGGAGAGAATGCCTAAGCTTTCATTTTGAATAATTTTTTTTAGTGCAGTAGGTGTGTTCCCCTCAGATATATCCTTAAAACCATAAAAATTCTTACTATGCGCGATATTATTAATATTTGTTAAAAAAATTTTTTCATCTAATTTACAAAAGCAATTTAAATAATAATTGTCCCTTTTTTTTATCGCAAAATTTTTTAAATAAAATTTTGGAACAAAGTGTTGATTTTCGTTCATTTTATTAATACTTGTAATAAGATTGTGAAGAAATATTTATCCAACGGATTTTAAAGATATTTTATTGTGTTTTTTCGAAATATTCTCTCACCATCTCATCTGAAACATGATCATATTGTAAGGTTGTTTCAATCTTACTATGTCGTGCTTTCCTCTGGATGATTTTAGGATTTATATGTTTGTTAAAGTCGCATGTTATTGATGATGGTTTGATGATGTAGGGTGCTACGTATTTTGTTATCCCTGCTTTTTGTGCGATTAGTTTTGTTTGTTTTTTGATGAATCCCCCGAATGGTTGTGGTGTTTTTCCTTTGTATGTTCCATCTGGAAGGATTACAAGATAGTCCGTATATTCTGGCAACGGTTCTCGACATAGCAAATAATTTTTGATTGATTCTACGAGTCGAGGACTGAGGATGATATAATTATTTCCTGTCTTTGTGTCATCCAGATAAAATGTTTGGTTGCCAAGATCCATGTTACTGATTTTGAGAATACTGAATTCACTTGGTCGTAGGAGTCCATCTATTTGAAAAAGTGCGATCATATGCCATAATGGATTTTCTTTACTTGTTTCTATATACTGATTAAGTTCTTGTTCGCTGAGCACAATTTTATTGCTGTGTTCCTGACCAGGCACCGGAAGTTTAAGATCATTTCTTTCCAGCCATTTGGTGAAATGATTTACGGACATGACTCGCCGTGCGTTTCCGTTTTTCTTGAAGGTGTGAATCAGGTATCCTTTCCAGTTCAGCATATCCTCATGTGTAATATCTCTTAATGGTTTGTTTATCCATCTTAGAAAGAGTCTGACGTAATAATAGTAGTTCAATATCGTTGTTTTCTTTCGATAATTAAGATCGAGATACTGACGATATTTTTTCAAAATATCGGCTGTTTCTTTATCTAGATTTATAATCTCATTTCGCTTAATTGTAGGTTGTATAATAACCTCAGAAGATGTGGTTACTTGTTGACTTTTTAGTTCTCCCAGCCTTAATTGTACAAAATTATTTGTACTAATTTCTCCATTTGTCTCGTTCGGGATCATAATATCACCATATTATGGTCTCAGATTACTGGGTGCTACAAACACCCGGTAATCAATACCATTTATATGGAGAAAAGTAAGGATTACCCTCCTTATATACTCCTGTTGGGATGACTGAAAGTATTCCCCGGATTTGTCTTAAAAATATTCGTTTTCCTCCTGTTGGATTGTATTGAATAAGACAGAGGTAATAGGTAGACAAATTATTTGACTTTTAAGATAGCACTGTATTCCATTCTGCCAGAACAGGGGGAAAATAGTTTTAATAAATAAAGAGTCATTATGGAAAAAATTGTTTATAAAAAAATGGTGGCTTAACTTTGAGTTTAAAATATCAAATAGGATCGATTGGTTGGTGTAGCTTCGAATCTCTCGTGCAGACTTTACTTAAATGTATAATCGGTCCTGGAGTAACATCATTTGGGGGTAGTGTAGATCAAGGGCGAGATGCAACTTTCGAGGGAACAGCAGATTATCCAAGTGGTAGTACTAAATTGAGTGGAAAATGGATATTTCAGGTAAAATATATTGACATTGAAATTGGTGATGTCGTTGCGAGAACCGCTCTAAAAGCTAATTTAAAAAAAGAACTCAAATTGATATTAACAAAAAATAGGTCTATTTTTAATGGGAGAATTGATAATTATATTCTAATAACGGATGTTCCTCTTACAGCAAAAAATCGTGATGAATTTCAGATTTTAGTCGAAGAAGAAAATTTCGTTAATAATTTTAGAATAATCGATGGAGATGAAGTTTGTGAATTTTTAAGCAAATATCCTGATATTCGTCGATCATATCCGCAGCTATTAGGACTTGCGGATCTTGATGTAATTGTCAACAGAGAATTATATATTCAAAGCCAAGTGTATATGTTAGATTGGCAACCAAGACTATAAACATTTGTAAGAACAAAAACCTATGATGATGCATATACTAAATTAAAGAAAAATCATTTTATCGTATTGGATGGGCCGCCAGAAGCTGGAAAAAGTACAATCGCTGCAACATTAGCATTAATGCATGCAACAGAAGGTTTTGAAATAATAGATCTGAGGGATCCATCCCAATTTTTTAAAATATATGATAATAAACATCAGCAACTTTTTATTGCCGACGATGCAGTTGGTGAAGTTGAATATAACCCAGCATTGACCGAAAATTGGAGTAAATCTCTCCATGGCATTTTAAGAGTAATCGATAAAGATCATTTACTTATTTGGACTTCCCGCAAATATATTCTAGAAGAAGCAGTTTTTTCATCTAAACTCGATGGGGCAATAAAAGATTTTCCAGGAATAAATGAAGTTTTAGTTGAAGTTGATAAACTATCTAATTCTGAAAAAGCAGGAATACTTTATAATCATGCCAAGCTTGCAAATTTATCTGATGAAGTAAAAAAAATAATTTGTTCACATGCTCGTCAAATAATCAACAATCAAAATTTTACTCCAGAAAGAATTCGACAATTAATTGGAGAAATAAAAAAAAATGGGAAAGAAATTAAATGGAAAGAAATCGAAGATTTTTTAAACAATCCTGGAAAAAATTGGATTATTGCATATAAAAAATTAAGTGAATCTCAGAGGATATTATTGATTTCAATGTTAGATTTTAACGGAAGGGGGCTTGTTAGCAATTTGAAAAAAACCTATGAAATACGATGTGCACAATTAAAATTTTCAAGAACAGATTTTATGGAAAATTTACATCAATTAGAACATAGCTTTTTACAATTATCTTTAACTTACGATCGCCAACAATATGTTAATTTTCAACATCCCAGTTTAAAGGATATGATAATTGGAGAAATTAGAAATGATTCCATAGCCAGAAATAATTATATTATATCTGCTAGTCCAAATGGTTGTGCAAATATAATTAATGGAATAGGTCTATTTCTTAAAGATCAAACAAAAAGTGTTCATGCCATCATACCCATAGACTCAAGAGAAGTTAATAATTTAATTGAAAGATTATCATATTTATTATCGAATAGTATGAACTCTAATGAATTAAATGATATTCTTTCTAGTTTGGATCTACTGTTATCAAATTTATCAAAAGAAAAAGGAGTTAAATCCAGTTATAATTCTTCGATAGAAAAAATAATCGATATTATAATTTTCACATTTAGCAAAAAAAATATTTATGAAATAAATAAAGATTACAATTTATCGGAATGGACTTTTTTACTTGAAAAATATTTTAACTTATCTAAATTTTATTTTTCTCTTCCACCCCCAAATTTTCTAAGTAATATAGCCACAATTCTTATAAATGAAGAACCAAAAGATAACATTTCATTTTTTAATATATTATATAAAAATAATATTCAATTAGTTATCAAGAATCTCTCAACGGATTTATTATCAAAATTAAATGATTACATCTTGACAAACCTTTATAGATTAATTAAAATTAGGGATAGTATTCCAGATAGTGCCTGTAGTGAAGATTATTATGAATTTTTTGAAAATGAATACGATGATTGGTATGAAAATTCAACCCGTATTATAAATTTAGGAAAAATATTTTATGAATGGGCACCATTTGAATTACCTAAAGAAATTAAAATTTTAGAAGAATCAATAAACCAAATAGAAAAACAATCTTCTGAAAAAGGCGAGGATTTTGCTTATGATGAATGGAAAGAAGATGAAGAAAGTGATTATTGGACTATAGAAGAAATGTTCAAGGATTTATAATATTTAAAAAAGGAAAAAAGCAATCAACATTTCACTATTAGCGGTTCAGGTGATTCATCCGCTGAAATCTATTAATTTTTTATTAAAAAATCTAATCAAAAAGTATGATTATTCTTTGTCTTTTCTACCGTAAAATTGAAAAAACGCTCCAATCATGATTACCTGATTAGAGATCCGATGAAATATTTTTATAATCAAATATGATCAGTATATATCCCCTCAGAATTATCGATCTCTTTAATACCGCAGATTATAAAATCAAATTCCTTATTTTTCATCATTTTTTATCTTAGAATATTTTTTATTCCATCTTTAACCGTATTTTGTTTTACCCCTATAAATCTCTCATTTTTAAATATCTTAATCTTGCCTTCCCGAGAAATTCGTTTTCCTTTATTCCCAATATCAATGATAATTACTAACAATCTTACGTTAGAAGGAATTCCATTTTTTCTTTTTTTCTTTTTTTTAATTCACTTTTTTGAGGCATTTGTATTTTTCCCAAACATTTAATGAAATTTAAATTGTTTTTCAACTATTCTACACTAATGATTTAATAGGAACCGAGTCTAATAAATACGACATTCAACATTCATACATTAAATGTCCAAAATTGTCCTTGAGTATGGAGGAACGAAAAATGGGACGAAGATTAGAAGGTAAAGTAGCAATTATCACAGGAGCTGGTTCCGGTATTGGCTATGCAATAGCGACATTGTTTTCCAAGGAAGGCGCAAAAATCGTCGCGGGAGAATGGAATGAAAAAACTCTTGCTCAAGTCATCACTGATGTACAAAAAGCAAGTGGCGAAATCACTGGTGTACAAGTCAATGTCGCGAACCGAGCGGAAGCCGAAAGTCTGGTGGATAAAGCAGTGAGTACCTACGGTCGCATCGATGTTCTCTGTAATAACGCTGGTGTGATGGATACCATGGCAGGGGTTGCTGATGTGACCGATGAGATATGGCAGCGGGTCCTGGATATCAACATTAATGGTCCGATGTATCTTTCCAGACGAGTGATTCCCGTCATGCTCAAACAGGGGAGCGGATCGATCATCAACACCGCTTCCGTCGCAGGAATCCGAGGTGCAGCGGCAGGTGCGGCATATACGGTCTCGAAACATGCACTCATTGGGTTAACTCGTAGCACTGCCTGGATGTATGGACCCAAAGGGATCCGTTGTAACGCGATGATGTGTGGTGGGGTAGAGACGAACATCATGACCAGTGTGGACAGGACCAAAATCAATCCAGAAGGCGCGAAACGCACGGGAATCTATGCCTCAATAATGCCGGCTCTCTTGAAACCGATTGATATCGCCAACCTGGCGTTGTTCCTCGCCTCGGATGAATCAAAGCATATCAATGGTGCGATCATCCCCGCTGATGCAGGATGGAGTACCGCATAAAGATGAAAAGCCTATGAAACGTTTGAACCAATGGGTGAGGTACATCTCGATTGATGGATATCTTTTTTCATGTATTGAAGCAGGAAAAAAATCTCTGAAGATAATTCCTTTTTTTAATCATAAAGGAATCCTGCCTCGATGATGATTTTTTTTAAGAATCCGCTCCTAATCCCTCTGGGCTATCTTTGAGTGATTTGACAAATCCTTTAGGACCACTAAGGTAGAAATAATTGTTAAAATCACCCTATATCTCTTGTAGAATCCTCTTTCCTTCATCCCTTTATTCCTACAATCCATCATTATTTCTTGCTCCGTTTTGAAGAACTGTTCTTCGCCTCTTCCCCTGAAACGGTAATACTATAACTTCCAGTATCCTTATTTTTCAGGACTTTATCCCATGTCTCAAAATCAGCCGCTATCCAATCCTTCACCGTTCTCAAAACCGGTATTTCTTGTATCAACTCATCCTTATGTCTCTCTCGTACCAGGTCCTGTAAACCCTTTGTCGTCCCAGCGATGCTACTACTACGCTGATGATCAGTACAAAGAGCTTTATGATATCTATTCATAGAATAGAAAAACTCTTCAGATGAAATCGTCTTTTTACATTCATTGCAATAATAACCCATGAGCTCCCGCCGCAAACCACCAAGTTCATACCAGATATCTTTTGAGAAGCATCTATTCAATACTAAAAAGCATCAATCAGTACTACGTATTAAAAACTTACAATCATCATAGATCCTATCAGGATTATCAGTTACTTTCATATCACAGATTTTACAAATCATTCTCTCATCATTAACTTATGATACGAGTTTTCTTCTGTTGGATGGGCATTTTGAGGCATACAAAAATATATATTTTTAATTCTTACGTCTCTCTATAACCCTGTCAAGATTTTACATGAAGCATTGATCGATAATCAGGCAACTATGTCTGGATACGGCATGGTTTAATCAAGCAAAGAGAATTATTTAAAGTTCCTTTTGTAAAAATTCAATCGATTCTTGCAGTCCGTCATTTATCGTACATTGTGGTTTCCACCCTAAGATCTGTTGTGCTTTCTGTATATCAAAATATTGGTCATGTGTGAGCAAAGAAAAATAAGATGGATGAATCTGGGTTTTCCGCAACCACCAGGCAATCTGAATCGCGCCTCTTGCAAGAGTCAAAGGTAGATGTGTCACTTTCGATGATGAGTTACTCATTCTTTTTACAAGATCTATCCATTCATTAATTGAATATACTTCATTTCCAGAGATATTAAATATTTCGTGGATCGGGAGTTGTGAGTCGGATGTCTCTGCACAGGCCAACAACGCGGTGCTTACATCATTCACATGGATACTTTGGTTTTTACTTTCACCGTCACCGGGGATAGTAACCCGCTTATTCTTCAGGATCGCCACCATGTTTTCTACTAAAATGGGATCAAAATCGTAGGGACCTAATGTCATGGAAAGCCGTAAAACAATGGTTTGTAACGACGTTTTCTCAGATATTTGCTTACAAAGC
>Ga0326726_10001758_pt1 | contig 20153 bp, 9 predicted proteins | sample MHFenrmetagenome_2_FD_207603 | JGI IMG/M metagenome (GOLD analysis project Ga0326726, IMG submission 207603) | Lab enriched peat soil microbial communities from Michigan Hollow, Ithaca, NY, United States - MHF15MN | ecosystem: Environmental > Terrestrial > Soil > Wetlands > Peat | place: USA... | reverse complement strand
ATCTTGTGCCTGACCGCGCAGGCGCAGACGCAGTCCGAGACTCGACAGCAACTGCGCCAGGATCTGGAAGCGAACAAACTACAAGAGGCGGTCATGCTGGGAGAGAAAGCCGTCTCGCAATGGCCGCAGGATCCGGAAATTCGCCACTGGCTGGGGCTCGCCTATTTCAAGACGGGGTCGCTCAAGCCGGCACGCGAGCAACTGGAACGCGCGCGCGAACTCAACCAGCAAGAACCGAGCGCTCATTTTGACCTCGCGCTGGTGTGCTTGACTCAGAAGGATTACGCCGCGGCTGCGGATGAACTGCAGGCCGTCGTCAAGCTGACGCCCACAAATCCCCTGGCCCATGTTTTGTTGGGGCGGGCTTACTTGAATTCGAACCGCAACGTGCAGGCCATCGACGAGTTCAAGACCGCGCTCCGGCTTGATCCAGGGATTCGCCTTGGGCATTACCACCTCGGATTTGCCTATGGCAGCCTGGGACGCAACGATGAAGCCATCGCGGAATACAAGACGGAGTTGCAGCGGTCAGGGGAGAATCCCGAAACTGTGTATCAGTTGGGACACGCGCTGCTGGAGTCGGGAAAACATGCGTTGGCAATCGGCTATTTACGGCGCGCGTCGGAACTGAGTCCCCGGGATCCCGACGTCTGGTACAACCTGGGCAAGGCGCAGTTGCTTGCAGGACAATCCGCGCAGGCCGAGGCTTCGTTGCTGAAGGCAATCGAGTTGAATCCGAAGGATCCGAGTCCGCACTACCAGTTGGCTCGCGCATTGGAAAAATTGGGCAGGGCTGAAGATGCCCGCGGTGAGCGGCAACGCTTCGCGGAACTTAAGAAGGCGCAGACTGCGACCGCGGGAATGGCGACCGCTCGCGATCAATGATGATGCGAATGTTGCCTGGAATTTTCCTCACCGTTGCCTTGGTCAGCGGGCTGGCAAGCACGCAGAGGTCGAGTAACGCCGCCCAGACCGCTCCGCCGAAGAAGAAGCCTCCCGCGGTATCTCCGAAGTCCGGCGGTAAAGCTCCGGCGTCGAAGCAGCCGGACCTGTTCGTGGACGTCACGCGCGCGGCGGGCATTGATTTTCACCTGAACTGCGGGAGCAAAGAGAAGCTCTACATCGTCGAAACCCAGTGCGGGGGCGCCGCTGCCTTCGACTTCGACAATGACGGCTGGATGGACATCCTGCTGGTAGATGGCTCGAGCATCGAAGACTACCGCGCGGGCAAGTGCCATCCGCCGCGGCTTTATCACAACAACCACGATGGCACATTCACCGACGTCTCGGCGAAATCAGGACTGAATTTTTGCGGCTGGGGATACGGCGTCGCGGTCGGCGACTACGACAACGACGGCTGGGAAGACGTGTACATCACCGGCTTCCATGGTTCCGTGCTCTATCACAACAACCACGACGGCACCCTCACCGATGTCACCTCTAAAGCCGGAGTCGCCAACGCGGACCGATGGGGCACGAGCACAGCCTTTGGCGACTACGACAATGACGGCCATCTTGATCTCTATGTCGCGAACTACGTGGATGTGGACATGAACGACCTGCCGAAGTTCGGGGAAGGTCCGTTCTGCCAGTATCGCGGGATTCCCGTGAATTGCGGTCCGCGGGGACTGAAAGGCGCACGCGATCGCCTCTACCACAACAACGGAGACGGAACGTTCGCCGATGTCACCGAAAAACTCGGCATCGATCCCGACAGCTACTACGGGCTTGGCGTGTTGTGGCTGGACTACGACAAAGACGGCTGCCTGGATCTTTACGTAGCGGACGATTCTTCTCCCAGCCTGCTTTATCACAACAACTGTAAGGGCGGGTTCACGGAAGTGGGTGCGGCGGCGGGAGTGGCTTACAGTTCCGACGGACGCGAGCAGGCGGGCATGGGAATCGATGCCGCGGACTATGATCGCGACGGATGGCCTGACATCGTCAAGACAAATTTTTCCGACGACACCAACAATCTCTATCACAACGATCGCAATGGCGAGTTTACCGATATGGCTGGTGCAGCGGGGATCGGCGCTATCAGTGTTCCGTTTCTGGGATTTGGCGCAAAGTTTCTTGATTTCGATAACGACGGATGGCCCGACCTGTTCATTGCCAACGGTCACGTGGATCCGCAGGTGGAAGGGCAATCGTTCGGCGTGGGCTACGCGGAGCGGCCGTTTCTCTTTCACAATCTGCAGCACGGGAGATTCGAGGAGATTGGGCTGAAGGCCGGGAGCGTGCTGACGAAAAAGTATGTCGGGCGGGCAGCGGTGGCGGCGGATTTCTGGAATCGCGGCCGCGAGGATTTGCTGATGACGAATCTCGATGGCGCCCCGGCCCTGCTGCGGAATGAGGTGCCGTCCGCCGGGCATTGGCTCCGGATAAAAACCATCGGCACGAAGTCGGACCGCGATGGCTTCGGCACCAGGGTCGAGATCACTGCCGCGGGCTCAACGCGCTATGCCGAGGTGCGTGCCGGTAGCAGCTTCGAAAGTTCGAACGATCCGCGGCTGCACTTCGGGCTGGGCTCGGCCATACGGGTGGAGAGCATCGTGATTCGCTGGCCGAGCGGCCACGTGGACAAACTGGGGCCGGAGCCGGCAGATCAGGAACTGGTGGTGCAGGAAGGACGCGGAGTGGTCGAGAGGCAGCCCGCAGCAAAGGCCACGCGCTGATTTCGTCCCGACCAAATTCTCTCCCCCGGGGCGGACATCGCGCCGGCGCGGGCGAGAAGACATCACCAGGCCGTGAGACCCAGGTCACGAGCCCGGGTGACGACTCTACTGAATTCGGTAGCCAAGCTCCCGCTGATCTTCTGTTCTTCATAGAGTTGGAGCAGAAACTAATCGTAACTAATTGAAAATGATTATGTTTAGCTTTGGCGCCCCAAGTGCCAGTAAACACTCCAAAGCGCTGGTCGTGGGGCTGTCTCCCGGGAAAGTCTGGTTTCATTGGGTTCGTCGGGAGTGGCCCAAAAGAATCAGTAAGATAGCTTGACAAGGCGCTATCCCGAGGGGCAGAATGGCGCACCTCGCGGCAATAGCGACCTACGACACCAGGTTCATGAATGCATGCGAAGCATTCCCGCGACATAGAGCTCAAGAGTTCCCGTGCACACAAAAAACTTCACGCGACAGAATCACAAGGGGGTAGGTGAATGAGAAAACTGCAGTTTTGCCTAGCAGTGTTTGCTTTGTTGACCCTGACCGTTGGTGCCTTTGCGCAGATCCAGAATGGCCAGCTTACCGGAGACGTCACCGACCCGTCGGGTGCGGCCATTGCTAACGCAAAGGTAACGATCAAGAATCAGGCCACAGATTTGACTACCGCGGCCACAAGCAACCAGCAGGGCCACTTTGTGGCGAACCAATTGCCGGTCGGTGTTTACTCGGTCACGATAACGGCTCAGAACTTCAAGTCGGAGACCCACACCAACCTGCAAGTGAATGCCGGCTCCATTACTCACTCCGATTTCAAGCTGCAGGTGGGCTCCGCGAACGAGATCATCGAAGTGACCGGCACGCCTCCCGCGGTTGACGTTGAGACATCGCAGTTGTCGCAGATCGTGAGCGGCGCGCAGGTGGCGAACCTGCCTCTCAATGGCCGCAATGTGTACGACCTCATTCAGATGGCGCCAGGCGCGGTCAATGTCCAAGGCGCTGACTTCGAGAATGGCCATAGCACGGTCGTCAACGGCCTGCGGGAAGACTTCAACGGCTTCCTCATCAACGGCGTCTCCAACAAAGGCTTGAGCGGCGGTGTCAATAACACCCCCATTCAGGACACGGTAGAAGAATTCCAGCAGCTCGGGCTGAACAACTCCGCTCAATATGGCAGCAGCGCCGGCTCGATCACCAACCTGGTGACCAAGTCGGGCACCAATAGCTGGCACGGTAGCGCCTGGGACTTCCTCCGCAACGACAAGCTGGATGCTAATGACTTCTTCCTCAACCAGCAGAGCGTGCCGAAGCAAAAACTCCGCTTCAACCAGTTTGGCGGCACGTTCGGCGGTCCGATCGTGAAGGATAAGCTGTTCTTTTTTGTCTCCTATCAGCAGGACCACTTTAACACTACCGCGCCCCCGACAACGATCTCGATCGAGTCGCCGCAGTTCCGGCAGGCCGTGATTGACCAATTGCCAAACTCGACGGCCGCGCTGCTCCTCCAGAACTTTCCACCTGCTGTAACGGGAGACTGTGACATTACCCACAATGGTGTCACTACCTGGCAGGGCGCCGTAGCAACCGAAGGGGTTACCGGGATCCCCTACATCGATGCCGCATTCCAGGCTCTGGATGCGTCGCCGTTGTTGGTGCCCGGCGAAACTCCGTTCCTCTGCCAAAGCGTTGCCCTCTATGGGCAACAGACGCAAATCTTCGGGAACCTGCTCCAAGGCCAAGAGGCGTCGGGTAGAGTTGATTACCTGCCTGGCGGAAAGGACCGCTTCTTCATCCAGTACAACTGGCTGCGCAACCAAGACAACTTCGGACCTTGCACGCCAGCCTGCACGCGGGGCTTCAGCAACCCCACGCACAGCATTTACCCGAACGGCCAGTTCACCTGGGATCACACCTTTAACGCCAAGATCATCAATGAGTTCCGTGCGGGATACACCGGCTTGGTTCAGAATATTGGGACCAATTTGCCGGGCGTGCCGCAATTGGCTTTCGATGATGGGAACGCCGGATTTGGTTCCTACAACGGGTATCCGCAAACGTTTAAGGAAGACCAGTACATTTACAGCGACATGGTCTCGATCAACCACGGCTCGCACAACATCAAGATCGGCGCGGACATCAAGCGCAACATCGAGAACAGCGAGTTCAACGTCGCCCGCCCGTCCTACGAGTTTGCCGACAGCATCTGGTTCGCGGCGGACGCCCCTTATTTTGAGGTGGCGGGTGTGGATCCCGGCTTTGTTTCCGGAAACCCGGCGCAACTGGCCAGCAACGTCCGGCATTGGCGCAATGTCGAGTTTGGGGCCTTTTTTCAGGACGATTGGAAGATCAGCCGTCGCTTGACCCTGAACCTGGGTCTGCGGTACGACCTGTTTAAACGCCACAACGAGGAGGCCAACACAGCGACCACGTTCCTTCCCGGCCCAGGCAAAGGCCTGATCGACGACATCACCACTGGAGCCGGCCAGATTCACGACGCCAATGTCCCTTGCGACGATCCAAAGGCAACCTTGGCGGGCGTGTGCGGTCCGGGCGGTTTCGCCGCGTCGAACTCACTCGGCAAAGGCGACCACAACGACTTCGGTCCGCGCGTCGGCTTCGCCTGGGACGTGTTCGGCGACGGCAAGACGTCTGTGCGCGCCGGATTCGGCGTCTCCTACGAATCAACTCTCTACAACCCGCTTTCCAATTCGCGCTGGAATCCGCCGTTCTATTCCTTCAATTTGGCGGATAGTGCGCTGCTGGACGGCGGCGATTCAATCGTCGTTTACGGTCCGACCACCTGCAATCCGGACGGTACGGTTTGCAGCCCCAGTGGCGCCACACCGACCTTCGTCGGCCCACCCTCGAACCCCGGCCAGGGCGTTGGGGCGCAGGCCGTGGGTAACCTGTCGGGTTGGGCTGCCAGCAACCCGCAAACCGCGTTCCTGACGGGCATCATCTTCCCGCAGGGCATCCGCGACCCCTACGTTTACAACTTCTACCTCAGCGTCCAGAAGGAGATTCTGCCCAAGCTGACGGTGGAGGCGGATTACGTCGGGACGGCGGGGCACAAACTGTTTCGCGCCGACGACGTCAACCGTCTTCCCGGCGGCCACCTGCCGGTAGGAAGTTGCGTCACGGACAACTTCGGGCGCGAGCTCTGCGGTACGCCCGGCGGCAAAGTGAACGCCAATTACGGTACGTTGCGCGTCTGGGAAAACGCGGCCAACTCCAACTACAACTCCTTCCAACTTTCGGTCAAAAAGCAAGTGAGCCACGGCCTGATGTTCAACGTGAACTACACCTGGAGCCACAGCATTGATTCCGGCTCCACCTGGCACAGCGGCGCCACCACTGCCAACGGCGACGCGGCGGGCGACGGGTTCACCACCGACTTTACCAACCCGAGCCTTGACCGGAGCAATTCCATCTTCGACATCCGCCACCGGCTGGTGTTGAACTATGTGTGGGATCTGCCGTTCGGAAAGCACACGGGGTTCATGAATGCCCTGCTGGGGGGATGGCAGTATAACGGGATTTGGGCGTTCCAGACCGGCCCGCACTGGTCTCCATACGACCGCCGCTCCTCAAGGTTGCGGGAGATCACGAATCCTGATCCCGACATCGATCCAACCACCGTTGCTTGCACTGCGGACGATGTTAACACCGGGAATTGCCAAAACCTGGGTGGTGCCTACCTACTCAATACGACGAACAGCCACTCCAGAAACAACCGGCCGGATTCCACAATTAAGGGATTCGACGGCGCCACGCACGATATGTGGGCCAACGGCTGGGGTCCCGATTGGGCTCCCAACGCCGGCATCTTCAGCACGCCATGCTTGGGATGCGCTGGAAACCTGGGCCGCAATACCTTCGTTGGTCCGGGCCAGTGGTATGCAGACATGTCCCTCTTCAAGAACTTCAAGATCACGGAGAGAGTCGGTCTGCAGTTCCGCGCGGAGGGCTTTAACGTGTTCAACCACACCAACTTCGTTCTGGCAAACTCGGGCCAAGCTGCGTTGGAAACGACTCACAACCAGTTCCCGATTGGCAATTTCGGCCAGGCGGGTGGTGCTTTGAACCCACGCAATCTCCAGTTTGGAGTGAAACTAAACTTCTAAACCGCGTTAACCTTGAGGGCTTGTTCTCAATCGGTGAGGACAAGCCCTCTTCCTTTTCTTGGAGCAGGGCCATGCTGTGCGCCCACCGCATACTGATCCTCGCCTGCTTCGTGTTTCTGCTCATCTCGGTTCCCGCGCTTCGTGCGCAGCAAGGCGGCGTCGGCAGCGTGGTGGGCGAGTTGCACCTGAGCAGGGGCGACTTCCCGGGTAAGGTGTTTGTAGAGCTGCAGTTCCGCAGCGCCCCGATTGCAAGCGGGTACAGTGATGATGAAGGGAAGTTCGGATTCCATGGTCTTGGAAGCAATCCTTACCATGTGGTGATTAACGACGAACGCTTCTACCCCGTCGATCAGCTGGTCGTACTCGATACTTCCATTTCCCTCATGTCCATGGCGCAGATAACCTTAACCCCGCGGGAGCCGGCCAAGAAGGAAGCGCTGCCGAATCGCGAGCAAGGGGGCAATCCTTACCTCATCGATTCGGCGGAGTACCGGCAACATTTCCCGAAAAACGCGATTAAAGAATTCGACAAGGGCGTCGAGGCGGACAAGAACCAGAAACGCGATGACGCCATCCGCCATTACCAAAAGGCGGTGAGTGTTTCTCCGGAGTTTTATCCGGCCCACAACAATCTGGGTTCTGACTACCTCAGCAAGTCGGATTTCAATTTGGCAGAAACTGAGTTTCGGGAAGTCATCCGCATCAATCCGACCGATGCGGCAGCCTATTTCAACCTTGCGCACGTGCTCTTACTGACTCAGCGGTTGCAGGAATCGCTCGAGCATGCGGTCAATGGATTGAAGCGAGAGCCGAATTCGGCGTTCGGCTATTTCATCCTGGGGTCGGCTTTTCAGCGCGCTGGAGATGCTGTTCAGTCGGAGCGCGCGCTGCGCCGGGCGCTGGAATTGGACGCGAAGCTTCCACAAGCCCATCTCGCTCTGGTCAACCTCTACCTGTCGCAAAAACGCAAATTGGACGCTTCCGCCGAACTGAATACTTTCTTGCGCGATTTCCCGAGCGATCCCAATGCGCCCAAAGCCCGCGAGTTGCTGGGGAGGATCGGCAAGGACCAGGACAAGCCTACCGCACGAAACTAATCAGCGCGGACTCACAATCGGTTGGGATGGACTGCGGCAAAAACTCGCTGACAGCGAGCAAGCTTTGTCGTACTCGGCAACCGCCTGTGGTCGCTTGTTCAAACGCTCATACGCGTAGGCCAGATTGAGGTGCGCCTCGGCCAGGCTCGGGTCGAGGTCGAGGGCTTTGCGATAGCTCGCCGCCGCGCGTTCCACTTGCCCCGTCTGGCTCAGGGCGATTCCGAGAAAATTGTAGAGGGGCGCTTCGTTCAGGCCAAGTTGCGACGCGCGGCTCAAATGCGTAACTGCAGCTGCATAGTTCTTCTGCTGAAACTGCAGCATCCCGACATCGCGTTGCAGGAAGGCGAAATTCGGCTGGATGGCCAAAGCCTTGTTCCAGTCTTCCAGCGCAATGGACGGATTTGCTTTGGCTTCGAGCGTTCCCAGTTCGTACCACGCCCGGTAATTCTGCGGGTTGTTGAGCAAGGCTTTATTGAGCCAAGTCTTCGCGTCGCCGGCGCGCCCGAGTTTAGCGAGTGCGCGCGCCATGCCGGTCATGGCGTTGTCGAAATTCGGATTCAATTCCAGGGTGCGCTGGAACTGTTCAGCCGCGTGTTGCCAGTCCTGCTTCCGCAGAGCAGATTCGCCCAGCAAGAATGGAATCACGTACATCTTGGGATCCTGCTTCTGAACCGAAGCCAGCAGGGCTTCGGCCTGGCCGGCGTCGCCGCGCTGAAATGCGTCCTGGGCTTTCAGGATAGCGTTGAATTCTCCGAGCTTGTCCTTGGGATCGGCAAGGCCTTGCTTGAGCGCTTCGGGCGAGACCGCGGCGCGGAAACCGAAGTAGCCGAGGGCGCGCAGCTTTTCCTGCGCATCGGGGCTTAGGTTTCCGGCATTCGCGTCCTGGCGAGTGAATGGATTGTGCGCGAGCCGCTGCTGCAACTTTTCCTTTAACACGGCGACGGTTGCGGGCTGCTGTGCGACCAGGTTGCGGGTCTCTCCGGGATCGGCTTCCAGGTCGTATAGCTCCGGCTGAGGGGCGTCGATGTAGTGAAAACGCTCGTTCTCAAGCCCATGGAGCGGACTCCACCCAAACGAACTGAATGGGTAAAGGGTTTCACTGTACGCGGGATCGCTGTTGGCGGGGTCGGCGGCGAACAATCCCCGTGACTGGAACTGACGCTTGATCGAATCTCTGACACTCGCCAGCTGCAATAGTGACGGGGCCACCGCCGCGGTCTCGACCGGCTCGCGGCGGCGGTTGGGCCGGATGTTGCTTCCCGCGGGCGGTTTCACGATCAGGGGCACATGCACGGTGGCGTTGTAAACGAAGAACCCGTGCTCATCTTCGCCGTGCTCTCCGAGGGACTCGCCATGATCGCTGAGGGCCACGATCAGCGAGGAATCGTAGAGCTTGCTTTGTTTGAGCCATGCGATCAACCTGCCGAGTTCGTGATCGGCATAGGCAATTTCGCCGTCGTAGAGGTGGCTCTTGTACTCGGTGCGGTAGGGTTCGGGCGGATTGTAGGGGTTGTGGGGATCGTAAAGATGCAGCCAAAGAAAGAACGGCTGCCGTGGAGTCTTCTTTAGCCACGCGAGCGCATGAGCCACACTCTCTTCGGCGCGGCGGTCCACCAAGCCGATGTCTTTTTTCTGGAAGGCCTCGGCGGAAAAGGCGTCATCATAGAAATCGAAGCCGCGGCCCAATCCCCAACTGCGATCGAGCACAAACGCGCTTACAACAGCTCCCGTGGCATATCCGGCCTGCTTGAAAGCCTGGGCCACGGAGCGAAATTGCGGGGCGAGGGGCTGGCCCGTGAAGTCCTGCACACCGTTCTGGAATGGATACGTGCCAGTCAGGATGACGGCGTGCGAAGGCCACGTCAGCGGAACCTGCGAGATGGCGCGCTCGAACACTACGCCGTCGCGGGCGAGTCCGTCGAGAGTCGGGGTCTTCACGGACTGAGCGCCGTAGCAGCCGACGTGGTCGGCGCGCAGGGTATCGATGGTAATCAGGATGACGTTGGGTCTGGGCGGCGACTTGGGCGCCCGTGCGGGCTTCGAGGCAGGAGCGCCTGCGGCGGCGGCAACCGCTGGAAACAGCGCCGCGGCCACGATCGATACTATCAACGAACAAGATGGAGGGCGCTGGAACATGTATCTATTGCGGCGTCTGCGGCTGGGCTCGGCGCATCTCCTGGTCCGCTTCCGCAGTGAGTCCCTTGGCAGCGAGCGCGCGGGCCAGCGACTGGTGCATGCTGGGCTCTTGCGGCGCCAACTGGACGGCTTGGCGTAATTCGGCGATCGCCTCATCGAGCCGGTCGAGATACATGAGGGTCTCACCGAGTGCGCGATGACCGCGTGCCAGGTCGGGATTGATCGTTATGGATTGGCGAAACGCATCGGCGGCCGGTTGCAGTTCCTTCTTCTGGATGTACGCCACTCCCACATTGTAGGCCGCTTCGAAATTTGAGGGGTCGAGTTGCAACGCGCGTTGCAGGGTTGCGATGGCGGGATCGATCTGTCCGGCGTGGGCTTGTGCCATACCCAGATTGAAGACCGCGAGGGCGTAAACGGGGCTCAACTGGACGGCTTTCTGCAGCTCGTCCACTGCCTCGGGGAACATTTTGCTGCGATAGTAATTCAGGCCCTGCAGGTAGTGAGCGGGCACGGACTGCGGTTCCGTCTTCAAGGCAGTCTTCAGCTTTTCGATCGACTCCGGATAGCGCCCATGCTGGCTGTCGGCGATGGCGTCGGAGATGAGTTCGTAGGTTGCGACTCGATCTTTGGGATCGGGTAAGTCGCGATTGGTGATGGTGGGATCGCCGCCACCGGAGAATCCGGCATAGCCGAGCGACTTCAGGCGCTCCATGAGCGCTGGATCGAGGCCGGTCTTCTCAGCCAGTTCCTTGCCCGCGCTGTTGTCGCGAATCAAGCCGACGAGTTTGGCGCGCATTTCCTCAGCCACGGCTTTCTTTTCGGAAAGCAGGTTGCGTCGCTCGCCGGGATCTTTCCCCAGATCGTAGAGCTCGGGCCGGGGGGCGTCGATGAAGTGATATTTTGCGTTTTCCGCGCCACGCAACTCGCTCCAGTTGAAATGAATTCGCGGGAGAAATGTTTCACCGTAGACGGCACGCTCGTGATCCGCGCTTTCTCCACGCAGCACGGGAAGCAGGCTCTTTCCCTGCACTTGTGGCGGAATATCCACTCCTACTGCCGCCAGAACTGTGGGCATGAGATCCACCAGCGAGACCGGATCGGCCACTGCCGGCGTCTTGGCCTTTCCCGGCAGATGAATAATCAGCGGAACATGCATGGTGGCGTTGTAGATGAAAAAGCCGTGGGTCTTTTCGCCGTGTTCTCCGAGACTTTCGCCGTGATCTCCGCTGAGGACGATGACGGTGTTCTGATAAAGCCCCTTATCTTTCAGGTAACTTACCAGCCGGCCGACCTGTTCGTCGGCGAAGGCAATCTCTCCGTCGTAGGGCCGGTCGGCATATTCGCGGCTGTAGGGCTCGGGCGGATGATAGGGATAATGCGGGTCGTACAGGTGCATCCAGAGAAAGAATTTCTTCTGCGAGATTTTGCCGAGCCAATCCAGCACCTGGTCGGCTACCAGGTTGCCGGGACGCTCCATTTCGTCGAGGTTCGCCTCGTCCAGCCGGCTGAAGTCGAAGTGGTCGTAGTAGAAATCGAATCCCTGGTTGAGGCCGAACCTGGAATCGAGCACGGCGGCGGCAATCACGGCGCCGGTGGTGTACCCGTTTTGTTTGAGAACGGTGGCCAGGGTCGGCTGCTGCGGACTCAACTTGTTGCCGCTGAAATCGTGCATGCCGCTCAGCATGGGGTAGGTGCCGGTGAGCATGGCGGTGTGCGAGGGCAACGTCACGGGCACGGGCGTGAAGGCGCGCTCGAAACGTGTGCCGTCGGCCGCCAGACCGTCAATGTTGGGCGTCTTGATTTGCCGGTCGCCATAGCAGCCGACATGGTCGGCGCGGAGGGTGTCTATGGTGATCAGGACGACGTTAGGGGCAGACTTTTCGGGCGTTTGCGCCGCAGCCCGGGCTGCGGTCAGGGCGATCAGAAGGAAGAGAATTCGCCGGAAAGAAAGCGACATTGGAGAGTTTTCATTATCTCACACACGGCGCGCGTCACCGGCCCAACGGCCGCGGAAAAGACTGTGATACGCTGGCGTTCATGAGGCGTTTGGCCCTGGTTTTTTGGATCTTTACGATGCTGACCCCGGTTTGGGGACAGGCAACCACTCCCAAGAAGTCGCTCCCTGATGTCTTTCTCGTGACCATCGACACGCTGCGGGCCGATCATGTCGCTTGCTACGGATACAAACAGATCGAGACTCCGGCGTTGGATGCGCTGGCGGCTGACGGCGTTCGCTTCACGCACGCATTTACCCACAGTCCGATCACGAACACTTCGCATACCACGATCCTCACCGGGCTCTTGCCGAGCGTACACGGCGTGACGGATTTCGGAGTGCCGCTCTCGCCCCAGCACGCGACCTGGGCGGAGTTGCTCAAGAAGAAGGGCTATCAAACCGCTGCCTTCATCGGGGCAGTGATTCTCGATAGCAGTAGTCTGGCTCCGGGACTGGATCGCGGCTTCGATTTTTACGACAACTTTCCCGCCAAGACCGATAGCAAAGAACGCTTCGAGCGGGTCGAACGGCGCGGCATGGACGTCGTTCAGCACGCCGAGGGTTGGCTGGCGAAGCACCGCACCGGCCCTCGCTTCGTATGGGTCCATTTGTTCGATCCCCACGATCCCTACGAACCGCCCGCGCCTTATCTGCAGAAGTATAAGGATCCCTATGATGGGGAAATCGCTTATGCCGACTCGGCCCTGGGCCATTTCATTGCCTATTTGAAAACGATCGCCGCGTATTCGAACGCGATCATCGTGATCGTTGGGGATCACGGCGAAGGACTGGGCGAACATGGAGAAGAAACGCACGGCCTCTTTCTGTACGATTCGACGCTGCACGTGCCGATGATGCTGAAGATGGCAGGCGCCGCTCAGCGGGGCTTGGTCATTGATGCGCAAGTGCGAACGACCGACATCCTTCCCACTGTTCTTTCTCTGACCAACGTTCCTGTGCCCGCGCAACTGAATGGCGAATCGATGGTCCCACTGATCCAGCGCGCAGAGGCACCGGCCCATGATCTGCTGGCGGAGACGGACTATCCTTTGCGATTCGGATGGTCTCCGCTGAAGGCATTGCGCGCGGGCAACGCAAAGCTGATTGCAGCGCCCCGGCCAGAGCTCTACAACCTGGAAGCGGACCCGGCGGAGCTCAAGAACCTTTACGCCACTGAAAACGCGCAGGCGCAAAGCATGCAGGCTGAATTGGCGAAATGGAAAGCAAAACTTCCAGGGGGCGGCGAATCGGCGGCCGGCGCTGCCCTTCCCGATCCCAAAGACAAGATCGAAGTACAGAATCTGCTGCACCGTTCGATGTTGGCCTCGGACGACAATCGCACTGCCGACGCTCGTGGATTTCTCGAAAAGGCGCTGGAACTCGACCCGGCGTCGCCAACCGCACTCCGTCAACTGGGGGAAATCGAGCTGGCGGCGGGCGATTTCGTCAAGGCTGCGGGTCATCTGAAGAAAGCGTTTGAGGTGCGTCCCGAAGATTCCACGGCGGCGTTCGAACTTGGGCAGGCGCTGGAGAAGTCGGGTGATTTTCCGGGAGCCCGCGATGCTCTGGAAGCCAGTCTGAAGCTCGTCCCCAGCCAGATGCCCGCGCGACTCATGCTGGGCCGCATTTACCTGGAGCTGAAAGACGCCAAGAACGCGCAAGACCAGTTCGAAGCTGCTTCGCTGGTGGACTCGAATAATTCAGACGCGCGCCTCGGGCTGGCGGAAGCGCAACTCCTGCAGTCGGACTTTGCCGGCGCCGTGCCGGATCTCGAAGCGCTTACGAAGAGCGATCCGAAGAACGCAGCGGCGCTGCGGCTGCTGGCGCGCGCCTATCGTGGGCTGGGCCGGGAGCAGGACGCGAAGCAGGCCGAAGCACGGGCAGCGGCTGCACAGAAATAACTGCAGTTTCACGATCGGTCACCCGCAGCGCACGAGCGCTGCCCCTTGGGCCACCACTCCGGGCATTAGCCCAATACCCGCCTTCTCCATTTACAGTCCTTTCACATTGCTCTTCTATATTTCTTGCGTCCGTTTTAGTCTGGTCTTCCCATGGCGCGATCCCGACCACCCTCTGCCAGCCCGCGTGCGAAGCGCGCTGCCTCCAGATCTCGGCCGGCGGCGGTTGCGGAAAGCACTCGATCAACGGACCTCGCCGCTGACGAACTCACGGCCATGGTGGTGCGCGCCTGCCTGATTGCGCGCGACTCGGTCTTCAATGTGCGCGACTTTCTTGCCGAGAGTTCTCGCATGGCCTTTCTTGCCATCAAGGATTGTGAGAAGGAATTGGATCAGATCGAGCGCAAGATCGACGAGCATCTGCCGGGCGCCATCACGCGAGTGGGCGAAGCCAAGGCACGGCAACTCCTGGCGTGTCTGAAGTTCATCACCGACCTGGAACGCATTGGGGATCTTTCCTATAGCGCGGTCATGCAATTGCACTCGCGGCGGGAAAAATTGCCCGTGCACGACGCACGTGATCTCATCGAGATGGCGGCTCTGCTTTACGGCATGCTGGAGCAGGTTCATCAAGGGTTCGAAAAGCGCGACACCAGCTATGCCCGCAACGTGCTGCAAACGGATCCGGAAGTGGACCGATTGTGCCACGCTCTGTTTCAGCGGCATCTCGCGGAAAGCGACAGTCCGCAGAATTTCGATATCCTCCTCACTGCGCAGGCGCTGGAGCGCATTGGAGACCACGCTAAGAACCTGGCGGAGGAACTTTACAGTTTGGCGGAAGGGCGGTCGCTGCGGCACAATGCGCGGAAGCTGTCGTCGGCCTAGCTTCTGAGGTCCCGGAACCAGGATTCGAAGGAGGTTGCATGAAGTCCATCGCAATCCTCATCGGCAGCTGTGTTCTTCTCACGGGTGCGGGAACAACGCAGACACCCCCTGCACCTTCTCTCCAGCCTACCGCGCTCGAGGCGCTCGCACGACAGTCGGCTACACATGTTGTGTGGTCCAGCGAGGTGGGACGTCTCGACAGCAGAGAATCTCATGCGATTGTCACTGTCTTAGTGCTGGAGAATAGCGCACAGCCCCATGATCGGGTGGGCGGTATTCGAATTGATCTTTCCAACCCAGACTCGAAAGACGCAGTTTATCTTGGGGAGGAAATGCTGGTTGTGTACAAGAATTCGTTGGATGAGGTAGGCCGCAACGTGCCCGGTCATCGGAAAACGGCTCGAGATGATCTTGCTCCTGGCGGGACGAGTTATCTTGGCTCGGGGATATTCTGGTATGCCGATGCCAGGCCGCACGTCCATGCGCTCAGCGCATCGTACTATTTTGCTCCCGATTCCGAGGGCTTATACCTGCGTGCTTGCAACGATGCCGGATTTCGGTTCCCTGATCTGGAGCCATCACAGCTCTCCGCAACTATTGCGCGTGCAATTGTTCAACTGAGCAACCACTGAATATGGGGCATTAGGCCTTGTTCAGTGGAAGTCGTGGGAGGCGGTTTCCGCCTTCGTGACGCGGAGTGGCGCAACTCTTTCGGCGCGGATGTGGATCACGTTGTCCTGGTTCTGCAAGATTCCCTCGACCATCAGAAAACGCTCGGAGATCAGCAAGACGCGATTCCTCTGCAGAAGATCGGGCGCAATGATTGCGTTGGCAATTCCAGTTTCGTCTTCCAGGCTCATGAACATCATTCCTTTGGCGGTGCCGGGACGCTGGCGGGCGATGACGCATCCGCCGATTCGCAAGCGGCGTCCGTTGGGAATTTGGGGTAGGTCGGAGGCGCGATAGATTCCCAGCTTTTTCATTTCCGCACGGCGGTATTGCATGGGATGCGGACCGATGGTCAGGCCGGTACCGTGGAAATCCGCGACCAGGCGGTCGTCATGCGTCATCGCTTGAAGTGGAGATTTCGCGTCGGGCTCGGGAAGTTCGTCCAGCAAAGGCCCTGACCAGCGGACGGCGCGCTCGACCTGCCAGAGAGCGTCGCGACGGTGAAAAGACCCAGTGGCCAGTGGCCGGTGGTCAGTGGCCGGTAAGAAGATCTTCTCTGTGTCTCTCTGACTCTTTGAATCGCTCGGCGTTGTACTGACCACTGGCCACCGCCCACTGTCTACTGAATTCAGCGCACCAATCTCGGCCAGCGTTGTCAGGTCGTCTTTTCGTAATTCAGGGACGCGGCGCACGAGGTCGTGGATGGAAGCGAACGGCGCCAGGCTGCGCTCGCGCACCAGCGCTTGCCCTGCCGGTTCGCGCAATCCGCGCGCGTAGTTCAAACCCAGACGGACTGATGGCTGATGGCTGATGGCTGACGGCTCTAACGTGCACTTCCAGTCCGACTTCGTCACATCCACCGGAAGCATTTTCAGTCCGTGCCGCTGCGCGTCTTTCACGATCGTTGCCGGATGATAAAAGCCCATGGGCTGATTGTTCAGCAGCGCGGCCGTGAATGCGGCCAAGTAGTGGCACTTCAAGTACGCGCTGGCATAAGCGATCAGGGCGAAGCTGGCGGCGTGCGATTCGGGGAATCCGTAGAGAGCGAACGAAGTGATCGACTGGATGATCTGTTCCTGCGTGTCGCCGCAGATTCCGTTGCGCGTCATGCCGGCGCGAAGTTTTTCTTCGATAGTTCTCATTCGGGCTTCGGAGCGTTTGAAGCCCATGGCACGGCGCAGTTCCTCGGCTTCGCCTCCGGTGAAGTTGGCGGTGATCATGGCCATGCGCAGCAACTGTTCCTGAAAGAGCGGCACGCCCAGCGTGCGGCTGAGCACATTTTCGAGTGATGGATGCGGGTAGGTGACCGCTTCCCTGCCCTGCCTCCGCTTGATGAACGGATTCACCATGTTGCCCACGATCGGCCCGGGCCGGATAATCGCCACCTGCACCACGATGTCGTAAAAACGTTGCGGCCTCAGGCGCGGCAGGCAGGACATCTGCGCTCGGCTTTCCACCTGGAACATCCCGACCGTGTCGGCTTTTTCCAGAGCGGAATACACCACGGGATCGTCGGGCGGCAGGTGTGCGAGATCCACTTCTTCTTTGTGGTGATCGTGGATGAGTTCGATCGAATCTTTCAGCACGGCTATCATGCCGAGACCGAGCAAGTCCACTTTGATGATGCCCATGTCGGCGCAATCTTCTTTGTCCCACTGCACGACCACACGGCCGGGCATGGACGCGGGCTCGAGCGGGACAACGGAATCGAGGCGCCCCTGGCAGATGACCATGCCTCCGGAGTGCTGGCCGAGGTGCCGGGGCAGATCCTGCACGGCCAGGCATAACTCGAAATACTTACGGATGCGGGGATGTTTGAGGTCGAGTCCGGCATCACAGAGGCGGCGATCGAGGGCGTCATGCTCGTCGCGAAATTCCCAGGTGGCGACGGCGGCGGAAATCCGCTTCAGAGTGTCGGCGTCGAAGCCCAGCGCTTTGCCCATTTCACGAGCGGCCATACGGTTGCGATAGGTGATGACGTTGGCGGTCATGGCCGCGCCGCGCTGGCCGTAGCGTTGATAAAGGTATTGGATGACGCGCTCGCGTTCGTCACCGCTGGGAAGGTCCAGGTCGATGTCGGGCCACTCGCCGCGCTCTTCGGAGAGAAAGCGCTCGAACAGCAATTCCATGGCGATGGGATCGACGGCTGTGATGCCGAGCGAGTAGCAGACTGCGCTATTGGCGGCCGATCCGCGGCCCTGCACCAGAATGTTCTGCTCGCGGCAGAAGCGCACCAGGTCCCAGACGATCAGGAAGTAGCCTTCGAGATGGAGTTTTTCCATCAGCGCCAGCTCGCGGTCGATCTGGCGGCGGGCGCGAGTTTTGAGTTCCCGGTTGGCACGGCCGTAGTGGGCCTGGAATCCTTCGCACGTGCGCTCACGCAAGAACGACATCATGGTCTCGCCGTCGGGCACGGGATAGCGCGGGAATTCGTATCCCAGATCGTTGAGCGTGAATTCGAGTCGCGCGGAGAGTTCCTGCGTATTCTCGATGGCTTCAGGGTGGTCGGCGAAGAGCGCCTGCATTTCCGCTGGAGACTTGAGGTAACGTTCGGAATTGCGCGCCAGCAAGCGACCGGCAGTGGCCAGGGTGCGGTGATGACGGAGAGCAGTAAAGGCGTCCGCTAACTCACGCTCGCGCGGGGTGGCATAGTTCACGCCATTCGTGGCCAGCAGCGGGAGATTCAGACTCTGGGCAATTTCGATGGCGACCCGGTTGCGGTATTCCTCGTCGCGATGGAAGTGCCGCTGAAGTTCTACATAGACATGGTTGCGGCCGAATATTTCCGTCAGGCGTTGCACCGAACGCAATGCTGCCTGCGGCCCGGCTTGCGCGAGGGCTGATGCCAGCGGGCCTTCGTCGCCACCGGTCAGGCAGATCAATCCTTCAGCATGCTCGACAAGATCTTGCTCCTCTGCGAAGGCACCTTCCTTTCGTCCGACACGCAATTTCATTTGTGTGATTAGACGGCAGAGGTTCTGATATCCGGTGCGGGAGGTGACGAGAAGTGGGAGGCGGGATTCTCCGGTGGTCAGTGGGCAGTGGTCAGTGGCCAGATCACCACCCAGGTCGGTGCTGGCCACTGGCCACCGGCCACTGGTCACTGAACTTGCGCACGTCACTTCCGCGCCGATGTGCGCTCTGATTTTTGCTTTTTTCGCGGCGAGGTGAAAGCGCGGCGAACCGTACACTCCATCGCGATCGAGTATTGCGAGGGCAGGCATGCCCAATCTGGCGCAGGCCTCGACCAGAGCCTCCGGAGTCGATGACCCTTCGAGGAAGCTGAAGGCGGAGCGGGAGTGCAGTTCGATGTACACAGAGAGCAGTTGCCAGTTGCTAGTTTTGGTTTCTAGTTTTTGAAAGATGCACACGGCCAGCAACTAGAAACTGGCCACCAGCAACTAGTCGTAGACTCCTTCCAGCCACCACTGGCGGCTGAATTTGTCTTCTACCAGCCGATACAGGATGACTTCGTTTTCAGCGGGCATAGCGATGTCCCACTCTTCGCGGGACCAGCCTTCCTGCTCGGACCAGTCGCCGGAAGAGCGCCAGGGGCCGGCAGTCCAGACGATTTCGCCGGCGATGTCTGTGCGCTGAAGGCATCGCAGCCGGACCGGTTTGCCTTCGTGGACATTCACAACGGCACGCAACGGCGGACGGAACAGGCGCAACGCGATTACCGCGCTCATTTTTTCTTGTGCGCTTTCTTCGACTCGACTGGCGTTATCTTCTTGCGTGGACCCATTCTTCTTTTCTCTTACTGTCTTTTTTATTTCCGGCCCGACGGGAGCAAAGGGTTGCATCTGGAAGGCGCCTTCGCGGTGGGTATCGAGCAGTTCGGCGGCGCCGACTCTTCCCTCTCCGACGATCCCGGTGATGCGCGCCAGCGTGAGTTCCAGTTTCTCCGGTTCGGGAAATACCGGAAGAAACAATCCGCTCTGCGTCGATCGTGGGCGCGCGGGCTCGGCGGCGAGATGGATCTTCAGAATGGGCGCGCCTGGGGGATGAGCCTGCAAATCGAGTTGCAACAGTTTGAGAAACACTTTTGCGTCCAGCATGGGAATCGCGAGCCGCAGCGTGCGTGTGAAAGATGGAGTTTGTTCCGGATCGCAATCTTCCGACGTTTTGGTGAGTTCCAGTTTCAGCCGCAACTCTTGCGCGGCCAGCGCCCTTGCCGCTAATCGCGCGCACACTTGTTCCAGCATGCGGTTCAGCAGGAACGCCAGCGGCTCCAGCAAAGCGATGGGATATCCGAGTTCGATGTCTTCTTCGAATACCGGCGTTGACTCAAACAGCCGCAAAGCGCGGGAAGCTGCGCCCCGCGCCAGTTTCTGCAGACGAATTCCCTGCTGTCCCAAACGCTCACCCAGGGGAACGTCGGGCAGGGCGGTGAGCGCGCGCAGATTGCGGATGCCCCAGCGATCGAACATTTCCAGCCAGCGGGCGGATTCGCCGTCATCGGAAGAAAAACTTTCCAGCAACACATCCACCGGCAATTCGCCCAGGCGTTCGGCTTCGCGCCCTTCCGGAATCAGGGTGACTCCGGGGAAACCGCGGGCGGCAAGCACGGCGGCGTCGGGATTGGCGGCTATGGCAACATTCGCTTCGAGTTCCATATGCGAAGCGCGGCGCGCGAGTTCGCGGGCAATTTTTGGCAGGGGGCCGAACAAGAGCTCCAGCCC
>Ga0326726_10001757_pt1 | contig 20160 bp, 24 predicted proteins | sample MHFenrmetagenome_2_FD_207603 | JGI IMG/M metagenome (GOLD analysis project Ga0326726, IMG submission 207603) | Lab enriched peat soil microbial communities from Michigan Hollow, Ithaca, NY, United States - MHF15MN | ecosystem: Environmental > Terrestrial > Soil > Wetlands > Peat | place: USA... | reverse complement strand
AGACTGCCGTCCCATTTGAATGTCAAAGAAGATTTGATAAATGTGGGCATTATCGGTTTGATTTCAGCGATTGAGAAATTTGATAAGAAAAGAAATGTTAAATTTGAAACATATGCCAGCTTCAGAATCAGGGGTGCCGTACTCGATGAACTGAGATCTAGAGACTGGATGCCCCGTTCGACAAGAAATAAACATTCAAAATTAGAAGAATCCTTTTCTTCCCTTCAGAAAATGCTGGGTAGGCCGCCTGATGAGGAAGAAATGAGCCGACATCTTAATGTTCCGCTAGATAAGTACTATAAAATTCTCGATGAGGCAAAAGGAATAACACTTTTCAGCAGTGAGGATCTTCCTCCCGATTATCATGAAAATTATACGAATTATGACATTCTCGAAGAAATAGATCGAAACAATCCTTTTTCATTTCTTGCCACAAATGAGATGAAAGTTGTACTGAAAAAGGCCATAGATGCTCTTCCTGGAAAAGAGAAATTGATTTTATCACTCTATTATTATGAGGAACTGACCATGAAAGAGATTGGATTGGTGGTAAAGCTGACAGAGTCGAGGGTCTGCCAACTTCATACACAAGCGATTCTGAGGTTAAGAGGTAACCTGAAGGAACTCCGGGGTGTGTGTCGCTGAAGTTTCATTGACACAGAAAAAGGTTTTGTAATATGGTACGAAAAGTAGAACTTGATCTTTTGGAAGAAAGAGATCTCCATGGCTCTGAGGGTCCACTTGAAGAAGAATCCGGGAAGAAAGGAAAAGTTTGGAGATCTTTAAAATGGCTGATAAGAAAAAAGTTTGTTGTTGCATCACTCCTTTTGGCATTTTCGGGGATTGTCGGGATTTCACTGTTGATATTTCCAACAGGGAAAGATCAAAGCAATAATCACGGTATAGAATTTACGGAAGTCAGACCAATACCTGACACTGTGGAGAATCTGGATAGTTTCTTAGTTAACCTTAAAGACGAACATGGCCACTACAGGGTACTTGTCTGTGATATTGCTATTATGATGAATCCGGATAAAAAGATCCCAGGAGACAAATCAGAGTTAAGAAAAAAGGCATATAATGCCCTAAAAAATAAAGGTGCATATGCGCTGACATCGTCGAGAGCTTACAGTACAATAAAAAAGGAAGTACGGGATGAATTAAACGGGCTCTTAGGTGGAGGAATAAAAGAGATATATTTCACCAAATTTATGATACTATAATTCGTCTTTTTTAAATGAATTGAACTTCAGGTAACTAAATTATAGAGAAGGAATATAATGATAAGGAAGTATTTTTTTATAGGTTTGATTTATATTATTGCAAGTAATTTTTTTAGTCACTGCTATGCCCTAACACCTGATCAGATTATTAAATTAAAAAAAGCAGGAGTGAGCGATAAAACTATTCAGATGATGTTGCAACAAGAAAAAGAGGCTAAGGAGTCTAATCCTTACGACCAGATTGGTATGAGGGAAATTAAAGACAAGGAAGGCAACGTTGTTACGATATACTCGACAGGACGTTCAACCAAAGAAAGCGCTGGTGATTCTGAAGAAGAGAAGGTGGATAAGGCATGGAAAATGTTACAGCACATAATCATCGATAACAGGAAGTGAAATATTTATATCCAAAAAGGGAAGAAGTTCAACAAACAGAAAAAACAGAGCAAGAAGATATGGATTATCAGGATATATACAACGTTCTAGAGAAAGAATTTCAGGATACATTTATTGAAGAACTTGTCCCCGGCATCGTTCACAATTTTGCTAATCCTTTAAATGGGATTATGGGCCGCTCTAGGCTGCTGCAGAGAAAATTAATGGAATTTATGAAAAAAGCAGATGCGGGAAAAGATGCATCTTATATAGAATATAATCAAAAACTGGTCCATGATGTTGAATCCATAGCGCGCGAGGCTGACAGACTTTCCATTCTGCTCCAGAATGTCACGGGGAAATTTTGTGCAATAAGTGATAGAAATATACAAAAAATAAACTTAGCTGATCTCATCGAAATCGAAATGAACTTTTTCGATTTTTATCTGGATTTCAAGCATAGCATTAAGAAGACCCTGCAGCTTGACAGGGAAATCCCGGAGGTAAAAGGGTCATCGGCTGATTATTCCATGGCCCTTTCATCGTTAATCAGATATTCAATAAATATGATGAAGGAAAGTGCTTCAAAGGAGTTATATATCTCCACACAATATGAAAATGGTAATGTATATGTTAAAATAAAAAATCAAGGGACCCCAGTTTCCGAGGATCAGAAGAAGCTATTGCTTGAGAAATCACAGGCAGATATTTCGTCTTTGGAAAAACCCTTGGATATCGGATTATTATGTGCTTTTTCTTTGTTGAAGAAATGGGGTGCACATTTTGAAATACACAGCGAGTCTGGTTTGAACACGATTACTATATCAATACCTGCCAAGTGAATGTAGGGTCGTTTAAGCGGCTAAAGTTTATAACATATTATGACGATGAATAGTTCAGAAGAACCATCATCTTACGTTGTCATTGAAAGTTTTTTGCATATTGTCGGGTAAATGCGAAAGGAGGCAATCCCTCACTTATTGTTAAACATTAGATTGCAGCAGAACTGAAAGGCCTCGTAAGGATGCGAAAAACAATCTTTCAAAGGTCTCTCAAAATGAAAAGAGAGACATGGAGGAGTCGTGTTAAGGTCCGTTGATTTACAGCAGATATTGACACAATCCAATTCGATGGAACGTGTCCAGCAGGCACAGCAGCAGCACCCAGACATGCAGCAGAGGTACTTTAGTGTTCAGTTGAGTGAGGAGAGAAAGCAGCTGAAAGAGACTGTAAAAAATACTGAAGAAACGGAAAAATCGAAGATAAAAGCTGAAGAAGAAAAAGATAGGCGTCAGAAGAAGGCAAAAGCTGAAGAAGAAAGCATAGGAAAATTAGAAGAGAAGCAAGATAATAGGGAACTGGATGATGTTGAACACGGGGGGTTGATTGATATAAAGGTATGAAATGAGCACACAATTACTACTTGCCTGTCTGTTAATTACTGATCTTATCCTGTGTCTTACCATTATAATTCTGGTTATTATCTTCAATAGGGAAATCAAGAAAAGGCACATTGGACCTGACGAAAATGCCTTAATAGAATTTAGGAAGTTACTGGACGAGTCCCAAGCCTCAACGAATCATCTCTTGGATGTTATGAATGAGAGCAGAAAAGCGCTGAAAGAGATTGCTTATGTTTTGAATGAGAAGGAAGGACAGTTAAGGGTTTTAGTTGAAGAATCAAGAAGTGAATATGAAAAGCTTAAATCAAGAATCACCCATAATGAGACAGATACTTTAGATAAGAGATATGAAGATGTCATAGCCATGGTCAGGCAGGGTCTGACAACGAAGGAAATATCCCAGAAATTGGAATTAACAGTAGGTGAGATAGATTTGATAATTGACCTGGATAGGACGAGACACAGGGCTTAAAATGAGAATGTCTGATGTCTTTTATTTATATTCCTACAATTTCCAGCCATAAACTTAATCAAGTACAATTCCAAAATAAGAGTTCTACAACTCATCCAGGTTTGTCAATTGGTGAAATACTGAAGGCCGGTGTTATTGAGAAATTGGGTAATGAGAAGTTACTGATTACGCTCAAGGGTATCAATATACCGGCAAACTGTGAAGTGAATCTGAATGCCGGTGACACTATTTGGGTAAAGGTGGAGGGCCTTAGTCCTCAGGTGATTTTACAAATAGTTGGAAGAGGTGATCTGGAAGAATCAAGGACCACAGATTTTCTAAGATGGTATAGAGCAAACCCGGATGCCCTCTCTCAAATGATAACAGAGGCCTTTAGGCAATTTAATTCAGAGAATCTAGGCAAACTATTGCGCTACATTCCTAAAGGGGATTTCCAGAACTTGTTCAAGATTGTAAAATCATTATTTTATGCTCCAGAGGCAAAGGATGCCAATTTTGTTAAAGATTATCTGAGCAACCTTGGTCTGTTAACGGAAAGTCAATTGAGGAAGGTTGTTGAGGGGCAAACGAGTATAGATGAAGGTAATTATCATCAGGACAGTCTTAAAAGCCTTTTGATGAAATTATCTGATGATCTTCATAATCTATCGGCAGGAAAGGTATCGTTTGATCATGAGGAGGGCGTAAGACTGAAAAGCCTTTCTGAGTTTGTAGATAATTCTATTAAGACGATTGAATCTCAACAAATTATTAATTTCATTTTGCAGGAGACTGAAAGTAAGTATTTATTCCAGATTCCTATTCTCTTCCCGGATGGTGTCAGGAAAAGAGATATTTTTGTGGAGTATGACCGGAATGCCAGGGGAGGGGAATGTGGAGGTCAATATCGTATAATCTTTTTTTTGGATATGGATATTCTCGGTCAAATGATAATTGAGGCGGAATTGAAAGGAGATAAGATCGACTGTCTTATCAAATGTGTGGATCAGGAAATATGTGATTTCATATCGCCCTTTCTGGCAGAACTTCGGGAAAGTCTTTCCGCCACAGGCTGTGAGATCAATATGGTGAATTGTGTAACAGGCGGCGAATTAGTTAAGGAAAAAATTGATTACTATCAGGACCGGGTATTGTATGCCAGAGAGGTAGTCGATCTCTTTGTATAGTTTTACGAGAGACCTTTTGCGTGGGTTTTTGTAATTCAGGGATAGGAAATACTTATGATGAAGAAAGATGAAAAAGTACGACTGGCAGCTGCATTAAAGTATGATCCCCAAAAGGATGCAGCCCCTGTGGTGACTGCTAAAGGTCGGGGTACTATAGCAGAAAAGATAATCAGTATAGCAAAGAAAAACGGAATACCGATCAAAGAAGACCCAAGTCTCGTTCAAATCTTAAGTAAACTTGAAGTGGACGAGCAGATCCCTCCTGTATTGTATAAAGCCATTGCTGAAATACTTGCCTTTGTTTATTCTCTCAATGAAAAGCGGAGAGAGGAAAAATTTTCCCGTTAATAAAAAATTTACCCACCAGGTTAGGTCCGTTTTGACCCCAATTGCACCTAGTGTTGATGCGATTGCCAATCCCTCCTAAGCACAACTAAAAAATAAGCTATAATATCATTATCTTAAACATTATATTTGCCTGGTGATTATAGTCGAGAATCCGGAACTGAGGCGACATCTTTCCCCCTTACTGGCATGTGAATTGCAATTCAGAAGTTTAAAAACATAGAGGATGAGAATTATGATTTATAGCATTGGAGAGATGGCGAATGTTTATATCAGTGGAGTTGATCAGCTTGATTACATCACAAATAATATTGCCAATGCAACTACGCCTGGTTTTAAAATGACGAAAATATTTCATAATTCAGTTGATCCTGCGACAGTCACATATATACCTGAGGTGGTTGTCGATTATTCCCCAGGTACAATTTATCGGACGGGTAATCCCCTGGATGCGGCTATTAATGGTGAGGGGTTTTATGCAGTTCAGTCCGGCAATGAGACCGCCTATACAAGGCAGGGTGTTTTTACACTGGACAAGGATGGTAACCTGATTACAGGGGAAGGAAATTATGTACTTAATAAGTCTGGCAATAAAATTAAACTTCCCGATGGTACAGTACAGATAAGCGATAAAGGCGATATAACAGTGGATGGCAACCAGATCGATACTTTAAAAATAGTTAATTTCACAAAACCACAGGCACTTGTTAAAAAAGAAGGTTGTCTTTTTATAGATCCAGGCAATGCCGGCGTGGTCGATAAAGAAGACCCCGTAATCAGGCAGGGGCATATTGAACTATCAAATGTACAAGTTGTTAAAGAAATGGCGGATATGATTGATGTTCATCGTTCTGTGGAGGTTTACCAGAAGGTCATACAAACGATAGCGGATCAAGACAGATTAGCGACTAGTCAAATAGGAAGATTGGCATGATGAGATCATGCAAGCATGATTAAGGGAGGCTTCATATGATAAGGGCTTTATGGACGGCAGCAACCGGAATGGAATCACAACAAATCAACCTTGATGTGGTGGCAAATAACCTTGCCAACGTGAATACGGTAGGCTTTAAAAAAGCGAGGGCTGAATTTCAGGATCTACTCTATCAAGCAGGTAAGAAAGCCGGATCGGAAACATCATCAGGGAACCAGATTCCGGTCGGTGTAGAAGTCGGTATGGGTTCGAGAATAACGGCAACTAAAAAGATGTTCACACAGGGCGATTTCAAGCAGACTGACAGCTCATATGACTGGGTCATTGAGGGTGATGGCTTCTTCCAGTTCGATGATAATGGTCGCACAGTTTATTCAAAGGCGGGGAGTCTTATGACCAACAAGGACGGTGTTTTAGTCAATCCTGAAGGTCTTAAGCTAACGCCTCAAGTGACCATCCCACAGGACGCAGTTAAATTTCAGATATTACCTGACGGGACATGGGACGCGAGGGATAAAGTGGAAAACAAACTGGCAAGTGGCAGAATTGAACTTGTCCGCTTTATCAATCCTGCCGGACTGAGAAGTATCGGTAGGAACCTTTACGATATAACTGATAGTTCCGGATCTCCGGTGAAAGGAAACCCGGGAGAAACAGGATTTGGCACTATTACGCAAAACGCCGTTGAGATGTCGAATGTTAATGTTGTTGATGAAATGGTTCAGATGATTGCTGGCCAAAGGGCTTATGAGATGAACACGAAGGCGATTCAAACAGCGGACCAGATTTTGCAGATGGTGGCTAATTTAAAGCGGTAACAGGATGATAAGGTTTGAGGATGAGACAATGAAAATTCGTGCATTAACCTGTGTAACCTTTTTTTTAATAATGTTTTTTCCAACTGCTATGATTTCATCGTCACTTGCGGCTAAAGTTTCGATCATTAAAGGAACAGAGATAAAGGCGTTAGTGAAGAATTACATAGAAACGAATATGCCCTGGCAGCAAGGGAGGATGAGGGTTGAGTTTCTAAGTAGAACAGCAGACCTGCACGTGCAGGGAGAGAAAATCAGCTGCAAGGTTAGAAGCAGGCATGATGAGCCCTATATAGGTGATTCAAATTTTACCGTGGGGATATACGATGACGGCACACTTTTAAGGGAGGAGTCAATCCACGTTAGGATGGAGGTAGCGCTGGACGTCGTGGTGAGCACGAGATACCTGCCAAGGGATATGGAAATAGATTCCGATAGTGTCAAGCTTGTCCGGAAGTGGTTTAACCAGATGCCGATACACACACTGACACAAATAGAGGATGTAGTGGGGAAGCACCTCTATAGTGATGTGAGGCAGAATACTGAAATCAAGAGGAACATGCTCAAGGCCGTTAAGACTATGAAACGGGGAAAGATGGTTAAGATGATACTCGAAAGCGGTCCCATGACAATCGTAACGTTCGGCCTTTCCGAAGAGGATGGAAGCCGCGGCGATTTCATAAGAGTAAGGAATACATCATCGAATAAGACGGTTTTCGCAAAGGTGGTTGATGATTCTTCTGTCAGGATAGAATTTTAAGGGGTGATGACATGACAGGTTCAAGATATATTAAAACTTTATTAGCATTCTGTCTTATAATCTCTACTATAGGGTGTTCACAAAACCTCTATGTTAAGGCTGAGCATCCCCAAATCACTCCGCCGGAAATTAAGAGGGTGCCGCTACCAGGAACTATCTGGGCGGGTGAAAATGCTGCTAATTCTCTCTTTGCCGACAGAAGAGCACGGCGTGTGAACGATATCGTCACTATTGTGGTCAGTGAGAGCGCTGTGGGGGGTAATAACGCAAGCACGGATACAAGCAGGGACACAAATACTGCTGCGGGTGTCACGTCACTCTTGGGGTATGAAGGGGCAATCTTGGATTTGCTCAGAAAGGGTACCTCCAGCTTAAGTGTCGGCGGCACTTCTTCAAACGCTCTCAAAGGAGCGGGAAAAACCAGTAGGGATGGCAATCTGACAGCTACGATATCAGCAAGAATTGTGAATATCCTGGGAAATGGTAATTTCATCATTGAGGGGAGAAGGCTAGTTACTGTCAATGCAGAAGATCAGTATATAATCCTTACCGGTATTATCAGGCCTGATGATATAGCAACGGATAACACGATCCTTTCACAGTATATTGCCGATGCCAAGATTGTTTATACGGGAAAGGGTGTAGTAGACGATAAAATGAGACCAGGCTGGCTTACCCGCGTTACGGACTGGGTTTGGCCATTCTGATGTTCTTGAGAGGTGGGATTAGTATGGTAAAACGTTCAATTAATTTCGTTACAACCTGCAGAATCATAGCATGTATCATCTCCTTCATAATTTTAACGGATATTGTGCATGCTGCAAGAATAAAGGACATCGCGAATATCGGCGGGGTCAGGGAAAACCAGCTGATCGGTTACGGACTGGTTGTTGGCTTGAATGGAACGGGCGATGATGTAAAGAACGGTTTTACGAAGGAAACACTTGTCAATATGCTGTTCCGTCAGGGACTTGTTATACCGAGGGACAGGGATGTGAAGGCAGACAATATAGCAGCGGTTATGGTGACTGCAAAGCTCCCGCCGTTTGTAAAAGGCGGGACGCGGATAGATGTCGATGTTTCCTCTATTGGTAATGCGAAAAGTCTTCTAGGTGGCACGTTACTTATGACTTCTCTTAGAGGGGCGGACGGTGAGATTTACGCTGTAGCTCAGGGAGCGGTTACTATTGGCGGATTCTCAGCAAGCGGTGCCGCCGGCGGAGGTGTTACAAAGAATCATACTACTGCCGGGCGAATTACAAACGGCGCCACTGTGGAAAAAGAATTGCCTTATGAATTTCAGAAAAGCAGAATGCTGACCATAAATCTTTATCAGCCTGACTTCACAACATCAACTCATTTGGCGGAAGTGATCAACACTTCAATGCGGAATGTCGAGGCAAAGCTTGTTGATTCTAGTTCGGTTACCGTAAAGATAAAAGAGAATGTGGGAATGAATATGGTGCAACTTGTTTCGCTTGTAGAAAACCTTGACGTCCATGTTGATTCTGCCGCTGTTGTAGTTATGAATGAAAAGACAGGCACCGTTGTCATGGGCGAGAATGTGAGGATATCAACTGTAGCCGTAGCTCATGGAAATCTGAGTATTCAAATAAAAGAGGAAAAAAAGGTTTCACAGCCGCTCCCATTCGCTCCGGGAGCGCCTGCCGGGAGTGCTGCACCAACGAAAAAAGGAGGCGTGATAATGGCTCCTGGAGGGCAGACGGTGGTGACTCCTGAGAGTCATGTAACCGTAGCAGAGGAAAAGAAGCAGTTGCTGGTAGTACCGAGGGGTGTCACCATTCAAGAAGTTGTGAGAGCGCTGAACGCAATCGGCGTTTCGCCGCGGGATCTCATTACCATCATGCAGGCTATAAAAGCCGCAGGGGCACTTCAGGCTGATCTAAAGATTTTATAGGGAATACCTTTTGAAGCCTATAGCTCTAAGCTAAGAAGGGTAGAGACAGGATTTATAAAGGATCTGATGTCATGGCAGATTTGACAATATCAAAGGCGCAGGCTGTTGCCCAGAAGTTTCCTCAGAAAGTGATGGGTGAATTAGAGGACAAGGAAGCTGAAAAAGAAAAAAAACTGAGAAAGGTTTGTGCTGATTTCGAGTCAATCTTTACCTACTACATGTTTAAGACAATGAGGCAAAGCATCCCTCAAAGTGGTTATTTTAAGCAGAGTCCCGGTAAAGACGCATATAATATGCTGTTTGATCAAAAAGTTGCCGAAGAAATGGCAAATAAAGGGAAAGGATCAGGCCTACAGCAAACCCTTTTTGAACAGTTAAACAAGCGTCGCTAAGAGCGATATAAGGAGGTTTTATTAAAGTTTTGTTGTCTTCTTGCCGATAAATATGATAAAAGAAGAATCACAAGGAGATTCACAAGATGAAAATTTCTAAAATCGATGATGCCGCAGTACAAGCGCTTCAACAGTATCAGAAAATTGACAAGGTTCAGAATGAGTCGAACCCAAAGGTCGATGGAAGTGCGGCACCAGAGGAGAAAGTAAATCTTTCCACCAAGGCAAGAGACATTCAGCAATTGAAAGATGCGGTAAGCCAGCTTCCTGATGTTCGCGAAGACAAGGTTCGTGAGTTAAAGGATCAGGTTGACAGGGGCGCTTACGATGTAAATGGACAAAAAATTGCTGAGAAAATGGTGTCAGAGTCTCTTTTGGATATATTCGCCTGAAAAAATTCTTCCCCCATTTTCCTCAGATGTTTCATCCTCAAGAGCCTGCCGCATCATTTGTATAGAATAAGATTATATTGCCTGGTTCTACAGAATGCTAAGATTGTAGTTGTTTGAAAAAACGGTATTGTTGTTGCGAATGAAGATTAGCGTATTACTTAAGCTTTCCACAACGATACAAAGAGTAATCTATCTAAACGTTTAAGGTAATTATATTAGGATATGGATATGATACAGCCAAACATGAGCCTTGATACGGATTTGTACCCCCATCTTGATTCATTAATAGATCTCCTGAAGAGGGAAATTGTGGTTTACAAAGAGCTTCAGGCCACAATCTCCCACGAAAAGGTGATATTATTGCAGCCTTCTCTTGAAAGGATACTCGAAAGCAACAGTAAGAAGGAGACAGTGATACTGAAGGCGAAAATGTTGGAGGAGGGGAGATTGAAACTTGTTAGAAAAATAGCAAAAATGCTCGATCTCGAAGAAAGAGAGATCAATCTGACCACCTTGTGTTCTTATGCCGATCCCGATCAGGAAAAAAAATTGAAAGAATGCCAGTCCATTCTGAACGGGCTTCTCGCTAAAAACAGGGAAATGAACAAAAATAATAAGGAACTGCTTGATTATTCTCTTCATTTTTTACAAGGATCTGTCGATTTTATTCATAGCCTCTTTTCTTCCGCTTCGGCCAGCTATATGCCGTCGGGGAAGATGAGGCCCATTTCCCGTAATGGAAAAATATTACGAACGGAAGGGTGAGCCATGGGAGATATAGGTCGCGTATTAAATACTACAAGGGAAGCTATTTTGAGCAATCTTACTGCTCTTAATGTGACCGGAAACAACATTGCCAATGTAGATACACCGGGTTATTCGAGACTACGCCCCGAATTCGGATCCACTGCGATTATTGATTCTTCGAAGGAGCAGGGCCAATTCGGAATTAAAATTACTGATATCCAGAGACTATACGATAAATATCTCGAGGCTCAGATGGTTCAACAGGAACAGGCTGTTGGATATAATGATGCCCAGATGGATGTCCTCAACAGGGTAGAGGGTATTTTCAATGAAAGTACCGGTGGGGGTCTCAATGAACTGTTATCGAAATTCTGGGATGCCTGGTCGCAGCTTTCTGCAAATCCGACAGGAATTACTGAACGAGACAACCTGGTATCTGTCTCTCAGAGCCTCGCTTCCATGTTCAGAGAAAAGACGAACGAACTCATCAGCATACAGAGTGACACGAATAATCTTATTTCTGACACCGTAACGGAACTGAATAAAGACCTTGATCAGATGGTGGATTTGAACACCAAGATTGTCGAGACGGAGATCAGCGGCGGAAGCGCGGCAAGTGCAAGGGACCAAAGAGCGGAGCTTTTGCAAAAGATCAGCCAGATCATTGATGTTAACTATTATGAAGAAGCAAATGGTTCACTGAACATTTTTATTTCTAACGGCAGGTCTCTCGTAGAGGGGACAAACTCCTGGAAACTTAATGTACAGCCCAACCCGGCGAATTCAAATTATTATGATGTTTTTTTCCAAGACACGCCCGGTGTGCCGATTAATAACCGTCTGCAGGGGGGGAAACTGGCCGGGCTACTCGACGTCAGAGATACAAATGTTGCCGGTTATCTGAACGATCTTAATACTATGGCATCAACAATCATCACTGAAGTCAATACTCAGCATAGCTCTGGCTTCGATTTAAACGGCAATGTAGGGGGAAACTTTTTTTCAGCAACGTCAACCCTCGCAAAGGATATGCAGATTGATCCGGGAATTGTTGCTGATGTGAGGAAGGTTGCCGCCTCCGCGACCGTTAATAGTGATGGTGATAATGCCCGTTTGATTAATAATATCAAGGATAGCTTACTCATGGCAGGCGGTACTTCAACCATTGACAATTTTTATCAAACAGTCATAGCGAGATTGGGCAATGATGTGGCGGACGCGAAAAGCAGCCTGGATCATCAAACGGCAATTGCGAACCAGATACAAAGTGAGAGAGACGCCGTTTCGGGTGTTTCTATTGATGAAGAGATGTTAAACCTGATCAAGTATCAGGCCGCTTACAATGCCGCTAGCAGGCTGGCTGCGATTGTTAATACAATGATGGGTACCCTGATTAATTTAGGAATAGAAACAACCATAAGTTCTTAGATATGAGTTCATGGTGCTATTTAGATGATGGATACACTGATTGATTTAGGCAGGTACAGAAGGTGAGGTTATGATTACACGTGTTACCGATAAAATGAAATATGATCTGCTGAATAACGGCATATATAATACGCAGAGTCAATATGGCGAGATAATGGAGAAGATGGCTTCACAGAAACAGGTTAACAAACCATCTGATGATCCCCTTGGTATGGGTAAAATTCTGGATTACAGAGCTGTGCAGGCGCAGATCAGCAGCTACAAGGATAATATTGATAGCAGCAAGTCATGGCTCTCAGCTACAGAGTCAAATTTAACTAATGTAAACGACATTCTGACAAAGGTTAAAGAATTAGCAGTAGCGCAGGCCAGCGCTACTGCAACCGCATCAACGAGGCAGATTGCCGCTGACTCTCTCCAGCCGCTCGTTGACCAGATCCGTTCCCTTGCCAATTCAAAATTCGGGAACAGATATCTCTTTTCCGGTACAATGACAGATACAGAGCCATTTGCTGCTACATCATCAGCTGCGCGTATTGATACTGCTGTTTCAGCAAGCGGAAATACATTTGACGGGACTGTAACTTCAGGTGGCACATATACGGGTGCCGCAAACAAGACCTATGCGATCAAGATCATTACGGGCGGAACCCTTGCTGCCTCGACGTACCAGATTTCAACAGATGGCGGGAAGACATGGGGCGCTACACAGCCCGCCGGCGGCCTGAGTGGCCCTGTGACTGTCGGCGACGGCATAGATCTCACGCTTACCGCAGGAACCGTGGATCTGGCAGCCAATGATATATTCTATGTTCATGCCTATGCACCAGGCTATTACAATGGCAACGGTGAAGAACTTTCCAGTGAGGTTGGGATGGGCGTTACGTCAAATTACAATGTCACAGGAGAAGCAGCATTTACTGATCAAGGCGGTGGTACTGTCAATCTATTTAAGGTACTGGACGATTTGAAAACCGCCCTTGAGAACAACGATGCTGATGGCGTCAGAAATCAACTTGATTCCCTAGATCAAGCCAGCGAGCAGATTAACCGTTATACAGCACAATGTGGTACACGGACGAACGGCCTGGATGCATCAAATACCGCACTAGAAGATATGGATTTACGGATAACAGGCCTAACTTCAAATATCGAAGATGCTGATATGGCGGTGCTGATTACAGAATACCAGAAGAAGCAATTAGCCCTGCAGGCTACTTATAAAATGGCAGGGGATATGGGGAGCATTTCTATCCTAAATTTTCTTAGATAAATGATGCCTGATATAATAAGGAGAAATGATGTTAATCCTGACACGGAAGTTGGGTGAGTCTATTACGATCGGCGATGATATTAAAATTACTTTTCTGGAAACAAAGGGTAAACAGGTCAGAATTGGAATCGAGGCCCCACCTCATATTACCGTTCATAGAGAGGAAATATACCAGTTAATCAGGGAACAGAATATACAGGCTGCAAATGTTGAGAGTATCGAAAAGGAGACCCTGCCTAATATCTGGGATGGATTGAAACATATGCTGTTAAAGGATCAACAAAAGCGTTGAAAATAAAGGAAATCGCCATATAAAGTATTTCGGAAATATTCGTACAAGGGAGGTTTATAGCGTGAATATAATTACCACGCGCTTTGGGGAGATCGATGTCGATGAATCCAAGATCATCGATATGAGAGCAGGGATCATCGGATTCGAACACCTGAAGAAATTTATGCTGCATATTCAGGATGAAAAAAACCCGTTCTGGTGGTTTCAGTCCCTTGACGAAGGCGCGATTGCCTTCGTCGTGATCAATCCATTTGTCATAAAAGCGGACTATGAGCCGATGATAGACGATAATGATACGAAACTTCTTGAAATAAAAAATGCGGACGATGTGGTCCTGCTGGTTATTGTAACCATCCGCCAAAATCCCTTTTCGGTTTCCGTCAACCTGAGGGCGCCTATAGTGGTAAATGCAAGAAAGAAGATCGCAAAACAGGTTATCCTCGAAGATCCGGCATATCCTGTTAGGTATTACTTAACAGCAGCGGGTTCTGGTGAACAGGTTTCTATCGCTGGAGATTATAAAAAGAGGGATGATTGCGAGGCAGCTTCTTTGTAAAAAGCGAACAAAGTTCACTGAAGAGTAACGTTTTTCTTAAGCTGAATGATTAAAGAGGAGGCCAATCAACTCCCCCAGCTTCGTATAAAGATTTTGAAGTTCCTCGGGGGGGATTTCGCGTATAACCTTTCCTGTATTTTTCTCTGTAACAACTACACTGATACTATTATCGTTTTTTCCATACCTTGAGAAGCTCAGACTGATGTTCATGGATTCCATTTGGCTCTGAATTTGCGCAAATATTTCTTTTACTGCTTCAATGCTGAGAGCTATTGATTCTACGGGTGCCGCGGTAGATGACCCTTGTGCGTCGGTGATATTTGAAGCCGAACCCGGCATTGCAATTTGCGGCAAATTTGATCCCGCATTTATATTTGAAATTGCCATATCCATTACTATTTTATTTCTTTTACTCCTTTCACTATATTTATCGGCATTTGTGCCAAAAAACTTTATACCTTTTTAATATCTTTATGTCTTAACATCCAGGAATCGGGGCTCCCCGGAGTTCCCTCTGTAACCCTTGAACCACTTTTGCCTGTGGTCAAGCCCTGATAAATCGTTCTTCAGCATATCGAGCTCACCTTCTGCGGCGACCTCACAGTCCTGGTTTAATCTCACGGTTTTATTGATCACCTTTTCGAGGGTTGTCATAAGGGATTGGATTCGCTTCCTTGATTCCTGGGCTTCATAAGAGGGATTTGCCTCCCTGATCTGGCGGATTGCCTTGTCCACTCTGCCAATAAGAGTTATATATTCGTGACGCCGGGCAATCAACATTTCAATTGCTTCCACATTATGCTGTTCAATCATATCCTTCAAGGATGTGGTTGCAGACATGAAATCTTTAAAAATGGCAATTTTTTGCTCTAATAATTCGCAGAACCTGGAGAGATCGACAGATGCCGCTGATGATTTTTGGTTTGTCATTTCTTATGCCCTCATTTCTCTGATGCCTGTGGTTTCTTTCTCCTGATCGGTGATACGATGGAGTTTAGAGTTTATGTCCTTACGGTGGCCGTTAAGAATGTCTTCCCAGGCCGCCTTCAGTTCCACCAACATCCAGACAATGTGATCAATCGCTTTCAGGTCTCTTTGCAGGTCCGCTTCCGTTAACCGATGCATCATATAATTGTAAAGGGCGTGCAAATTTGAAGCTATTTCACCTCCCTTTTCGAAATCGAGTGACGAGTTGAGTGCATAAATAAAATCTTGTGCTTTAATTAATGCCCGCGCTTTTTCTTCATAATCGCGTGAGGCATACTTTACCCGTGCAATCTTCAAATTCCGTATTGCTTCCTCATAGCACATCAAAACCAGCCTCTTGGGGTCTGCTGTTATTGCTCCTACTTGCTGGTAGGCCCCAATGCCATTACCGTTACCGTTACCATACATATGCCTTATTCTCCTTATCCCTAAGGTTATAATGCTTTCCAGCCGCCCTCTGCAGCGCTAATCTGGCTGGTAAGCCAACTGCTCTGAGCCTGGATATTGTTCAGTGCCGTTTCCATCATGACAAAGCTGTTGATCATTGTTTGCTTCTTCAGTTGAAGCTGTGCTTCCATCTGGTCAATTCTTGTTTGAAAGTCGTCTATACTGTTTTGAAGCGACGTTTCCTTGAATGATACATAGCCTTCATATGGGTCTGTAATACTGAACAATGTCCTGTCAAAGAGTTCTGCAACGCCGGTGGTAAACTTAATCGTTCCGATATCACCGGTGTCCATTCCCGTGTATTTTACAGAAAGTCCTTCTGTATTGGCATTATCGGTGTTTCCTGTCAGAATCTGTCCGGAACCGGTTGCGGCTTCGCCGTTGATGGTTCCGGAAACGTTCAGTCCGTTATTTACTGTTTCAGGACCAACCGTGGTCCATAAACTGTCGCCTGTCTCTGAGATGGTAAAGCTATGGCTACTGCCGTAGCTATTACTGGTTAGAACGAGATGGTTGCTGCCGTCATTGGAAGCGGTTATGTCTATCGCGCTAGCACTGAGCTCCGTGCTAATCGCACTGATAATATCACTGATGGTCATGCTGCTGGTCAGAGAGATGTCTGCCGTCTTACTTCCTGCCGTGATCGTAAGGGTTTCATCGCTACCAAGAGTGCCGCCGACTTCAGTGTTAGAGGTTGATGTACTCCTGGTTGCCGTGGTATCAATATGAACGGTATATTCACCTGCCTTTGAATTCTGTGTATGCCCTACATAGGCAAGGCTGCTACTTGAGGTTACTCCCTGTCCCACAAAGAGTGCAGAAACGTCACTGAAGTTAGTCTGAAGGTATCCTGTCAAGGTCTCATCGTCGACACTTAATTGTCCGTTGGTGTCGATGTTTATTCCGACAAGACCCATAATGGTGAACTCACTGTTGACACCCCATACGGATTCGGTAACGATAGAAGTGAGATCGGACTTCACGGAGAAGAGAGTCCCGTCTCCGAAAAGAAGACCCCCCGTTTTCTTTGTCGTTGTATCGTAGGAATTCTGTGTATTGATATAGGATGCCACGTCGTTATACTTGCTCACGAAGCCCTGGATATTACTCTTGATGGCATCAATGTCCCGATTAATGTTGAGCGTAACGGTTGTGTTGGTATCTGCCTTGAGCAAATCAATGGTCACACCGGTAATGACATCATCAACTGTGTTGCTTGATTGCGATATGTCGACACCATCCACAGTAAACGAAGCGTCCACCCCGTTCACCACTTCACTAAAATTGAACTGAGAGAGAATATCCGGGACGCCACCGTTCTGCAGATCAATACCTGCCGCTCCTGTTATATCACTGGTAAGAGTCAGGCGGTAATCGTTGGCCCCGTATTTAATGATGTTCGCCGTGACACCCGTCGGGCTCGCACCAGTATTAGCGTTGTTAATCTTATTTTGCACGGTGGTCAGGCTGTCAGTGGCGTCGATCGTAACAGTTTTACCATTGATCAAAATATCCCCGGCATAGCTGGACCCAAGAGTGGAGGATGCGTCGGCATAAGTGATGGACCGTAATTTTTCGGCTGTAGCAATATTGTTGACCTTTATCTGGTACGATCCAATGGATGCCGTTGACGAAGTGTTAACAGTCATCAGGTCGGAGCCCTTGACCGTTAAACTGTCCGTTGTCATAGAAGCCTTGAACATACCGAAATCTTCCGGACTCTTTAGGCTGTCTGCTGCAGTTTTGAGGGCAAGCAATTTGGTATTAAATGACTGCCATTCCTTGAGCTTTGCCTGATAATCGCTCTGTTGGCTGGTGATAAGGTCGACCCGCTGGTGATCGACGGCAATGAGATTATCAACCATGGTGCTCCAGTCAATGCCGCTGGAAAGACCGCTGATGAAATTGGTGCTAAGAGCCATTCGAAATCCCTTTCTTATATCCCCGTCAGGCTTTAACGATACGTGTTAAAAATGACCTGTGTTTCATAATCAATATCGGCAAAATATTCCCCGAACTTGAGCACTTTTGAGAGCTTTGACTAATTAACTGAAACGTCATTGCGATGAGCAAAGCGATGTGTAAATATATCGTATTATCAATATCTTATGATATGGCTTTACAGCATTTATCCTTAGCAAATATGAAGGATTCCCGTGACAATTTTGGTATTGCGTAAAGCTCTCATCTTTGTATAGGAAGCAAAAAATCTGCCAAAAAAGAAGCCCCGCAATTCTGTTCTGAAATTGCGGGGCTTCCGGTTAAGGGTTAGGATATTAAGTTATTTGAACAACGAGAGTACTTGCTGTGAAGCGACGTTCGCCTGAGCAAGCATTGCCGTACCGGCCTGGACTAAGATCTGGTTCTTCGTGAAGGTCGTCATTTCCGCAGCCATATCTACGTCGCGGATTGTTGATTCCGCAGCGGTATAGTTCTCCACTGTGACGGAGAGGTTAGCGTTAGCATACGCAAGTCTGTTCTGTGCCGCACCTACATCACCGCGCTTACCACTCACAGTGCTGATGGCACCGTTGATCGAGTCGAGGAACGTCAGCGCATCTGTTGCATTGAGCATCAGATCTTTAGAAAGTGAAAGATCAGTAGATAGGCAACTTTGGATCATAATACTGATCCTGTCATTTATGTCACTGCTCGTACCTACCTGGAAATTGGAAGCCGTTCCTGCATTGGCGACGAGAGAGCCATCTGATGTGGCGGCCAAATTATCGTTAACTTTTACCGTCAAGCCAAGGGCATTGAACTTAACATCAGACGTCGTACCTGTAGCGGGAACCGCGACTTCATACATGGTCTCCGAATGCTGGACACCACCTATTGTGGCACTGATAGTTATATTGATACCAGACACGCCAGCCGCAGAAGTAACGGTGTATGTTGTACTATCCTGCAAACCGGAGACGGAGTTGATACCTTGACCGGCAGTCATAGAACCGCCTGCACTAAGCGTTACTCCAAATGTGCCATTCAACAGTGCCGTATTGGCATACTTCGTTGAATTGGCGATACGATCCATTTCGTCGATCAGTGTATTGCCTTCTGCGTTGATCTTGTCAACGTTTGCACCGGCATTTGCGGATGATGCCTGGGTGGCCAGTTCCTTCAATCTTGTCAATATGTTTCCGATTTGATCCATTGCGCCTTCAGCAACCTGCAGCAACGCATTGGCCTCAGACACATTCTGTTTTGCCACTTTGTAGCTTGCTATATCCGCACGGAACTGCTGAGAAATAGCGAGCCCTGCCGCATCGTCAGCGGCGCTGTTAATACGATAACCTGAAGAAAGTCTCTGAAGAGACTTGCTCATTCCTGCAGAGGAAATACTAAGGTTCCTCTGCGCATTCAACGCTTCGATGTTATTTTGAATTCTGAATCCCATGATTTTGTATCCTCCTTGATACTATTTTTTTTGTTTTTGGCATCCTTGCCAAGATTTTAAAGTTGTTAATTGTTATACTTTTAAAGGTTGATAACTTACTGTCCTGTATCCCATGATACTTAAACTTTTTTCACCTCCTTCCAAACTCTTTTGCACTATTATCGGTTGAAAGGCAGAAACACTTGAGGGAAAAAGACTGATAATAGAAAGAATAAGAATCAATTCCTGCCGGAAGGCAGTAATGAGAAAAGGGTGGATATCTGGGAGGAAAGGTCACTGTTGTGAATTAAAGCACTTTTGATTCCGTGTAAAATGGATGATATATCTTCAACATTGTGAATTGTTTTATCCCTGTTTAATTGAAGCTCTTTCAGAATCAGATCGAACCAGTGAATAAAATCAATTATTCGATTTTGCCTGAGTTCAATTTCACAGAGGTACAAAAGGGACTTCAGCATTCCTTTTTCCAGGGTGCAGACACGTTCGAAAAACAACCTCGCTTCGTCAAACTGGCCTAACTGTAGCGTTATTTCACCGAGATGAAGCCATGGCGCTGCTTCCTGGGTATTGATTTCTATGGCCTCGCTGAATGCCTCTATAGCCCTGTCCGGCATTTTTTGCAGTTTATAGAGGATGCCGCGATTGTAGAAAGCAAGATAATTGGTAGGGTCGAGTTTTAACACAACGTCCAGGGCTTGATGGGCGGTTGCTAGATCAGATGAATCAAGTAATAAGTAGGCTAACCGATTTAAAACCATAACATCCTTAGTTCCTGTATTATAGAGATATTCCAGACATCTCTTTTCTTCACCGATGTTGCCCATTTTACTATTCAGCT
>Ga0326726_10001756_pt1 | contig 20166 bp, 12 predicted proteins | sample MHFenrmetagenome_2_FD_207603 | JGI IMG/M metagenome (GOLD analysis project Ga0326726, IMG submission 207603) | Lab enriched peat soil microbial communities from Michigan Hollow, Ithaca, NY, United States - MHF15MN | ecosystem: Environmental > Terrestrial > Soil > Wetlands > Peat | place: USA... | reverse complement strand
TCCCGTTCGCCACCGAAGCCACCCGCGCGCTGGTCGAGCGCGCCATCGACCGGCACCGCTCGGGGGACGAGGAGGTACGGGACTACCTCGCCCGATTCCGCTATCGACTGAGCTTCGGGCTGGGACGGCGTCGCTGGTCGAAGGTCCCCAACGCCGCGGTGGAAGAACAGGAGGGAACGGTACAGTGGGTGGCACCCAATGACGTGCGGGTCGACGTGCTCGGTCGCAGGCAGCAGGCCCGTTCCAAGGAGTTGACTCTCACCAGCAACTTCGACCGGCCGTGGTTCATCCCCCGTGCCCTGGGCGACTCGATCCGGGTCTTCGGCAATGAGATCCCCCGCCAGGCCGCGCTGCACCCGCTCGCCGCCGGCGGTCCCGCCTGGTATCGCTACCGGCTCACCGACAGCCTGCAGATCAGCACCAACGACGGCAAGCGGATCAAGCTGCTCGCGGTGGACGTCCTGCCCACCAGGATCGGCGCCTCTCTGGTGGCGGGGCGGCTCTGGCTCGATGCTGCCACCGCCGACCTGGTGCGGTTCTCCTTTCGATTTGTCGGAACGGCCCTGTGGATTTCCCCGGGCGAGGATACCGAGGGCGATTCGGCGCAGGCCAGGCGGCTCAACCGGATCGCCAACCGGATTCTCACCCTGGACGCCGATCTCGAGTACGCGCTGCAGGAAGAGAAGTACTGGATGCCGTACCGCCAGGTGGTGGCCGGCCGGGTGGAAATCCCCTGGTTCGGCGAGCTGGTGATCCCGTTCGAGGCACGGACCACGTTCGACGACTACACGGTCAACGGCGGCCGCCCGATCGTCTTCACCGTGCCGCTGCCCGACTCGGTCGCCAACCCCGACAGTGCCCGCGCGCTCGCCCGGGCCCAGCGCGACTCCCTGCGGGAGGAGCGCCGCCGCCGGCGGCGCGCCGGCGGCGAGCTGCCGGAAGATCAGGAGCCGCGGGACGATGCCGGCCGGTGGGCGGACGGCCGGTACGAGATCCATCGCGCCCCGGGGGACTCGCTCAAGGCCTACGCCGGCTGGGGCGACTCCCTGGTGCTGAGCGACGATCCGGTCGCCGACCGGCAGGTGCTCGAGGTGCAGTCCGATCTCGAGCGGATGACGGTGCGCCTCCCCGCCGAGCTGACGGGGAGGCGCACTCACGGCTTCACCTGGGAACGGGTGCTGGAAGCGATCAGGTACAACCGGGTCCAGGGGGCCGTGCCGGGCCTGGGCTATGAGATCACCCTGCCGGGCGACGGCTTCACCACGCTCCGCGGCGAGGCGCGTTTTGGACTCAGTGACGAGCGGGTGGTGGGGGCGTTGACCCTGAGGCGCGAGTCTCCGGGAACCAGGTGGACGGTGCGGGGATACCGCGAGGTGCGCTCCAACGATCCATTCAGCCGCGCCAACCGCCTGGGCAACAGCCTGAACGCGGTGTTCGTGGGGCATGACGACGCGGACTACCACCTGGCTCACGGCCTCCGGCTGACGCGGGAAAGCGCGCCGGGCGAGGGGCTGGAGCTCACAACCTCGATCCTGGTCGAGCGGGAGCAGAGTGTCCGCCGCGAGGCGAGGTCGTGGCTCAACGACGCCCTGGGCGGGACCGGGAAGTTCCCCGACAACCCGCCGATAGAGGAGGGGACCTTCGGGGGAGCGGTGGCGCAGCTGGACGGGTTACGCGGCCGGTTGCGCTGGTCTGTCGCGGCGGATGTCCTGGCGAGCGACCAGCGCGCGACCGGCCGAACCTACGGCTCACTCAGCCTGCCGCTGGGCCGGGGCGTCCGGATCCCGACGTTGACACTGAGGGCCGGCGTGGCGACCCGCCGCCCCCTGGCGCAACAGGCCTTCCGCATCGGTGGCAATGGCACCGTCCGCGGTTTCGACTACGGCACGCGGGGCGGGCGGGCCTTCTGGGCGGCACAGGCCGACTGGCCGCTCGCCCGCGGGCTGATCCAGCCGGTGATCTTTGCCGATGCGGGACAGGCGGGCAATCTGGGCGACGGCACATTCTCCGGCAGCGGTTCCGTGATCGCCGGCGGCGGCGGCGGACTGTCGCTGCTCGGCGGCGTCGTCCGGTTCGACCTCAGCCATCCGTTCACGCACGGGGGAAGCGGGCTCCGGTTCGATCTGGTGATGCGAGCGCTGGTGTGGCCATGAAAGGGGCGGAAAGGCTGGAAGGCGGGAAGAACGCTGCGTTAGGCCTTGTCCCGCCTTCCCGCCTTCCCGCCTTCCCACCCTCCCGCCTTTCCGCCTCCCTCCCGCCCTCCCGCCTTCCCGCCTAGTATGCTGCGATGCACCCGCGACATCTCTTCCTTATTGGCTTGCTCCTTCCCGCCGCCTGCCGCAGCAGCAAGGGTGTCCTGGGCAGCGCGGACGAGGTCGGGAGTGGAGGTAAGCTTTCCGCCTCGTGGATCGGCAGCGATACCGGCAAGCTGACCGCGCCGCCCCGGGCAGTGTTCTGTCGGGAGGGGAGCCGCCTGGAGCTGCTGGCGCTCAATGGTGATGCCGGCCTCGGATTGGCGATCTATCCGGTCTCGGAGGTGGCGGCCGGGGCGTATGACGGGTTCGAGCCCGGGGCGGACAGCATCCGCCGACCCGGCGTCACTGCGGCCGTCCGCTGGTTTACCGAGAAGGAGGTCGAGGCCTATCAGAGCGACTGGGGTTCGCTGGCACTGACCCGGGACGGGCCGAGGATCGCGGGGAACTTCGCGCTCCATATGCGGAAGGTGGGCGAAGCGGAGGATTCGATCCTCCTGAATGGCCGATTCAGTGGCGTGACGCCCGGCCCCTGCCCGGGTGACTCGGTGCCGCCGCCGGCTCCGGCACAGTAACTTTCGGCCATGACCTCGACCTACTTCCGCAAGGGTTTCGGGCTCAAGGGCGCCATCGAAGGCCAGCTCGCCTCCGACTACTCCAGCAGGGTGGTGGACGCACTGCGCGCCGGCGACTACCGGCTGACGGCGGGTCCGCTCGAGTTCCGGCTGGCGCGGGAATTCGGCTTCTGCTACGGGGTGGACCGGGCGGTAGAGTACGCCTATGAAACCCGGCGGCAGTTTCCCGGCAAGCGGATCTTCCTGGTCGGGGAGATCATCCACAATCCCCACGTCAACGCCAAGATGATCTCGATGGGGATCACGATCCTTGGCGCCGCCAGGGACGGAGTGTTCGACTTTTCCGGCATCGCCCCGGACGATGCCGTGATCCTTCCGGCCTTCGGTGTGACGGTTGCCGATTTCCAGCGGCTCCGCGCGATCGGGTGCGTGATGGTGGACACCACCTGTGGCTCGGTGCTCAACGTGTGGAAGCGGGTGGAGAGCTACGCCCGGGATGGCTACACCTCGATCATCCACGGGAAGTACTACCACGAGGAGACCCGGGCCACCGCCAGCCAGGTGACCAAGTATCCCGAAGGGAAATACCTGGTGCTGTTCGACATGGCCGAGGCTCGGCTGGTGTGCGATTTCATCGAGGGGAACGGCGATCCGGCGGCGCTGGCGGTGCGGTTCGAGCACGCGATGTCGCCCGGGCTCGATTTTGGCCGCGACCTGGTCCGGGTGGGCCTGGCCAACCAGACGACGATGCTGTCGGGAGAATCACTGGCGATCGCCTCAGAGGTCCGGGAGAGCATGATCCGCCGATACGGCGAGCCCGCGATCGGCGATCACTTCCGTACCTTCGACACGATCTGCTCCGCTACCCAGGAGCGCCAGGACGCGGTGCTGCGCCTGCTGGAGGACCCGCCCGATCTGATGATCGTGGTCGGCGGCTACAACTCCAGCAACACCGCTCACCTCGCGACCCTCTCACGGGACCATGCGGTTCGCACCTATCACATCGAAGATGCCTCGGCCGTAGACGTGGACACCGGAGCGTTGCGCCACCAGCCGCGCGTCGAGGCCCAGGAAGAGACCATCACCGGCTGGCTCGATGGGGTCCGCACGATCGGCATCACCGCTGGCGCTTCCACCCCGAACAACAAGATCGGCGAGACGATTCTCCGGGTGTGTGCGGTGGCCGGGGTCGAGCCCGCACTGCCGTAGGCAGGCGGAATGGCGGGAAGGCGGGAGGGCTCCGACCATTCCGCCGGTCCCCGTTCCGCCGTTCCGACCGTCCGCCGGTCCGCCACTTTATGCCCTACCGCGAAACCACCGTCGCCGGCCTGCCGGCGATCTCGCTCTACAACGAGCAGGTCGAGCTGGTTGCCTTGCCAGGCGCCGGCGCCCGAATCACCCACCTCCGCCTCAGGCGTCGTGGCCGCGAATGGCTCTGGCGCAATCCGGCGCTGCCGTTTGTCGTACCCCCGGCCCACCCTGTGCCCTCCCCGACCGTCTACGTCGACCGCTACGACAGCGGAGGCTGGGACGAGTGCTTCCCAACTGTCGGCGCCTGCCCCCGTCCGGGCTCCCCCCCCGACCATCCCTGGCTTCCCGACCATGGCGAGTTGTGGCATGCCCAGTGGGGGCACGAGCTGTTCACCCGTGAAGGGGTGACGACGTGGCGCTGCGTCACCGTCTGCCGCACCATCCCCGCGGTGTTCTCCCGCCGGGTGGAGTTGAGTGAATCGGACGGAGGCGAGAACGGCACGGTGAGCTTCCGGTACGGCCTGCGATCGACTGCTGCCGAGCCGTTCCCCTTCCTCTGGTCCGCGCACCCGTTGCTCAATGTGCAGCCCGGCACCACCGTTGAGCTGCCCGGTGTGTCGCGGGTCCGGGTTGCGGCGGTGCAGGGACGGAGCGACATGGCCGTCGATGCGGAAACAGTCTGGCCGCCCGAAGGAGGAGATCGGCTCGCGCTGCCGGCATCGGGCGGCTGGGCGACGAAGCTGTTCGCGCGCTCGGCGCCCGAGGGACGAGCGGTGGTGACCGATCCGCTCCGTGGCGAAGCGCTGGAATTGCAGTGGGATGCCGGGGAGATCCCGTGGGTGGGTCTGTGGCTCAATCCGGGAGGATTCGGTCCGCAAGACGTGCCGTACTACAATCTTGCCGTCGAACCATGTCTCGCGGCGCCGGACGAACTGGATCGGGCGGTGCGCGAATGGCAGGTGGCCCCGATCCTGCGCCCGGGAGAAGAGCGCACGTGGCGGCTTACGGTCGTTCTTCGGGCGGCCTCGAGCTAGCGCGCCAAGCCGGCGGGTGATACGTTAGCCGCCGCTTTTTTCCCGGGACGTCGAGGGCATGGCCATGGTCGTGCAGCGGACGCGGAGCGATGCCTACGAAGTGGTGCAGGCGGCGATCCTGGCGATGCCTCAGGTCACGACCAAGCGGATGTTCGGCGCGGAGGCGTTCTTCACCGGCGGCCGGATGTTCGCCTTTCTGTTCGAGGAGGCCATCGTCCTGAAGTTGCCGGAGTCGGAGCGGCAGGACGTGCTCGACACCCGTCTCGCCCGCCCGTTTCTCACCAGCGCACAGGCGCCGTTCGGCCGGTGGGTCGAGGCCGGAATTCACGGCAGCGAGGCGGCCTCCCGGGCCATCCGGCTGGCCGCCGCCGCTCACGCGCTGGCGCAGAGCCCAACCCACGACGGTCCCCGCAAACGGCGGCCGGTCAAGCGGCGGGCGCCGCGACGGAGCCCGGCCGAGGCCTGACGGAGTGAGCGGTGAGCGGTGAGCAGTGAGCGGTGAACAGGGACCCGTAACTGATCGCCTCCTGTCCGCTTACCGCTTACCGCGCACTGCTTACCGCTTACCGCTTACTGGTCACTACCAACCGACTCCGCCGTCTCCAGCAGTGCGGCCACCGCCGCAATCGTGATCGGGGCGCTTCCCTCGGCCCGATTGTTCACCAGCACATACGCCGGAATCCTGAGCGCGGCGGCCTGCCGGATGAGCCGCGCGATGTCTCTGCGCAATTCGGGATTCCTGTCCTGAATCCGGTCGTAGGGCGCGAACGCGTCCACCGCCTCGCTGTAGGTCCGTCCCGGCCGGAGCAGGATCCGCCCGACGGTGAAGGGCGCGCTGAACGCGCCCGGCAGCTCCATCTGCTCCCCCACCGGCGGCATGCGGGTCCACGAGTTGAACACGTGTGCCACGTTGTGCTCCCGCAGCACCGCGAAGTACGGTGGCGTCAGAAACTCGAGGTTGCGGATCTCCACCGCGTAGGGCACTTCGCGGGGCAGCCGGCTGAAGAAGGCATCCAGCAGGTTGGCGAAGTCCTGCGCGTGGAGCCGGGCGCTCCGGCCGATGGTCTGGAACTCGAAGACGAAGGGACCGACATGGTCCATGAAGTGCGCCTCGCACGGGCGGAGCACCTCGTCGAGAAAAACGTCGGGGTTGAGAAAATCGGGGTTTCGCTCGCCACCCTGCGCCCGGTATCTCGCCTTGGGGAAGGTGTGGACCGTGAGGCGGTCCCAGACCTTGCTCACGCAGCGGAACCCGGGCGGCAGGACCCGGGCATAGCTCTGCAGGATCTCGGGTGTCGGGGGGGCGTAGAAGGTGGAATCGATGCCGACGGTGCGGAACAGCGGAAAGCGGGCGTACTCCTCCAGCATCGCGGCGGAAGCGCCCGTCTTGGGATAGTCCCGCTGGTACACCATCCCCTTCCAGCCAGGGTAGGTCCAGGACGAGGTGCCGAACCGGACCGCCTCGGGCAGGGCCGCAGCCAGCTCGGCCAGCCGCGCCGGGGCGGGTAGGGTCTCATTCATGCCGGACGCTGCCCGGACAGGAGCTCGACGGCAAGCGGAGGATCAGGGCGCGGCGAAGCGGAGAATATCCCCCGCATAGGTCACCACGTACAACTCTCCGTTGCCATCCTCGCCGAAGCTGTTGACGCCGGACTGGCCCAGCCGGGACCAGTTCTTCGCCTCCTGGACCGTGCCACCGCTCCAGCGGAAGCTCTTGATGAACCCGGAACAGGCGTCGGAGTAGAAGTAGTGGCCCTGTATCGCCGGGACCGCCGCTCCGCGGTAGACGTAACCACCGGTGACGGCGCAGCCATCACTGTGCCCGTAGTCGAGCACCGGGAGGGTCAGACCGGTGCGGTTGCAGCTGCCGGCGTTGTAGCAGTGCGTGCCCTCCATGGTGTTCCAGCCGTAGTTCTCGCCGCCGCTGCTCGCGGCCGGCTGGATGTCGATCTCCTCATAGGCGTTCTGTCCCACGTCCCCGATGTAGAGGTCGTCCGTGAGCCGGTCGAAGCTCCAGCGCCACGGGTTGCGGAGCCCGTAATTCCACAGCTCGTGCCGGAAGGTCGGGCTCGCGGCGAACGGATTGTCAGCGGGGATGGTGTACGCCGCGCCGCTCACATCGATCCTGAGCATCGAGCCCAGCAGATCGGTCCGGTCCTGTCCCGTCTCCAGCGGGTCGCCGCCGCCGCCTCCGTCGCCCAATCCGTAGTAGAGCATCCCGTCGGGCCCGAATCCGATGCCTCCGCCATTGTGGTTGGTCTCGGGCTGCGGCAGGGTGAGGATCACCGTATCACTGGCCGGGTCGGCGATGTCGGCTATCGCGCTCACGTGATAGCGGGCCAGGACCGAGGTGCCGCCGGCGGTGGGTCCGGGAGTGGTGTAGGAGACGTAGAATCGCCCGCTGGTGGCGTAGTCGGGCGCGAAGGCGAGGCCGAGCAGTCCCTGTTCACTCCCCTTGGTGGTCAGGCTGGTCAGGTTGAGGAATGGCGTGGACAGCACGGTGCCATTCTTGATGATGCGGATCAGACCGTCCTTCTCCACCACGAATAGTCGGGAATCTCCGGCGGGTGCGGTGAGATATAGCGGCACGGCCAGGCCGCTCGCCACCGGCTCCAGTGTGAGCACCGAATCGGGCGGACCCGACTGCCCGTTGGGCGGACCGTTGCCGCCGTCGTCGCCACAGGCCGCACTCAGCAGCAGCAGCGGCAGCAGAGCGACCAGCTTCGGCAGCACCACGTCGGGCCGCCCGAGGGGGAACGAGGTCGTTGGATTCACCACGCTGCTCCAGAGCGAGCGTTAGTTCGGGACGATACGAAAGACCGTACCGCCCTCGGTCAGCACGTACAGCTCTCCTGCCGCATCCTCGCCGAAGCTGGTGACGCCGCCTCCAGTGGCCAGGCCGGTGTGAATCCGCGGGTCCGTGGCCTGGCCACCCTGGTAGAGGAAGCTCCGGATCCAGCCGCGACAGTAGTCCGAGTAAACGTAGCGGCGCTGGAGGCTCGGGATGGCCTTTCCCCGGTAGACGTATCCCCCGGTGACAGAGCAGCCCTGGGAGTGATCGTAGTCGACGACGGGGAGCGTCAGTCCGCTCTGATTGCAGCGCGGGGCAGCGTAGCAGGTCAGCCCTTCCATTGTGTTCCAGCCATAGTTCTCGCCACCCCGGCTTGCGGCCGGCTGGACATCGATCTCCTCGTGGGCATTCTGTCCCACGTCGGCTATGTACAGGTCGCCGGTGACGCGGTCGAAGCTGAACCGCCACGGGTTCCGCAGCCCGTAGTTCCACAGTTCGGGCCGGCTCACCGTGCTGCCGGCGTATGGGTTGGTCGGGGGCACGGCGTAGCCGCCGGCCCCGCTCACATCGAGGCGGAGCAGCGAGCCGAGCAGGTCGGCCCGGTTCTGTCCCGTCCCGTGCGGATCGCCGCCGCTGCCACCATCCCCCAGTCCGAAGTACAGGTACCCGTCCGGTCCGAACGCGATCATCCCGCCGTTGTGGTTGCTGTAGGGCTGGTTCACCGTGAGGAGCCGCTGCCCCGAGGCCGGGTTCGCCAGGTCCGGCGTTGCGGACACGACATACCGTTCCACCGCGGAAGTGCCGCCGGATGTCTCACCCCGACGACTGGTGTAGCTGACGTAGAACCGACCGGAGGCCGGGTAATCCGGGGCGAAGGCCAGGCCCAGGAGTCCCTGTTCGGAGCCGGTAGAGACCGAATCGGTGAGATCGAGGAACGCGGGCTTGAGCAGCGTGCCATTGCGGATGATCCGGATCTTCCCGGTCTTCTCGACCACGAAGAGCCGGGTCGAATCTCCCGGCGCGTAGGTGAGGAACACCGGCACGCTCAGACCCTGGGCGACCCGCAGCAGTCCCGGCGGGCCACCTCCGGCCAGGGCGATGCCGACGGCAAGCGGGATGAGCAATTGCAGCATGACGCCTCGCGATACGTGCCGGGCTCTTGCATGGGATGCCGACCGGCGGGCGCTGGTTGGGAACCTCTTTGCCGCCGCCCGGCGGCGAGAGGTGACCGCGGTCACCCGGCCCGGCCCGTCGATCAGGTCACGTGTTCCGGGGTGCTGGCGGCGCCGAATCGCTTCGCGAGGGCGGAGAGATACCCGTCCAGGGTGCGATGATGACCCATCAGCCGGGAGACGACCCGGAAGATCGGGTTCGACACCCACCCGTCCTCGGTCACCTGCACCACGCTCCCCGCACCGTCCGGCGAGATCTGTTGGATCCACTCCCCGCCAAAGGGAGCCCCGGTATTCTCGATCACCGTGCGGAGCCGGCTGGGCGGGCTCTCCTCGGCCACGACCAGCACCAGCGCCATGTCGCCGCCGAGTGACTCCCGCCAGCGCTCCTTCCCGGCCGCGTCTTCCAGCCGTTCGACCTTCTTTACGTCCGGCCACCAGCTGGCAATCTGGCCGAGATTTCTGACCACGGCCCAGACGCTGTCGGGCGGAGCGGAGAGGCGGATCCGGCTGGTGGCGCGGTGATTTCGGGGCAGGGCCAGCCCCACGGCGCACGCCAGCAGCAGCAGGGCAATCAGCGATCCGGCGACGATGAATATCCAGCGCATCTTGACTCTCCGTTGGTTTCAGTTCGCTGTCCTTTCAACGCAGAGGCACGGAGAACCCAGACAACCGCAGAGAGCCCTTTGTCAGTCATGGCCGGTCTCTCCATTCTGGTGTTCCGATCTTCTCTGTTCGACTGTAGTCCTCTGCGGCCCTCTGCGTCCTCCGCGTCTCTGCGTTGAAAAAACCGATCAGTTTGAGCCTGAAGCCGGCCGGAACAGCAGGTCCTGGTAGTTGAAGCTGAAATCGGTCGATGGGAGGAACGGTTCGAGCGTCATCCGGTCGATGCTGCCGTCGTACTTGAGCGCGAAGGTCACGAATGCATCGGCCACGTTCGGGACCCGCATCCGGGCCCGGAAGGTGTCGTACTGCCAGTGTTCCAGATCCGCGGTGAGCGCGGCGGAGTGGCTCCAGCGGAGCACCAGGTGACCGTCCTCGACCGCCAGGGTGACGTCACCGTACCACGCGTCGGTGTAGCGCCCGGCGTATCGGTCGAGCGGGAGGGTCGGCCCGGCATCCTTCTTCCGGGCCGCATCGGCCGAGTCCACGAACGCCCGGTCGCCGGCCTGGCCCTGCTCGCCCAGGGTGGCCAGCGCGGCGGTCCAGTCGGTGCGTGGGGCGCCGAGGTAGTAGTCCACCACCCACCAGGCGAGGGCCTGAAAGGCGAGGGTCTCGCCGTTGCTCAGCACCACCACCCCGAGCCGCTTCTCCGGCAGGAGCACGGTGCGGGAGAGCATTCCGGCCAGGCCTCCGTCGTGGGTCACCACCTTGAGTCCACGGTAGTCCCGGAGCGACCACCCCAGTCCATAGGCGGAGAAGTTGGGCCGCAGGGCGGCGAGGGCCGGAGGCGGATTGCCGATACCGATGTTGATGTGGGGCGACCACATGATCCGGGTCTGCCGCTCGCTCCACAGCCGCCCGGTGGCGGTCCGGCCGGAGTCGAGCTGCACCCGCATCCACTTGCTCCAGTCGGCCACGCTGGCGAGGACTCCGCCGGCCGAGAGAGTGTTGAGCACCGAGTCGAAGGGCACCAGCTGCATCCGGCCGTCAACCCGGGCGTGGGGCCACGCCACGTTGTCATCCAGCCGCACCCGGTCGATGCCCACCACCGACTCGTCCATTCCCAGGGGCTTGAGAATCCGGGCGGTGGCGACGTCCGGCCACGCCTGACCGGTCACCGCCTTCACCAGCTCGCCGGCGGCGAGGTACAGCACGTTGTCGTAGGCGTAACTGCTGCGGAAGCTGGTCGCGGGCGCGATGAACCGGAGCCGCCGCACGATCTCCTCGGAGGTGTAGTCCGAGTGAAACCAGAGCAGGTCACCCGCGCCAAGCGAGAGGCCGCTCCGGTGGCACAGCAGGTCGCGCACCCGGAGCTCCCGGGACACGTAAGGGTCGCCGCCGAGCCGGAACCACGGGAGGTGATCGGCCACGGGGTCATCCCAGCCGAGTTTCCCCTCGTCCACCAGCATCGCGAGTGTCGCCGCGGTCATGGCCTTGGTATTCGAGGCGACCTGGAAGCGGGTGTGCTCGTTGACCCTGGTCGGCTCACCCAGCTTGAGCACACCCCAGCCCTGCTGGAACATCACCCTGCCGTCCTTGACGACGGCGATGGCGATTCCGGGCTGGTCGAATCGCTTGAGCGACTGGGTGACGTAGGCGTCCACCTCCTTGGGTGCGGCCTGCGCCGTGAGACCGGTCGACTGCGTGCCGACAACGCTCAGCAGAAGCAAGGCAACTCTCTTGTCCATTCTCATCCGATGTCCAGGTCAGGAGTTCTTTTCTACCGCCAAGGCGCGAACGGGGCCGAGGGTCCACGTTGTCAGGAGTTCAATTCACCGCTAAGGCGCAAAGAGCGCAAAGGGGGCCAGCTCCAGAAGCAACCAATGAAAAGCAGGACACGAATCAGATTGATCCACCGGAAACTCCTTCGCGCTGTTTGCGTCTTTGCGGTCAAAGACGATGATTCAGACTCCGCGTGAGCCGGAAGGGCCGATCGTCCGAATTGTCAGGAGTGCCTTTCCACCGCAAAGGCGCGAACGGCGCCAAGGGACTGACCCACGCGAGACGCCTTCGCGCCCTTTGTGCCTTTGCGGTGAAGAGCGGTGCCACCTACGGACGCCGCACGCGCACCGGCGGTGCCGGCTCGGGCTTGAGCTCCACCGGATGCTCGGCCAGCAGCCTGAGCCCCTCCTGGATGGCACGCTCCAGCTGTGGGTCCTTGCCCTTGATGAGCTCCGCCGGAGTCTGCTCCACGACGATATCCGGTGTTACTCCCACGTTCTCCACGTCCCATTGCCCGGCGAGGTTGAAGAAACCTCCTCGCGGGGCGGTGATGAACCCGTCGTCCACCAGGCCCGGCACGTCCCAGATTCCGACCAGTCCGCCCCAGGTCTTCGCGCCGACCAGGGGACCGAGCCTGAGGTGCCGGAAGAGATACGGAAGCATGTCTCCGCCGGAGCCGGCGTACTCGTTCACCAGCATCACCTTCGGACCGAAGATCCCGGTGAGCGGCTCGGTCCAGGGCCGCCGGTCACCGACCGGATTGTTGAAATAGCCCCGCAGGTTGCGGTTGAGCAGGTCGACAAAGTAGTCCGCGATGAACCCGCCGTGGTTGAACCGCTCGTCGAGGATCACACCCTGACGGTTCTGCTGGGCGAAGTAGTAACGGTTGAAATAGGCGTAGCCGTCTTCGGCGGTATTGGGGAGCCACACGTAGGCCAGCCGGCCGCCCGAGAGCGAGTCCACCAGCCGGCGATTGCCCTCGACCCACGCCTGGGTCCGGAGTCCGTTGTCGTCGGCCACCGGCACCACCGTGACCGTCCACGCGCCCTCGGCGCTGGGCCGGTCGTTGAGCCGGAGCACGGTCTGCCTGCCGGCGGTGCCTTCGAACAGGCTGAACGGGTTGGCCGGCGGCTTGAGCTCTACGCCGTTCACCGCGATCAGGTAGTCGCCGGTCCGCGCCTTCACTCCGGGGGCGCGAAGCGGTGCCTGCAGGCCGGGATTCCACTCTTCCCCGTTGTAGATCCGCGCCAACCGGTAGCGCTCGCCCGCGCGCACCAGATCGGCGCCGAGGAGCCCCACCTTGTCCGGCTCCGCGGCGGGGATGTCGCCGCCGCCGGTGAAGCTGTGTCCCACGGACAGCTCCCCGCCCAGCAGGTCGAGCAGATAGGTCAGGTCGGCCCGGTGGGCGACGTGATCGACCCAGGGCGAGTACATCCGGTAGACCTGGTCGAGATCGGCGCCGTGATGGTTGGGCACGTAGAAGTAGTCCCGCTGGAATCGCCATGCTTCGCGGAAGATCTGGTGCCACTCCGCCTGGGGATCGAGGCGCATGGGAAGCTTCACCGTGATCTTGCCGTCCCCCGCTTTCGGCGCGGTCTCCGTGCCGGTGATGCTCCACTGGTCGCCCACCCGGTACAAGAGCTTCTTCCCGTCCCGGCTCAGACTGAACAGGGTGACTCCGGTGACGAACGGCTCCGCCTTCCGCTTCTTGAGCTCGTAGCGGTGCAGGGTAACGCCCTCCTGGTTCTCCACCGCCTCGGTCAGGAAGAGAACGCCCGCGGCCCCGGCCTTGAGATCGGTGTAGCTCCGGACCGGAAGCCCGAGATCGAGCACCCGCTGCCCGATTCCTTCGAAGTCGATCCGCACCCGGGTCGTGTCGGGGGCCGGCTTGGCGGCCGCCGGCTCCGGCTTCTTCGACGGCTTCTGCGGGGAGGCGAGCGGCTTGGCGGTCGAGTCCGGCTTGGCGGTGGAGTCCTTGGGCGCGGTCTCCTCGTCGCTCTCGGGCAGGAGCGGCGAAGGGGTGTCCGCAGCGAGCACCGCCAGGTACACCGCCTGGCGGGTTCTCCGATCGTAGGAGCTGAGGTCGAGCCAGCCGCTGGCGAGGCCGTAGTCGGTGGAGGCCAGGAAATAGAGATACCTGCCGCCGGCATCCCACGCGGGCGTGCCGGCATCGGACAACCCATCGGTGAGCTGGCGGGCCTTGCCATCGGCGACGGAGTAGACCATCAGGGCCCGGAACTGGGTGGTCAACCGCTTGGCATACGCCAGCCAGCGTGAATCGGGCGACCAGACCGGAATCAGGGTTCGCTGCGGATGGGCATAGGTGTCCCCGTCGGCGCGAGTCACCTTTCCGCTGGCCACCTCCACCAGCCAGAGGTTGCGGCCGGCGTCGGTGAAGGCGAGATACTTGCCGTCGGGCGACCAGGCGGGGTCGTAGTAGTAGGTGGGATGCTCGAGTCTGATCTCCTTCGCCGGGTCGAGCCCGTCCTGCCCCCCGATCATCAGGCGGTATTCCCCGCTGGCATCCGAGAACCAGGCGATCCGCTTTCCGTCCGGCGACCATACCGGCGCGTGGTCGGCGGCGCCGGGGCTCCTGGTGAGGTTTCGCACGTCGCCCTTCTCGGCCGGGACGGTGAAGATCTCGCCGCGGGCCTCGATCAGCGCCCGCACGCCGGTCGGCGAGAGCGATGCCGCGTTGGCGTTCTTGACCGCGTCAAGCCAGCGCGGCGCGGTCCAGGGCAGCTCGCCCCGCACGTTGATCACCAGCTGGCGATCCTGGGTGGAGGTGGGGTCGTAGAGATGCAGGTAACCGGCCTGCTCGTACACCAGCACGCCGCCCCCGGCGGCCAGAGTCTTTACGTCGAAATCGCGGTAGTGGGTGATTTGGGTCAGCTGCTTCGCCGCCAGGTCGTAGCGCCAGAGGTTGCCGGCCCAGTCGCGATCGGAAATGAAGTAAACCGCGTCGCCCAGCCACACCGGCCACATGTCCCTGCTCCCCTGCCACGGCAGTTTCTCCACGGTGGCATCGGCCAGGGTGAAGATCTGTACCGGCTGGTTCTGCCCGCCGCGGTAGTTGCGCCACTCCAGGTCCCACTGGGCCACCCGCTCGTACACCAGGCGCCGGCCGTCGGGAGAAAACATCCCGTGATTGGCCTCGGGCAGCGACAGCGGCTCCTCGAACCCGGCCGACACGGGCACGCTCCAGAACCTGAGGCCGTCGAGCCGCGGATTCTGCCGGTTGGTGGCAAAGACCACCGAGCGCCCATCCGGGGTCCAGCCGCGCACCAGGTCGGCGCCGGGATGCCAGGTCAGCCGCCGCGGCGTGCCCCCGGCCGCGTCGACCACGTAGACATCCGGATTCCCGGCGTACTCTCCGGTGTAGGCCACCAGCTTCCCATCGGGCGAGAACTGCGGGCTCGACTCGATCCCCGGGGCGCTGGTGAGCCGGCGGGCATCGCCGCCCTCGCGGCCGGTGATCCAGATGTCTCCCGCGTAGGCGAAGGCGATCTGGGTGGTGCTGACGGTCGGCTGGCGGAGGAGACGGGTGCCTTGCTGGGCGACGGACTGGCGGACGGGCGGACCGGCGGACAGCAGGATGACTGCGACGAGGAGAGCAGGTGCGCGACGGAGCATGGGACTCGGCTCGTTCGGGTGACGCGAAGATCCTACTCATCGAATGATGGTCCCGCTACCGTCGCCCCGTCCGTCCGTCCGTCCGTCCGTCCGCCCGTCCGCCCGTCCGCCTGACCGCCTGACCGACTTCTTCGCCAGCACCCGCTCCAATCGATCCAGCTGGGTCATCGTGACCGTCAGCGCGCCGAACTCCTCCTCCACCTTGCCGCGGAAGAGGAACGGGCCCTGGTCGAACAGCACGTGTCCGCGCCGGCGGTAGATGTCGGGAAAGAGCACCGCCTCGATCAGTCCGTGACCATCGTCGAAGGTGGCGAACTCCATCGGTTCGTCCTTGACCGTGTGTACCGGCTTAGCGGTGGTGAGCATCCCCGCGCACAACACCGATTGGCCGACGTACCGGGCGAGGTCGGTAGTCGGCACCACCCGGATACCGGCCAGCTGCTCGCGGTAGAGGTCCATCGGGTGGCTGTCGGTAGTGAAGCCGAGCAGCTCGTACTCGGTGCGGCGGCGGCGGTCGGGGCTGTACTCGCGCAGGGAGGGCGGACCGACAGACCGGCCCTCAAGGACTCCCTCGCGCCCGGGTCGGGCTTCCGCCCTCCCAAGGGGCGCTCGGTCGTGGACTGGCGGAAGGAGCTCCCGTTCCGGGTTCCCCGTTCCGGGTTCCGCGTTTGCCGCGTCGGCGTCGACCGTCCATAACATCATTGGCCGAGTCATGCCGCCGGCGATCGAGTCGCAGGCACCCACCTGGATCAGCAGGCGGAGGTGGTCGTGACGGAGGCTGGTGCGCCGACGGAAGTCCTCGAAGGAACGGAAGGGCACATGCGCCTCGTCATTCCGAGGGCGCGGAGCGCCCGAGGAATCCCTTTGGGTGTGCACCTCTAGGGATCCCTCGCGGCTTCGCCGCTCGGGATGACGAGGCAGGTCCTCCGTCCGCCGGTCCGCCGTCCCGCCCTCCCGCCTTCCCGCCTCAATCCGCTCCACCGCGTCCGCCGAGAGTCCCTTGATGAACTGGAACCCGATCCGCACCTCCCGGTCCCGTCCGGTGGTGCGGAACCGGCTGGCGTTCACGTCGGGCGGCCGGACCGTGAGTCCCATCCGCATGGCCTCCGCCACATACGCGAAGGGATGATAGAACCCGCCTCCGTTGGCCAGGACTCCCGCCATGAACTCCGCCGGATGATGCGCCCGGAGATAGCAGGAGTGCTGGGCGACCCGGATATAGGAGCACGAATGACCCTTGCAGAAGCTGTAGCCGGCGAACGACATCACCATCTCCCACACCTGCGTCGCCACCGTCAGATCGCGCCCCAGCCGGGCCGCGCCGGAGAAGAACTCCTCGGCATAGGCCGCGAGCTGCTTCACCGGACGTTTCTTGGAGAGCGCCTTGCGGAGCCCGTCGCCGGAGGACAGCGGCATCCCGGCAAAAGTGGCGCAGACGTTCACCACGTCCTCCTGGTAGACCATCACTCCGAAGGTCTCGGCCAGGGTATCGCGCAGGGAGGGGTCGAGCGGTTGGTAGGGTGCGCCATGCAGCCGCTCCAGGTAGATCCGGATGAAGCGGTTGGAGGCGGGGCGGATGATGCTGGTGTTCAGCACCAGCAGCCCGAAGGTATCCGCCCGCGACTTGGCGCAGAGCAGCCGCGACGCTGGACTCTCGGTGTAGAACACGCCCATCGTCCTTCCGGTGCGGAACAGCTCCCGGGTCGGCTCGTCGTCCTCCGGATCGCTGGAGGTGTAGTCGATCCGGATGCCGGTGTTCACCTGTACTTCGGCGATCGCGTCGCGGATCACCGCGAGCGAGCGATTGCCGAGCAGATCGATCTTCACCAGCCCGGCATCTTCGGCGCCGTCTTTCTCAAACTGAATGACCGGGACCACCGGGGCCTCCCCCGAGCAGCGCGAGGGATCCAGCACCTTGGCGGCAGGCTCGACCGGGACAAACTCGGTGAGCGCGTCGGGCACGATCACCACTCCGCCGGGGTGCAGCGACAGGTGCCGCGGGACCCCCACCAGCGGCTGGGCCATGCGGGCGAGGTCCTGCCACACCGCGGGGAGATCGAGCTGGCCGAAGTTGGGGTGTTTCGCCAGCACGTCGCCGATCGATTCCTCCTCCATGAACCAGGGGAACCGGCGGGTGATCTCGCGGATCTCGCCTGGCGGGCGGCCGTGCACCTTGGCCACTTCACGCAGCGCGCCGCGGAGCCGGAAGCAGTTGTGGTTCGCCACCATGGCGGCGCGCGGGTGGGGATAGCGGCGGAATACCCAGGCGAGGATGCCGTCGCGTTCGTCCCAGGGGAAATCCAGATCGATGTCGGGCGGGTCCTTCCGCTCGGGATTGAGAAACCGCTCGAACAGGAGCCCCGCACCCAGCGGATCGACGTGAGTGATGCCGAGACAGTAGCTCACGATCGAGTTGGCAACCGAGCCCCGGCCGCAGTGGGTCGGGCCGTGCTGCACGATGTCGTGCACCACCAGGAAGTAGTCGGCAAAGCGCTTCTCCGCGATAATCGCGAGCTCGTGCTCCAGCCGGTCGCGGGTGACCGGGGCGACCAGACCATAGCGCTGCTCCGCGCCGGCGTAGGCCAGCGCCCGGAGCCGCTCGAAGGCGTCATCGGGACAGGCGAACCGCGGGGAGACCACCCGGCTGCCCACCGGAATCCGGTACTGGCACCGCTCCGCCAGCTCCAGCGAGCGGGTGAGCGCGTCGGGACAGTCGGGGAAGTGGCGCGCGAGCTCGGCCGAAGGGCGAAGCCATGCGTCGCGGGCGGACAGGGCGGACAGGGCGGGCGTGGCGGGCGTGGCGGAACTCGGCTCCGAATTGTGTTGCCAGCCCCGACCGCCTCTTCCGCCCCGCCCGCCTGTCATCTCGTCGAAACTCGAGATTGCTGCGTTAGCCGCAATTGCCACCCGGAGTCGGTGCGTCTGCCATTCCTCCGGGTTGGCGAACATGACGGCGCCCGTCACCACTGCCGGAATCCCCAGCCGCCGCGCCGCGGCAGCGATCGCATGCCGCTCCTTGCCGGGGCGCAGTTCGGCGTAGAGATCAAGCGGACCGGAAAGCCGGGCGACCTCTTCGAGCAGGGCTACGTCGCGTGAAAGGAGGATCAGCCCTTCGCGGTCGGCGGCGAGTTGAGCGGATAAGGAAAACACCCCGTCCGCCGGCCCGCCGGTCCGCCGGTCCGCCCGTCCGCCCGTCCGCCGCCCCGCCCAGTGCAGCTCAGTAATCGCCCGGCACAGCGCCGCCCAGCCCTTTGCGTCGGTGGCGAGCGCTACCGCTTCCTGTCCTCCCGCCACCAGCTGTGCGCCCAGGATCGGACGGAGTCCGTGCGCCAGGGCCGCCTGCTGGAACTCGACCGCGCCGTAGACCCCGTTGGTGTCGGTGCAGGCCAGCGTGGTGAACCCGCGCGCCGCCGCCGCCTCGACCAGGACGTCGGGACTCGAGACGCCCTCACCGAGGCTGAACCACGAATGCACGTGCAGATGGGTGAACACGGTGTAGGGCCTGGTATGGCAATTCAACGCAGAGGCGCAGAGAACGCAGAGGCCGCAGAGAAGAGAATCCTTCTATTGTTGTTCTCTGCGACCTTTGCGTCCTCCGCGTCTCTGCGTTGCGGTTCCTGCCCAAGGTGGATTCACTCGCATGATCCGCGGATACACCGGACAACTTTCCTTGTGTGCTCCCGGCAGCCAGCCGGTGCTCAGCAGGAACTCGCCCACGATCTCTCCACCGGTAAAGCGGAATGTCTGTTTGAACAGCTTTACCCACTCCGGCTTGGGCCGGGGATGGTGCGCCGCGAGCCAGCGGTGAAAGCTCCCGTGGCTCTCGCAGAGCGCCAGAATGGTGCGCGCGTTGGCGATCGCGGCCTCTACCTTGAGCCGGTTGCGGATGATGCCGGCGTCCGCCAGCAGCCGGCGGGTCTGCTTCGATCCATAGCGGGCCACGATCGCGGGGTCGAACCCGTCGTAGGCCCGGTGGAACGCCTGCCGTTTCTTGAGGATGGTGAGCCAGGACAGGCCCGCCTGGTTGATCTCCAGTACCAGCCGCTCGAACAGCTCGGCGTCTCCCTTGAGCGGGAAGCCGTATTCGCGGTCGTGGTAGGGGCCATGCCATTCGTGGCCCGGTGCGATATCGCAGTAGGAGCTCATGATTGCATATTCGGTATTTGTTCGGTAATCCTATTGGTCGGTCCGCTTGGCCGCAAGGCCGATTCTACCTGAAACACCGACTCACCTCCGACGTATATCCATTTGTGGATATAGTTCCTTCCTCCAGCCCCGAACGCCTGTACCACCTCCTCCTGAGGCTCTTCCCGGGGGACTTTCGCCGGGCGGCCGAGCCGGAGCTGGCGGCATTGTTCGCCGCGGCCTGGCGTGATGCTGGCGCCTCCGGGCCCTGGGGCAGGGCAAGGTTCGCGTTCGCTGCGCTCTTCGATCTGCTCCGCGCGATTCCAGCCGAGTGGCTGGCCACCCTCTCCTCAGCTCGCTCGCCGGGGGACACCTCCGCCATGGAAACACTGTTCCAGGATCTCCGCTACGCCGTGCGGTCCCTCAAGGCCACGCCGATCGTAATGCTGGTGTCGGCCCTGACCATCGCAATCGGAGTAGGCGCGACGACCACGATGTTCAGCGTGGCCAACGCGCTGCTGCTCCGGCCTCCAGTCGGGGTGGAAGATCCGGGTCGTCTGATCACGGTACACGTCCTGGATCAGAGGGACGGCTCGAGCTTCCATTCCTTCTCCTATCCCGATTACAAGGATCTCAATGAGGCCGGGGCCGGCTTTGGCCAGCTGAGCGCGTACACCATTCTCGCCGCCAGCGTGCGCAGTAACGATGAGCCGCGGCTTGAAGTAGGCGAGGTTGTTTCGGCCAACTATTTCTCCATTCTCGGCGCTCACACCTCGCAGGGCCGGTTCTTCTCCCCCGAGGAAGATCAACCCGGCGGGCCGCCGGTGGTGGTGCTGAGCTACTCACTCTGGCAGCGCCGCTTCAACGGCGATCCCGCCATTCTGGGCAAAGTCATCAACGTCAACGGACACCCGCTCACGGTGATCGGCGTGGGAGAGCGGGGATTCC
>Ga0326726_10001755_pt1 | contig 20167 bp, 21 predicted proteins | sample MHFenrmetagenome_2_FD_207603 | JGI IMG/M metagenome (GOLD analysis project Ga0326726, IMG submission 207603) | Lab enriched peat soil microbial communities from Michigan Hollow, Ithaca, NY, United States - MHF15MN | ecosystem: Environmental > Terrestrial > Soil > Wetlands > Peat | place: USA... | reverse complement strand
CGGGCATATCGATCGTGGTTGTAATCTCCCAGAGACCATCCTCTATATTGGGTGCAGCAAAGGAAAGCCCTGCAAAAAATAAGAATAGAAACGTAGCGATAATATATACCCCTTTTCTCATAACGCGTTCCTTTCTGCGCAGGTCGCCACATCAGGATCTTTCTAGTTTAAATATCCCGTAGTGCCAGCTCAACATCGGCCGCGATGCGTTTGCTGCGGCCATTTGTTGGACAATTCGTTTTCGACTCCTCGTTAATTATGTTGACCTTTCGTGGCTTGACCCGAGCCTTCTGTAGTAGTTTGGCCTGAGCTATGAACGTTACCGGTAGCACCGTGTCCACCTGCTCCAACGTGTCCTTGCCCAGTAGTTGTGGTGCCTTTGTTAAGAGTTCCTTGTGTCGTAGTCCTGTTACCCTGTCCGGTAGCTGTGGTGCTTTTGTTAACGTTTGGGTTTGCGGTGCCTTTGTTAAGAGTTCCTTGTGTCGTAGTCTTGTTACCTTGTCCGGTGGTAGTTTTGTTAACATTTGCTTGTGTTGTAGTTTTGTTCGTCGTCCTACCTTGTCCAGCCCCTGTGGTGCTTTTGTTGACATTCGCTTGTCCGGCACCTTTGTTCCGATCCTGATGACTTGCAGTGTAGACCTTTCCATCATGGTGATGTGTAAATTGTCGATTTTCCGGTTTATTCCAATAGCCGGTATTATGCCAGGTCCTCCAGTTTCTATGAAGGTCAGCATGATGTATATAATGATAGTTCCATGGATGGCCTCCCCAAAGATGGAGTCTATAGTTCTCTCTCCAGCCAGGGTATACCCCGCCGTACCAACCCGGAACTCCTCCATAGACGCCCCAACCTCCGTCATAGCGAAGAGATCGGTACCAGCGTCCACTCCATGGTCTCCACCAGTAGCCGTTGAAGAAAAAGATTTCTTCCGGCACACTGGGGACGACATAGACTTCTGTCTCTGGCAGGACGACCACTTCCGGAGGTGCGGCAAACACGATAGGAGGCGGGAGAGGAACAGTCACTCTTACTGTAGGCGGGGGTGGGGGAGCAACTTCAATGGTCACTTGCGCCATAGCCGGAATTGTGATGACTAAGAATAAAATCATCGTTGTAAAAAGTGTAATTTTTTTCATTTAACTCTCCTTTCTTGGTTGAACCACCTTTTCGGGATTAGGCTTGATTTTATCCAGACGTTAAAAGAGGCTCTAAGACAGCAAATTGAAATCGTGGAGGACCATTTATCCGAATGAGAATTAAATTTTGGAGGGCAAACTTTAAAGGTCTTTTCGTGTCAATCGCCTTTCTCTTCAAGGGTGGGTTCTTCTATATCAAATAGCGTCGCATGTGTCAAGAAAATACGCTTCCGCTTGCGAGAGCAGCAGCGCCAAGGCTCTGTGTTAAGCTTTGGCAAGCATTCGATTGGTTTATACCGAAGTCTCAGGATGAGAAACTATTTTTTAAGTTTCTCCAATGCGCCTGCTAGGTCTTCAAGGGGGGGTCTCTTGTTAATATCATGAACATCGATGTATTGAATGATTCCTTTTTTATCGATGACAAACAGAGCCCTTTCGGATACTCCGTTGGAACGTAGCACACCATATTTCTTCGCTACCGCTCCATGAGGCCAAAAGTCGGAAAGAACCGGAAACCATAACTGGCCCATTTGGTTGGTCCAGGCAAAAAGGGTGGGAATATTGTCTACCGTAATTCCAAGGAGAATGGCATCATTCTGGGCAAAAATATCTTTTACAATGTTGTAACCGGGCCACTGGTCTGAACAGACAGGTGTCCATGCCGCGGGCACGAAAGAAATCACCACGTTCTTTTTTCCCCGAAACTGGCTGAGAGAGACTTTTTCCCCTGAAACGGAGGGGAGAACGAAATCGGGTGCGGTTTGCCCTATCTTCACTTTGAGGACACTATCAACTGGTTTGAGGGTCCCCATCTGATAAATATTTCCTTTATAGGCATCTGAAATTGCAAAGGCGATTGGGACGGCGACTAATACCAGAAGGATTCCAATGGCCAAGATGAGAATAATTAATTTTTTCTTTCCCATGAGTTTTCTCCTTGCTTTATTTTAATCCGGCAGCTTCAAGCACGAGCTGCAGAAAGGGCTCGGCCCCTGGATAATTTCCCAATTGGCTATGTACGATCTGGTGAGTTCCATCTCCATTGATTTTGACAACGATGAAATAGGGTGTTCTCACTTCTCCGCAAGCCTTGTGGATCTCGAAATCTTTGTCGGGGAAAAGTGGGAAGGGGACGGAATAGTTGTTCTTGTATACCCCTACTTCGTATGAGGAATTTCCTGCACCGAGGCCGATTAATTTAATCTTGTCTTTAATGTCTGCATTGTTTTCAATGAGACGATAAAGCTCATTGACTCCGGGCGCATCCTTCTGGCAATAGGGGCAATACATGCTGAAGATTTCAATGATGACGACCTTTGACTTGATCTGTGGAATTTTGAAAAGGCCGGTACCGGAAAGCCCGAGATAGTTCCTTTCATCCGAATTTTTTGGGATGGGAAGATTTACGACTGGTAACTGTTCTCCCTTTTCGGGTGGTTTGTTGGCAGCCGGAGCAGAAAAGACAAGTATTGAGAACGGTAGGATGATTGAGATTAAGCAAAGCAAGAGTTTCTTCATCGTTCCCCCCTGTACAATTTAAGATGATACCCGCGCTTTGAAGATGGAAACCACCAGCCAGAACCACCCGAAAAGAAATGCGACACCCCCAATCGGTGTGATGGCTCCCAACCATTTGATCCCTGTGGTTGCTAATAAGTATAGGCTCCCTGAGAAAAGAATGATCCCTACAAAAAATCCCCAGCCCGCGACGGAAAAAGAAGTCTCTTTATAAGAATGCTGCATCACGCCTATAGCGAATAAAGCCACAGTATGAAACATTTGGTAAAGGACTGCTTTCTCATAGATGGACTTTCCGTGTTCGTCTAAGATATTTTTTAACGAATGGGCCCCAATGGCTCCGAGAGCGACGCTTAAAAATCCAAAAATGCCGGTTAAGATAAACCAGAATTTTACCATTTCCCCCAGCTGGGCTTCATGATATGATACAATAGCTTAACCAGTATACCCTGTCAAAAGAATTTTCCGGTCTTTGAGGGGGAAGAAAGAAGAGCTTTCAGTCTCAAAATACCATGCTTTTTTTCAAAAAATACTGGGTTCCCCTTATTTACTCGGACGCCGTTCTAATTTAGTTTTATTATGATTAGGAGCTTTTCTATGAGGAGGGAAAATGAATAACCTATTTTTGGGCATTATAACGGTTGCCGTTATTGTCGCAGCGATTATTTTTATTTATGTCATGGTGGAGTTGAGAAAGACGATTCATGCCTTAAGGGAACTTGTAAATACAATGGAGAATTCCTTGAAGCCGACCATCGTTGAACTCCAGGAAACCCTTAAGAGCGTTAAGCACGTTGCGAACAATGTCACCACAGTGAGCGAGGACGTGAAAATCCTTTCAGGGTCTTTGAGGGAGGTTGGTGAAAATGTCAAGCGTGTAAGCAGGGATATAGGACATGTGGTCGACTTTGTTGATGGGATCACATCATCGGCGACGGTCGAGGCTTCTGGCTTGAAGGCAGGAATCAAGGCCGGGCTTTGGTATCTCGTGAAGAACCTGACGAAACAGGGTTGAGATAATTCAGATTTTTTTGCCATAGAGCAGAAAGGAAGGAGGTACCCCATGGGCAATGAAGAAGGTCGTTATAGCGCAGGTCCTCTTATTCTTGGGTTTTTCATCGGAGGGTTGGTTGGTGCCGGTGTAGCGTTATTGTTAGCTCCTCAGCCTGGGAGAGAGACGCAGCAGAAGATTAAAGAGCTGGCAGACGAGGCTAAGGAAAAGGCAGCCAAATATGCCGAGGAGATAAAAAGCAAGGTGACCTCTACCGTGGAAAAGGGCAAAGAACTTGTCGGAGAGAAAAAGTCTTTGGTCACAGCAGCCGTTGAAGCAGGTAAAGAGGCGTACCAAAAAGAGAAAGAAAAATTAGTAAAGAGTTAATAGGACTGTGATCATAAATCACACCTTTATCTTTTTAGGATTCATTTCTTTTTTAAGTAAGCGATCGTTGCACCCCATGAGCCTGCTCCGGGCGGTGCCAACCTAAAAGATTCAATCAGAGGACTTTTCTTTAGAAAAGAATGGACGATGTTCATCTGAACGCCTTTTCCTTTTCCGTGAATGATCCGGACCTCTTTAAAACCCTTCTTCTGACATTCCAAGAGATACTCCTCTAAAAGGGAAGGGATCTCTCTGGGAGAGAAGGTGTGAAGATCAATCCAATCCTCGATGGGAATCCGGACAGGCATTATTTAGAAAATAGCATAGCGCATAGAGCATAGCGCATAGCGGAAATGGGAACCTCAAATTAATAAGCTGAAAGCTCAAAGTTCAAAGTGTATTACCTTACAACTCATAACTCATAACTTCTTCCTTGCCATCTTAAAAACCTGGTGAAACATCGGTCTGGTCAATTTCCCGGTTTGGGTGTTTTGCTGACTGGGATGGTAAGTGGTAATCAGGGTCCGTAGGGAACGCAGATCTGCGTTCCTTACGGAGTTCGGAGTGCGGAGTGAATAAACCCTCCCGTGACCAAAGGAGAGAAGGGGAATATCGTACCCTCTTAATCTAAGGGACTTCAAAGTTTGTGTGAAGGCAATCTGTCCCAACGGAATGATAACCTGAACATTCTCCAAGAGGTCAAGTTCCTTCAAAAGATAAGGCCGGCAGTTCCCAATTTCTTCCGGTAGAGGTTTGTTCTCAGGTGGGGCACACCGAATCGTCGCAGTAATATAACAATCGTTCAATTTGAACCCGTCGTCCCTCCTGACAGAATTGGGTTGGTTGGCAAAACCGAATTCGTAGAGTGCGTTAAACAGCCACTCTCCGCTCCGATCTCCCGTAAACATTCGGCCTGTTCGATTTCCACCATTGGCAGCGGGCGCCAGTCCAACAATTAATACCCGCGCTTTCGGATCTCCAAAGCTGGGAAGTGGTTTTGACCAATAATCCCAATCCCGAAATCTTTTCGGTTTGTGTTTGGAAACCTCTATCAAGTAGGCAACCAGCCTGGGGCATTTCCGGCATCTGACCACTATTTTTTGAAGATTCTCCAATTCTCTTTCCATCTTCATTTAGAACACCCACACCTAGCAAAAAATATAATCTTCCCCTCAATCTTCTCCCGGAAATTCTCAGATTCAAGCTTCTGTGAATCTTCCAAATCTATTGTCCTTCCAAAATAAGATTTGAGAAAACGATCCTATAAGTAATGATCGCCGTAAATACTATAAACAGAATCAATGAGGTGATGGCCAGCTTCTTCTGGATAGAAGGGATGGTCTCTGTCAGGCTTTTCATATTTCTGAACGGCATTAACATACCTACCCCAACCCCTGATATCGTCCCACCGAGAAGCGATAGGTAGAGGGGGTAGCCCACGTATCCGTACTCCCTTTGGAGAATGCAGAATGGGCAATGGTGAGTCGGCAGTTCATAAAAGTAAAGGCAAATGAATGAAAAAACAGAGGATATGGATATAACAAAAATGACAACAGTTGCCAGGGAGAAGAAATATCCCCCTTTCCCCTTCGAATAGTAATAAATCCCTGAACCCACAGTCAGCGCCATGCCGAGGTAGAAGGCAACTTTCATCGGACCGGGGGGCAGTGTCACCACTTCTGGGACCAAATTGGCCCCCTCTGTGCTGAAAAGACTTCCACAGCATGATGTAATAATATTTGGACTAAGCCTCAGGAAATAATTGGCCTGCAGGACCATTTCCGCAAGGATTAGGGGAGTGAGGATGAGAAGCAAACCGTATTTCTTCTTGATGAGAGGATAGTCATAGGCCCGATTGTCCGTATAGTTCAAGATCAACCAGAGCCCCGCCAGGAGGAAATTGACCAATTTAAGGATGAGCGTGGGATAGCCGTAAGCATTTACATAAAGGGATCCGGCCGCGCACATGGCACCTACAAAAAAGGTGTGAAGCTGGTCCGCCGTGAAGATATATAAGAATAGGGAGAGGAGATCGAATCCGAAGAGGTACATGAGAAGGGATGAGATGAGGTATGTTTTTCGCTCAAGGGTGAGCTGCAGCTCGCTTCCGCTTCGAATATCCCATCGCCGCAGAATCTGGATGGCATAGTATGCTGAATATAAAATGATGAAGGTGATCAGTATCGAGGAAACGTAGAGGGCGATCACGACAGGATGAAAGATCATCGGGACTCTCCATCGATCTTTCCGTCCCGGAAGTGAATGACCTTGTCGACAACTTCGGATTCGCACACAAGGGGATCGTGGCTGGCGATCAGAACGGTCTTTCTTTCATCCTTAAACCTTCCGACAATCTCCATAAACTCTCGCGAAAGCTTTGTGTCGAGGTGCGCTGTCGGCTCATCCGCAATAATCACCGATGGGTTGTTAATCAATGCCCTCACGATGGTTACCCGCTGGGTCTCGCCGCCGGAGAGCCACTCCACCTTGGCACCGGCCTTCTGGGAGATGCCGAAGAGATCGAAGAGATTCATCGCCCTCCTCTTCAAGGAACCGTATGGTTCTCCCAAGGGATAGGTGGGAAGCATGGCATTCTCCAGAGCGGTGATCCCTTTAATGAGATTAAACTGCTGAAAGATAAACCCGAACGTTTTCCGCCTTATCTCCGTGAGAAACCTTTCCGGAAGGCTTGTGATCTCCCGGTCAAAAAGCCGTATTCTTCCGGAGGTGGGCCTTGCCATACAACCGACCAGACTCAACAGCGTCGTCTTCCCTGAGCCGCTGGGGCCCTTGAATACGGTTACCTTACCGCCATCAATGGAGAGGCTTATTCCATGGAGGGCCACGAATTCATTGGGCTTGCTCTGGTTGAAAACCTTTCGAACGTTGATCAGTTCAATCATGGCACTGCTCGTTTCACTTCGTGTCGGTGTCGGTCAATGACTTCGCGAGGCCATTCAACATCTTGCTGATCTTTTCTGCTTCTGATCTCAAAACAACAAATTTTTCCTCAGGCAGGTATCCCAGATCTTTTGCGAGGAGAAGATGATATTTCAATTCACCCGTTGAACCCTTTGCTATGCCAACAAATTGGCGGAATTCCTTCCTCCCCAGTCTGTGGCCTCCCTCCATTAAGTTTGTGCAGATTGAAGCTGCCGCCCGTCTTATTTGCTGGATAAGGCTGAACTTTTCTTCTGCAGGGAATTTTTTCGAGATCTTGTAGATATTTAAGGTTAAATTATGTCCGTCCTTAAACACCTCAAGCTCCTCTACGCTTTTGACCCTGTTCATCTTTTTTCTCCTTCCCTTGGATTATTTTCTGGTGTCACCAACACTGACACCGCATTTTTCATTATTCTCTTTTTTCGCTGACACAGACACCGTCACTGACACTTCACGACCCTCTCATGACTGAATCGGGGTCGACCGTTGCGGCTCTCCACGAAGGGATGATCGTTGCCACTGTATAGGGAACAACTGTCAGGAAGAAGAGAGCTATAATTTGGGAGGCATCTATAAAAGGCATCCCTTTGAAATGGGGATAGAGGACCGCCCAGCCTTTCAGCACAGGTTCAAAGAGTATGGACGAAGCAAAAAAAACATGAATATAGGCAAAGATTACCCCCGAGAAAAAAGAAGAGAGGGAAACCGTCATCCCCTCCCAGAACTTCATCAAAAGGACATCAGATGTCTCCCAGCCGATGGCCTTCAGGATCCCGATTTCCCGCCTTTCCTCTAAACTGAGACCCGATGCCTTATCCCAGGCGAAGATGATGAAAGCCAATAGGGCTCCCATAAGGATGACCATCATGATCCCTCCACGCCAGTTGAAAACGGCATCGTAGGTCCTTAAGATCTCGTCCCTCAGGATTTGCCTCGAATCAGGGAGAAGTTCCGCAATTTTTATGGCGATCGTGGAAAGTTCCCTTGAGTTTTTGACTTTGAGGGTTAAATCGGTGGCGTACCCGTTTGGAGTACCAAAAAGTCTTCTGAAGTCGCCCTCCGAAATCAGGATGAGGTCAGAAGATACTAGTTCCGATTTCGAAGAGAGCGTGCTTTTTACTTCGAGGTGCACGATGGCTCCGTCATAGGTCTTGAATTCCATGGAATCACCTTCGAAGAGAAGCCTGGTTCTCGAAACCCCTTCTCCGATGATGATCTTCCCACCGGCGAGCTGAGAATCGCTAAGTACCATCAACGTGTAATTGGCCCCGATGACGGGATCGTAATAATATCCCCAGAGTCGCTCCTTTACAGAGCTGACTCCCCTAATGTTCTTGATCTTGTCGATATGGCTTATCGGAATAAGTTCATGTCTGCCGGCAATCATCTTCTGGACGATCATATCCGGGGACCCCTGTAAGATCATCGAGGCTTCTTTCTTAATTGAATAGGTGAAAAACAAGACCGAAGCGAGGAAAAAAACGACAAGGGTATAGACGAAGATGAGAGCGATATTCTTCCTCTTTCTCCTCAGAAGAGAAGATAGAGTAAAGTCGATAATGTTTTTTTGCCGTTCAATCCATCTTGCCATTCAATTTCCTGAGACTTTTTGGAGGCCCCACCAGTGACCCGGATGGGAAATGCTCCAGTGACAGGGGAGAGTCCTGGAAAGCTGTGTGCACATCAGCTTGAGACAAATGTCGCGTATAGCTGGCCTCCGTAAAGAGACAGAGGTCGGTGAGTTCAAGCTCCCTCACCATCTCCACTTTTTCTTTGAGGGATTCCATGTCGGCCCGTTCCTTATGTGCGGCATGGGTAAACATCACGAAAAGGAGGATGATATTGAGGATGAGGTATATCAAGAAAATGTCAGATTTTCTCATGAGGATCAGGATAGAATTTCAAATATTTTGGGTAGATTTTTACTGACACAACGCTGACATAGACACGTTTTTTGCTAATCCAGGCTTTTCACCATTTCATAGGTGATGTCCTTGAATTTGAGAATGGATTGACCTTTATGGTCTCTCATAAACTCCTTTGCATCGGCTTCTTTTTCTAAAGGGATCAGTTCTTTTCCCATCGGCCCATAGACATCACTTCCCATAACGTAAAATGCCTGATATCCATCGATTAAGGCCAAATTATAATAATCCGTTACATAGATCGAATCAATATCCTCCAATCTTTTTTTGGGATTATATTTTTTCAGGTCGAAGTGATATTTGAACATATCCTTCGTTCCGTCAAAAACAGCATACGAGCCATCCTTGAATACGATCTCAGCAAGAAAGTCCGGATACTTTGCTACAAACATGCCACAGACCGGGCACTTATCTTTTGAAGTTGGCTTGACCGGTTTGCTTCCCCCGCCGTGGGAAAGAGACAGTGTTAGTGACAGGACAAACAGTGTCAGTGTAAGTGTCTGTGCCAGTTTAGAGATTAACCCAAAATGCTTTCTGTACATCTCCATAACTGCTCCAGCACCAAAAACAAATGATCAGATGTCACTGTCTGCGTCAGTAAAAGATTTCAGCCAAAAAGATTTTAACCGACACTAATTACTGGCACTGACACCATTATTTCTTCTGCTCCATCTTCTTCATCTTTCTTCTTTCTCGTATCATCTTGGTATCCGTATACATGTCTTCATAAGCTGTCTTCATCGCGACATCAAATGTAGCGTTCTCCCCACCATTTTCCTTGATAAACTTTTCAGCAACTTCCTTTTTGTCGAAAGCCCACTTCGCCCTTCTTGTCATGACACCCATCTTGTTTCCACCAATTACCCAGAATGCCTTTTCAGCATCGATGAGAGTCTTTTCATTGTAGTCTCCCACCCGAACGGCCTTTGGCGTCTTCTCGATATGTAAAGCCAGATCAATAGCCGCGCAATGGATGCTGCATGTCCCAACAGTCGAGGCATCGTCATATTCGATGAGCATTCGAGTATGGGCAAACTGCTTTCTGTCCATGCCACAGTACTTGCAGGATGAATGTTTCTGAAGGTCCTCCTGCGCCTGCACAGAGACAGTGAGGAGGAATAAATAAAGAACCATTGTCAAAACAGATAATCCGCTTTTCTTCATCTTGACTCCTCCTCTTTATTTTGATATGCCAACCCTTTCGGTCCGGTCTTGTTTTTACGAGGTGCTTTAGGAATTAAAATAGGGTGAAAGTCCTATTTTAGCAGAAGGAATCAGGTATTCTTGAATGCCTTCACGTTTCATAAGCAATGATATTCAACATTTCGGGAAGTTTCAACACAAATATTAACATAAGTGCAACAAGAGCTCGCTTGCAGGTATGTTGAAAAAATCCCTCAGTTCAAGTTAGAATGAAATATTTTCTTCACTAAAATACTGGATTTCCCTACTTACTTCCAAAAAGCATTATAGTAGGCTGCAGAGAAAGAGTTTGCGAATAATTCGAAGGGATAAAGCGATGTCAATCAAAGGTGGAAGAAACCAGAATGTGGATGGAAAAACACCGAAGCAAATGACAGGTTACCTGTCGCCTATTCTGCTTCTGATCGTCGTCACATCTGCGATATTCGTTTCCGACATAATTGTGATGTTTCTCATACCTTTGCTGGCACCTATTTCTTTGCCAGTTGCAGCCTTAATCGATTCTGTATTGTTGATTGCTCTCCTCCTCCCCATTCTTTATTTTTCCGTATTCCGCCAGTCGAGGTTGCAAATCTCCGAACTTACAAGGACCAATGAACAATTACAGACTCAGATCACTGAGCGCAACCAGGCCGAGCACGCGTTACAACTGGAACGCAATAAGCTCAAAAGTATTTTGGATGCAATGCAAGATGGCGTGTCCATTATCGACCAGAACTACCTCATCCGGTATATTAATCCCGCCATTGAGAAACAGTTTGGGCCAGTCAATGGACGTAAATGCTATGAGTACTTTCATGATCGGATGGAAGCGTGCCCCTGGTGTAAGATTTTTGATGTGTCCACTGGAAAGTCCATTCGGTGGGAGCGGTATTTTTCTAAAGCTGGGAAAACCTATGACCTCTTTGATACACCCGTTATAGATGAGGGCGGAGCCATCTCAAAGTTGGCGATCCTCCGCGACATTACTGATCGGAAGCGGACGGAGATGGCCCTGCGGGAAAGTGAAGAGAAATATCGCATGTTGATTGAAACCATGAACGATGGCATAGTTGTACAAGACGAAAATGGTTTGATCACCTATGTGAACGATCGACTTTGCAACATGCTGGGACGTTTTTCAAAAGACATCATCGGGCATCCTGTCATTGAGTTCGCTGATGAAGAAAATCAAAATATATTGAAAGAACAGATGGCCAAACGAAAAAGAGGAGAGTCCGGTCCTTATGAGATCGCATGGAGGCGCGTTGGCGGTGAAAAGATTTCTGCCATCGTATCGCCAAAGCCAATCTTCGGGAAAGATCGGGGATTTCAGGGCAGTTTCGCGGTCATCACGGACATCACCCAGCAAAAACAAGTAGAAGAGGTGTTGAAGGAATCAGAGGAGCAACTTCGGTTTCTCTCCTCCCAGCTTTTGACTGCTCAGGAGACAGAACGAAGACGACTTTCAAGGGAGTTGCACGATGAAGTTGGGCAGGCTCTTGCTGTTCTGAAGCTTCGGACAGACTTTATTAGAGAAAGCCTTGATAAGGACAAGGCGAAAGCGAGAGAGGAGTGTGAACGGAGTCTTCATTACATTGATCAAGTCATTGAAAACGTTCGGCGCCTCTCCAGGGATTTAAGCCCCGCCGTTCTTGAAAATGTTGGCCTCACGGCTGCCATTAAATGGTTGGTTGAAAATATCACCCATAATCATCAGGCGAGGGTAACGCTCGACCTCATACAGGTCGATGATCTCTTTTCTCAGGATTCAAAGATCATGATATTCAGGGTTATCCAGGAGGCTCTCACCAATATAGTAAGACATGCTAAAGCTAAGAATATATCCATTGCAATCAAAAGAAGCGGCAATAGAGTTATGTTTCTTATCGAGGATGATGGAAAGGGGTTCAACGTGGTGAAGGCCGCTGGGAGGGAAGCCGCTAAAAAAGGCTTAGGACTAAAAACCATGGACGAACGTGTCCGAATGTTGAGAGGAACCCTTGACCTCCACAGTGAGGAAGGAAAAGGGACTCGAATAACCTTTACCGCCCCCCATACTATGCAATCGACAAGCGATGGAAGTCTGCAATGACCCCGTACCGTCTCGTATTAGCCGACGACCACACCCTTTTCCGGGAGGGAATAAAAAGTCTGCTCCAGGGGAAGGCACATCTTGAAATCATAGGAGAATCGAGTGACGGGCTTGACCTCCTACGGCTCTTGGATAAAGTGACCCCTCAAATGGTTATTCTCGATGTCTCCATGCCAAGCCTTCGGGGGATCGAAGCCATTCATGAAATCAAGGCGATCCATCCCGATGTAAAGGTATTAATTTTGACGATGCACAAAGACAAGGAACTTCTCCGCCAGGCGATCACAGCCGGGGCGGATGGCTATCTTCTCAAAGAAGACGCAGGTAGCGAGCTTTTTTCTGCGATTGAGAAAATTCGACAGGGAAGGATTTACGTGTCACCCAACCTTTCAGACGATCTGACGGAGGATTGGGCAAAGCTCCGCCGCGGAGTCCAAAAACCCCCTTCGGAAACACCACTAACAAACCGTGAAAGAGAAGTTTTGAAGATGATTGCAGAAGGAAAATCGCGCAAAGAGATTGGTGAACTTTTATTTATCAGTGTGCGCACCGTGGAGCGTCACCGTGCCAATATTATGGAAAAATTAAACGTGAAGGGGACTCCCGACCTTATAAAATATGCCCTCAAAAACGGCTACGTATAAACATACCCCCCAAACTCCTTCTATTTGCTTTTTTAACAGACTCGATTAATCAGATTAATCCATTTCCTACCTTGAAGTGAAGTTTCATCTAGTTCTTGGAACTCTTCTTCAGTAATCTGACCTGCCAGCCAAAGCTTTCATAACACGAACGAAATTCCCCACATGATCCCAGGGCAATATTAAGGTGATTTAAACACTCCTTCAAACTGCGACGACAATATCACTCAGAGACATTTCTGGAGATATTTTCCAAAATTCCAGCCTTGAAATTGGGTAGTTTCACCCATATCAAAATGGGTGTTATCCCGAATTTCCTCTCAACGATGGATTCGATATCCTCTGTTGAAAAAAGGAAAAAACATCATTGTGGAACCTTATTCGATTTTCTTAGTCGATGACCACGCCACATTCCGAGAAGATTTGAAGAAAATGCTTGGGGAAAGAGAGGGTTTGAAGATTGTCGGAGAAGCAGGTGACGGCCTCGAACTTCTGGATCTCTTGAAAGAGGTGAAGTTGCCTCCCCACTTGATCCTCCTCGACATTACCATGCCTAAGCTCAGTGGCATCGAAGCAGCCTCTGAGATCAAGAAGAACTATCCGGACATTAAAATATTGATTCTCAGCATGCACCGGGAAAAGGAGTACGTCGAACAAGCCATCTCTGCGGGTGCCGAAGGATATCTGCTTAAAGACGATATCAGGAGAGACGTTTTTTCTGCAATCGAAAGGGTTAGAGAAGGCGGAGTTTATATCTCGCCATTCTTCTCCCAAGAATTTCCAAATGGTCTTAGATGAAGGTGGTCGTGAAATTTAATCACTTCAAAATCTCGTCATTCGAGAACGGATTTCTTCTAAAGAATTTTGACTGGATCAAGATGGGTATTTCAATTGAAAAATGACAAAAATTGGCACCCATTTTGCTTTTACCAGTTTACTCTTGATAAAATTTTATCTTTTTCGAAATTCTAAATTGTTCTCAAAACGTCGGATTTTTGAAGATGCTGCGTTCATCCCGCCCACAGGGCGGTCTATTCTGCAGCATTTTCGTGAAAGAGAGAGGGGGCATTCTTTATTGGAAAGAGATGGAATGAACTAATAGGAGCAATATAATAATGCAACAATGGTTAGAAATTGAATGTCAAGGTTTAATCTACCAAAAAGGCGGCATCTACTGGAATCATTCATGGTGATGCCAAGGGAAGGTGACAGAAAAAATTTGAATGGGATATTGAAAAAAAGCTGAGACGTGCGTTAATTTTTTTAACCTTGTAGGAAAGACGAAACAACCCACACGCTCAAAAAAAGGAGGGTCAATACATGAGAGGAAGAAAATTCTTAGTCCTTATGGTTGTGGCATTGGCGGTATTTGTTCTTTCTTGGGGAGTCGACCCAGCTCGGGCGCAACTTGCTACCCCTGATTATTTCGGAGTCCCTAACTGGGCCAACAGTCCGCTCCCCCAAATTGATGTTTCTGGGGCTGTCGTCCCCGGAACAGGGATGAGGAAGTTCGTCGACACACTGCCGGGTCTATGCGCTTTGGGCGCTTCGGCGGTAAACAACCTCGGACAGTGCATTCCCTTAGCGACCCCAGACACCGGCGTTTACCCGTTCTTGGGTCCGGCTGCCGATTTTTACCGGATAGGGCTAAAGGAATACACCCTGCAGATGCACAGCGATCTGCCTCCCACAAACCTTCGGGGCTATTTCGATCTCTCAGCCCCCGGTGGAACAAAGCAGCAGTATCTGGGACCTCTGATCCTAGCCACAAGGAACAAGCCGGTACGTGTCCTGTTCAACAACCAGATCACAACTAACCTCAACATCCCGGTGGATACTACTTATATGGGGGCGGGGATAATTGATGATGGCACGAACACCTCCACGGTGGCCTCTCAGAAGCGCGCGACCCTCCATCTCCATGGCGGCAACACCCCATGGATCAGCGATGGTACAACCATGCAGTGGATTACCCCTGCGGGAGGAGACGGGCAGCCGAATGCCTTAGGGTTTGCGAAGGGGTTTAGTTTCCAGAACGTGCCCGACATGTTGTCCCTCGTGCCCAACACTCTCACCGATGGTTTAGGGACTTTCTATTGGCCTAATCAGCAGAGCGGTCGGTTGTTATTTTTCCACGATCATGCGTACGGCATCACCCGTCTCAACGTGTACGCGGGCGAAGCCGCAGGTTATCTGCTGGTGGACCCGGCACAGGAGGACGCGCTGGCTGCGGCCACCGTCCCTGGGACCCTTGGCACCACCCTTGATCTTACACACGTAATCCCGTTGGTCATCCAGGACAAGACGTTTGTGCCGGATCCTCCCCAACTGGCCGCCACTGATCCTACATGGGATACGGTTGCGTTCGGCGGCAAGGGCAATCTCTGGTTCCCCCATGTCTACATGCCGAACCAGAATCCGTATGACCAAACAGGAGCAAATCCCTTTGGCAGGTGGGACTGGGGCCCATGGTTCTGGCCTCCACAACCAGTGACCTTCGGTGGGGTCCCATGCACCAGCATCGCCTTTCCAGGTGTACAGCTTACCTGCCCGTCAACACCCAACCCCTCCGGCACACCGGAAGCCTTCATGGATACCCCCGTTGTAAACGGTACTGCCTACCCGAAGCTCGCAGTTGATCCGAGAGCCTACCGATTCCACATTCTGAGTGTTGGCAATGATCGAGCGCTCAACCTGGGACTTTACGTGGCCGACCCCTTGAGTGTGTCTGTCACAGCCGGTGGCAACGGTTACACCACTGCTCCCACGGTCACTATCACAGGAGGTGGCGGCACCTATAGTGGGGCCAGCGCAACTATAAATAATGGCCAGGTGACTGGCATCACGGTGATTGGCGCAACCGGTTATACTTCTGTGCCCACTGTCACCATCACGGGTGGGGATGGCACTGGCGCTGCTGCCATTGCTTCGGTCAACACGGAAGTTAGGATGGTTTCTGCTGTGGCTGCTGATGTGAGGGCGAAAATATTCAGTGGCAGGCTCGGTGGCCTCACGCTTACGAATGGGGGCTCGGGTTACAGGTCCGCCCCTACGGTCACGATCTCAGGCGGTGGCGGGACGGGCGCTACGGCTACAGCAATAATTGGTAAGAAGATTGCTCACATCACGCTCACGAACAAAGGCTCATCTTATACCTCACCGCCTACGGTCACGATCACGGGTGGTGGCGGGTCAGGGGCTACGGCTACAGCAAAAATACTTGGGGGTAAGGTCTCGTCTTTCCATATCACGAACCATGGCAGTGGTTATACCTCGCTACCTACGGTCACGATCACGGGCGGTGGCGGCTCAGGTGCTACGGCTACAGCAAAACTAACAGCCGCTGGCTCCGTATCCAGTCTTACCCTGACGACCGTTGGCATTGGTTATAGCGTTCCACCTACGGTCACGATCAAGGGTGGTGGCGGCCATGGCGCTAAGGCTATAGCAACATTGTCTTCCGTGGGCATGCCCGACTGCACGACCTCCAATCAAATGTCCGGAGGGGGGCTTGTCCTAGCCCAGGACACCACCGGCAACCCGATTAATACAGCGACGGGCCTCCCGGTAGGCTGCTGGCCAACATATGACAGCACTTTCTTCGGCCCCCTCAGCTGGCCCACCGATTCACGGGACGGCGGTGTACCGGATCCTACTACTGCAGGCCCGCCTATCATCCAGATCGGCACCGAAGGTGGCCTGCTGCCGAACGTGGCGGTGATTCCTTCGACGCCGATCAGCTATGACTACAACAAGAGGAGCGTCACGGTCCTGAATGTTCTGAACCACGGACTCTTTCTGGGTCCGGCGGAGCGGGCGGATGTCATCATTGATTTCTCCGCCTTTGCAGGCACAACCCTCATTCTATACAACGACGCGCCAGCGCCCGTTCCTGCGTCTGACCCGCGTGCTGACTACTATACAGACAACCCGGACTATACCCCGATGGGCGGCGCACCTTCGACGCTTGCGGGCTATGGTCCTAACACCCGGACGATTATGCAGATCGTGGTGAATAATACCACTCCGAACACCAGCTTCAGCTTGGCCTCGCTGAGGGCAGTCCTGCCGACCATCTTCGCTTCGACACAGGAGCCGATCATTGTGCCCGAAACCGCCTACCCAGCTGCAAATGGTGGGGACGTCACGAATACCTATTCGACGATCCAGGCCACTTCCCTCACTTTCTTTGGCGGCGGCCCAATTGGGGGCCTCACGCTTATAAACGGAGGCTCTGGTTATACTTCTGCCACGGTCACCATCACAGGTGGTGGCGGCTCAGGCGCCACCGCTACAGCAACATTATCACCAACTGGCTCCGTTGCCAGCCTCACGCTTACGAACGGCGGCAATGGTTATACCTCTACCCCTACGGTTACAATCGCAGGCGACGGCTCAGGCGCCACAGCAGTAGCAAGCGGCTCACTGACGCAATTGTTGCCGAAGGCCATTCAAGAGCTCTTCACTCTGGATTACGGACGGATGAATGCCCTTCTGGGAGTGGAGATACCATTTACCAATAATCTGACCCAAACGACAATCCCTTACGGCTACGTTGACCCGCCCACCGAAGTCTTCAAGGATGGCGACACCCAGATTTGGAAGATCACTCACAATGGCGTGGATACCCACTTCATCCATTTCCACCTCTTCACCGTCCAGGTGATCAACCGGGTTGGCTGGGACGGAGCGATTAAGCCTCCGGATCCGAATGAACTGAGCTTTAAGGACACGGTTCGGATGAACCCGCTGGAGGATATCGTCGTCGCGATGAGACCGATGAAGCAGAATCTTCCGTGGGATCTCCCAAACAGCTTCCGGCCCATGGACGTGACAATGCCTCTGGACACCACCAACGCCACGGGAGGGACGTTCCTCAACGTAGATCCAACAAACGAACCAGCTGCAGTCACGAACAGTCTGGTCAACTTTGGCTGGGAGTACGTCTGGCACTGCCACATCCTTGGCCATGAAGAGAACGACATGATGCGCGCCATGGCTATGTCGGTTGCTCCCAACGCGCCTTCCAACCTGCTTGCCTCAGTGATTGCCGGCCCGGCGGTGAGTTTGAGCTGGACTGACAATTCCATTAATGAGACTGGCTTCACTGTCGAGAGAAGCATCGATGGTGGTGCTACGTGGGTTCATGTAGCAACGGTGCCAACAACGACGGGAACCGGCACAGGTTCTACGGTGACGTACACCGACACGACGGTCGCAAGTGGTACGACGTACAACTACCAGGTGATAGCCAATAATGTGGTGGGCTACACCCAGATATACTCTCCTCCGGCGATCGGCTATCCCCAAGCATCTGCCGACTCCGCGCCGGCCGCCTCAGGCCCTGTTCCGATCCCGTAGTGGCAAATGTGCCTTTTGAGGGGAGGGAGCGATCCCTCCCCTAATTTTTTCCCAGTTCAACCCTATTGAGTGAGAAACGAGATTCGATGAGACTGAAATGGATGATGGTCTTAGCATTGGGGCTTGTAGGCGCCTATGTTGGTGCCCAGGAGGCGCAGGTTCTAAAGACGCAGAAGGACAAGGTCAGCTACAGCTTCGGAGTCGACATTGTGAGAAACTTGAAGCGGCAGGGGATCGAGTTGGATGCAGACTTATTGGTAAAAGGCATACGGGATGCCCTCTCCGGCGGAAACCTGCTCATGACCGATGATGAAATCCGCAAGACCATAGTCACATTTCTGGCCGAGATCAAACAGAAGCGGACCAAGGCCAGGGCGACCCTGGCGAAGGACGCGGAGGAAAACAAAAGAGAGGGAGAAGCGTTCCTGGCCGAGAACAGGAAGAAGGACGGGATCGTCACCCTGCCGAGTGGATTACAGTATAAGATCATCAAGGCGGGTAACGGCAAGAAGCCGACGGAGGCCGACACCGTGGAAGTCCATTACCGAGGCACCCTCATCAATGGGACCGAGTTCGACAGTTCCTATCGGACCGACCGACCTGCAACCTTCAAGGTTAAGGGGGTTATCCCCGGTTGGCGCGAGGCTCTAACGCTCATGCCTGTGGGCTCTAAGTGGCAGCTTTTCGTCCCCTCGCATCTCGCTTACGGAGAGAGGGGAGCAGGCCCCAACATCGGGCCGAATGAAACCCTTATTTTCGAAGTGGAGCTTCTCGCAATCAAGTGATCTGGGGTGGGTGAGCTGAATCAGCGCCGTCGATGAAAAACGAGGTTATGACGAAATCAACGTTTTAAAAAAAATACATCCTATTTTTGTCATGAAATCGAAAGCGAGGAGGGAATAGTATGAAGATTACCAGGCGACAATTCTTAAAGAGCGCGATCATAACGGGTGTTGGGTTTGCCCTGCCATTTAAGTTCGGTGTCGGTCGGGTGTACCCGTTTGCTCAAAGCCCGACGAACATCCGGAAGTTCGTCACCTCCCTGCCTGGTCTGACCCCGGCAGGAGCCAACGAAATCGGGCAGTATATTCCGTTGGCCAAGAAACACACCAAAAAGTTCGCAGGCCTTTCAACCGACGTTTACAACATCGCGGTGACGAAATTCAGCCAAAAGATGCACCCCGATCTACCGGGGAAGACTCATTTCTTCGGGTACGGTAACGTTTTCACGCTTAACCACAAATATCTGGCCGGGGCGATCGTGGTCACGAGGGGAACGCCGGTGCTACTCACCGTTCACAACCGACTGCCCGCCAAACACATCCTGCCTGTGGACGGCACCCTCATGGCCGGACCCAATGGCTTGACGGTGGGGGACCTGCCGCAGAATCGCATCGTTACCCATTTGCACGGCGGCCTCACTCCCTGGTTCAGCGATGGCACCCCCTTCCAGTGGTATACTCCACTCGGATTGCATGGGCCCAGCTTTATGAATGTTCCCGGCACATCCGCGCTTCGTGGAACGGCGACCTATTACTACCCAAACGACCAGAGCGCCAGGCTCGTGTGGTATCATGACCACGCTATCGGCATCACACGCCTCAATGCATACGCCGGGATTGCCTCTGCATACATCGTCACGGATGCTTTCGAAACGTTTCTGCTCAACCAAGGGCTCCTTCCCGATCTGGTCGGGATTCCGCTGATCATCCAGGACAAGACATTCTTTGACCCTGCAAGCGATCCCAATTACCCGGTGACTGGAGCGAAGCCGGGCGATCTTTGGTACCCGTGGGATTACGAGAAGGATGCAGATCCCACTGGGAGGTGGGCATATGGCCCCGATGAAACCCCGCCCGCGGTCATTCCCAATCCCAACCTTCCGCCAATATCAGCAGTTCCTGAGTTCTTTGCCGACACCGCCATGGTCAACGGCGCTCCCTATCCGGTGCTGACTGTAAAGGAAGGGACCTTTCGGTTTCGGATG
>Ga0326726_10001754_pt1 | contig 20169 bp, 15 predicted proteins | sample MHFenrmetagenome_2_FD_207603 | JGI IMG/M metagenome (GOLD analysis project Ga0326726, IMG submission 207603) | Lab enriched peat soil microbial communities from Michigan Hollow, Ithaca, NY, United States - MHF15MN | ecosystem: Environmental > Terrestrial > Soil > Wetlands > Peat | place: USA... | reverse complement strand
CGAATCGAATAAATACGTTGTTAACAGAAAATAATTGGGGCTTAATTAGATCTAAGCAATAAATAATTGCATAAAATGCCGAACATATAATTAGAAACCACAAAGAGATGTTATTCAAAATTTTATCTATTTTACATCTAATAGATGGTTGATTTTCTCCAAAAAGGAAAATAGAGCTTGTATATAGACCTGCGCCAAAAAGCAAAAACTGACCTTGGTCGAGGAAAGTCCAAATAGCATCATATCTACTTAAAACAAATATTGGAATTAAGGACAAAATAAAAGGCAAAATTATACCCATTACATTATATGAAAATCCTTTAAGCGTTTTTTCAAAATGTATTTTTTTTTGATTTTCCATGGGTTAATAATTTGTTATTATTAATTCATTAACAATTTTTCTTTCGGCTTTGCAATTTACGTAACGATATGCACTCACTACTTTTATATTCCAACCTTTATACAACTTTTTTATCATTGGCGTTTCAGCATTAGAAATCATTATAAAAACGCCAATATCACTCAATTCTTGAGCATATTCGGAGAGCTCGATTTGTTGTTGATATGGGAATTTATCAATTGAATAGTGCTGAAAAAAAGACGTTTCATTTAATGGCGGATATGGCGGATCAAAATACACAAAATCATTCTTTTTTACATTATGTATGACATCTTCATACATACCATTTGTTATTATCGAACCCTTAAGTTTTTTTTGAATATTAAGCAAATGAGAACAATCTGGAATAGCGGGCTTTAATTTCCCAAATGGCACATTATATTCTCCTTTCTTATTAACTCTGTAAATCCCATTAAATGAAGTGTGAACTAAAAAAATAAATATTGCCGCTTGATCAATCGTAAAATCATGCTTTCTTTTGTTGAAAATATCTCGTATTTTGTAGTAATATTCTTTACTAACTTTTTTCTTATAAAATAGCAATCTATCTGAAACTTCATCAGCGGAGTCTCTTATGGAAAGATAACTATTAATAAGATGCGGATTAATATCCGAAAGATGCGGATTGATAAAGTTGTTATGAAAAAACAATGAGCCAGCTCCAACAAATGGTTCAAAATAAGAACCAGATATTTCATTTGGTAAATATTCGGAAAGTTTTAAAACAAGATTTTGCTTTCCACCAGCCCAGCGAATAAATGGTTTGATCGGCTCAAACAAAGAGTCTATGTCCTGTTGAAAGGTTTTTAGTTTACTTATTTCAGTCTTTATCATTTATGTCTTTATAAAATCGATCCTAACGTTTCTGAGGTTTGCGATGGCCGGGATTTTTACCACTAAACTTTGTTCGGAGAACTGAACTCCCACCTTGCACAAATGTGTCTGCGAAGCACGGAACCCCTGCTATCGCAAACCCCTTGTTAGCGGCTGGGCTTCTCTTTGCATTATCAATTATCATCATTTTTTTGCTTTTGATTTTGCAATATCCTTCATCAGCCAATTTGTAAATCGTCCGCTTTTATTTTCTCCAGCAACAAATTTTCCACTTGGCAGAATAGCACATTGGCATTGGTCTGTCAGTAATTTTAGCTTCTTATTTTCAATATGCACAAGTCCTGTCGCTTTTAATTTTTCTAAAAAGTCAGTGAGTGATAAATAACCACCTTCAATCACATCGCTTTCCAAATCTTTGTCTGTTTCTAAAGCTATTTCTCCATTTTCGCAAAGTTGACTAATGATTACGTGTTGTGTAATATCAATTTCAACTGGTTGCCATTCTGCAATCTCTGTGTTTGCTTTTAGATTTTTGTCTGAAATTAAAATGTTATTATACTCCCAACCTTGGTGTCCTTCAAGTTTCTGAACTCTACAGTCTAAAAATCTACTTGCAGGTTCCATACTTAAATCTTCACCAAAAATTTCGCCAAGTATTTGCTCAAATTTGTATGAAAGCCTTGTCCAAATTAATTCAAGAAAGTAATATGTAGGGTTGTATGAAGAAGAAGCATAAAATGGCCACCAATTCTCCTCTTGAACAGGAGCCATAAAAGGCATTCCATTGTTTTTGAACATTGAATACTGTCCGCAGATAATTAAATTCGGAAAGTTATGAGGTCCAAAACCACCATTTTTATTATTAATATCAGTGGTTATATTTTTTGATAAGTATTTATAAAATGAATTCCTGAAGTTATACTCACTTACAAATCCATTATAACCCCAAATTATTCTAACGGGAAGAAATGCCTCAATTCTTAGAGTGTGAAAAAGCAATTCTTCATTTTCTGATAGTTCTCCTGACTTTCTTGCGGTTACATCTTTTCTACAAATGTGTCTGAAGCTATCTCTGAATAATCGCCCAACATATTTTTCTGGTTCTCTTGGCTCAAAATAGTCTATCAAAAATTTTAAATTATTGTAACCTTTTTCAATGTCCTTTGAGTAGAGGTTTTTCTTTACTTGAATTACCGAAATTACTTGTTCAGGCTTGTATTTAAAGCGGTCTGTATATGGTATATTTTCACCTTCGCCTTCAACTAATAAAACGTCAAATTCGGTGTCACAACCAAGTATAAAACTATTTTTTACAACTCTTAAATTAAGTCCCTTAAAAATTGATTTATTGAGGACTTCTGCTGTCAAACCCTCATACATTGTCCCAATTGTAGTTGGGTGTCTTATGTCCTGTTTGTTTAGAATTTCTTTTTCAGCCAAGACAAATTCATTGATTAGGTCTGCGATTGTTGATATGTCCATTTTTTTCGTGTTTGTTGTCTGTGTCGTGTCCGCCAGCCTTGCCGCTAACTTGCTTATATGCGATACTATATTGCGCCTTACTTCCTATTTCTGACGAATAAGCACAACAAAATAGCATCTTATTCTACCTTGCAGCGTTTATTACCCAGGGCTCTTTGCAGATTTTCATGACAAAAAATGAATATCATAATACCAAATAATACGTTGCTAACTCATTTTACAAAAAATAAATATACGATTACCGACAATGCACGGCAAGAAAAAACAGTAATTCTATTGCTAAGCCCCCCATATTTCCGTTCCTCACACCCCCGCTTGTACCGGCAACACCAGCCGGAATCCACGGAAATCGTTGACTGCTTTGGAAACCACGAAAGAGCGTTGCGAACAGCGGAAGGCGAACTTGTCGGGATAGCGCCAGCAGCCGCCCCGTTCCTGGCGGAGAGACTCTTCACCGGATGAAGCGGTGTTTGCGGAATCGGTTTCGTCGTGCCAGATGCTGCACCACTCCATGACGTTGCCGTTCTGGTTCCAGGTGCCGTAGCCCGAGACCCCTTCTGGGTAGGCGTAGACCGGGGCGACCGAATCCGCTCCACGGTTGTTCCGGTTCCGGCAGTTGTTTTCGTCCCACCGGTCTCCCCACGGATAGATCAATCCTTCCGGCCCGCGTGCGGCCTTTTCCCATTCGGCTTCCGTGGGCAAACGGCAACCAGCCCAGCGTGCGTAGGCCTCCGCATCGTCCCAGTTGATAAGCACCACCGGGTAATCGTCGAACTCTTCGGGACAGCCGTCTTCGTGCCAGACCGAAAGCGAGTCGATCCTTGCGCCGATGTTGGGAGGCCGATGGCCCGTAGCCTGTACGAACGTCCGGTACTGGCGATTGGTGACGGCGTAGACCGAAATGTAAAAGGCATCCAGGCAGACGGTATGCTGCGGACTCTCTTTGTCGAGGCCGTCTCCCATTGTGAAACTGCCTGCGGGAACAAGCACCATCGGGGATCCGTCACGCTCGTTGACGACAACCGGAGGCAGATCGCTGCCGGAAGGACGGAGCGCGAGTCTTCTGAGTTCGGTAAGGATTTCGTTATATGCTGGTGTATTCATTTTTCTCTGTTATTTCTGCGACGAAGCCAAAGCATTCCGGTCGTCGGAGGCGTTACGCGCCTGTCCGCTAACGACCATCTGCCTGAGTTGTTCGATATGCTCCTGATGGGATGCCGAGAGGGGAACCATCTCTCCGGCTGCGTTGAGCAGATCCTGTGTTTCCAGTTCCCGGCGGTTGTCGCGGAATGCGGGAAACATGGCGTCATTGACCAGCGCCTGCAGCTCAGCGCCGACGAACCCTTCGGTTGCCGATGCGATGGCGGCAAGTTTGAAGCGCTGCGAGAGCATGGTGTAACCGCGCTCTCTGAGATGGACTTCGAGTATCTTTATCCGCTCGGCGTGGGTGGGAAGATTGAGGAAAAAGACTTCGTCAAACCGGCCTTTGCGCAGGAGTTCGGGAGGGAGGCGCCGGACGTTGTTGGCGGTGGCGAAAACGAATACCGGAGCGGTTTTTTCCTGCATCCAGGTCAGAAAGGTGGCAAAGACCCGGCTTGCCGTGCCGCTGTCGCCCATTGAGCCGGCGAAGGCTTTTTCGATTTCGTCAACCCAGAGCACGCAGGGCGCGATAACCTCTGCAATCCGGATGGCTTCGCGAATGTTCTGTTCGCTCGAACCGAGCAGACCGCTGAAGATGGCGCCCACATCCATTCTCAGCAGCGTCATTCCCCAGTGGCCTGCGGTTACTTTTGCACAGAGGCTTTTTCCGGTTCCGGGAATCCCGATGAGAGCCACCCCCTTAGGCATACTGAGGCCATACTCTCGCGCATCCTGGCTGAAGGCCTCCTGACGCTCGTCGAGCCACCCCTTCAGGGCACCCAGTCCGCCGACGTTGTTCATGGATCCGGTATAGGGGTAGAGTTCGAGAGCGCCGCTTTCACGGATGATGTGGCGTTTTTCGTTCAGCACCTGCCGGACGCTCCGTTCGTCGAGCCCATGGCCTCCGGCAACCACGATGGCTTTGCGAAAAGCCCTTCCCGCTTCGACTATGGAAAGTCCGAGCGCGCTTTCGACCAGACGTTCGCGCAAGCCGTGCGTGGCGTTATCGAGCGATCGCGTCGAGCGGGTTTCCCGTTCGAGCAGTTCCTGTATCTGCTTGCCGTCGGGTTTTCCGACATCGATGGTTGGAATGTCGTGACGGAGTTCAACGGGAAGATTGAGCTGGGGGCTTGTGATGATAATGTTCACGGTCTCACTGCGTAAAGGAAGACGCGATGCGAGGTTCCGCAGCATGCGCGAAACCTTGCGGTTATGTTCCCAGAAATGGTGAAAATCTTTGAGTACGAATGTTGCGGAGCCCTTGTAGTCGTCGATGATGTCAAGCACGGTTTCAGGGGTGGCCGCCAGTTTGCTGAAGGTTGCCGCAGGCTCGCGCAGGTTGCTGAACTGGTCGCCGATATCCCAGGTTATGAGCCCCATTCCTTCAGGCCACTCGCCCGATTGCGACCAGCCGGAAAGCGCGCGCATGGCCTCCTCTTCATCGATGGTTGCGAGGTGTATGACGGCTACCCGCGCGTCAACATTGAGTTTGAGTTCGTCGAGCCAGGACATGCTGCGTTCTGTTATTTGTTGTAAGGTTAAAGCTTTACCACCGGCAGATCCGTCACCGGCAACGGAAGTCGCGAGCCGTCGCGCAGCAGGATATAGGAACGGTTGTTCTCTTCCGTATCCCGCAGCCAGAGCGTGAGGCGGCGGTTGCTGTCTACCCCGAATCCCGCTATAAAGCGCCGCTCGCCCGAACGGCAGGGCGGTACGGCATGGATGAACTCGCTGTCTTCGGGATTGAGGGGCTTATGCCGACTCTCCTGGAGCTCACCTTCCCGTACCGGACGCAAGCCATCGGCCCCGTTGACATAGGTGATCAGCGGGCGGCTCATTGACGAGCGCTCATAAATGACCAGTCCGAGCGTATCCTGATTGTCCGAGGCTGCCTTGATATATTTGCTGCATACCGGTTTTCCGGTCGGGTACGGGGTTCCGCGCGCAACGACGGGAACCAGTTCGAAATCGCGAAGTTCGCGGTTCCAGCTTCGCAGACAGTAATCGTGGGTCAGCGTCTGGTCGAAGATGCCGCCCGAGTAGCGGCATGCCCCTCTGGCAATGGCTTCGAAGGGATTGCCGGCATGGACCTCGCTGAGGGGGAAAAACTCCCGGATTTTCTCTTCGATGCCGGGCAGCAGGCTGCTTCCCCCGACAAGAAAAATCCCCTTGAGCTCCTCCTTGCGGATGCCTGCCCGGTCGCGAGCCTGGTCGAGAGCGCGGTCGAGCGTGCGGATGATGTGCTGGTAGAGGTTGTTCCTGCCGGGTTCCCGTTTTTTTTCAAGCGCTTCCTTCAGGGTGGCGGAAGTGAGCGTGACGTCGATGAGACGGCCGGTAACATCGTTATACCGGGTGAAGGATGCCTCTTCGCTGCCGTTCGAGATAGCAATTTTCGCCTGTTCGATCGCTTCGAGCAGGGAGGGGCCGATCGAGGCGATATCGTCATCGGCGAGCCCCTCCTCTTCCTGGATATGTTCCAGCAGCCAATTGTCGATCATAATCCCGCCGATCTCCTCGCCGGCCCGGCCCAGTATCCGGCATTTCGCATGTCCGGCACGCAGCAGATCGGTTCGAACGACCGAAACATCGAGGGTGCCTCCGCCGAAATCCACAATGCAGTAGGGCGTACGGTCGAGAACCATATCGATGTAGCCAAGCATACAGGCGGTAGCTTCGTCGATGAAGGTGATTCCGCCCGGAAAGCGTTTTATCGCCGCTTCTCGCAGCCAGTCGATATAGTGATCGAAAGCTTCGACCGGAACGGTCAGCACGATCTCCTCGTCGATGTCGCCGAAATAGCCGCGCACGAACATCAGAATGCGATCGACAAGTTCATCCGCTGCATGGCGGGGGTAGATAACCCGGCCATTGACGCGCCGCCCGCGATTGGCCCCGCCGTTGCGAAGCATATCCATTTTCAGCCACCTGAATGTTCCCGGATGATTGACTACTCCTGCCGCGTCAACCTGGCTGCCGACAAGGAGGGCACTTTCCACGGCGAAATGAATTACGGAGGGTATGACCCTCGCGGGTTCCGATCCTGGCTGCGGATAGAGGATTCCGAGGTTGGGCAGGTCGGGGGTCTCTATGTCGTTCAGGGCTTCGTTCCAGCGCGCGACCACGCTGTTGCATGTCCCGAAATCAAAAGCGAGAGCCATATACTCAAACGGTTATCCCGGGTTTACCATTCTGCATCCGTCAGCTCTTCGGTCTCCACGGCATTTTTTTCTGCAGCGTCGTCATTACTGTCAACGGTGATCAGACCGCGAAGAAAATAGCCCTGCAGGAGGCTGAGCAACTGCAGGAGTTTACGCTGAAGCTCTGCCGACTCACCAGCCGCTCCGGCACCAGCATGAAGTCTTTCGGCCAGCAGGGCGCTCTCTTCAAGCGAACCGGGCAGGCGTGTCGTCAATATGGCGGCCACAATATTATCCTGTGGCTGGAGCCAGGAGACGTGCTCCTGCCGGGAGTTTGCGTCCGGCACGGTAAAGAGGTAGTGCAGCGCGAATTTTTCGGGCCATGTGCCGTTCAGGGAAATCTCCTTCATCCTGCTGCGCGGAATCAATCCCCGCTGCGCCGCTGAAAAGAGCGCACCAGCCCGTCTGAAAGGGTCCGGGCTTGAAAGGTCCTGCTGCTGCAGCTCGTCGGATCGATACCATTCCGTCCAGAACGAGCAAATATCCCTTGTGCCGGGCGGAGCGGACGAAGGCGAATCAGGATGAAGTCCGGCCAGTTCACGATAGAGAGCGACAGCCCGCTCGACAACGACTTTTTTTGAGGGACTTTTCGGCCTTCCGCCGCTCTCTTCCCAGAAAGCGATAACCTCGAGCGCACAGGTGAAGGGCAAACCATGCAGCCGGTCGAGCAGCGCGTCGTGATCTCCGCAGAGTTTAAGCGCCTCGATGACCAGTTGCGGGTCATGCCCCTCCTTGACGGCATGGTCGTAAGCCGCGACAAGCCGGGGATCCTGACTTTTCAGGACTGTGGTGCTGATCCGCTGCCTCCGGGCGCCGGACGCGGCGAGCCACACTTTTTCAAAGATGGGGTAATCGGGATCTTCAAGATCGAGGTAGCGCCCCGGATTGCCTCGCACAAGGCCGAAAAGGGCATCCATTTCAAGAGCAGGAGCATGGCGACCGTTCGCTTCAATCTTTTCAGCAATGTCGTCGCGGTCAACGATGCTCCAGAGCATGAACGCCATACCGTTGCCCCAGTCGTTTTCCGGCATGGCCTCAATCGCCTGCAGCAGAACCGTCTGAAGCGTTTCAGAGACTTGCATCCTCTTCAGCAGCTCTTCGAAGCGGGATGCTTTCCAGTAGTTCCACAGGGCGCTGTGCATGACCGGCTCGCTGCCGTGCTGCAGAAGCAGAAGACGGCGGAATATCGCATCCGCTTCCGGATGCCCCTCTTCCACTGCGCCCGCCAAAGCAACCGCAGCTTCACGGCCCCCGCTCGAAAACAGGCGTTCCACCGCTCTCTTCCTGAGAATGCTGCCGAAGATGGGGGTTGTGGCAAAAAGGTGTTTTTCAGCTTGCATCAAAATCCGGCGTCAACGAATGATCGATTTAAAGCGATTTGAAGAGTATACATATATCACTCTTACTTAAGCAAATTACAACGCATGACGTTGACAGGGTTTGCCGCGGAATCTGACTGTGGATTTGGGGACGTTGTTCAATAAGAGAAGAAGTTACTCTTTATTCTTATATTGCTCATGGTAGAGATTCAGTTAGCAGACAATGTGAGGAGGTGACATGCCGAGAGGAGCGAGACTTGATACACAGGGAACCCTGCACCATGTGATTATCCGGGGAATCGAACACGCAAAATCATAATTCCTGTTGAAAAAACTTGTGCTGACGGAAACGAAAAAATATATAATCAGCAGGGTAGGATGGTCATGAATTTCTGTATTAACCTGCGATTCTCCGTCAGGCAAGTGTGAGTGTGTAGTCGCCGCGAGGGTGTTCAACAACCAATAAAGTCCTCTGTCAAAATCCGAACCCGAATACGTTATCTCATTGTAAATTTTAGTAATAACGCAACATATTTCGCTTCACGGGATGACAGGTATCACACTCAGGTACTTGCTCCTCGCATATCTTTTTTGTTGATGATGTCACAGCCAATCAGAAATGAGCAAATCAGGCGATAGCTGACCACTTGTTGTTGCAGTAAATTTCAAGAGGGCAAGGCGTCTGGTGTAAAAAACGTACATACTTTTATGATAATCCTTGTTCGTTTTCTTCTTTGCTCACAGGTGAGATAGTTGCTGCCCTTGATCATTTAATGAATAAATTCTGAAAAGAGACAAGGTATATGCCTGAAATATCAAGATTTCTTGGAATTATCATTTTGATGTACTTTGATGAGCACAATCCACCTCATATCCATGTGCAGTACAACGAATATCGTGCATCAATGGACTTAAGAAATTTGAATATTATGGCGGGTACTCTTCCTGCAAAAGTGCGTGGTCTTGTTGAATAGTGGGCTGAATTGCATGGAGCTGAACTACTCACGATGTGGGAGACCAAAGAATTTCATCGCATTCAACCGCTTGTCTAATGGAGAGATAGAATATGCAGTGTATATCAATTGTTGAAGCAAGATATCTTGGAGATTATCAGATAGCGCTTACCTTCAATAATGGAGAAACAGGAGAGGTTGATCTGCGAGATCTTGTTTTTAAATATCCTGTGGCGGAACCATTACGAGATCCGGAGGTTTTCTCTCATTTTTATCTGGATTCCTGGCCTACACTTGTGTGGCAATGCGGTTTCGATGTTGACCCGGAGTGTCTTTACCAAAGAGCAACAGGCAAGTCACAATGGGAGACAAAGGCATCGTAACCTGTTTCACTCATGTACCTGTTTTTTTGAGATGGAATCAACCGGACTCTTTGACGTTGGTCGGTAGGTGACAAAGTCCGCTGTCAAAATCCGAACCCGAATACGTTATCTCATTATCCGCTATTTCTGCCATACCGGGGATGGCCTTTCCAGCTTTACATCCTCACTGAGTAACCGGAAAATGACTCATTCGATTCAGTTCCGCCATTTCAGAAAAGGATATCAATACAGCTTGAGATCGGATTGTCATATCAAAATGCAGCAAGGGTAGCCGGTATTACAGCGTCTTGTTCGGAAGGGGAGGTGGCTTGTTATTGCCACCCGCCTCCGAGGGCTTTGTACAGGTCGATCATGTTGGCAAGAGATTGTTGATGGATCAGAATTTCGTTCTGCTGAGCCTCGAAGAGGGAGCGTTGGGCATCAAGCAGGGCGAAATAGCTGTCGATGCCATGCTCGTATCGCGCTTTCGTGATGGTCGAGGCTTGATCGCTCTCTTTGAGCAGAGTTCGCTGGGCCTGCAGTTGTTCGGTCCAGGTTGCACGGGCGACCAGTGCATCGGCCACCTCGCGGAACGCCGTCTGGATAGCTTTTTCGTATCGGGTGAGGGCAATGTCCCGGTTGGTTTCAGCGAGTTTGAGGTTGGAGCGCAACCGGCCTGCCTGGAAGATCGGGAGCGTTACCTGTGGGGCGAAGCTCCAGACTCCGCTCGACCCGGTTATGAAGAGATCTGACAAGCTGGCGCTGGCGAACCCTGCAGAACCGGTAAGGCTTATGCTGGGGAAAAATGAAGCCCGTGCTGCACCGATGTTGGCGTTTTCAGCTTTCAGTGCGAATTCCGCCTGCCTTATGTCCGGCCTGTCAAGCAGGACGATGGAGGGAATGCCGACGGGGAGCGTGTTTAGTATCTGGAGATCGGCCAGAGGTTGGGGTTCGAGCAGTTTCGGATCAATCTCTTTTCCGACGAGCAGGGTGAGGGCGTTCTTGCTTTGTTCCACCTGACGCTGATATTGTGCACGGTTGACTCTGGCCGTTTCGACCAGGGTTGCGGCCTGTGCTACATCGAGCCGGGACTTTGCTCCGAGATCGAAGCTTCGCTTGATAAGATCGAACGCATCCAGCCTTGTTTTGAGGGTGCTTTCGGTCAGTCGCAGCAGTTCGACTTCGGCAAGGTAGGTGAGATAGGCGTTTGCAACTTCAGCGACAAGGCTTGTCTGGGCAGCTTTGCGGCCCTCTTCGGTAGCGAGATACTGGTTTATTGCGCGATTACTGAGGCTGCGTACACGCCCGAAAAGATCCAGTTCATAAGCTGTCGTGCCGATGCCTGCGGTATAAGTTGAGGTGATTTCCGCTTGTCCGGTGCCGCTCCTGCTTTTTGACAACGCCTGGCGGGTGACGCTTCCCGAGGCGTTAATTGATGGCAGGAGATCCGAACGCTGGATGCGATATGTGTGACGGGCCGCCTCGATGTTGAGGGTGGCTATCCTCAGGTCGCGGTTGTTCGTAAGTGATTCTTCGATTATGCTTTGCAGTTTTGGCGACCTGAACATGCTTCGCCATCCGATATTGGTGGTACGCGGCTGCTCGCCGGATTGCAGCGCAGTGGAGCGCATCGTCCCGATTCCGGAAGCCACCGGCCACTCTGTGGTGACGGGTGCCGTTGGACGTACATAAGCTGGCGCAATCGAACAGGCAGTAAGGGTGGTTGCTGCCAGAAAAAAAGGAAGCAGCAGTTTAGTGTTCATGATTCGACCCCTTGTCGTTTTGGTTTTCTGCTGTGTCGGTTACCGTTTTTCGGGCAAACCGCGATTGCACGAGAATGAAGAAGAGTGGCACAAAGAAGATCGTCAGCAGTGTACCCGACAACATTCCTCCGATCACGCCGATGCCGATGGCGTGCTGGCTTGCCGATCCTGCTCCGGATGAGAATGCGAGTGGTGTGACGCCAAGGATGAATGCCATTGAGGTCATGACGATCGGTCGAAGTCGCTGGCTTGCTGCAGAGAGAACGGCCTCTTTCACGTTTATACCGCTTTCGTAGAGGGTTTTGGCGAACTCCACGATAAGGATGGCATTTTTAGCCGTCAGGCCAACGGTTGTTAACAGGCCGACTTTGAAGTAGACGTCGTTTGAAAGACCCGAGAGGAATGTTGCCAGAACTGTGCCCAAAACACCGAGCGGGACTACCAGCATGACGGCCATCGGTACGCTCCAGCTTTCGTAAAGGGCGGCCAGGCAAAGGAAGACGAAAAGTAAAGAGAACGCATAGAGCAGCAGCGTTTGCTGACCGGCAGCACGTTCTTCGTAGGAGAGGCCGGTCCATTCGATACCGAAACCTTCAGGGAGTTTTTCTGCCAGTGTCGTCATGATAGCCATGGCATCTCCCGAGCTTACGCCGGGTGCCGGTGATCCCTGGATATTGACCGATGATATACCGTTGAACCGTTCGAGTTTGGGCGAACCATAGCTCCAGCGTCCGGTGGAAAATGATGAGAAGGGCACCATATCGCCATTCGAGTTGCGGACGTGCCAGATGTCAACATCCGCCGGGTTCATGCGGTATGGTGCGTCTCCCTGCATGAACACTTTTTTGATGCGGCCCTCATGCACGAAATCGTTCACATAGCTCGAACCCCAGGCGGTCTGCAGTGTCGAATTGATGTCGGCGATTGATACTCCAAAGGCGCTTGCCTTTTCGTGGTCGATATCGATCTTGAATTGTGGTACATCTTCAAGGCCATTGGGACGCACGCTGCTCAGGGAGGGGTTTTGCGAAGCCATTCCCAGCAGTTGGTTTCGGGCGGCCATAAGAGCATCATGACCTTTGCCTGTCCGGTCAACAAGCTGAAGGTCGAAACCGGAAGCGTTGCCAAGCTCCATGACAGCGGGGGGGTAAAACGCAAAGATCATGGCATCCTTCACGCTCGACAGGGCACCCATGGTTCTTCCGGCGATTGAGGCAACATCCTGCCCCTTATTCTTGCGTTTGGACCAATCCTTGAGCTGGACAAAACCCATGGCCGAGTTCTGGCCCTGGCCCGCGAAACTGAAACCGGTCACGCTGAAGACGCTTTCGATGTTCTCTTTTTCCTGATTGAGGAGGTACCATTCCATCGTTTTCACGCTTTCGAGCGTCCGTTCCTTGGTTGCTCCGGATGGAGTGGAAAGCTGAACGAAAAGAAACCCCTGATCTTCATCCGGCAGAAACGAGGTCGGGATGCGCAAGAGGACTATGCCAAGCAGCACCAGAACCAGCATGAAAGCCAGCAGCGAGCGGTTGACACTACCCGTCATGGCTCGGGCTCCGTCTACATAGCGTTTTCTGTTGCGGTTGAACACGGCGTTGAACCAGGCGAAAAAGCGCCCTGAGGGGCCAGTGCCGTAGAGATGTCCATCCGCTCTGACCGGCCTGAGGAGGCTGGCGCAGAGTGCCGGAGTCAGGATCAGCGCAACCAGGACCGAGAGCAGCATCGCCGAGACGATGGTGATAGAGAACTGACGGTAGATTGTTCCCGTGGAGCCTTTGAAGAAGGCCATCGGTACGAATACGGCCGAGAGCACAAGGGCGATGCCGATCAGCGCACTGGAGATTTGCTTCATGGATTTTCTTGTCGCCTCCAGCGGGGAGAGTCGCTCCTCTTCCATGATGCGTTCGACGTTTTCGACCACAACAATGGCATCATCGACCAGCAATCCGATGGCCAGAACCATGGCGAACATGCTGAGGGTGTTGATGGAGAAGCCGAAGACCGACATCACTCCGAAGGTACCCAGCAGTACGACAGGAACTGCGATGGTGGGGACCAGCGTGGCCCGGAAGTTCTGGAGAAACAGGAACATGACCAGGAAGACGAGGATGACCGCCTCAATCAGGGTATGGACAACCCCTTCGATTGATGTCTTGACGAATGGCGCGGTGTCGAATGGGAAGACAATCTTTACGCCCGGCGGGAGCAGTGGCCTAAGCGCACTCATTTTCGCTTTGACCAGATTGGCGGTGTTCAGGGCGTTTGCCCCGGTCGCCAGGGTGATGGCCATGCCGGCAGCCGGTTTGCCGTTGAAGCGCGTGGTCATATCGTAGTTCTGCACGCCGAGTTCGACACGGGCGACATCCCTGAGGCGTACCTGCGAACCGTCGGTATTGACCTTAAGCATGATCTTTTCGAAATCACTGACGCTTTTCAGGCGTGACTGCGCTGTAATGGTGGCGTTCAGCTGCTGGCCCGGAACTGACGGCGTTCCTCCCAACTGGCCGGCAGAGACATCGGCATTCTGTCCCGCAATAGCGGCCTGTACCTCGGTGGTGGTGAGGTTGAAGCTCGCCATGCGGTGGGGATCAAGCCAGATACGCATCGAATAGGGCTGCCCGAACACCTGGATGTTGCCGACACCGGGTACTCTGCTGAGCGGATCGAGGAGCTTCGAGTTGATGAAATCGTTCATCGCATATTCATCGACCCGGGAGTCATCCGAATAGACACCCACAACCATCAGGAACCCGGTATCTCCCTTGGTGACCCTGATGCCCTGCTGCTGCACCTGTTGAGGCAGGTTCGACATGATCGACTGCAACTTGTTCTGTACCTGCACCTGGGCAATATCGGGGTTGGCTTCGGGTTCGAATGTCACGGTGATGGTGACGTTGCCGTTCGAATCGCTTCCTGCGCTGAAGTAACGGAGATGATCGATACCGGTGAGAGCCTGTTCGATGACCTGCGTTACGCTGTTTTCAACCGCTTCGGCAGATGCGCCGGGATAGGAGGCGCTGATGTTGATGGTCGGTGCCGCGATGCGCGGATATTGCTCGACCGGCAGGGTATTGATGGCGATGATGCCGCCGAGCATGATACAGATGGAGATGACCCAGGCAAAGACTGGACGCTCAATAAAAAATCCGGACATGGTATTGGTGCGTTGAAATGTATTGGATTATCTCGCCGGTACGGGTGGCTGTTCAGCTTCGACGGTTTTGACCGCCATGCCGGGCTGGATTTTCATGATGCCTTCGTACACGACCTTCTCACCAGTTTTGAGCCCGCTGCTTACGAGCCACCTGTCACCAACAACCTCAGTAACGATGATCGGGCGCGGGTTTGCTTTGCCGTCCGCTCCCACAACCCAGACCGAAACCGAACCGTCCGCATTTCTGCTGACCGATTTTTGCGGCACAAGGATGGCACGCTCGTCTCTCCACTCTTCAAGACGTGCATGGACAAACATGCCGGGGAGGATTTCATGGCCGGGGTTGTTGAACAATATTCTCAACAGCACTGTACCTGTGCTCGGGTTGACCGTTACATCCGAGAACTTCAACGTGCCGGGCTCTCCTTTGGGTTTTCCATCCACCAGAAGCTGGACAGGAGCGCTCCCTGCACCTGAATCGACCACCTGGCCCTGATGGCGCTGGCGAAGTTGCATCAACTCCGCGCTCGATCGGGAAACATCCACGTAGATATGGTCGAGCTGCTGCACCACAGCAAGGGGGCTCTGCTGATTGGCATTGACCAGAGCCCCCTCGGTTACCTTTGATTGGCCGATTCGCCCGGAAATCGGAGACATGACCCTGGTGTAGTCGAGGTTGATACCGGCTGAGGAAACTTCGGATCTGGCTATGGCGACATCTGCCCTGGCCTGGGTAAGGCTCGCTTTCGCATCGTCGAACTCCTGCCGGCTGACGCCACCGATTTTGACCAGCTCTTCGTACCGGCCAGCTTTGGCCTGGGCCGATTTCACGTTGGCCTCGGCTTTGCTGAGGTTGGCTTTTGCACTGTTATAGGCTGCCTTGTAGGTCGCGGGGTCAATCTGATAGAGTTGCTGACCCTGTTTAACAAGGCTTCCTTCCTCGAAGAAGCGCTTCGTAACAATACCGCTGACCTGTGGACGGATCTCGGCTATACGGAATGCAGAGGTACGGCCCGGCAGCTCTTTTGTCAATACCAGAGGTTCGGGTTTCATGGTCACAACACTGACCTCCGGTTTCATGCCCGAATCCTGAAGGTGGTCTGACGATCCCTTCGGCCACAGGTACCAACCGGCAATCAGGGTAACAAGCAAAGCGGCGATGATATACGACCTTTTCATGATTGATTAACTTATCCTTTTTGTGAGTTTGGTGTGGTTGCCGGATGGCTTTCAGGATAACCGACATACATGTTCCGTATCTGTTCGAGGAACGGCAGACGCTCCTCGTCGCTTCTCTGGACAAGGCCGAACCACTCGTTGCAACTGAAGCCGATAAAGGCGTAATAGGCCATGCGGGCCGCTTCAGGCTTCGCACCGTTATCCATGGCAAACAAGTCCCGTTCTATCCACTTCAGCATCCTCTGCCTGAGCGACTCTTCGCTCGACATGGACGATGTGATGGCCATGGCGACAGCGCGTTCCGTAGCATCCAAGGCACGCTCGGCCATTTTGATACGTGCGAAAAGTTCGGGGTGAGGGGTATCGGCGCACTCGACGAGCAGTGACTGGATGCGTGCCGTATCGCGCTCAAACTGCCGGTCGATCAGAGCTTCGAGCAGCGCGGTCTTGGATTTATAGTCGTAGACCACCCTTGATTTGCTGATTCCTGCCTCCTGAGCCACGGCATCGATAGAGAGGCTGGATGCACCATACTTGACAACAACCCTCTCGATTGCGTCCAGTATTTCTGCGTCGGTGACTTTTTTCGGTCTTGACATAATTTGTTTTTCTTGACCGAATTTAAGAACGACCGTTCTTTTATGCAAATATTTTCGGTGACTTTGTTTAGGGCATTTAAGAGAGATGGTGACGTTGTTTTGCAAGAGAAGTAACTCTGTGATATACGCAGAAAAGCGAATTTGGGATTTTTGTCAAACCTTTTGGTGACATTTCTGGCGTTTCAAAATGATACATGACCGAATTTCAAATAATAGCCAGTAATATCGGTTTACTGTCCATTATTTGTTCTTTATCCTGCCACCATACCTCCTCGCTATGTTTGAGCTTTTTTTTATGACTGCGTTTCTTTCAGAGGTAGCCGGAACCGTTGGCGGGATATAGGGGTCCCTGTCTTTTAACCAGTCATCAGGATTTTTTCCAGAGCATTGAGCTGAGTCTTGTGTTTCTCTGGATTGTGTATTTTAAGCTTTATGATATTGGCAAGTTTCCATTGTACCGCTGGCATATGGCGCAGATTTTCAAATGGCATAAGCTCCCAGTCGGGAGTGCCGCTTTTGAAGCTCAAAAGAAACCTTTTGTCGGTATCGCTCAACTGATGTTGAATCTCCTTGATCAGGCGAGTTCGTGTTGATTCATACTCGTCGTAGCTGAAAGCCGTGAGGGTCATGCCGAAAAACTGATGCTGAAACACCGATTTTTGATCGAGCAGATTTGGACTGATGAGTTCATGTATGGGTCTGGAATGGCTGATCAGCATGGTTATAAATCCAGAGAGAATATCTGTTGTAAATTCATCATGCTCAAAAAGCTGATGAACATCAAACATATCTCGGGGATGCTGTCGATCAAGAGCTGCGCATATTTTCCCTCCGAATAACTCTGCGTGTGATACCACTGTCATTGCTACGAATTTTCTGAACTCGGTTTCTACTGATTTTGCAATTTCCATCATCCGTGGAGGATATACGTGGCCTCTGATAATGGTATTTACTTCAATTTTGATTTGTGCTGATGAAGATTGGCAGGTCAGTTTTGCTTCCTGTCCACTGCTTTGCTGAACCAACTGGGTCTTTATCACTGGGATTGCATGATTGATCTTCTGCCTGATACTGTTCAAGGCAACAGATATTCCGCTCATCGCAGTATCGCGGTTGTCGAGAGGCAAATAGGTCAGATCAATATCGACAGATAACCGGGGCATATCTCGGACAAACAGATTGATTGCTGTGCCACCTTTTAATGCAAAGACCTTTTCTTTAGCCACAAGCGGCAACACCTGAAGCAGGAGATCAACCTGCTGGCGATACATTGGATTGATCATAGCTTTACCAGCTCCTTGGGCAGATTGAGGGCATATTTTTCAACATAAACGCCACCTTTAACAATACTTCTTGCTCCTTTTCCGAGATCAAGTTTAGCGTGATCAAGGCGTTTATACCACTCATGTCCGGCTTTTTCGGCCATGTAGAGAAAAAGGCGTTTTACCCTGATTGAGTGACATTGCTCAAGAAGATCCTGCAACAATCGCGGGCGAAGTGTTGTCAAGCCTTCCATAATCTGATAGCACTCCACCAGATTCAGGGTATCCGGAGAAAGGTACAGACATTCGAGAATTGCCCGTTCCGGTGAAGATATGCGTATGGCAAACAAAGGTAACTGCAGATCAGTTATTCCGGTTTCGCTTGGCAGGAATGACGTTCTTTCATGGACGATCAGTTCCGGCCACTCATATTTTCTGAACCATGCCGGTAAACGTGTTTTGATTGGAGAAAATAAATAGACGGTCTGCTTACCAAGGCGCACATAATGCGCAAATCCTTGTAAAGCCAAGGCGGTGAGCGCCCCGGCATGAAGCGTAAGTTTGGCTTGCATTTGCAGGGTGTAGAGGGCTCCTTGCCATGTCACCTCTTCACCCGGCCGTTTCATCGCCCCTGTGCCGATAGACTCCATCCAGCCGCTTTTGCGGTAATGTTTCTGGAGGTCATGGGATATACCAAGATGCTCAAGCCATGATGCCAGATCAACAGTTCCTTGGGTGTGGTGGGCGATTGTTAACTTTAATTTTATTCGATTATTGGTATTCATGCTACTAATATCCGAATATTTATAATAAATGGCAAGCCGCTAAAGGATCATCCCAAACGACATCTTTTCACAGACAGACAAAATGATAAGCGAATAAAACCATCGGGTCTCTGCGCTTCGTCTACCTCGCACTCAAGCTGCTCACGATAATTAATAGAAATATCTGTCAATAAAGATAGAGTTATTAATTCGTCAAATTTTGAGAGAAATACATATATTTGTTCTTTATATCGTCATATATTGCGATATGCGATCTAAAGATAAACAGGGGCTCCTGATGAAGATTGAAGGCTTGTTGACTGATGAGGCGATTCTGGGAGAGCTGGGTGGACGATTGGTGCAGCGTCGGTTGGAACTTCAGCTTACCCAGGAGATGCTTGCTGAGCAGGCGGGCGTATCGAAGCGGACAGTGGAGCGTGTCGAGGCCGGGAGCACGACGCAAATGTCGACCATGATCCGAATTCTTAGGGTATTGGAGCTACTGGATCGGTTGGATACATTGGTCCCTGAGTCTGGAGCGCGTCCGATGGATCTGCTCAAACTGAAAGGCAAGGAACGAAAGCGCGCCAGTGGAAAGAGGAACCCAACTGATAAAATTCCCTGGAAGTGGGATGACGAAGCATGAGCACGACGGCAATGGTAAACCTGTGGGGGCGCACGATCGGTGCGGTGTCGCTGGATGATGAGGCTGCGACAGCGACCTTTGAATATGATTCGGCGTTCACCGGCAGCGGTATTGAGGTGGCACCGTTGATGATGCCGCTATCCAGCCGACTCTACTCCTTTCCATCGCTGAATCCGGAAACTTTTCATGGTCTTCCGGGGCTCTTGGCGGATTCACTGCCGGATCGGTTTGGTAGTGCGTTGATTGATGCATGGCTTGCACGTTCCGGGCGTATGCCGGAGTCGTTCAATGCAGTGGAGCGCCTCTGTTACACGGGTTCGCGTGGCATGGGTGCGCTGGAGTATGCGCCGGCAATCCGACTGGACGCTCCCGGATCCTCCCGGATTGAAGTTGGCAAGCTGGTAGAGTTGGCGTCGGAGGTTTTGACTCATCGTGACAACCTGCAGGGCTGGTTCCTCGTGGATGTAAAGCAAACAGCACTTCGGGATATTTTGCGGGTCGGCACTTCTGCCGGTGGCGCGCGTGCCAAGGCGGTGATTGCCTGGAATCCGAAAACGAACGAAGTTCGCTCAGGGCAGGTAAAGGCTGGCAGTGGTTTTGAATACTGGCTGATGAAGTTCGATGGTGTAAGCGGCAACAAGGATAAGGAGCGGGAAGACCCGAAGGGTTACGGCGCGATCGAGCATGCCTATTACAGGATGGCGATAGATGCGGGAATTGCCATGACTTCGTGCCGTCTGTTCGAGGAGAACGGACGCCGTCATTTCATGACCAGGCGGTTCGACCGGCTGGAAGGCGGAGGCAAGCTGCACATGCAGTCGCTTTGCGGTATGGCACATTATGATTTCAATCAGGCAGGCGCATATGGCTATGAGCAGGCGTTGCAGGTAATCCGACGACTGGGGCTGCCGATGGCGACTATCGAAGAGCAGTTTCGACGGATGGTTTTCAATATCGTGGCCCGTAACCAGGATGACCATGTCAAGAACATTGCCTTTCTGATGGACAAGTCGGGAAGCTGGTCTCTCTCTCCCGCGTTCGACATGACCTACAGCTATCAACCGGGCGGAAAATGGACATCGAGTCATCAAATGACGATGAATGGCAAGCGG
>Ga0326726_10001753_pt1 | contig 20176 bp, 20 predicted proteins | sample MHFenrmetagenome_2_FD_207603 | JGI IMG/M metagenome (GOLD analysis project Ga0326726, IMG submission 207603) | Lab enriched peat soil microbial communities from Michigan Hollow, Ithaca, NY, United States - MHF15MN | ecosystem: Environmental > Terrestrial > Soil > Wetlands > Peat | place: USA... | reverse complement strand
CCAGCTTCTCGGTTGGCACGTCCAGCAGCCGCCCAACCTCCAATATCGGCATCGAATTCGCACTCTCAAGGGTGCGCCCAGGAAGGTGCTCGGCGAGCCAAGCGGCTGCCGCAATAGTATGCGGACAGCCAAAAGCCTGAAAACGGGCACCCGTCACAACGCCATCATAGCTATGCAACTCGAAACGAACCCGGGTCCCTAGATCCTCGCGTCCGGCATCGCCCACGGCCGCAGGACCAGCGTCCGGGGGCCACGGTCCGACGCTCATCGGGTGGCCAAAATATCGTTCAACCAGAGGGCTGTAGCTCAGCGATTGCACGGGTTACAAGCGGCGTAGGGCCGCACTCCTAGCCTGGCACGCTGGCCGGCGCCAGGCGGCGCAGGCGGCGCACGGCCTCGGTGACGGCGCCGATGGCGTAGTCGACTTCCGACTCCGTCGAGAAGCGCCCGAGGCTGAAGCGCAGCGAGCTCTGCGCCAGCTGGTCACTGCGCCCGAGCGCACGCAGGACGTACGAGGCTTCGTGACTTGCCGAAGTGCACGCGGAGCCCGTTGACACGGCGAGCAGCGGCAATGCGTACAGCAGACTTTCACCCTCCACGCCCGCGAACGAAACGTTCAGCAGGCCCGCCACGCGCTGCGTTGGGTGGCCATTCAATTCGACGTCGCCCAGTTGCTTAAGGCCAGCCCACAGCCGCTGGCGCAGCGCCGACAATCGTTCGGACTCGCTGGCGTGCTCGCGCCCGGCGATTTCATAGGCCATGCCCATGCCGACAATCTGATGCGTCGGCAAAGTGCCGGAGCGCAGTCCCCACTCCTGTCCACCGCCGAAGATGAGCGGCTGCATGAGCGGTCGCGGCTGCCGGCGAACGTACAGGGCGCCAACGCCTTTCGGGCCGTAGGTCTTGTGAGCGGTCAGCGACATGAGATCGATGCACTGCTCGTTGACGTCGATGTGGACCTTGCCAGTGCTCTGCGCGGCGTCCACATGCAGCAGCACGCCCCGGTCCCGGCATATCTTGCCGACCGCACCCACGTCCTGGATCACCCCGATTTCGTTGTTGGCCTGCATCAGCGACACGAGCAAGGTGTCCTTGCGCAGCGCCGCGGCGACAGCGTCCGGCTGCACGATGCCGTCCGCGCCCGGCTTGAGATAAGTCACCTCGAAGCCTTCCTTCTCGAGCTGCTTGCACGGATCGAGTACGGCCTTGTGTTCCGTGCGCGCCGTGACGAGATGCCGGCCACGCTCGCGCTGCGCGCGCGCGACGCCGAGGATTGCCAGATTGTCCGATTCGGTCGCGCCCGACGTCCACACGATCGCCGCTGGCTCCGTGCCAATGAGGGCAGCGACCTGCGCGCGCGCTTTTTCGACCCGGGCGCGCGCGGCATTGCCAGGCGCGTGGCCGGTCGAGGACGGATTCGCAAAACAGCCATCCGCCGTCAGGCACTCGACCATGACGGCGGCCACGCGCGGATCGACCGGCGTCGTCGCCGCGTTGTCCATGTAGATGCAGGTTGCAGTCATATCAATTGATCCGCTTGCGCGTGCCGGCCAAGCGACGCCGTCCCTGCACGGCCGTCAGGATGCCGCGCAGGATATTCATTTCGTTCTGATCGAGCGAGGCGCGATTGAAGATGCGGCGGATGCGCGTCATGAGATGCCCGCCACCCGTACGATCCTGGAAATCCACCTCGGTCATGACCTCGCCCAGGTGCGCATAGAAGCGTTCGAGCTCGTCGCGGGTCGCAAGCGGCATCTCCTGCTGGGAAACGGAGACGGGTTTCGACCCTGCGACGAAGATTTCATAACACAGCACTTGCACCGCCATCGCGAGATTCAACGACTCGTAGAGCGGATTGACCGGGATCTTGACGAGCGTCTGACAGCGTTCGAGCGCGTCGTTGTCGAGTCCATAGCGCTCCGAGCCAAAAATCAGCGCGGCGCGCGTCGCCGACCCGAGCGCGACCACCTTGGCAGCGAGATCGCGCGGCGTAAGCACGCTCCAGTTGTGGATCCGCGGGCGCGACGTGGTGGCGGCCACGAAGCCGCAGTCGGCGATTGCTGCCTGCAGATCGTCCACCACATGCGCGGCCGCCAGCACATCCGCGGCGCCGGATGCGCGCGCGGTCGCCTCTGCGTCCGGAAACCTCCCTGGGCGCACCAGCCAGAGATCGTCGAACGCCATGTTCTTCATGGCGCGAGCAACGGCTCCGATATTGCCGGGATGGCTGGTTTCGACCAGGACGATACGAACGGGGCAAGTCATTACGATTGCATCAAAGCGGTAACAATAGTGGTGCCATTAACGGCGTGATCCGGGGGCGGCACCCACGCTTCTTTGATATTCTAGCGCCCCGCTGCGGGAATCGCCCCGCCTTCGCGGCCTCTCGCGGATCTTCGCGGACAATAATCACCCATGCAGCAGCCCATTCTCAATATCGCGGTCAAAGCCGCGCGCCGTGCCGGCGACCTGATCGTGAAGAGCCTCTCGCGCCTCGACAGCCTGGAGGTGTCGAGCAAGGGCCGGAACGACTTCGTCTGTGAAATCGACCGTCTGGCGGAAGCGGACATCATCGAGACCATCCGCCGCATGCACCCCGATCACGCGATCCTCGCCGAGGAAAGCGGGCGCAGCGGCCGCGATGAGAATCTCTGGATCATCGATCCGCTCGATGGCACGACCAACTTCCTGCATGGCAATCCGGTGTTCTCCGTGTCGATTGCCTTCGAGCGGCGCGGCCGCCTCGAGCATGCGGTGGTCTACGACCCGATGCGCCAGGAATTCTTCACCGCCTCGCGCGGCGCAGGGGCACAGGTCGAAGGCCGCAAGATGCGCGTCAGCAAGCAGCACGAACTCGAAGGCGCGCTCATCGGCACAGGGTTTCCATACCGGGCGAACAGCAAGTGGCTTGAGCCCTATATCTCGATGATGCGCGTCATCATGTCAACTGCCGCGGGCGTGCGACGGCCGGGCTCTGCGGCGCTCGATCTCGCGTACGTCGCGGCCGGACGGCTCGATGGCTTCTGGGAGATCGGGCTCAACGCCTGGGACACAGCAGCCGGGACGTTGCTCATCACCGAGGCCGGCGGGCGCATCGGCACTCTGACCGGCCGCGAATACCTGCAGGGTGGCAACGTCATCGCCGGCACGCCGAAGGTGTTCGACGCCATGGTGGCGGCTCTCGGGCCCTTCGTGCCCGAGGAATTGCGCGAAGCCTAGATTCCCGCGTCGGCTTCTCCGACTAGGCGCCCACGCCGCGCTGCTTGGAGTGTCTGTAGCCATAGAGCGCGTACACCAACGCTCCGAGCGTGAAGTAGCCGACGAGAATCCACATCGCTATCGGATCCTTGTTGACCTCACCCGGGGCCCCAATGACGTGGCCGAGGATGTCGTAGTTGAGCGCCTTCGAGAGGATATCCGTCAGGATCGGTCCCATCATCAGCACGAGACAGAAGAAGACGCCGAGAATCGGTGTCCACGGGTAGAACGGCACTTCGAACGGGCGCTTCATGGTCGGGTTGCGCTTGCGCAGATAGATGACGCTCATGCAAACGATCGAGAACGCAACGGCGGTACCGAGACTCACCAGATCGTTCAATACATCGAGCGGCAACGTGGCGGCTGCGATTGCAATCACGATGCCGAGCAGGACCGTGCCTGCCGCCGGCGTCTTGAACTTCTGATTGACGCGCGAGAACACGTTCGGCAGCAGCCCATCCTTCGCCATCTGGTAGAACACGCGGGTCTGCGCGTACATCAGCACCAGCATCACCGAGGAGAGTCCGGTGAAAGCGCCGATCTTGATGAGAAACGCGAGCAGATTCAGCTGACCGTTTTCGGTGAGGCCCCAGTGGATCACCGCCCACTGTGGATTCATGCGATCGATTGCAATGGCGATCGGCGCTCCGCCCGCCAGTTCTTTGTAGGGAACAACGCCTGTCATTACGGCGGCGACCAGCATGTAGAGCACGGTGCAAATGATGAGCGAGCCCATGATGCCGATCGGCAGGTCCTTCTGCGGATTGCGTGCTTCGCCGGCGGCGGTGGAAACCGCTTCAAAGCCGACATAAGCGAAGAAAATAATCGAGGCGGCGCGCAGCACCCCCTGAAAGCCGTATCTGAAACCACCTTCGTTGGTCGGGATGAAAGGATGCCAGTTGGCCGAGTTCACGTAGAACACGCCCACGGCAATGAAGGCAATCAGCACCGTTATCTTGATCGCGACGATGACGTTGTTGACCGACGCCGATTCCTTTACGCCGATCACGAGCAATGACGTTACCGCGAGGATGCCGATGGCACCGATGACATTGACGCTCGAGCCGACCTGCAACACGCCACCCTGCAACTTCAGGGTCGACTGCGTCACGCCGCCGCCGAAATGCACGCCAAAGTCAGACAGCAGTGAAATCACATAACCGGTCCAGCCGGAGGCGACCGTGGATGCCGCAACCCCGTACTCAAGAAGCAGGAGCCAGCCCATGACCCAGGCGAAGACTTCTCCCATCGTGACGTAGGAGTAGGAGTAGGCCGAGCCCGAAACCGGCATCGTCGACGCGAGTTCCGCGTAGCAAAGCCCGGCGAACGCGCAGGCGATGCCGGCGATGACGAAGGAGAGCAATACGCCGGGGCCGGCGAAGTTCGCCGCGGCGTTGCCAGTGAGCACGAAAATGCCGGCGCCAATGATGGCTCCGACACCGAGACTCGTGAGATTCAAGGCACCGAGCGTGCGCTTCAATTCTCCGGAGCTGAATTCCGCCTGGATCTGGTCGACCGATTTCTTTGCGAACAGTTGGCCGCTGGCCATTATTTTCTCTCCGGTCCCATTCTTGCGTGGGCAATAGTGGCGCAAGACTAGGCGCAAGGCCTGACGGAGGCAAGCCGTGTGTCAGTCCTTTTCCTCCGAGTCGTCGTCATTGCGCGCGCGTTGGTCGAGCTTGCCCCGCAGCCGGATGTTGAGCATTTCGACACCGACGGAGAAGGCCATCGCGAAATAGAGGTAGCCGCGTTCGATGTGATAGTCGGCGCCTTCCGCCATGAGCAGCACGCCGACGAGGATGAGAAAAGCGAGTGCGATGATCTTGATGGTCGGACGCCGCTCGATGAATTCGTTGAGCGGTCCGGCGAGCCACAGCATGACGAAAACGGAGGCCATGATGGCCGCGACCATGATCGGCAGCCGATTCGAGAGGCCGACCGCGGTGAATACGGAGTCGAGCGAGAACACGATGTCGATCACTGCGATCTGCACGATCACCGCGATGAACGCCGCGCGCGCGCGCGTTTTGCGCGATTTGATCGCGCCTTCAATCGTGGCGTGAATTTCGCTGACCGCTTTGGCGAGCAGGAAAAGTCCGCCGGCGAACAGGACGAGATCGCGCGCGGACACCTGACGGCCGAAGGCCGCGAACAGCGGCGTCGTGAGCGTCGTAAGCCAGACGATGGAAAAGAGCAGCGCGATGCGCGTCAGCATTGCAAGCCCGAGGCCAAGCCTGCGCGCCGCCGGTTGCCTGTCCTGGGGCAAGCGACTCACCAGAATCGACAGCACGATGATGTTGTCGATGCCGAGCACGATCTCGAGCGCGGCGAGCGTGAAAAACGCAATCCAGGCGTGCGGATCGAGAAGGAGGTCAATCACGGCGGTCCCGAATGTAACTCAGCCAACGAGGCTCCGAACCTTGGCCCTTCACGGCATCTTATCGAGTTCGTCCGCCGTCTTGCGTACCGGGAAGAGATCGTTGCCGGTGAGTCCGAGATCAAGCGCGAGCGAGCTCGCGACGTAGATCGACGAATAGGTCACCACGACAATACCGACGAGCAGCGCCACCGAGAAGCCGCGCAAGGCTTCTCCGCCAAAGACGAACAGCATGAGCACGACCACGAAGGTCGCGCCGCTCGTGATGACGGTCCGGGACAGCGTCTGATTGATGGCGGCGTCGATGAGGTCAAGCGGCGGAGCGCGCCGCGATTTCTCGAAGTTCTCACGAATCCGGTCGAACACGACCACCGTGTCGTTCAGCGAATGGCCGATGACCGCCAGCACCGCTGCGAGCGCCGGCAGGTCGAAGGTAAGGCCGGTCACCGAGAAGAAGCCGATCACCACAATGGGGTTGTGCATGGCCGCGACGGTCGCACCCACACCCAGCCGATAGGTATGGAAGCGGATGCTGACGTAGAGGCCAATCAGGAGGAACGTGAAGAGGAGCGCGAGCGCGCCATTGTTCGCAAGCTCGCGGCCCACCTGCGAACCCACCGAATCCGCGCGCCGCAATTTCACGTCCGGGTCGAGTGTCGAGAGCGCAGTCTTGATGTGATTGCCGACTTCGGCGCCGGTGACGGTCTCGCCCTGCGGCGGCAGGCGCACGAGCACGTCCCGCACCGTATCGACGATCTGCACCTGCGGCTCCTTGAAGCCCTGCGCAATCAGAATCTGCCGCACCTGCTCGAGATTGGCCGGCTTCGTGAATCCCACTTCGACTTCGACGCCGCCGGTGAAGTCGATGGACAGATGCAGGCCGTGCACGGCGATCGAGGCGACCGACGCCAGCACGAGCAACGCCGACAGCCCGTACCAGCGGTGTCGCAGGCGCATGAAGTGAAGCGTCGGTACTTTCTTGAAAAATTCCATGGCGGCTCGCTGTCCGATTCTGCCGGGTTAGATCGAGAGCCGGGCAATTTCCCGGCGCCGCGTGTAGATGAGGTGAATCACGACGCGGCTCCCAATGATGGCCGTGAAGAGCGACGTCAGAATTCCGAGCGTCAGCACTACCGCGAAGCCGCGCACGGGGCCGCTGCCGAAGGCCCACAGCACGACGCCCGCGATGAGCGTGGTGACGTTGGAATCCGCGATCGCCGTGAATGCCCGATCGAAGCCCTTGTCGATCGCGGCGCGCGGCGACACGCCGTTGCGCAACTCCTCACGGATACGTTCGTAGATGAGGATGTTTGCGTCGACCGCCATGCCGACGGTGAGCACGATGCCGCCGATGCCGGGCAGGCTCAGCACCGCGTTGATGGCGGATAGAAATGCCGTGAGCAGCACGACATTCGAGAGGAGCACGAGGTTCGCGACCAGACCGAACACGCGATAGTAGATCGCCATGAATATGAAGATCGTGAGCATGCCGAAAATCATGGCGTTCATGCCGCGGCGGATGTTGTCCTCGCCGAGGCTCGGGCCGATCGTGCGCTCTTCCACGAGATACAGCGGCGCCGCAAGCGCGCCGGCGCGCAGCAGCTTCGCGAGCTCGGGCGCCTCGGCGGCCCCAAGGCCGGTGATCTGGAAATTGTTGCTGAAAACGCCCTGGATGGTCGCGTCGCTTATGACCTCTTCCTTGGTGCGATCGACGCTCACCTTCTGACCGTCGACAATCTTCTCCTCGCGCAGTTTCTCGACATACACCACGGCCATGCGGTGCCCGAGATTCGCGCGCGTCGTCTCGCCCATGCGGCGCCCGCCGCGATTGTCGAGCTTGACGTTGACGGCCGGGCCTTCCTGGCGCATCTCGAACGAGGCGTCGACGAACTGATCGCCGGTCGCGATGATTTCGCGCTTGAGGAGGACAGGTCCGCCGTTGTCACGGCGCAGGTAGAGCTTCGAGCCAAGCGGCGCGACGCCGCGAGCCTGTGCTTCGGCTGGATTGTTGATCTCATCGACGAGATGCACTTCCAGCGAGGCGGTGCTGCCAATCCGGCGCTTGGCATCCGTCGGATCGTCGACGCCCGGCAGCTGAACCGCAATACGGTCGCGTCCCTGGCGCTGAATCTGGGGTTCCGAGACGCCGAGCTCGTTGATGCGATTGCGCAGCGTCGTCAGGTTCTGGTCGATGGCGTAGTCGGAGCGCTCGCGCACCATCTGCTCGGTTACGCGCGCGGTGATCGACGGCGCGGCCGGGTTCTCATCCACCCGGATCTCGAGTTTCGAATTGACCTTCTCGATGACCTTGCGCGCATCGTCGATGCTCTTCGCGTCGCGGAGCGTCACGCGAATAGCGTCCTGCTGCGTCACGGCGTCCTTGATGGGCACGATATCCGTGTACTGGATCTTCGCTTCGCGCAGGCTCCTGCGCAGATCCTGCTCGATCGAACCCTCGAGCTGTTTCACCGCGCCGGGAATGTCGACCTGGAAGACGAGCAGGGAGCCGCCGCGCAGGTCGAGACCGAGCTTCATGGGCTTCAGTCCGAGCCACTGCATCCAGGCGGGTGTGCGCGGCGCATTGGTGAGTGCGTGGTTGTACTGGTCCTTTACGCCCTCGCCCTCGAAGACATCCTTGGCCCTGAGCTGTTCGGTCCGGGACGCAAAACGTATCAGGAGATTGCCGTTCTGCAGCGCTGCGCTCGCGAAGCTCACGCCCTTCGCGTGCAGCAGATCCTCAATGCCCTTGGCGCACGCCGCGGTGCATGCAGGCTTGTCGCGCCCGGCAAGCGCGACTTGCAGGGCCGGGTCCTCGCCGAACACGTTCGGCAGGGCGAGCAGCAGACCGAGCAACGTCAGTCCGCCGACAAGCCAGTATCTCCACCGCGGGAAGTCGGTCATCCGCCGGAACTCCAGAGCCTCAAGCGCTCTTGATAGTGCCGTTCGGCATCAGACCTGCGATTTGCGCCTTCTGCACCTTGATGCTGACGCCGTTCGCGATCTCGAGCGTCACGAAGTTATCGCTGACGTCAGTGATCTTGCCGAGGATGCCACCGGTGGTGACCACCTCGTTGTCCTTGCCGAGGGAGCCCAACATCGCACGATGCTCTTTGGCGCGCTTGTTCTGCGGACGGATCAGCAGGAAATAGAAGACGACGAAGAACAGGCCCATGAAGATGAGCATCTGCATGCCGCCGCCCGTGCCTGTCGTGCCGCCCGCTGTCTGCGCGTAGGCGCTTTGAATGAAGAAATCCATGAATGCGGACCTTTTCTAGTTGGTGTCTCGACCCGATCGATGCTGCCCGTGCGGGCAGCCTTCAAGGGGTCCCGGAAAAATGGCGCGGCATTATGCCACAGGCTCGTCGGATTGCCTGCGAGCGGCAAAAAAGCGCTGCGCAAACGCCTCGAGCTCGCCCGCTTCGATGGCGGCTCGCAGGTCCCGCATCAGGCGAAGATAGTAGTGCAGATTGTGCAGCGTGTTGAGGCGGGCGCCGAGGATTTCCCCGCATTTGTCGAGGTGCCTGAGATAGGCGCGGCTGTAATTGCGGCAGGTATAGCAGTCGCACGCGGGATCGAGCGGGCCCGTGTCGCGCTGATAGGCGCTGTTGCGGATATTGACCACTCCGACACTCGTGAATAGGTGCCCGTTGCGCGCGTGCCGCGTCGGCATCACGCAATCGAACATATCGACGCCGCGCAACACGGCTGCGACGATGTCCTCAGGCCGGCCGACTCCCATGAGATAGCGTGGCCGGGCGCGCGGGATCGCCGGCAGGATGTGATCCAGCATCGTGTTGCGCTCGGCTTCCGATTCGCCGACCGCAAGCCCGCCGACCGCGTAGCCCGCAAAGCCAATCGCCTCCAGGCCCGCAAGGGATTCGCTGCGCAGCTCGGCGTGAACGCCACCCTGGATGATGCCGAACAAGGTGCCCGGCGGGTTCCCCGAGTAATAGGCGTCGAAGCTGCGCCGCGCCCAGCCGAGCGACAAAGTCATCGACGCGCGCGCGTCGCCAAGCGAAGCGGGATACGGCGTGCACTCATCGAAGATCATGGCGATGTCGGCGCCGAGGTCGCGCTGCACCTGCATCGAAACCTCGGGCGTCAGCAACACCTCCGACCCATCGACCGGTGAACGGAAGCGCACGCCTTCGCTGCCGACTTTGCGCAGATCGCGCAGGCTGAAAACCTGAAAGCCGCCCGAGTCGGTCAGAATCGGTCCGGACCAATGCATGAACTCATGCAGGCCGCCGTGCAGCTTCACGACTTCGGTGCCTGGGCGCAGCATCAGATGAAATGTGTTGCCGAGAATGATTTCGGCGCCTACGGCGCGCAGCTCCTCGGGCGTCATTGCCTTCACCGTGCCATACGTCCCGACGGGCATGAACGCCGGCGTCTCGACCGTCCCGCGCGCGAATGTCAGGCGTCCGCGGCGAGCATTGCCGCAAGTGCTGAGCAGTTCAAATTTCATCGCACACCCGCCGCCGGCTCGCGCCGCGGGAGAAACATCGCGTCGCCGTAGCTGAAAAAGCGGTAGCGCGCATCGACTGCATGCCGGTAGGCGGACATGACGGCATCGTAGCCGCCGAATGCGCAGACGAGCATCAGCAGCGTCGATTCGGGCAGATGGAAGTTCGTGAGCAACGCATCGATGGCGCGAAACTGAAAACCGGGCTGAATGAAGAGCTCCGTATCGCCGGTGAACGGTTCCAGCTCGCCGGCGAGCGCGGCAGTTTCCAGACTTCGCACCACGGTCGTCCCAACCGCCACAACCCGGCCGCCGCGCACGCGCGCCGCCGCAACCTGCGCACAGAGCTCAGGCGATACCGACAAACGCTCTGGATGCATGTGGTGCCGGCTGAGGTCCTCCTCACGCACAGGCTGAAATGTGGCCGCACCGACGTGCAGCGTGACATAGCCGAGATCGACACCCCGCGCGGTCAACGCCGCGAGCAGCTGTGCGTCAAAGTGAAGGCCAGCTGTCGGTGCCGCGACGGCACCTGGCTCGCGCGCGTAAACCGTCTGATAGCGCTCGCGATCCACGCTGGTCGGTGTGCGATCGATATAGGGCGGAAGCGGCAGATGCCCGAAGCGGTCGAGGTAGGCTGGCGCTGCTTCCGGCAGTTCGATTTCGTAGAAATCCTCGCGGCGCTCAATGACCCGCGCACTGCGCCCGCAATCGAGGATCAACTCCGCGCCCGCATGGATCGCCTTGCTCGCCCGCGCCTGTGCGAGGACGCGCTTGCCCTCGAGCACGCGTTCGACCAGGAGCTCGACGCGCCCGCCGGAGGGTTTGCGCGCGAAGAGACGGGCGGGAATCACGCGCGTGTCGTTAAAGACGATGAGGTCGCCCGGGTGCAGCCACTCGAGAAAATCTGGAAAGCGGCGATCCTCAAGCTTCCCGTCGAGCACGAGCAGGCGGCTCGCGCCGCGCTCGGCCGCGGGCTGCTGTGCGATTAATTCGTGCGGTAGTTCGTAGTAAAAATCGGCGCGGCGCATGGGCGGCGCGAGTGTACACCGCCCATGTGCAAAGCTTCCCTAGGTTCGATCGCTCGCGCCGTCCGTTGACGGGCGCGGCGGAGCCGGCACGGCAGCGGGCGCTGCAGGTGCAGCAGGCGCGGCGGGAGTCGCGGGAGTCGCGGGAGTCGCGGGAATCGCGGGAATCGCGGGAGTCACCGGCGCTACGAAAAACCGCCGGCCACCGTCACGCGGCTCTGCGGGCAAAGTCGCATCGATCGTCTGCGCCTTGCGCTGCCGCATGATCGAGATCCTGACCTTCTCGCCCGGCTGATAGGAGCGCAGGATTCGGAGCGCGTGTGCGCCCGATTGTGGCGGACGGCCATCAATTGCGGTTATGACGTCGCCCTCTTCGAGCTTGAGGTCCGCGGACGGCGCGCGCACGACCAGCGCTCCATGATCCGTACCGAAATACGTGCCGAGCTTCGGCGTAAGCGTGACGAGTTCCATGTCGCCGAAACCCTCGTCGCTATTGCGATTGAAGAATTCAAACTGTTCGGGCCCAACTGGCCCCATGGGACCCATCGGTGGCATGGGTGACACTGGCGGCACGACCCACTGGCCGCCGGGGCCCGCGTGGCCACCGAACATGTAGCGATCCGAGGAGCGCGTTGTGACATCGGCGTTCATCACTTTGCCGTCCCGCAGGTACTGCAGCTTCACTTTGTCGCCGGGCTTGACGTCACGCAGACGTCGCATCAGATCGTGTTCGGCGTTCTCGCCGCCAGATGCCGTCAGTTTCTTGCCGTCGAGCGCGACGATCACGTCTCCGGACTTGAGCCCCGCCTGGGCGGCGGGCCCGCCTGGCGAAACGCCGGATACGTACACGCCGTCGACTTTGACGTCACCATGCGAACCGATGTTGATGCCGAGAACGGCGCGCCGGCCACCGAACATCTCGGCGATCACCGCGTCATGCATCGCCGGTCCGCTCAATTGCGTGGACAAGTCGGCCACTTCGCGCGCGGCGCTCTCGAGCCGGGCGCGCGCCGCCTCGAGTTTTCGCTCGATATCCTGGGTCTTGGCATCGTTGTCGCTGGCGTCGCTGTTCTCGCCGGCGAAGCCGACGTTCGACCCACCCAAACCCACGAGGAAAAGGACCAGCGCTGCACACGGCGCCCCTGCCCTGCAAAATCCAACCTTGCTCGCCATGATTGACGCCCTCTGTTTTCTCAGTAACTCAAACTGACCGTTCGCGCCTGCGCATAGCGCACGGCGACCAGGGAATTCAAGAGATCCACGCGCTGCTGCCATAACGGCTGCGCGCGCGCGCTGTCTGCCTGTCGCACGCTGCGCTCGCCGAGCGCGAAATCGATCCATTCAATGCGTTCCTCGAGTCCCGCCGCGGTGAAAACGGTGCCGGCGCGAGCGACTGTCGGCTCCGCAGGCAATGCGGCGAGCACCGACTCGAGCCGCTGGGACTCGGCCACCAGCGCAGCCACCTCATCACCTGGCGGCATCGAATCCGCGGCACTTGCTGAAACCACAGGCTGGGTCAGTTCGGCCCGGTGCGTTGTGCGTCCGCTGAAGAACGCAAGTCCCACGGCGACCAGCAGCGCGCCAGCGAGACCGCCCGCCATGCGCCAGCCCGGCCGCGGCCAGGCAAGTTGCGACTCGCGCCGGCCCAGCCGCGCGCTGACCGCTGACCACCCATGCTCAGGCAACCGCTCTGCACCCAGCGGTACCGGCGCGTTACGCATGGCGACACGCAACCGCTGCAGGCGCTCGAACTCGAGCCGGCACGGAGCGCAACCGGCAAGATGTTGCGCAGCCGGACTCTCGGGTGGTCCATCGCCCGAAAGAAGTCTGTCGCGCAGACTCAGAAGCTCTGCGAGATCTGGGTGCATGTCAGTTTCTCCGGATCGTTATCGAGCAATTCGCGCAGCCGTCGATGCGCGCGCACCAGCTGCGACTTGGAAAAGCTGGCGGTGCGGCCAAAAGATTGCCCGATCTCTTCGTGTGTCATTTCTTCGACGTCATAAAGCCAGACCACGGCGCGCGCGGTGGCGGACAGGCGCCTCAGCGCGCGATCGAGTTTTTGTCCGGTCGGCGCGTCGGGATACTTGTCCGTGTGCACCTGTTCCGCCGTGCCGGTCCAGCCATCGGCGACCTGGTCCAGCCAGACGGCGCTCCGATGCCAGGGGGATCGCAGGTGCATCAGGCATTTGCTGACGGCGATGCTGCGAATCCAGGCACCCAGCGCCTGCGGGTCGCGCAGTTCGCCAAGCCGCTGCAGCACCTCGACGAATGTGTCCTGGTGCAGGTCCTCTGCCAGTCCGCGCTGCGTAATCAGGCGGTGGACGACGATGCGCGTCGCAACCGAATAGCGCCGGTAGATCTCGGCAAGCGCCTGCCGCTCACCTGCCTGGGCGCGCGCCACCAGCTCGGGGTCGGAATCGATGTCGGTGAGGCGGATCATGTGTCACCCGAAGGATGCGTCACGCTCCAAGAGGGTCGCAAGCGCGGCTATACTGCACGCCAATTTCCGGATTGCCCGTGTGGCGGAATTGGTAGACGCAGCAGACTCAAAATCTGCCGTCCGCAAGGACATGCCCGTTCGATTCGGGCCACGGGCACCAGTTACTTGGTGTCGGACAGCTAACGAGTGAAATTCTGCAGTCAATGCGGACAGCCGGTCACAGTCAGAGTTCCTGACGACGACAACCGCCCGCGCCATGTTTGCGATGCCTGTGGCACCATCCACTACCGCAACCCGAAGATCGTCGTCGGCTGCGTGCCCGAATGGCAGGGCAAGATTCTCCTCTGTCGCCGCGCGATCGAGCCGCGCCGGGGCTTCTGGACGACGCCGGCGGGCTTTCTTGAGAATGGCGAGAGCCTGCAGCTCGGCGCCGCCCGCGAATCTCTGGAAGAGGCCATGGCGACGGTCGAAATCGGCTCATTGCTCGCCGTCGTCAGCGTCCTGTACGCGGAACAGGTCCACGTCTTCTTTCGCGCCCGGCTGACCGAGCCGAGCTTCGCTCCGGGCAGCGAAAGCCTCGAGGTCAAACTGGTGGAAGAGCGCGATATTCCCTGGCCGGATATCGCGTTTGCGAGCGGCGATTTTGCGCTCAAACGCTACCTGAGCGATCGGGCACTGGGGCTCGAAGGGCAGCACTACATGGAATTCGAACGCAAGGTTGCGCGCGGCCCTCAACATCCCGGCGTGTGAGCCGCTCAGACCCGGCCCGGCCTGTGGCAGAATATCGGCCGTTCAATCGCTGACTATGGCGCCACCTAGATGGCGCTACTCCCAAAGGCTGAGCGTGGAACTGGACCCATGACCTTCGTCGTTACTGAAAACTGCATCAAGTGCAAGTACATGGATTGCGTGGAAGTTTGTCCGGTGGACTGCTTTCACGAGGGCCCCAATTTTCTGGTGATCGATCCGGATGAATGCATCGATTGCACGCTGTGCGAACCGGAATGCCCGGTCGAAGCCATCTTCTCGGAGGAAGATGTTCCGACCAGCCAGAATCACTTCACGGCATTGAACGCCGAACTCGCGCGCGCGTGGCCGGTGATCACCGAGAAAGGCGAAGCGCCTGCCGATGCCAAGGAATGGGAAGGCAAGCCCGACAAGCTTGCCCTGCTGGAACGCTAGGAGCGCCAGCGGATCAGCGCGAGGCGAGTTCCGACTCCGCGGCCTGCAGATCCTTGAGTAATTTCTTCGGCGGTTCGTAGCCGCCGATATATTGGCCGCTCGATGTCACGATACCCGGCGTGCCGTTCACGCCGAGCGCGTTGCCGAGGGCGAACTCACGTGCCACCGGATTCGAGGCGCATGCCTGGCCAACGGTAGCCTGCCCGAGCTTCGCGCGCGTCAGCGCGTCATTCCGATTCGATGAGCACCAGACCGCCTCGGCCTTTTGCCAGGACTCGGTCCCCGGGCCGGTGCGCGGATAGGCAAGGTAGCGCACGCGGATGCCGAGCCGGTTGATCTCGGCAATTTCGCTGTGGAGTTTGCGGCAGTAAGTGCAATCGACGTCCGTGAAGACGTTGATCGTGTATTTCGGATCCTTCGGTGAGAACACGATCATGTCTTTCTCGGCGACGCCCTCAAGCAGGCGCACGCGCAGACCCCCGCGACGCTGCTCGGTGAGGTTCGCCTGGCTCTGAATCTGATAGAGGTCGCCGTTGAAGTAGTACTTGCCGTCGGCGGTCACGTAGCCGATATCGGCACCCTTGGCGTACTCGTAGATGCCCGGAATCTGAGTCTGCGAAAAATCCTTGGCGTCGCTTCCCTGAATCTTTTTCGCAAGCTCGATGCGTGGATCGACAGCCGCCTTGTCGGCGCCTGCGACAGGCGTAGTGGCGGGAGCCGTGGCGGTTGCGCCGTAGAGCGCTCCCGAGAGCGACAGCAGGCTGCCGCATAAAGTGAGCGCGAGAGTACGTGTGAGAACCATGGCGGATAGCTCCAGGGACCGGCGGGCAGCTCGTTCGACAGTGTGGTCGGGGTTTGGTTCTTTCAAGGCGCCCCAAGAGGCGCGGCCGGCGCGAGTCTAGCAGAGGAAATTCGCAAGGACACGCCGGCTCCGGCGCGCGCTCACAACGCCTGTCGAACCCCTCAGCCCCGCGGATGATGCTGCGAATGCAGCTCTTTCAAGCGCTCGCGGGCAACGTGGGTGTAGATCTGCGTGGTCGAAAGGTCCGAGTGACCAAGCAGCATCTGCACCACGCGCAGATCCGCGCCGTGGTTGAGCAGGTGGGTCGCGAACGCGTGACGCAGGGTGTGCGGCGACAGATCCTTGTCGACGCCCGCCTTGCGCGCATAGCGCTTGATGATGTGCCAGAAGGCCTGGCGCGTCATCTTGTCGCCGCGACGCGTCGGAAAGAGAAAGTCCGTTTGCCGTTCGAGCAGGATTTCGGTGCGCGGACCCTGGACGAACTGATTCAGCCAGCGGATCGACTCTTCGCCGAGCGGAATGAGGCGCTCGCGATTGCCCTTGCCGATGATGCGCAGCACGCCCTGGTTCATATTCACCTGGTTGTGCCGCAGGTTCACGAGCTCCGTGACGCGCAGGCCCGTCGCGTACAGCACTTCAAGCATAGTGCGGTCGCGGTGGCCGAGCGGGTCGGTTACGAGCGGCGCGTTGAGGAGCGACTCGACTTCGCCCTCGGTGAGCGACTTCGGGAGCGACCGGCCGATCTTCGGCATGGCGATCTGCGTGGTCGGGTCTTCCTTCAAGCCCCCGTCGCGGACGAGGTAGCGGAAAAAGCGGCGGAAACTCGAGAGCTGGCGGGCCGTGGAACGGGGCCGCGCGCCCTTCTCGACACGCCATGCGATGAAGGCAAGCAGGTCGTTGCGCGTCGTACGCGCAATCGGAATCTGTTTCTCGGCGAGCCAGCGCGCAAGCGCGTTCAGGTCCGCGCGGTAGGCTGCGAGCGTATTGGCCGACAGGCCCCGCTCCATCCACACCGCGTCGAGAAAACGGCTGACTGTCGGATCCGTATTCTCCGGCGTGCGGAGCTTGGCGGGATCACGTGTCTTGACGTGCAGCGAGCTTTTCACAGCTGAACTCATGCGACTCCATTGGATGCTGCTCGCATTGACGAGGCGACCGCTTCAACGCGCGTGCACACACAACTTCGATCGAGCAAAATGCCGCGGCAGTATGCGTTTGGGGTACCCCCCCTTGCGTGACAAGACTCACAGAACATTTGCGCTATTAACATAAAGAGAACCAGTTCACAGAACGCGTGACGCCGACCTGGCGAACGCCGGTTACCGAGCAATGCCAGAGTGACCCGCCCACTGACAGGAGTACTGCAGCGCGTTTACGGCGTGTACTGCTGGCTGGTGTTCTTCCTGGTTGCAATCCTGGCTCTCGTGCTGGTGCTGCCAATGCCCGGCATTGCCGCGCGTCGCGCGGTCGTGCGCGCAGGCGCATGGATTTACCTGTGGGTTAGCGCGACGCGGTGCCGGGTCTTGAACGCTGGACGGATACCGAATTCAGCCTGCATCGTGGTGGCCAATCACACGAGCTACATTGACGGACTGGTGATGGCAGCCGTGCTACCGCCACGCTTCAGTTTCGTCATCAAGAAAGAGATGAATAGCGTACCACTCGCCAATTGGCTGTTGCAGCGCATCGGCTCGGAGTTCGTGGAACGCTTCGATCGGCACAAGGGAGCCCTCGATGCGCGGCGCGTTCTGCGTGCCGCGCAGCGCGGACAGGCGCTCGCCTTCTTTCCGGAAGGAACGTTTTCGCGCGAGCGTGGGCTGCTGCGATTTCACACCGGCGCATTCACGACCGCGGCGCGCATGGGCTGGCCGGTGGTCCCGGCGGTGATCCGAGGCGCTCGCGCGATCCTGCCGGCGCACCGGCTGCTGCCCGCGCCAGGTTCGATCACCGTCGACTTCATCGAGGTGCTGGAACCGTCCGGGAGCGATCGCGAGGCGGCGAATCGCCTGCGCGATCGCTGCCGCAAGGACATCTTGGCCGCGCTTGGCGAGCCCGACCTCGCAGCAAAAGGGGATTCCTGAACATGCATCTACTCGAATCGATCGGCGAGCAAGGTCACGAGGAAATCGTGTATTTCTCCGACCGCGGGAGCGGTCTCAAATGCATCGTCGCAATCCACAGCACGGTGCTCGGACCCGCGATCGGCGGCCTGCGCATGTGGCCGTACGCGCACGAGGAGGAGGCTCTGCGCGAGATTCTGAAGAGTTCGCGCGCGATGACCTATCGCACAGCACTCGCGGGACTCAATCTTGGCGGCGGCAAAGCCGTACTGATCGGCAATCCGGAGCAGGACAAGAGCGAGGCGCTGCTGCGCGCCGTCGGACGCTCGATCGGGTCGCTCGGCAATCGATTCATCGCGATGGAGGACGTTGGCACGACCGTCGCCGACATGGATTGCATACGACAGGAGACCGATCGTGTCCTCGGTGTGCACCCCGTGCACGGCGGCAGCGGCGATCCCTCCCCCTTCACCGCGCTCGGAACCCTGCATGGCATTCGCGCCTGTCTCGAGCGGCGCTTCGGTCACAGCGAGATCGGCAAGGCGAGCTACGCCGTGCAAGGCGTCGGCGGCGTCGGCTATCACCTGGTGCAGTTGCTGCGCACCGCGGGTGCGAAGGTCTTCGTCGCGGACATCAATCAGGAACGCGTCGAGCAGGTAGTCGATGAAACCCGCACCGAGGCGGTGCCGATGCACCAGATCTACGATGTCGACGCGACCGTCTTCGCCCCGTGCGCCATGGGCGGCGTGATCAATGAAGAAACGGTGCCGCGCTTCAAGTGTCAGATTGTCGCGGGCGGCGCCAACAATCAGCTCGAGTCGAACGAATGCGCGACCGAGCTCGAAAGGCGCGGCATCCTCTATGCGCCGGACTACGCGATCAACGCCGGAAGCCTCATGAACCTCGCGGTAGAGCTCGAGGGCTACAGCGATGAGCGCGCGCGCCACCGGGTCGCGACGATCGGCGGCATCATGCGGCGTATCTTCGAGCGCGCCGCGCGCGATTCCATTCCATCGTGGCAAGCCGCGGATCGCCTCGCCGAAGAACGGATCCAGTCGATCGGACGAATCCGCCGTCTCTGACCGTGCAGTACACGGCGCCGGACGCTGACAAGGCTCCTGGTGACGTTCGGTTCCCGGCGCGCGCCCGCGTGTATAATCCGCCGCCCTGTTTTTGGAGCCGAAAGCCATGTCTCAGGAAGCGGTCTACATCGTCTCCGCGCGGCGTACACCCATCGGAGCATTTCAGGGTGCACTGAGTTCGGCGACAGCCACGCAGCTCGGAGCGGCCGCGGCGGCCGCGGCGATTGCCGACTCGGGTCTCAAGCCTGCGGACATGCAGGAGGTCATCTTAGGCTGCGTATTGCCCGCGGGCCTCGGCCAGGCGCCCGCTCGTCAGGCGGCGCTCGGTGCCGGCATTCCGACCGGGACGCCGTCGACCACTATCAACAAGATGTGCGGCTCCGGACTCAAAGCCATCATGATGGCATCCGATCAGCTGCGCACGGGCGATGCCGAGATTGTGCTTGCCGGCGGGCTCGAGTCGATGACGAATGCCCCCTACCTGCTGCCGAAGGCGCGGGGCGGCTATCGGATGGGCCCCGGCGAAATCCTCGATCACATGTTCACCGACGGACTACAGAGCCCGTGGGATGGGCAGCTCATGGGCACGTTCGCTGAAGCGACCTCAGCCAAGTACGGCTTCACAAGGGATGCTCAGGACAGCTTCGCCGCCGAATCCGTGCGACGCGCGCTTGCTGCAATTGCCGCCGGTGCATTCAAAGGCGAAGTCACGCCGGTCACGGTCAAGTCGCGCAAGGGTGAGGTCGTCGTCGATCGTGACGAGACGCCCTTCAACTGCGACATCGCCAAGATTCCGACATTGAAGCCCGCCTTCAAGAAGGACGGCACGGTCACTGCAGCCAGCTCATCGTCGATCGCCGACGGAGCGGCGGCGCTGGTGCTGGCGCGCGAGTCGACGGTGAAGAGTCGCGGACTGAAGCCGCTTGCCCGCGTTATTGCTTACGGCAGCTTCGCGCAGGAGCCGGCCTGGTTCACGACGGCGCCAGTGGGCGCAATTCGCAAGGTTCTCGAGAAAGCGGGCTGGCGCGCGGGCGATGTCGATCTCTATGAGATCAACGAGGCATTCGCCTGCGTGACGATGGCCGCGATGCACGACGTCGGCATCGATCATGCGCGGGTGAACGTCAATGGCGGTGCCTGCGCGCTCGGCCATCCGATCGGTGCAACCGGCGCGCGCATCACGACAACGCTGCTGCACGCCCTCAAGGCGCGCGGCCTGAAGCGCGGCATCGCGTCGCTTTGCATAGGCGGCGGCGAAGCGACGGCCATCGCGGTCGAGATCGTCTGATCTCCAATGAGCACGGCCGCGCCGGTATTGAGCACGATCGACGCCCGCGGCGTCGCGCAACTCACGCTCAACCGGCCCGAGAAGCACAACGCGTTTGACGCCGAAACCATCGCGCGGCTGCACGCGCACCTCATCGATCTTGCCCACGATGCGCGCGTGCGCGTTGTCGTCATCACGGGCGTCGGCCGGACGTT
>Ga0326726_10001752_pt1 | contig 20178 bp, 20 predicted proteins | sample MHFenrmetagenome_2_FD_207603 | JGI IMG/M metagenome (GOLD analysis project Ga0326726, IMG submission 207603) | Lab enriched peat soil microbial communities from Michigan Hollow, Ithaca, NY, United States - MHF15MN | ecosystem: Environmental > Terrestrial > Soil > Wetlands > Peat | place: USA... | reverse complement strand
GACGGACGAGGGTAAACCGACCGTCGTCGCGGAGCCCGACGGCGCGCTCGCGCGCGCGTTCCGCGCCGTCGCGCTGCGCGCGGCCGGCGAGCTCGCGGCGCGCGGGAAAGATTACAGTCGCCTTTTCCCGAGCATCTCTGTCGAGGACGATTGATGAGCGTGAAGTCCGATCGTTGGATCCGGCGCATGGTCGAGAAGCATAGGATGATCGAGCCGTTCCAGCCCGATCAGGTGCGCAGCGTTGAGGGCGAGCGCGTGATCTCGTTCGGCACGTCGAGCTATGGCTACGACGTGCGCTGCGCGCGCGAGTTCAAGATCTTCACGAACATCAACTCGGCGATCGTGGACCCGAAGAAGTTCGACGAGTCGAGCTTCGTCGATATGTCGGGCGACGTCTGCATCATCCCGCCGAACTCGTTCGCGCTCGCGCGCACCGTGGAGTACTTTCGGATCCCACGCGAGGTGCTCACGATCTGCGTCGGCAAGTCCACGTACGCGCGCTGCGGAATCATCGTGAACGTGACGCCGCTCGAGCCCGAGTGGGAAGGCCACGTGACGCTCGAGTTCTCGAATACGACGACGCTGCCCGCAAAGATCTACGCGAACGAGGGCATTGCGCAGATGATCTTTTTCGAGTCCGACGAGGTCTGTGCAACGAGCTACAAGGATCGCGGGGGGAAGTACCAGGGCCAGCGCGGCGTGACGCTGCCGAAGACCTGAGCGCGCGCAGCGCGGGACGCGTGCGAAGCAACGCTGCGGCTAGCGCTTCTCGATCCCTTCCACAGACATCAGCGTGAGGGCCGTCTGGACCTCGTCGTCCTTGCGCGTCTCGATCCGCGCGGGCAGGTAGTCGAGCTGCGGCGCCACCCAGAGATAAGTCTTCCGTGACGAGCCCTCGCGATGCTGGATGTAGCAGTGCGTCGCGAGCTTGCCTAGCCCGGTGTCGACTTGCGCCTCGCCGTTGTCGTCGAAACCGTAGGTCTTCGCTTGCTCGCTGTCGGCAATCCGATACTGGCCGGGTTTCCCGTTGAGTATCAGGTCCTGCATGAGCGCGACGTGCAGACTGCCGGCGTCGATCGAAACGTCGTCGAGCGAGACTTCGCGTCGCCCATCCTTGTCGCTGACGGTCGCGATGTGGCGGTTCCAATCGAATTGAATGTGCCGATCGCCGTCGGCCTTCCGAGTGCCGTCCTTGTACCAGTACTCGGTCGGTCGAATCTTCCCGTCCACAACTGTGAAGATGCTGCGCTCGATCGTCGGGTTCGGGGCGGCGAGCTTGCCGAGGATGCCTTTGGCGGTGGTCGTCGACTTGAACTCGTAGGTATTTTTCGCCGCGTCTTGAGTCACCTTGAACTCCGACGAGCCCAAGCTCCTGCCCTTGTACTCGGCCGCGTACGTGGCCGTGTACGTCGGCACCGTCGGCACGGGCGTGTCGGCCGCAACGCGAGCGGCGACTCCGAGGAGCGTCGCGCCTGCGAGCGAGGCCGAGACGATCGGTTTCATGCATCACCTTCCACGATCACCGGTTGCTGCAACCGCTTGCCGTCAAGCATGACCGCATCGCCATCGAGCCTCAACCGACCGGTCACGAACCAGTCGACGGCGCGCGGCAAGATCACATGCTCCCCCGCGTGCACGCGCGCGACGAGGGACTCTATGGGCTCGCCCGGACGCACGGCGATTCGATACTGAATCACGGGCGGTCCGGCATCGAGGTCCGCGGTCACGAAGTGCACGGTCGCGCCGTGCGCCGCGTCCTCGTTCTCGAGCACGAGCCGGTGCGTGTCGAGGCCCGGATACTTCGGCAGCAAAGAGGGGTGGAGGTTCAATAGCCTTCCTAAGAAGCGCGCGACGAAGGCCGGCGTCAGGATCCGCATGAACCCCGCGAGCACGATGAGGTCGGGCGCGTACCGGTCGAGCAGGTCGCCGAGCGCGCGGTCGTAGACGGACCGCTCGGACCCGCGCTGGGCGGGCAGGTATTCGGTCGGGATGCCCGCGGCGCGCGCTCGCTCGAGACCGCGCGCCGCCGCGCGGTTGCTCACGACGAGCGCGATCTCGCCCGCGATGCGGCGCGCCGCGACCGCGTCGATCAGGGCCTGGAGGTTCGTGCCCTCGCCCGAGATCAGGACGGCGACGCGCGGGCGCGCTGAGCTCATGACGTCGACGCCCGGCGCCGCTTAGGGGCGGCGTCTCCTTCGTAGCTGAATCGATCTCGGAACGCCATCGCGGCGGCTCATTGCGGACTTCGACTCGCGGAGGGCCGCTATAATAGCGGCCCACGGAGTTGCACGGAAAATTCGAGATGCCGGCTGGCTATCCCGCAACGCGCCCGCGCGCTTGGCAACGCGTGCCGCAGTCGCTCGCGTCGTTCGCGCTTTTGCTTTCGTTCGCGGCGCGCGCGGCGACCTTTCCGAACCTGTACTCGGTCACGGTGAACCAGGATCCCGCGGCGGCAGACCAGCGTGCGGCCGCGACCGGGGCCGCGTTCGCTGTCATGCTCGTGCGGGTCACGGGCAACCGTTACGCGGGACTCGATCCGGCGCTGGGGCCGCTGATCAAAGACGCGTCGCGCTACACGACGCAGTACGGGACGGACCGACAAGGTCGCGCCATCGTCGGATTCAACGCGACCCGCGTCGATCAAGCGCTCGCCGGGCTCAACGTGCGGATCTGGGGCTTGGAGCGTCCTCTCACGCTCATCTGGATCGCGGCCGACGACGGCCAGGGCGGCCGCGCGCTGCTCGGCAGCGGCGATCCGCCGGCCGCCGCGACGCCCGCCACGGTGGATCTCCTGGCGATGCTGCGTACCGAGCTCGCGGCGGTCGCCGACGAGCGCGGCTTGCCGCTCGTGCTCCCGCAGCTCGACGCGGACGATCTTGCCGCGGTCACGTTCGACGACGTCGCGGGCGGGCGCGATGATCGCGTCACGGCCGCCTCCGCCCGTTATCGCGCCGACGCGGTGCTGATCGGCCGTCTCCATCCGGGGCTCGTCGGCAACGAGGTTGAATGGCTGCTCTTCAAGGACGGCGAGCGGCGGATGCTCGAGGGCACGGCCGTGCGCGACGGCCTCGACGCGGTCGCGGACCAGTATGCATCGGAGCTCAGCGTCATCGGCGGCGCAACGACCTCGCGGCTCCGCGTGCTCGATGTCGCGACGCCAGCCGACTACGGCCGCGTGATGAGCTATCTGGAGAGGGTGAGCTCGCTGCAATCCGTCGATGTCGAGAGCCTCGAGCGCGGCACGCTGACGGTGCGGGTAGCGGCGCGCGGCGACGCGAAGGTGCTCCAGCGCGTGCTCGCGTTCGGCGGGGTTCTGCGGCCCGACTCCGCCGCGCCCGCCGGCGGCGCGCTCGTGTTTCGGATCGCGAGCCCGGAGGCGCGGCAATGAGCTGGCGCTGGCTGCCGAACGCGATCTGCGTCCTCCGGATGCTGCTCGCCGTGCCGCTCGCGGTCCTGTTGCTGCAGAGGAGTTACGTGGCGGCGCTTTGCGTGCTAGTGATCGCCGGTATCTCGGACGGGCTCGACGGCTTCCTCGCGAAGACGTTCGACTGGCGCACGCGGCTCGGCGGTTTGCTCGATCCCGCCGCCGACAAGCTGCTGCTCGTCACCGCGTTCTGCTCTCTGACCTATGTCGGTCTCACGCCGCTCGATTTGACGGCCGTCGTGATCGGCCGCGACGTCGTGATCGTCGCCGGCGCGCTGACGTATCAGTTTCTGATCGCGCCGGTGCAGGGCGAGCCTGCAGGCATCAGCAAGCTCAACACCGCCTGCCAGCTCGGCTTCGTCTTCTTCACGATCACGAATGCCGCATTCGGACTTCCGCCGCGGATCTCGCTGCTCGTGCTCGGCGCGGGCGTGGTGTTCACGAGTCTCGTGAGCGGCCTCACGTACGTGCTCCGCTGGAGCGCGCGCGCATGGCGAGTCGCGCACGGTGCGGCCTAACAGCGCGATGGGCCAACTGCCGCTCGCGCTCGGGCTCGCCGATCACGCGCGCTTCGAGACGTTCGTCGACGGCGCGAACGGAGCGGCGGTGCGTCACGTTCACGCGCTCGCCGATGGCGCATCGGACATCGTGTGGATCTCCGGCGCGCATGCGAGCGGCAAGACGCATTTGCTACAGGCCGCTTGCCGCAGCGCGTCGCTCGGGGGGCGCCGCGCGATGTACGTTGCGCTGCTCGAGGAGCACGCGGCCGAGCCCGAGATTCTCGTCGGTCTCGAGGGGCTCGATCTGCTCGCGCTGGATCGCGTCGACGCCGTCGCGCGCGACCCCGCCTGGGAGCGCCAGCTGTTCGTGCTGTACAACGAGATTGCGGCGAAGCGAGGCGGCCTGCTGCTCGCCTCACTCGTGCCGCCCGCCGCGGTGGGTTTCGAGCTGCGCGACCTTGCGTCGCGCGCCGCCGGCGCCGTCGCCTACCGGCTCCAGCCGCTCGCGCACTCCGATCGTGTCGATGCGCTGCTCGCGCACGCGCGCGCGCGAGGTCTCGATCTCGAGCGCGGCGCCGCGGAGTATCTGCTCGATCGCGTCGATCGCGACATGGTCGGCTTGCAGCGCTGGCTCGACCGCCTCGACCGAGCCTCGCTCGCGGAACAGCGCAAGCTCACGATCCCGTTCATCCGCGCTCTGCTCGCGACGCCTTAGTGCGGCGCGCGCAGGCGCATCGCGATCCGCGCGACGCGTGCACCGAGCGCGTGGGCGACGGCGATCTCGTCTTTCGACAGCGCGGTATTCCATGCGGTCGCGAGATGCGTCGCGCCGTACGGCGAGCCGCCCGTGCGCGTGTCGAACAGCGCCGCCTCGGTGTAAGGAACGCCGACGATCAGCATCCCATGGTGCAGCAGCGGCAGCGTCATGCTGAGCAGCGTGCTCTCCTGGCCGCCGTGCGCCGAGGATGTCGCGGTGAACACGCCGGCCGGCCGGTCCGCGAGCGTGCCGGCGAGCCAGAGCTCGCTCGTAGAGTCGAGGAAGTGCTTCAAGGGCGCTGCCATGTTGCCGAAGCGCGTCGGGCTGCCGAGCAGCAGGCCGTCGGCCTCGACGAGATCCGCGAGCTCGGCGTACGGCGGCCCGTCCGTAGGCACCGGCGGGTCGCTCGCCGTGGTCGTCGGCGCGACCGGCGGCACGGTCCGAATACGTGCCATTGCGCCGGCGCTCTCGACCCCGCGCGCGGCGTGACGAGCGAGCGCCGCCGTGCGCCCGCCGCGCGAGTAGTACAAGACGAGAATGGTCGAATTCATTCGGCGGCTCAGGCGACTGTGATAGATTCGCGCTCTCGAAAACGAACCGCCGGTTTAACACTCCACGTGCAACGGATCACGGGCCCGCTTCCCCCGACCAACGCGCAGTGTAGGAACGCGCGTTCGGATTCGCCAGGGGCCGCGTCGGTTGCCTTGACGCCTCGTCGTGCCGCTTGTTACGTTCTCGCGGGCTTCGAATCAGATCACGATCAACAATAAGTAAGAATAAGACGCTCGTGTCCCGCGTGCTGTCACTGCTGCTTGCCTGTATCGCCATCGCTGCCTGTACGACGGCGCCCGTTCAGGAGATGAGTGACGCGCGCCAGGCGATCGCGGCGGCCGAGCAAGCCAACGGCGCCAAGCTTGCGCCCGACTCTCTGAACGACGCGCACCGTTTCCTCGCCGACGCGGAGCGGCAGATCCAGCAGGAAGCCTATGGCCAAGCGCGGATGAACGCGGTCCGCGCGAAGAATCGCGCGAGCCAAGCGCTGCACGCGATTCAATCGGTATCGGAGCAGGGTGCGCATTGAGCCCTGGCGCAACGCACGACGCGCGCCGCGCGATTCGCTGCATCATCGGGGGCAGGGTCCAGGGCGTCTACTACCGTGCGGCTACGGTCGAGCGAGCCACCGAGCTCGGCCTAGTTGGTTGGGTCAAGAACCTGTCGGACGGCCGCGTCGAGGCGGTCGCGAGCGGTCCGCTCGAAGCGCTCACGGAGTTCGCTGCGTGGCTGTGGCAGGGGCCGCCGGCCGCGCGCGTCGCGAGCGTGCAGGTGGAGGAGTGGACGGACCCGGTTCCGGATCGCTTCGACGCACGCGCCTGAGGCACGCTCAGACTCTGAACCACTTCGTGCGGAGGCGCTCGATCACGCGGTCGGAGTACCAGCGGCGGCCGACGCTGCCGTTGAAGCGCGCGAGCCCTTTGACGAGATCGTTGTGCTCCATGTCGAGGTAATACCTCAAGATCAGGCAGCCGAGCAGCGTGTTCGTATTGATCTTGAAGAGCTCGTTCTTGTCCTTGTAGCCGAGCTGCGGCACCCAGAACGGCATCACTTGCATTAGACCCAGCGCGCTCGTAGCCGAGATCGCGAAGCGGTCGAAGTTGCTCTCGACGTCGATCACCGCGAGCACGAGCTCGGGCGGCACTCGCGCGCGGACCGCGTTGCGATGCACGTTGCGCAGGATCTCGAGCCGCTCGTTCGGATCGGGCACTTGGGCTTCGAGCCGGCGCGACATGTCCGTGAGCCAAACTTCCGCGTCGAAGCGGTCTTGGAAGCTGTCGGCGTCTTTGATCGCGTCGAGCAGGATCACTCGCAGGTCGGGATCGGGTCCCTCGCGCGCGTCGCGCGGGCGGCCCTCCGCGTTTGCGGCGGAGCACAGCGCCGCGCAGAGTAGCGAGAGCAGCATGGCTTGAGCCGCGCGTCTCATCGGCCCTCGATCCGACCCAAAAGACGCCGGATTCTATTCGCGCCTCCCGGCGTAACGCCAGCATGGGCTTCGCATTTGCGTCGTGCGGGGGTTTCGCGCAGCATTCCGCGGTTCTTGGAGTAAGCTGCGATCGTGGACGGCCGCCCGACGAGAATCCGGCGCAAAGGAATCTATCTCCTTCCGAACCTGCTCACGACGGGTGCGCTGTTCGCGGGGTTCTACGCGATCGTCGCCGCAATCGACACCAATTTCCCCGCCGCGGCGTGGAGCATCTTCGCCGCGATGTTTCTCGATGGGCTCGACGGCCGCGTCGCGCGGCTGACGAGCACGTCGAGCGAGTTCGGCAAGGAATACGATAGCCTGTCCGACATGGTCTCGTTCGGGCTCGCGCCGGCGATCGTGACTTATCAATGGGGCGTCGTGCGGCTCTCCGAATACGGCGCGGCTTGGGGCAAGCTCGGCTGGCTCGCCGCGTTTCTCTACTGCGCCGCGGCGGCGTTCCGGCTCGCACGCTTCAACGCGAACACGGGCCAGGACCGGCGCTTCTTCCAAGGTCTGCCGAGCCCGTCCGCGGCCGCGATCGTTGCGTCGATGGTCTGGCTTGCGACGCACTACGACATCGAGGGGCTCGTCGGGCTCGTCGCCGGCATCACGATTACGGCCGTCGCCGGACTGCTCATGATGTCGCGCTTCGCGTACTGGAGCTTCAAGGACATCAATCCGGGCGAGCGCGTGCGCTTCGCGAACCTGCTGCTGATCCCGCTCGTGATCATCGTGATCGCGGTTGCGCCGCAGGTGACGGTGTTCGCGTTGTTCGCGATCTACGCGGCGTCCGGTCCCGGCGCGTGGCTCTGGCACCGGCGGCGCGCGAAGCGCGCGGGCGCGCGCGCGGGCGCCGCATGAGCGCGCGCGCGGAGCGCTATCTCGCGGAGATCGGGATCACGGTCTACAAGCGGCGCGGATTCGACGCGCGGCTCGCGGGCGCGCCGACCGCACCCGCCGAGCCCGCAGCCGTCGCGGGCATCGTTGCCGAACCGCAACCCGCCGTTCCGAGCGCGGAAGCCTGGGAGCGCCTCGCCGCCGAAGTCCGCGCGTGCACTCTCTGCGGTTTGCACAAGACGAGGACGCAGACGGTGTTCGGCGTCGGCCGCCGCGACGCCGAGCTGCTCGTGATCGGGGAGGCGCCGGGCGCCGACGAGGACCGCCAGGGCGAGCCGTTCGTCGGTCGGGCGGGTCAGTTGCTGAACGCGATGCTGCGCGCGATCGGCCTTCCGCGCAGCGAGGTTTACATTGCGAACATCTTGAAGTGCCGGCCGCCGGGCAATCGCGATCCGCAGCCGGATGAGGCAAGCCTCTGCACCCCTTACTTGTCGCGCCAGATTGCGCTCGTGAACCCGCGCGCGGTCCTCGCCGTGGGGCGCATCGCGGCGCAGTGGTTATTGCAGACCGATGCCCCCATCGGTAGGCTGCGGGGGCGAGTCTTCCGCTACGGCGCATCCGGGACGCCGCTTGTCGTCACGTATCACCCGGCGTACTTGCTGCGCAGTCCGTTACAAAAGGCCACCGCCTGGACGGACTTGTGCATGGTCAAGGAGCTTCTGCAGAGACGAGCATGAGCGCTGCCGTCGAACCCCGCACCGAGATCCGGCTCATGCAGCCGTCCGACCTGAAGTCGGTTGCGGCCGTGGAGCGCGCCGCGTACGCGTTTCCGTGGAGCCTCGGTATCTTCCGCGACTGCCTGCTCGCGGGCTATTACTGCCTCGTGCTCGACGTCGGCAAGAACGTCACCGGGTACGGCATCATGTCGATCGCGGCCGCGGAGGCGCATCTCCTGAACCTCTGCGTGCATCCGAACGCGCAGCGTCTGGGCTACGGCCGGCGTCTGCTGAACGCGTTGTTGCTGAAGGCGGAGGATGCGGACGTCGAGAAGATTTTCCTCGAGGTCCGGCCGTCGAACCTCGTCGCCCTACGGCTCTACCGCTCGGTTGGATTCGAGCAAGTGGGCATCCGGCCTGCTTACTATCAGGCTGAGCGGGGCCGCGAGGATGCGGTCGTCCTCTCGCTGCTGATTACCCCCCGGCACTAGCCCCGCTCCTTTGCCAACGGTGCGGCGCCCGGCGAGGCCATGGGCGCAGCGGGCCTTCGCTTGGCAACGCCCGGCGGGTTCCTGGTCGTCCGCTACGCAATTGTTGGGCTCAGATTGCAAGTTTTGCTACGCAGCCAGGCACCTTCGCCCGACAAGCGATGCCGTTCGGCGCGTCGGCCGCATTCTTGCATACGCGGAGTACCGGTATTGGAGCATCGAGATGAGCAAGAAGGACCAGACGCGCCGCCAGGATCGCGACGAAGACGATGCGCGGCAGCCCAAGCGGCCGTTCAAAGAGCAACGCCAGAGGAGTCCCGGTGCGTTTCTAGCGTCGAATGCCGACTCTCCATATATTACGGGCACGGTCCTGCAAGTCATGGGCGGCGAGACGACCGGCGGCTGACCGCCCTGGCCGGCACAAAAAAAACGGAGAAGAGACCGCATGTCCCAAGCCAACGGCGTCGAGGACGAGGCGATAAGCGCTGCGCCGCCTGCCGCTCCATCCGACGCGATCTACCGCAGAATGGTCGAGTCGATCGGCGATTACGCGATCTTCGTGCTCGACCCGCGGGGTCAAGTTCAGACCTGGACCGCCGGCGCGGCCGCGATCCAGGGATACGCCGCGTCCGAGATCATCGGCGAGCATGTCTCGCGGTTCTACCCGCAAGAGCAAATCGCGAGCGGCCGGCCCGATCATGACCTCGAGGAGGCGGCTTCCGCGGGTCGCTTCGAGGACGAGGGCTGGCGCGTTCGCAAGGACGGCTCGCGCTTTTGGGCCAATGTCGTCATTGGCGCCGTGCGCGACGACAGCGGTGCGCTGATCGGCTTCTCCAACGTAACGCGCGACTGGACGGAGCGCCGAGCTCGCGACACCGCGCTACAGCAGACCGAACAGCGTTTCCGCGCACTCATCGAGTGCGTGCAGGACTACGCGATCTTCATGCTCGACGGGAACGGATTCGTGACGACATGGAACGCGGGCGCAGAGAAGCTGAAGGGCTATTCCGCCGACGAGATCATCGGCAGCCACTTCTCGCGCTTCTATCCACAGGACGCGATCGAGCGCGGTTGGCCGGACCACGAGCTTCGAATGGCCGAGATGGATGGCCGCTTCGAAGACGAGGGTTGGCGCATACGCAAGGACGGCTCGCGGTTCTGGGCGAGTGTCGTGATCACGGCGCTGCGCGACGCCGAAGGCGCGCTGATAGGCTTTTCGAAAATCACACGCGATCTATCGGAACGGAAGCAGGTCGAGCGTCGCTTGGCCGAAAGCGAGGAGCAGCTCCGCCTGCTCGTGCAGGGGATCACGGACTACGCGATCTTGATGCTCGACGCAACCGGCGTCGTGACGAGCTGGAACAGCGGCGCCGAAGCGATCACGGGTTACGCCGCAGCGGAGATGCTCGGCAAGCACTTTTCCCGTTTCTATACGCCCGAGGACATCCACGGCACCAAGCCGTGGCAGCAGTTGCGCGAGGCGCACGACAAGGGCCGCGCTTTCGAGGAAAGCTGGCGCGTCCGCAAAAACGGCAGCCGGTTCTGGGCGAGCACGGTGATCAGCGCTCTCTACGACGCGGACCGCAAGCGCCGAGGCTACGTGCACGTGCTCCAAGATCTGACGCAACGCAGAGACGCGGAGTCGCTGGCGGAAACCTCACAGCGCATGCACGAATTCATCGCGATGCTCGCGCACGAGCTGCGCAATCCGCTCGCACCGATCCGCAACGCCGTGGAGCTCATGCGTAAACGCGGCATGGGTGATCGGACGTTGGAAGCGATGCGCGATACGGTCGATCGTCAGGTCGCGACGCTTTCGAGGATCATCGACGACTTGCTCGATGTGAACCGCATCGCCCGCGGTCAATTTGCGGTCATCAAGGAAGACATCGATCTTCGCGACGTCATACGGCGTGCGCTCGAGACCAGCAGGCCGCTGATCGATTCCCAGGCACACAGACTGACGGTGACGATGCCAGAAAGGCCCATCCCGATCCACGGTGACATGGTCAGGCTGACCCAGGCGTTCGCGAACCTGCTGAACAACGCCGCGCGCTACACGTCGCCCGCCGGACTCATCACCGTGGCCGTCGAGCCTCGCGTCGGCGACGTCACCGTTCGCGTCATCGATACGGGGCGCGGCATTGCGCCCGCGGACTCGGAGCGCATCTTCGACCTGTTCGCGCAAGTGAGTCCGGGCGACACCGGTCTAGGCGGGCTAGGCGTCGGGCTCGCGCTGGTGCGCCGTGTCGTCGAGCTGCACGGAGGAGCCGTGAGTATGAAGAGCTCCGGCCTCGGTCATGGAAGCGAATTCACCGTCGTTCTCCCGTCTGCGGCCCACCGGCCCGAGGCCCTGCAGGCCGTCGAGCCACAAGCGAGGAACGGAGCGCTACGTCGGTTTCGCGTGCTCGTCGTCGATGACAATCGCGATGCCGCCGAAGCGCTCCAGATGCTTCTGCAGGCGCTGGGACAAGAGTCCTATGCCGTGTTCGACGGCAAGTCCGCGCGCGAGGCGGCCCACCGACTCAAGCCGCATCTCATTCTGCTCGACATCGGAATGCCGGACATTAGCGGCTACGACGTGGCGGACCTGCTGCGCGCCGACTTTGGGAAGGACGTCGCCGTGCTGGCCGCGGTGACGGGCTGGGGGCAGGAATCCGACAAGCGGCTCGCGCTCGCTCATGGCTTCAACTACCACTTCACGAAGCCCGTCAGCGCGGCGGCCTTGAAGGTCTTCCTAGAAGCCGTCGGCGAGACTCGACCGAACCACCGCTGAGCGCCGGCGCCTTCGGCGCCGGCGCACCGTGAGCCGGCGAATCGAGCCGCTCGCAGTCCTGCCATGGACGAACTGCAATGCGGTAGACTTGCCGCCGCTTTCGCGCCGCGGCTAGCGCCGCCGCAAGCCCCATATCCACACGCCGCCCGCAACGGAATGCCGTGAGCTCCGAAGTCATCGCCAAAGAAGTCAACCGACGACGCACCTTCGCCATCATCTCGCATCCCGATGCGGGCAAGACGACGCTGACGGAAAAGCTGCTCTTGTTCGGCGGCGCGATTCAGATGGCGGGCACGGTCAAAGGGCGCAAGGCGACCCGGCACGCGACGTCGGACTGGATGCGCCTCGAGCAGGAGCGCGGCATCTCGATCACCTCGTCGGTCATGCAGTTCCCGTACGACGGCGCGCTGATCAATCTGCTCGACACGCCGGGTCACGAGGACTTCTCCGAGGATACGTATCGCACGCTGACCGCCGTCGACAGTGCGCTGATGGTCATCGATGCGGCGAAGGGCGTCGAGGCGCGAACGATCAAGCTCATGGAGGTCTGCCGGCTGCGCACGACGCCGATCATCAGCTTCGTGAACAAGCTCGACCGCGACGGCCGCGAGCCCGTCGATCTGCTCGACGACATCGAGAGCGTGCTCGACATCGCGTGCGCGCCGATGACCTGGCCGATCGGAATGGGTCGCGAGTTCCGCGGCATCTACCATCTCGCCGAGGACTGTGCGTTCCTCTACCAAACACGCGACGGTAGCCGGCTCCCGGACGTGCGCCGCGTGCACGGCATCGGCGCGGCGGAGCTGGTCGACGCGATCGGCGCGGACGGCGTGCGCGCGTTGCGCGAGGAGCTCGAGCTCGTGCGCGGCGCGACGGAGCCGTTCGAGCTCGGACTGTATCTTGCCGGCAAGCAAACACCCGTGTTCTTCGGCGCTGCGATTCACAACTACGGTGTGCGCGAGCTGCTCGACTCGTTCGTCCAATTCGCGCCGCCGCCGCAGCCGCGCGCGACCAAGACGCGACCGGTCGCGCCGGCAGAGGACTCGTTCACGGGCTTCGTGTTCAAGATCCAGGCGAACATGGACCCTGCGCACCGCGACCGCATCGCGTTCCTACGTGTCTGCTCGGGCGAGTATCGGCCCGGTATGCGCATGTACCACACGCGCATGGGGCGCGAAGTGCGCGTCGGCGACGCGATCACGTTCATGGCCGCGGACCGCCAGCACGTCGACGAGGCCTACGCCGGGGACATCATCGGCTTGCACAACCACGGCACGATCAATATCGGCGACAGCTTCACGCAGGGCGAGCCGCTCGCATTCACCGGGATTCCGAGCTTCGCGCCGGAGCTGTTCAGGCGCGCGGTCCTCAAGGACCCCCTGAAGCTCAAGGCGCTGCAGAAGGGTCTCGCGCAGCTGTGCGAGGAGGGCGCGACGCAACTCTTCCGGCCGCTGCTCGGCAACGATTTGATCTTGGGCGCGGTCGGTCCGCTCCAGTTCGAGGTCGCGGCCTATCGGCTGCGCGACGAGTACGGGGTCGAGTGCCAATTCGAGGCCGTAGCCGTCGCCGCCGCGCGCTGGGTGCGCGGCGCCGATCGTGCTCAAGTCGACGAGTTCACGAAGAGGCTCGTCGCGAACGTCGCCAAGGACCATGCGGGCGAGCTCGTGTATCTCGCGCCGACGACGGTCGCGCTCTCCCTGACGCAAGAGCGCTGGCCGAAGCTTCAGTTCTTCGCGACGCGCGAAGCCGCGGCGACCTAGCGTCCACTTCAGGCGCGTGCGGCGCGGAACGCGGACACGCGCGTGCGGAGCTCTGCGAGCGCGGCCAGGTCGGCATCGCGTTCGTAACGCGCGCGCAGGTAGGCGGCGATGATCGCGCGAATCTCGCCCGCCGCGTGCGGCAGGCGGCTCTCGGCGCGCGCAGCGTAAGCGGCCGGGCCCTCGGTCGGCGCGCGCGGAGCGACGTCGAGGTGTGCGAGCCGGCGTGTAAACGCTGCGAGCTCGCGCGCGGCCTCGTCGACGGGCGTCCGGCGCCGGCGACGCCACGCGAGCTGCAGCGTCACCAGGAGCGAGCCCGCGAGCGTCGCGCCCACGCACAACAACAGGAGCTTCGACCAACGTTCCGCGCGCGCGGCGCCGTCGAAACCGAGCGCGTCGAGCAGCGCGCGCTGGAGCTGCGGCCCATAGCCGATCACCCACTCGTTCCAATAGGTCGCGGCCGCATCCCAAACGAGCAACGCGCGTCGCACCCATTGGAGCCGGCCGAACGCGCTGCCGGGGACGCGCTCTCCCGCAAGCGCGCTGCGCCAAGACCCGAGCGCGACGCGCTCGGGCGCTACGGCGGATACCGGATCGACGCGAACCCAACCACGGCCCTCGAGCCATACCTCGGTCCACGCGTGCGCGTCGGACTGGCGGATGATGTAGTAGCCGCCGACGCCGTTGAGCTCGCCGCCTTGATACCCCGTCACGATCCTCGCCGGCAGCCCTGCCACGCGCATCATCACGGTGAACGCGGACGCGTAGTGCTCGCAGAAGCCTTCGCGCGTGTCGAACAGGAACTCGTCGACGGGCTGCTCGCGGAGCGCGAGCGGCGTGAGCGTGTAGAAGAACGGCTGAGAGCGCAGATAGTCCATTCCGCGCTCGATCAGTTGCTCGGGTTCCGGGTTGTCGGCGAGCCAACCCTGGACGAGCTCGCGCGTCCGTGGGCTACTCTCCGGCGGTAGCCTGCGGAACATCTCGCGCTCGGCTTCACCGAGCGGCTCGAGCGCGCGAAAACGCGTGTACGAGGCGAGCCGGTAATCGAGCCGCGTGCCGCGCGGCGTGCCGGGAAACGTACGAAGCTGATAGTCGCTCCCCATCCGCAACGTCCGCTCGTCGGGCGCGAGCTTCGGCATCTCGAGCGCGAACGCCCAGTTGCGGCCGGTCGTCTCTAGCATCACGCGATACTCGGTCGGCGCGCCGAGATACTCGACGCTCGCGGCCACGTTGCGCCGGTCGCCGATCGACATCGACCACGTGCGTCCGTCGAAGTTGGTCATCGACGGGCCGCGCCAGTAGAGGTCGCGCGCGGGCGGTGGGGTCGATAGGAACTGCGCCCGAAACGCGATCTCGTCCGATAGCGCGAGCGACGTGATGTCGCCCGGGTTCACGGTGTCGCCGAGCCCGCTCGTGGCGCTCGTGGACGTGCCCTGAATGGCCCAGAGAGGACCCGGCAAGCGCGGAAACAGCACGAACAGCGCGAGCATCAGCGGCAGCGATTGAAGCAGCAGCCGGCCCGCGAGCGCGCCCGTCGAGCGCAATTGAAGCAGCGGCCCGCGACGACTCAATTGCAACAGTCCGACCGTCGTGAGCCAGAGCAGCAGCAGCAGGTAAACCGCGGTGAACGGCCCTCGCGGGGTCAACAGGCTTGCGAACAGCAGGAAGTACGAGAGCATGATCAGCACGAGCTGGTCGCGATGGCCTTTGGACTCGAGCACTTTGAGCGCGATCATCACGACCAGCAGCGCGCTGCCGGCCTCGACCCCGTTGATCGTGCGATACGAGAACAGCACGGCGCAGAACGCGGCGAGCGCGAGCAGGAGGCGCAGCGTGCGGACCGGCACGGGCCATTCGAGCGCGGCGATCGCGAGACGCCACGCGATCGCGACGCCGAGCAGCAGCGGGGCCCAGAACGGCAGCGTCGGCCAGTGTGGCAGCGTCGCGCCGGCGACGATCGCGGTCGTCCACTGAAGCCGCGCGAGCTCCGCGGCCGGCGTCGCGGGCGCTGGCGTGCCGAGCCTCATCGCTCGCCGGTCTCGCAGAGCGCGAGCGCTTCGAGGCACGCGCCGAGATGTTGCGGGCCCGCGCCGAGCGGCAGCGCCGCGCCCGGAATCTTGAGGCCGAACGTGCGCGCGTCGGCCGCCGCGTCGAGGCACCAGCGCGCGAGTTGCGCGAGGCGCGCTTCGGGCTCGAGGTCCGGCAGCGCATCCCAATCGAGCTCGCACGGCTCGCGGTCGCCACCCGCGAACTGCTTGAGCAGCAACACGTCGCTGCGCGCGAACGCCTTCCACGCGATCCGCTGCGGCGGGTCGCCGGGCGCCGCGGGGCGCAGGCCCGCGAAGTCGGCGTCGCCCACGTCGGGCTTGCCGCCTAGACCTAAGCCGGCGCTCTCGGGCAGTGGTCGTCCGGGCGGGGCGGGCCGCGGATAGACGAGGCAGCGCGCGTCCATGTGCACCCACGTCCACGCGCGGAAGAGTCCCCCGGGATGACGCGTGACGACCGCGAAACGTCCGAGCGTGACCCAACCGCGGCGCTCGGTCGGCACCGCGATCCGCAGCGTCTCTTGTGCTCCGGGCGCGGCGTCGACGGGGCTCGTCGCGTGCCGCTCGTGCGCCAGCTCGATTTCGTAGCGCGGCGCGGCTGTGTCGTTGCGCAGCGCGATCCGGAACTCGGCGCGCTCGCCCGCAAATGCCGGATGCGCGCCGAGCAGCTTGATCTCGGCGCCGAGCAGGTTGCCGTGGCAGTGGTGCATCAGCACGAGGCCGAGGCCCGCGAGCAGGAACGTGAGCATGAAGCCCAGGCTCGCGCCGTAGTTCAGCGAGCCGAGCAGCATCACGAGCAGCATCAGCGCGAATATCGTGCCGAAGCGTGTGGGTAGGATGTAGATCCTGCGGCGTTTGAGCACGACCGAGTGCGCGTCCGCGCCTTGCCGGCGGCGTGCCCAGGACGCGGCCCAGTTCTCGAGGCTGCGTGCCGGCGCGAACATGCTCTAGCGTGGCGCGCCGCGCCGCGCGTCGAGCGGTCGAGCGGTGCGGAGCGTCGGCGCGTCCACGTGCGTCAGGGCAGCGGCACGGCCGAGAGAATAGCCGCGCCGATGTCGGCGTCGCGCTCGAGCGCGCTGCCGTGCGCGGGTTGCAACCGATGCGCGGCGATCGCGCCGAGCACCGCTTGCACGTCCTCCGGGTGCACGCCGGCATGGCCGCTCATCAGCGCCCACGCCTGCGACGCGCGTACGAGCGCGATGCCGGCGCGCGGCGAAAGGCCGGCGACGAATTCGCCCGAGTCGCGCGTGTAGCCGATCAGCGCTTGCACGTAGTCGAGCAGCGCCTCGGACGCGTGAATCTTCGGGACGTGCTCTTGGAGACGCAGCAGAGCGTCGAGAGACAGCACGGCCGCAAGCTGGTCCGCGAGCGCGCGGCGCTCGCCGCTCACGAGCAGCTGGCGCTCGTCGCTCGGCTCGGGGTAGCCGAGCTCGATCTGCATCAGAAACCGATCGAGCTGCGACTCCGGCAGCGGAAACGTGCCGATCTGATGCGCGGGGTTGCGGGTCGCGACCACGAAGAAGGGCGCCGGTAGCGGGTACGTCGTGCCGTCGGCCGTGACCTGCCGTTCCTCCATCGCCTCGAGCAACGCGCTCTGTGCCTTCGGCGTCGCGCGGTTGATCTCATCCGCCAGCACGAGCTGCGCGAAGATCGGTCCCTTGTGGAACTCGAAGCGTCCGCTATCGCGGTGGAACACGGACACGCCGAGCACGTCCGCGGGCAGGAGATCGCTGGTGAATTGAATCCGCTGGTAGCTCAAGCCGAGAGCGCGCGCGAGCGCATGCGCGAGCGTCGTCTTGCCGACGCCCGGCAGATCCTCGATCAGCAAGTGGCCGCGAGCGAGCAGGCACGCGACCGCGAGCCGTAGCTGCCGCGGCTTGCCGACGATCACGCGGCCGAGCGCGTCGAGCACGGGCTCGACGACCGCCGCGTGATCTGCCGCGCGGCTCGTGATCAAGGTGGGTGTCGCCATGTCGAGATGTTGGCGTAAATCGCCGCTCGGCGACACCCCATCCGGGACCAACTGTGAACCAGTCCGCACCCTCAGGGCGCGACGGCAGGGAACTCGAGGACCAGAGTTTGATGAAACGGCGTCGCGCGCCACTGACCTTGCACGCGGCGAAGGCGCTCGCGCACGCGGACGATAAACTCACCGGTCAGCCACGTCGGTGGCTGACGGCCGAGGGCAAGGAAGCCCGCGATGATCGATTGCGCGAGCCTTTCGGGGTCGCCGCCGGACCACGCGTCGTCACCGGCCATCCCTTGAATGCGCGCGACCACGGCCTCGGTCTGCATGGCTTCGGCCCCTTCCGACGGCTGCGTCATCAACTCTTCGTAGGTCTCGCCGTTGGCCAGTCGTCCATAGAACGACGCTCCGAGCCCGGCTTCAGTCTCGACGGCGTAGTGCACGAGATCATGCAGCAGCGCGCTGCGCGTCTCCAAATCGCGCGCCTCTCGCGTGCCGTCGCGGCGTACGACCTCGAGACGGTGACGCTCGTTCGTGAGTCTCGTGAGTCGGATCAGCATGCCGTCAGCACCCGTTTCTGCCTCGCCAATGCGAAAGCAGCACAACGGTTAGCCGCCCGCTGACGACTAGCCGATTTCAGCCAAGCGCGCGAGCTGTTGCTCGAGCTGCGCCGCGCGCTGGTCGAGCTCCGCGACGCGCGCGGTCTCCTTCGCGACGACGTCCGCCGGGGCGTTCGCGACGAAGCTTTGATTGTCGAGCTTGCGGCGGCTCTTCGCCGCGTCGTCGCGCGACTTCGCGAGCTGCTTGCCGAGCCGGTCGCGCTCGGAACCGACGTCGATCAGGCCGGCGAGCGGCACGAGGATCCGCATCGCGCCGAGCAGCGCAACCGCCGCGCCCTTCACCGTGGCGCCCGGCGCGAGCACGTCGACGCGCTCGAGCCCCGCGAGCTTGCGCAGCTGCGCGGCGTGGCGCTCTGCGCGCGCGCGATCGGCGTCGCTCGCGTCGGCGAGTTGCACGGCCAGCGCGATCGAGCGCGGCAGGTTCGAGTCGCCGCGGATCTGGCGCACGCCGACGACGAACGCCTTGAGCCATTCGATCTCCGCATCGGTCTCGGCGTCGCTCGCGAAGTCGCCCACCTCGGGCATCCGTTCGAGCATCACGGTGGCGCTCTTCGCGCCGGTCCGCGCGCAGAGCTCGAGCCAGAGCTCCTCGGTCACGAACGGAATGAGCGGATGCAAGAGCTTCAGCAGCGCGCCGAGCACCTCGGCGAGCGTGCGCTGCGCGCCGCGCCGCAGCCGCGGGTCCGCGCCGGGATCGGTCAGCACCGCCTTCGTGAGCTCGAGGTACCAGTCGCAGAGCTCGTGCCACGCGAAGTCGTAGAGCATCTGCGCGACGAGGTCGAGCCGGTACTCGGCGAACCCTAAGTGCACCTCGCGAATCGTGTGCGCGAGCCGCGAGCGGATCCAGCGATCCGCGAGGCCGAGCTCGCTCTCGCCGTCGCTCGCGCCGTCGATCTGGCTCAGCACGTACGCGGACGCGTTCCAGAGCTTGTTGCAGAAGCGGTGATAGCCCTGCGCGCGGCCGAGGTCGAAGCGCGCGTCACGGCCGGTGGTTGCGAGCGAAGCGAACGTGAACCGCAGCGCGTCGGTGCCGACGCCTTCGATGCCGTTCGGGAATTCCTTGCGGGTCGCTTTCTCGATGCTCGCCTGCAAGTGCGTTTGCATGAGGCCGTCGGTGCGCTTCTTGAGCAACGTGTCGAGATCCACGCCGTCGATGAGGTCGATAGGGTCCAAGATGTTGCCCTTCGACTTCGACATCTTCTGGCCTTCGTGGTCGCGAACGAGCGCGTGGATGTAGACCTCGCGGAACGGCACGTCGCCCATGAACTCGAGGCCCATCATGATCATCCGCGCGACCCAGAAGAAGATGATGTCGAAGCTCGTGACGAGCACGTTGGTCGGGTAGAACGTCGCGAGCGCGGGCGTCTCGTCGGGCCAGCCCATCGTCGCGAACGGCCAGAGCGCGGACGAGAACCAGGTGTCGAGCACGTCGTCGTCCTGGCGCAGCTTGACGCCCGCGGCGAGCCCGTGCTTCTGCCGCGCCTCGGCCTCGTCGCGCGCCACGTAAATGTTGCCCGCCTCGTCGTACCACGCGGGGATCCGGTGCCCCCACCAGAGCTGGCGCGAGATGCACCAGTCCTGGATGTTGCGCATCCACTCGAAATAGGTCTTCGACCAGCTCTCGGGCACGAACTTGACGCGGCCCTGCTCGACGACCTCGATCGCGGGTCTAGCGAGCGTCTTCGCGCTCACGTACCACTGATCCGTGAGCATCGGCTCGACGACGACGCCGCTGCGGTCGCCGCGCGGAATCATCGAGGTGTGCTCCGTGACGCGGACGAGGAAGCCGCCGGACTCGAGATCGGCGAGCACGCGTTCGCGCGCGACGAAGCGGTCGAGGCCGCGGTACGGCGCCGGCGCGTTGTCGTTCAGCGCCGCGCTCGCGTCGAAGATGCTGATCATCGGCAGCTCGTGCCGCAGCCCGACCTCGTAGTCGTTGAAGTCGTGAGCGGGCGTGATCTTCACGCAACCCGTGCCGAACGCGGGATCGACGTATTCGTCCGCGATGATCGGGATCGAGCGGCCGGTGAGCGGCAGCGCGACGCGCTTGCCGATCAGCGCCCGAAAGCGCTCGTCGTTCGGGTGCACCGCGACGGCCGTGTCGCCGAGCATCGTCTCGGGGCGCGTGGTTGCGACGACGACCTCGCCGCCGCCCTCGACGGGGTAACGGAGGTGCCAGAGCTTGCCGCGCTCCTCGCTGCTGAGCACCTCGAGATCCGACAACGCCGTGTGCAGCACCGGGTCCCAGTTCACGAGCCGCTTACCGCGGTAG
>Ga0326726_10001751_pt1 | contig 20181 bp, 15 predicted proteins | sample MHFenrmetagenome_2_FD_207603 | JGI IMG/M metagenome (GOLD analysis project Ga0326726, IMG submission 207603) | Lab enriched peat soil microbial communities from Michigan Hollow, Ithaca, NY, United States - MHF15MN | ecosystem: Environmental > Terrestrial > Soil > Wetlands > Peat | place: USA... | reverse complement strand
TTTCATTGACAATCTGTCGCTGCTGGTTTTCCTGCATCGCTTTCTTTGCCTGCTGCATCTGTTGAGCAACACGGCTCATCTTCTGTTGAGCCTGTTGTTGCCCCTGCAACGCCTGCTCTGCCCTGAGGTCACGCATCTCCTTCGCAATCTCCTCAAGTTGCTCGTCGAGCTTGCTTTGCTCAAGCTCTTCCCGAGCCTGTTGAGTTTCCTTCAGCGGCATTTCGCCTGGAAAATCCTCCATCTTCTTTTGAAGCTCAGCCAGTTCCCGTCGAAGATCCTCGGCATCGCGCCGAAGATCCTGTTGACGCTGCGCTAACTCGGGCAACCGTTCCTTTCCGGTTTGTTCGGTCTCTTTCCTCACTTGCTCCTGGGCCTTGGCCATTGCATCGGCACGCCTTACCATTTCATCAACCTTCTGCTCAATCTGTATTCTCTTGAGCAGGTTAAGCGTTCGCTCGATGCTTTTACGGAAATTCTCCTCAGAGAGAGAGAACTGGTTGAGGGCCTGCTTCATCTGCTCGACATTCATTTGCTGCATGGCCTGCTGAAGCCGTTTGAGCGCCTCCGCAAGTTCCGGGGAGTTCATCTGCTGCATGAGTTGTTGGAGCTCTTGATACTTTGCGAGCGTTTCTGACGAGAGCAGCTGGTTCTTCTGAAGCTGGTTCATCATCGTGTCAATTGTTTTGGAGACTTCATCCATATTTTTCTGCAGTTCCTGGTACTGCTTCGTTACTTCCTCAGCCTTTTTCTGGTCTTGCCAGTCGGCCTTTTGCTTCTCTTTTCTCAGATCCTGCCGCAGTTCTTCCATATTCCGCTTCGCTTCGTCGGCCTGCTTCATGGCATCCCGGATTACTTCCATTGCCTTATCCTGGTCCTTGTCTGCCTCTGCGAATACCTCATCTACCGAAGGATAACGGAGCGTGTACGTTTCGCTCATAGCAAACTTGGGCCCCGACACCATATCGTTGTCCGACACTTCGATATAGTACTGCACTGCATCTTCCGGGACCAGAGTCAAGCCGGACAGTGGCCATGAATAGGGCACCAGCACCTCCGCGATTCTTCCTGCCGGAAGCGGAATATCAATGAAGGTTGGGTGTTCTGCTGGCTTTGCATACCGCGATTGCACCAGCCGATGCGCCAGGCGAAGATGTGAGAATCCGTAGTCATCGGAAATCTTGAAGAGCATGGGAAGAACAGTGTTGTCGGTAACATCAAGGTTCGTCCCCGGGGCAAGAATTGCCGCGGTGGGGTACGCGTCCCGGAGAATTCTCACCGTATACTGGATCGGCTCAGCGTTGGCCGTCCCCTGGCTATCAGTCAGCGCAATCTGGTAAGAACAATCTTTCATCAGAATGAGGTCGCCCGTCGCCCTGGTTCCGCGAACCTGCAGAAGAGAGCGTGTGCTGTCACCGAATAGGAGTTTAGCTTCTCGGAGTTCCTTGTTAGCCTCCAGGAAGAACGATGCCCTTGTCCCTTTCAGTGCGACGATATCACCAACATTGTCGTCCAACTGTTTCGATGCAAGGCCGGTGTAAGAGGGAAACCGGAGGCTGACCCTCAGCACTTTGGCCACAGGTCGATCAACTACAGTCAAATGAAATGTTGGACTCTGAACGATTCCAGCACTCACCGTGTACAACGTTGTTGATTTCAAAGCCACAAACTCATAGTGAAACGTCCCGTCCGAGCGCCTGTCAAGATTTCGCCGCTCTTCTACCTCCTCACGATCTCGCTTACTTCCCAGCACGAGTTGCTGCTGTTGTTGGCCCACGATCCGGATCGTGATCGCCACACTTTCGCCCTTGACGACCTCCTTATCGCCCGGTTCGATGATGAAGGAAAACGGTTGGGGAGAAGCAAATGCTTCAGAATAGTGCCAGAGACGGTGCGCAGAGCCCGCGAAAGGATCCGGGAAGAGAACCAGCAGGAGCGCGGCGATGGTGCCCGAAGCCAGAAGAACGCGTGCCAGCTTCCGCGAGGTGGTGTTCATTACACCCGTTCGAAAGTCAATCGGCGCGATTTCAGAGTGGAGGTCTTGAAGGGCGGCTTCAATGAGCAGTGCCGAATAGAAGCCCCGCGCGTGTTCCTCCAGTAACTGCAGACCGTTCAGTACGTGGTCGTTAATACGCGGCAACGCTCTCCCGATCATCAGGGCAAGTTCAGCATCGCTTTCCTGCCGGACGAGGCCAAACAGTCGGAGCAATGGCCTGCCAACATACCAAACTATAACACCAAGGATACCGGCGACAGCACTCCAGAAGAGAACTCTCCGGCCTGATGTCTCGAAATGAAATATCCCCTCCAGAATCAACACAACCAATACCACGCCCAGCGAGAGGAGAGTTACCAAAATGACGCCTTGCAGCAATTCCCTCCTACGCAGTTTGTACCGAACAGCCTGAAGCCGTGCGAGTAGGTCTGATCGTATATGCTCGATGGGAACCAACCTATCCTCTAATGTGTCATCGCCCAGACCACAACATCCGCACCGAACCGAAGCGCTTCCTGACGTTTTTCTTCCGGGTCCTTGTGGACATCCGGGTCCGCCCATCCGTCGCTTGGATTTGATTCAAACGTATAGTAAACGACGAGACGTTCGTTGTGGAACAACCCGAACCCCTGCGGTGGCTTTCCATTGTGCTCGTGTGTCTTTGGCGGACCATTGGGAAACTCAAACAGAATATGATACATCCCGTAGGCAAAGGGGAGTTCCGTCAGATCCTGCCCTGGAAACACTTTCTTCATCTCCCGTCGAAATGCTTTATCCATTCCGAAGTCATCGTCGGCGTACAGGAATCCACCGTTTTCGAGGTAGGTTCTCAACCGACGGACTTCATTCTCGCCAAAGGAGATGTTACCATGTCCGGTAAGAAAGAGGAATGGGTAGGCAAAGAGCTTTTCATCGTTGAGATCGACAAATTCGTAGCGCGGATCGACCTCCATCCCGGTTTGCTGCCTGAGAAAGTTAAGAAGATTTACTTCTGCGCTTGGGTCATTATACCAGTCTCCACCACCGGCATATTTCACCCGGGCAATTTTGAAAGCACTGGAGGCACGGGGAGTCTGGCCGGAGGCGTTACCCGTTAGCCAGAGAAGGAGGAATGAGAGTATGAAATAGAACCTTGGAGTCACAGTGTTTCTTCGCCGATGCACACCTTCAAGGTAGAAAACCGGGGAGGAAGAAGCAATGTGAAGAGAGGGGTGGAGCGACAGATCTCAAAGCAATGCGGGGACATCCTGACCTACGATCAGCACATACCTCATGGTAGAGGCAAATGAATTGCTGCCGTCTGATGCAATAATGCCTCTTGTGAAGATTCGCCCACTCAGGCACTGAACACAACCATGGTGCGCTTTTCGCTTTGCGCGACATGGAAGATTTTCTGAAGATATGAGTTGCTGTTCAACAGCATCAAGGGCCAGCCAGCAGAATGTTTGAAACACAAAGCCCATCCGGCCCGCAATGCAGGCGGATGGGCTTTGCTGCCGAAACCTCTACGATCAATCCATAATCTTCCGCAAGAACGCCGGCTTCTCAGGATCGGTTTTGTCGATCTTTTCCCGTGCCTGCTCGGGTTCTGTCCGGTACGGATTGACCTGAATCTCCACGCCGCGGCGGATATATGCAGGCACATCAAACTTCTGCAATTCATCCACACCGGTCGGAATTTTCTGGACGACCGGCACACTCTTCGGCTGTGCAACGGTAACGGGTTGACCACCGTGGCCCGGCCGGCGATTGAACCCCGTCGCAATTACCGTCACCATGATTTCATCGGCCATGTTCTCATCGATCACCGCACCCAGGATAACATTCGATTCGTCGCCAGCGGCATCATGAATAATCGCCGTCGCTTCGTCGATCTCGAAGAGAGTCATCCCCGGTCCGCCGGTGATATTCACCAGCACACCCTGAGCTCCGGTGATACTCACGTCTTCAAGCAGCGGACTCGAAATTGCGGCGTGGGCAGCTTCTACCGCGCGGTTATCGCCCTTCGAGATCCCAGACCCCATCACCGCATCGCCCATTTCGCGCATTACCGTTCGGACATCGGCGAAGTCAACATTGATGAGCCCCGGCACCGTGATGAGCTCCGAGATCCCTCGTGTGGCTCCGTACAGGACTTCGTTGGCAATGTCGAATGCCTCGGTGAGGGCGGTATTCCGATCCACAATGGACAGGAGCTTCTGATTCGGGATGACTATCAGCGTGTCCACCTGTTTCTTTAGTTCCTGGATTCCCAACTCCGCCTGGGCTGCGCGCTTTTTGCCTTCGCAGGCAAATGGACGTGTGACAATACCCACGACCAGTGCACCAAGGCTCTTGGCGATATTTGCCACGAGCGGCCCGCCGCCGGTCCCAGTTCCGCCACCCATCCCGGCAGTGACGAAGACCATATCGCTTCCCGCGAGTGCGCGGGCGATTTCGTCCCGGTCTTCCTCCACCGCACGATGACCCACGGTGGGATCTGCGCCAGCGCCCAATCCACGCGTCAGGTTTTTTCCGATCTGGATTTTTCCCGGCGCGACGTTTCGCTCCAACGCCTGCAGATCGGTATTGATCGCGAAGAAATCAACGCCGTGCAATCCCTTATTAATCATGCTATTGATTGCATTCCCCCCGCCGCCACCAACACCGACAACACGGATTTTTGCTCCATGTTCAGGACCGTTGTCGAGTTCGATCACTGGTACCTCCTGTATTGAAGTTGTGAATATCCTATAATTGATCAAACCATGCTTTCATCTTGCTCGCGATGCTCCGCAGCGACTTGTCCTTTGTTGCTGCTGTTGCAGTCGTTGCGGGCGCGCCACCTGTTCTGTATTTTAAACCGTAGTACACCAGTCCGACCGCGGTTGAATAGGCCGGGTTTTCAATCTCGCGAACGAGCCCACCCGAGAACCCCGAAGGAATCCCGATCTTCACCGGCATGCCAAGGACTTCGCGAGCCAGTTCTGAGGTTCCCTTGATCAGGGCCCCACCACCGGTCAATACCGCGCCTCCGGAAAGGTGCTTTGAATAGCCGGAGCGTTTGACCTCCAGCGCTACAATCTCAAAAATCTCTTCCATCCGTGGCTGAATGATTTGCGCCAGGAGCTGTCTGTCGATTTCAATGGGTGCCCGGCCACCCACGCCGGGCAAACTAATCGGATCGTTATTCATCACTGCCGCCACGTAGGCGCAGCCATGTTCCCTCTTCAGCCGTTCTGCCTGGTCATTGAGAATGCCCAAGCCTTTGCGGATGTCGTCGGTCACCTTTCGTCCCGCGATGCCGATCACGGCAGTGTGGCGAATTGTTCGCTCCTCAAATACCGCCAGGTCGGTCGTTCCACCCCCCACATCGATGAGGGCAATTCCTACCTCCTTTTCTTCATCGTCAAGTACCGCGTAGCTGGAGGCCAGCGGCTCCAGAACCATATCCGTAACTTCCAGCCCGGCACGTTGAACACAGCGGTAAATATTCTGCGCCGCGCTCACAAGTCCGGTGATGATATGCACGTTTGCTTCCATGCGGATCCCCGACATTCCCAAGGGATCATAAACGCCATCTTGTCCGTCTATAATGAACTCCTGGGGAATTACATGGATAATCTTCCGATCTGACGGCAATGCCACCCGCTTGCAGTCTTCGATCAGACGATCGATATCCGCCTGAGTGACCTCATGCTCGGGACCGCTAATACTGATAACTCCGCGGCTCTGGAAGCTCTGGATGTGATCACCGGCAATTCCAACGATCACCGATTTGATTGCCACACCGGAAGTTGCCTGTGCCTCCTGAATGGCTGTGCTAATGGCGTTCGTTGTCCGATCGATATGCGTCACAACCCCGCGGGTCATGCCGTCTGACGGTGATCTTCCAATGCCGAGGATGTTGATCCGACCGTGTTCGTCGGTTCCCGCAACGACAGCGCAGACTTTCGTCGTGCCGATATCCAGTCCTACGATAATGTTATCCATGAAGAATCCTTTGCAAGTCCCTGTTCACTGCCCTGCAGACTTATCGTTCCATCGGGCGATCACGCGATCTTCAAATCGGAGATCAACCAACCGGAGCTGCTGTGGTCCACGTCGTTCTACAATTTGACGCCAGAAGGCGTCGAATTTCACAAGCTTCATTGCGATCTCGCCCCGCCCCACGACAACCGGCACACCCGCATCTGCGGTGTGGAGTAGAAGATCACCGTTCTCGCACACTTCCACTTCAGAGATACGCCGGAACAATTCATCGCTGATTGCACGGGAAAGTACCAGAAGGTGAAGAGCTTCCCTGACAGATTCCCGGCTGATCTTCTTTCCGGGTACGCAGTCCGCATCGGGTAATGCACCGGTCAACACCGGCAAATCGAATAAGAGCTCCGATTTGACCACCGGGAGAACCACACCTTCCTCGTCCACGTAGAGTAACTGTTCCTTCACGAGCAGGGCAATCGGCTGGCGCTCCTCAACCTCGATTGAGATACCCTCCGGCCCCTGGCGATTGACCGAAACAGACCGGAGAAAAGGATTCTCCCGCACCCGCCTCTGGACCGCACCGAGATCAACTGAAAAGAGCCTGGCATTCTTGGGTATGGCGGCAAGCTTCAGAATTTCCGAGGCTGGGACAATGGAGTTCCCAAGAGTCCGAACGCCGCTGACCGGTAAATCACGCTTCCAGGAATTCGCCCCGAGGGCAACAGCAACAATGGCGATGATCAGGACACCCATCAGCACTGATCCAAGACGCCACCGGGAATTTGGCTTTCCGGTCCTGGCCTCTTCCCCTTTGAGGCCGCGTTCCGTTCTCTGTTCCGGTACTGTCATCCTGCCACCATTACCGGCCACCTGCCTATCCTCCCGCCTTCAAGCTTTTGACAAACTCCTCACCATACTTCCAAATATCACCGGCACCCATCGTAATAATCATATCACCAGCCTGTTTGATCTTCGACAGAAACGCCGGCACATCTTTCTTTTCGGGAATATAGTACACCTGTTTGTGCCCGAAATCCCGGGCCGAGTTGACGATCAATTCGCCACTCACTCCCTGAATCGGCTCTTCGCGTGCAGGATATACATCCGTTACCACGAGCACGTCAGCATTGAAGAAAGCACGTCCGAACTCTTCGTAAAAGTCCCGCGTTCGCGAATACAGGTGGGGCTGAAAGACACAGACAACGCGCCTGCGCCAGCCCGATTTGGCCCCCGCCAGCGTCGCTCTGATTTCCGTTGGGTGATGGGCATAATCGTCAACCACGGTAATCCCATTCACCTCTGCCTTGACTTCCCATCGCCGGAATACACCGGTGAACTTCTCGATGCCCGCCTTGATCTTCGCGAACGGAACGTCCAGCTGCAGTCCTACGGCAATGGCCGCAAGGGCATTCTGAACATTATGCTTGCCAGGGATCTGCAATTCTATCTGTCCAAGCTCCTTGCCGCCGTAGACAACGGTGAAAATAGACCTGTTCTGTTTGTGGGTGATGTCGATCGCCTGAAGATCCGCCTGACCGTTGAACCCATAGGTGACAATCTTCTTTTTCAGTCGTGACATGATCTCCTGCAGCGCAGGCTCGTCGAGGCAGAGAACAACAAAGCCATAGAAGGGCACCTTGCTGGCAAATTGTATAAATGCCGCTTTGATGTCCTCGAGATCCCGGTAGCAATCCAGATGGTCCGTTTCCAGGGTTGTCAGAACCGCAATCGTCGGGGTAATCGAAAGGAATGAACGATCGAACTCATCTGCTTCGACCACGATGAAGTCACCCTGGCCAAGCCGTGCGTTCGATCCCGCCAGGCCACGCAGCCGTCCTCCCACGATAACAGTCGGGTCAACACCTCCCTCCATCAGCACAAGCCCCACCATTGACGTTGTGGTTGTCTTCCCGTGTGTCCCTGCGATTCCGATCCCATATTTCAAGCGCATCACTTCGGCAAGCATTTCCGCCCGGCGGATGGCCGGAATCTTTCGCTGGTGCGCTACAACCAGTTCGGGATTCTCAGGCGGAACGGCGGATGAATACACAAGCGCATCGACATCCGGCTCCACATTCTTACGGTCATGCCCGATGTAGACTGTAGCGCCGAGGTTTTTCATCCTGTCGGTGTTCTCACTTGCCGCACGGTCTGAACCGGTGACCTTGAAGCCTTCATCGATCAGAATCTCGGCAATACCGCTCATGCCGATGCCGCCGATCCCCACGAAGTGAATCTTTTTGATTGATGAAAACACGTGTTGCTCTAGTGAGTAATTGTTTATCGATCTGTGATGCCGCGCCTTCGCCAGCGCGCGCGTTTCTTCCGTGGCACCATCGCTGCAAGCCGGTTCATTTCCTGCACAAGTTCGCGGTCTCGTTCATAGCGTCCTACCCTGATCCGAAAAAGGCGGCGACGCCTCAGGAGCTTGAACACGATGACCTGAAATCGTCCGCTGGTTTGCACTCGCAACTCACGGCCCACATGCATCCACTCAATATCGCCGATGTCGATTGACCGCTCGTGCCAGCGGTGCTTAAACGTGATTTTCCGCTCTCCAATGATCAGTCGCCTGTTGCGAAGCGCGTTGAGCGCCAGTGTAGCGAACGAGACGAGCACGAAGAACAGAATCACATACATCAGTGGGTCATCCAGCACATATTCGAATTTCTTCTCGACAAGACTGCCCCGGATGACTCCATAGAGGATCATCGTGATGAGATAGATCAGAGCCGACTGGTAGTAGAAATCAAGCTTGTATTTGAAGACCTTTTCGTGTTCAGTCATTTTATCCTCCGGCTAGCCGGAGCACCGCGTCTGCAAGAATTTGTGTGGCCCGGGGAGCGCCGAGCTGCCGTGCGCGATCACCCATTGCCTTCAGCCGAGCTGGATCATGGAGGAGGCCGCGAATCACCGGTAACAGCATTGCTGCTGTCTCCGAATCGCGAACCACCATCGCTGCGCCCGACTCTTCCAGCGCTTTTGCATTCTCCGTTTGGTGATCTGCCGCTGCAAACGGATATGGAATCAGAACCGACGGCAATCCAGCCCGTGTTATCTCGGCGATCGTCGTCGCCCCGGCCCGGCATACAACAAGATCCGCCACAGCGTACGCGAACTCCATCTCTTCAATATATGGAAGAAGGTGGAGCGAGCTGGCTCCGGTCCCTGCCCGACCCTCGAGCGCTGTACGGCATCGCTCATAATCGTCGCCACCCGATGCCCACACAAGTTGGATCCCAAGCGCTGCCAGCGAATCAACCATACCTAACATCGCGTTATTGATTGAGCGCGCACCCCGGCTTCCTCCAACGACAAGCACCGTGAACCTGCCGTCGTCCACCTGCAGCCGCTCTGCGCCGATACGCCGTTCCACGCTTCCGATGGCCTCCCGAGTTGGGTTTCCCGACACAAAAACCCCGTCTGTCCGCTTGATGAACCTGCGTGCCCGATCAAACGAGAGGTGCACCTCGCTGACCCACAATGCGAGAATCCGGGTGGTAACCCCAGGGTAGCTGTTCTGCTCCTGAATCAGGGTCGGAATCCCGACCAGTGAAGCAACATACAGCGGCGGGCCACACACATAACCGCCCGTGCCTACTACCACCTGCGGCTTTACTCTTCTGATGACAAGGAACGATTGAACCACGGCAACGATCAGCTTGACCAACGACAACAGCGTATCAAGCGATAGCGATCGACGGAATCCCGCAACCCAGATGGGGAGAAAGGAGAACCCTTTCGCGGGAACGATCCGCGCCTCAATATTCTTCGCGTTACCAACGAACAGCAGTTCCGCTGACGGGAACCGTTTGCGAATCTCCTCTGCAATGGCGATGCCCGGGTACAGATGACCACCGGTTCCCCCACCGGCAAACAGAATACGCCGTGTCACGGCTGCTGTCTCCTGTCTGGTCATCGCGTCAGTATATTTTGCCCACCGCAGAAGTCGCACTCAACTCAACTGACTTCGGTTTTACCTCATGCCGCGCGACACGCGGATGGAGATCTGTCTGCGATGAGATATTGAGCAGCACACCGATGGCGATTGAGGAAAAGACCATCGACGAACCACCATAACTGACAAACGGCATCGGCAATCCTGTTGTCGGAAGAATTCCCAGGGTAACGCCCGCATTGACCAGTGCATAGATGATGATCGAAAGCGTAATTCCTGATGCAAGCATCCGGCCATAGTCATCACGCGAATACTTCGCTACCCTCATGCCTCTCAGAAGAATAGTAAGGAACAGAAGCATGATGAAGACTGTGCCGATCAGCCCGTATTCTTCTCCAACAATTGAAAAGACAAAGTCGCCGTAGGATTCCGGCAGAAAAAAGTCTCGCTGACGGCTCTCGCCTGGACCTACGCCAAACAAACCGCCGTTACCGAAGCCAATGATCCCCTGCCGAAGCTGATAGTTCATCGCATCCCCGTCAGAGGTCCCACTGAGAAAACCGGTGATGCGCTTCATGCGATATTCCGCTCTCAGCATGTACACAAGAAGCAGTGGCAGCAGCGATGCCAGCGCCAGGCCAATGTGCGACAGCCTTGCGCGGCCCAGGAAGAGCATGGTCAGGCTAAGCACGAAGATGATCGCCCCTGTGCTGAAGTTGGGCTGAAGGAGCACCAAGACGGTTACCAATCCAATCCAGGTCATCATCGGCAGATAGCCGAACTTGAAATCCCTGATCCGATCTTGCTTCATGGCGATGAGCGTGCTCAGATGAAAGATGAGCGCATACTTTGCAAATTCCGACGGCTGCAATCCAAACCCGCCGAACCTCAGCCAGCGTGTAGCCCCCTTTACCTCTCCACCGAGCGCAAGGGTTATGACCAGGAGTCCCAACGCTCCAAGCAATGCTGGCTTCGTCATCTTTTGGTAGATATGATAGTCCACCTGCATGAAGAAAAAAATCATGATGAAGCCGATCAACACCTTGACTGCATGACTGCCAAGGTAGCGGCTGTTTTCCCCCCATCTGTGCATCGCCCAGCTGGAGCTTGCGCTATAGACCACGCCAAGGCTTAACACCATAAGCAGAAGGACTGCAATCAGTGTGGGCAGGTCGATATGGTTTCGCTCAGTTTTCATATCCTATGTGAGCTTGTGGACAAGCTCCTTGTACACTGCCCCACGGTGCTCATAATTGTTGAACCAGTCGAACGATGCGCAGGCCGGGGAGAGCAAAACGACATCTCCGGGTTTCGCCAGCTTTTGTGCGGTCAATACTGCCTCTTCCATACTGGTGCAGGTCGTTACCGGCACAATCGAATCGAACGATGCCTTCACCTTCTCTGCCGATTCACCAATGCCAACGACAGCGCGAACACGTCTTCGGACAAGATCATAGAGTCGCGAATAGTCGTTCCCTTTGTCCCGCCCTCCCAGCAGGATCACAATCGGCTGAGAAAAACTTTGTAGCGCATACCAGACGGAGTCGACATTGGTGCCCTTCGAATCATTGATGTACACAACCGCGTGCAACTCTCGCACAAATTCGAGCCGGTGTTCTACCCCCTTGAAGTTTTTGAGCGTTGCTCGGATTGACGAAGTTGGGATAGCCATTGCCCTTGCTGCCAGCATTGCTGCCATTGCATTGTAGAGATTGTGCGCTCCTCTGATGCTGATGGCCGACGCAGGCAGCACGTCTGTTTGTTTCCCGCCAAGCGCAACTATCACATTCCCGTCTTGCAGGAATGCTCCCTGTGGAAGGGTAGACGTCTGGCTGAATGGCAGGAGCGTTACTTCTTTGCTCACCCGTTGTTGGACGCTCGTTCGGGTCACCTCATCGTCATAGTTGTAGACGAGAAAATCGCCCGTGCTCTGGTTTTCAAAGATCCTGCATTTCGACTCGATATAGTTTGCGAACGAATGATCATATCGGTCGAGATGATCCGGTGTTATGTTCAGAAGGGCCGCGACATGCGGCCGGAACGTCCCGATATGATCGAGCTGAAAGCTGCTGATTTCCAAAATTGCTGCCGTTTCCGACATCATCCCGCCGACCGCCTGTGAAAACGCCGTCCCTATGTTCCCGGCAATCGCGGTGGGGCGTTTTGCGTCTTCAAAAATCCTTCCCAGGAGCGTTGTTGTGGTTGTCTTGCCGTTCGTTCCGGTGATCGCCAGTATTGGCCCGGGGCAGAACCAGCTCGCCACCTCGATTTCGCTGATCACAGCCTTGCCAAGTGCGAGGGCATCTTTCACAATCGGCAAATCCGATGGGATGCCCGGGCTCAGCACAAGAATGTCTGATTCCAGAATCCTGCGCGAGTTAACACCGAATTCGTATGCGATCCCGAGTGCGTCAAGCTCCTCCTTCGCCCTGCGCATCGAATCAAGAGAAGCATGATCACTCAGAAACAGCTGTGCACCATGTGCCTGCAGGAGACCGGCTACCGCCATTCCACTTCGTGCGGCCCCGAGGATACTGAATCGCTTTCCCCCGATCTCCGACGGTCGCACGGAACGCTACCTCACCTTGAATGTGGCCAAGCTCAGGATCATCAAAAGAACCGCCATGATATAGAAGCGGGTCACAATCTTTGGCTCAGGCCATCCAAGCATTTCGAAGTGATGGTGCAGTGGTGCCATTCTGAAGACCCGCCGTCCCTCACCATACTTTCGCTTGGTATACTTGAAATAGAAGCGCTGAATGATCACCGATACCGTTTCCGCCAGAAAGATCCCTCCCAGCGTCGGCAGCAAAAGCTCTTTCTTCATGAGCACGCACAGCGTGCCAATTGCTCCGCCAAGCGCGAGTGAACCGGTATCGCCCATAAACACCTGCGCCGGGTACGAGTTGAACCAGAGAAATCCGAGCGCTGCTCCAACCAGCGAAGCACAGAAAATGACAAGCTCTCCGCTCCCGCGCAGATATGGAATCGTCAGATATTCGCTCCAGGTGGTGCTTCCCGAAATATAGCTGATGACGGCGAGGGTGAGCCCGACGATCCCCACGGTTCCTATGGCAAGGCCATCCAGTCCATCTGTCAGGTTCACCCCATTCGACGTCGCCACAATGATGAAGATTACCATCGGGATGTACAGCCGTCCGAAGTCGAACTCCAGATGTTTAAAGAACGGAACAGTTGTCGACGAACTGTACTTCCAGAGATCTGTGTCTATCCACTGCGGAAAGAAGTAGATGATTCCACCCACCACCAAACCGACCGTCACCTGGCCCACGATCTTGTACCGACCAATCAATCCCTTCGGCTTCTTTCTGACCACCTTCAGATAATCATCCAGGAGACCGACTGCGCCCAGTGTCCCTGTCACGAAAATGATCAGGACCACATACATGTTCCCGATGTTCCCCCAGAGAATCGTCGGGACCAGTACCGACGCCAGCACGATAAGCCCGCCCATGGTCGGGGTACCGGCTTTTGTCAGATGCGTCTTCGGTGCTTCTACCTTCGCCGCTTCACCGATCTGTTTTGCCTTGAGCCAACGGATAATCTTCGGCCCGATCCAGAAGGCAATAACGAGCGCCGTAACTGCTGCTGCCGCTGCACGGAACGTCAGATACCTGACGACACCGAACCCCGGTGGATGATACATCCGCTCAAGCTGTTCCAGAAGATAATAGAGCATTCTACAGTTTCTGCGAGACGGAGCCTCGAAGACGCGCCGTCAAGAACGTAACAATGTCCTCCATCGCCATTCCCCGCGAACCTTTCAGAAGGACTGCATCTCCAGGTGCGAGAAGCTCCGCGAGATATTCCGCCAGCACATTCTTCTCATCATAATGCGCAGCGAATCCCTTCTTGATTGCATCGTGAATCAGCCGTGACCGGGTGCCGTAGGTTAAGACATAGTCGATACCAAGTGCTGCAGCCACCTGGCCGACCCTGCGATGCTCCTCTTCTTCGCTTGAGCCGAGTTCCAGCATGTCACCGAGAACCGCCACCTTCTTCCCGGCGACCTTCATTGAAGCAAGTGTTTCAAGCGCCGCGATCGTCGAGTCGGGGTTTGCATTGTATGTGTCGTTGAGTACTGTTACGCGTTCGATTTCCAGTACTTCCATTCGCTTGTCAGATGCAGTGAACGATTCCAGAGCCTCCACGATGGCACCCGCCGGAACACCGAACGTAAGCCCTGTGGCAGCCGCCGCAAGCGCATTATTCGCTTGATGGCGGCCCGGAATTCCCATCTGCACAGTACGCCGTTTGCGCAACCGGCCACCGCAGAAAGCAAACCGCGCCCTGCCAAGAGTATCCAGTTTCACTTCCATTCCCCGGACACCGACACTTCTAGAGGAAAACCCGTAGGTGATCCGGTGGCGGTTCCTCCCCGCAGCCTTTACCACTTGTCGGTCGTCCGCATTGACGATTGCCATTCCCCCGGTTCGCGCCAGAGACTCAAAGAGCACTCTTTCCTCCCGGGCAACACCAGCACGAGACGAAAAGAACTCCAGATGTTCGGCACCGATATTCGTCAACAGCCCATGGGTGGGTAACAGCATGTCACAGAGCACCTGCAGCTCGCCCGGATGATTCGTCCCCACTTCGACTACTGCGATATCATGCTTTCGGTCAAGGCCGAAGATGGTTTTGGGAACCCCGATGTGGTTGTTGAAATTCTTCTCCGTGCAAAGAACGTTGAATCGAGTGGTAAGAACTGCCACAATCATATCCTTCGTCGTTGTCTTGCCACTGCTGCCGCCGATCGCCAGAATTGGAATCGAGAACTTGATTCGATAGAGCCGTGCGAGCAACGCAAGAGTCCGGGTCGTATCTCCAACCACCACAAGCGGCAAGGGTAGCGGCGTGGGCAGGGCGGCTGAAGCTTCCACAATAGCCGCGCACGCTCCATGTGCAAGAGCATCTTGAACAAACCGGTGGCCATCGAAACTCGGCCCGCGAAGCGCAACGAAGAGATCTCCCTTCTGAAGACTCCGCGTATCCGTCGAAATCCCTGTAATCGCTCCCCGGAGCAATTCGATATTTCGGAGTTCCAGGGGCTTCAACGCACGCAAATCGTGTGCCGTCAGTTTCATCGTTGTGCGCTAATGAATCGCTCGATTTCCTCCCGATCATCAAGATGGCTTTTCACATCGCCGATGATTTGATACGTCTCGTGTCCCTTCCCCGCCACCAGCACCACATCACCCGCGCGTGCACGTTCCAAACCCATGACAATAGCTGTCCTGCGATCGACCTCGGTGTACACCTCAGCTGCCCCCTCAGTCCCACACACAATCTGATCGATGATCGCCAATGGGTTTTCCCTTCGCGGGTTATCCGAGGTCACAATCACCACCTCGCTCATCCGCGAAGCAATGCGTCCCATGATCGGCCGTTTGCCGGCATCTCTGTTCCCGCCGCAACCGAAGATGGTAATGATTCTCCCGGGTTTTCCTTCGGGCCTGATCTCCCGGATAGTCTGGAGACAGTTCTCCAGTGCGTCGGGCGTGTGAGCATAATCGACAATTGCTGTCCAGCCGGCAGGGGAGGCAATTTGTTCGAACCGGCCCCTGACCGCTTTCAACTGCTCGATCCCATGTTCAATTTGCGACTCGGGAATCCCAAGTGCGATCCCCGCAGCATACGCCGCAAGAATATTCGCCACGTTGAAACGACCCGTCAGTGCCGACGAGACTTTTCTCCGTCCACCCGGGGTGCTGAGGACAAGCCGCATCCCATCAATCGCGATATTCGTTTCCACGACGCGGACATCCGCAGCGCCAATTCCATACGTCATGACTCGTGCTCGTGTTCCGTCGACAATCGCCCGACCGTAGGGATCATCAGCATTTGTGACAGCCACGGCATCAGGAGCAAGCATATCAAACAGGATCTTCTTTGCCCGGAAGTACTCATCCATCGTGCCATGGTAATCAAGATGGTCTTGGGTCAGATTTGTAAAGACGCCGACCCGAAACCGAATGCCGTCCACACGATGCTGGGTGAGCGCATGCGATGACACTTCCATGGTGGCGGCAGTGCAACCGGCCGTCAGCATCCCTGCAAGCAACCTATTCAGTTCCAATGATTCGGGTGTCGTGTGGGTTGCAGGGAAGACTTCGCTTCCGATCTGGTAGTCAATTGTCCCGATCAGCCCGGTTTTCTCGCCACCGGCCGTCAGGATCGACTTCACCAAATGTGTGGTCGTCGTCTTCCCGTTGGTTCCAGTCAGCCCCACCAATCGTAATGATCTGGAGGGATGGCTGAAGTAGTTTGCCGCGATCTGTGCCAGCGCCACCCGGGTATCGGGCACCAGGACCTTGACGACACCGGCATGCAGGAAGAAATAGTCCGAGCGTACGGTGTCGTTGTCTAGAACAACGACACGCGCACCGTTGCTAACCGCATTGTCAATGAACAGATGTCCATCAACAGCATTCCCCCGAATAGCAACGAACAGATCGCCCGGGCGCACTTTCCGGGAGTCATACTGGACCTCCGCTATCTGGATATCCTGCGTTACCACCGTTCGTCCATACTGCATTTCGAACAGCTTGGTGACGCGGACACCCTCCAGCAGATGAGACAGAAACACGCGGTCGTTCTCCCGTCAGTTCATGCTCAGGAGCGAGCGGCTGCGTGATTCACATTGGATTACCACTTTTGCCCCCGGCTTGACCTGCTTACCCGGAGTGGGATTTTGCGCCGCAACCACCCCGGAACCGTTGACACTGACGTCGAGTCGATGAACTGCCAGCGTATTAATGGCACGGCGAATGGGCATGCCCCGCACGTCCGGAACGACTGTATACCCTGAAGCGGCGGTCGCCCGATCGATCGTCGACAATCTGACGACGGTTGTCTTGGTGAGGATTGTGCCTGCTTTCGGCGATTGCCCCTGAACGATACTGCCGGTACCAGCAACCTCGACCCTGAACCCGCGACTCTGCAACATATCTTTCGCGACGTCTACCGCCACGTTCACCACATCCGGGAGCACGAGCACTTCTGCGGCCGCAACGGCAGTATTCGGTTTCTGGAGGAAGCGGCTGGACATCGCGTAGATCCTCGCAGCTATGTCCTTGAAGATGGGAGCACTCACCTCACCGCCGGTGTAGCCACCGGAACGAGGGTGATCGACCATGACGAGGCATACTACCTTCGGGTCATCCGCAGGAAAGTACCCAACGAAAGAGGCGGTGTAGTTTCCTGTTTCATATTTTCCATCAATGAACTTCCGCGATGTCCCCGTTTTCCCTGCAATTCGCAGTCCGGGCACCCGGGCTGGCTTCCCTGTCCCACGCTGCAAGACACCTTCAAAGAATTGAGTCAGCGTTCGAGCTGTCGCCGGAGAGATCACCTTTCGGACCGACTGTGGATTTATTTCGTGAACAACCTCACCATTCGCATCACGGACTGACTTCACAATGTATGGCTTCATCAACAGCCCCTTATTCGCCACCGCACTATAGGCAGCGACAATCTGGATTGGCGTGACCCCAACTTCATAACCGTACGCCATGCTGTTCAGCGTTGTGCCGGACCATTCGCCCGGCCTTTTGAGGTCGCCATTGATCTCACCGGGAAGGTCAACACCTGTTTCGAGTCCGAATCCAAAATTGCGGGCCGTTGTAAAGAGCAGTTCCGACCCAATCCGGTCAGAGACTTTTGCCATCACAATATTGCTTGACAACTCCATTCCTTCTTGAAACGTGAGCATACCATACGGATGCGTATCGGTAATTGGCTTACGCATTGCCCCGTTCGCCAGACGGATCTTGTACTCGCCTTTCTCAGCGTAAAATTTCTGTTCCGGTTTCACCAGCCCTCTGTCAAGCGCTGCCGACGCGGTGACGACTTTGAAAACTGACCCCGGTTCGAAAAGATCGGTGATAGGCCGATTCCTCATCGTCTCTAGGCTGACCCCTGAAAGATCTCCCGGGGACATTGAGGGGTAGCTCGCCATAGCGAGAATTTCACCCGAAGCGGGATCGAGCATGATGACCAGTCCGCTCTCGGCTTTGTTCCGCTCTATCCCTCGAGCAAGCTCCTCTTCAGCGATGGCCTGATACTCGATGTCAATCGTCAGGATTGCAGAGCAACCGATTGTAGGATCCACACGGGGATAGTCCGCCGATGGTTTCATCCCCCCAAGGCCATCTCGTTGGAACACAACGTACCCGTCTTTACCACGAAGATAGGAATCGAGCCGGAGCTCGACCCCGTTCAATCCCCTGTTGTCGATGTCCGTCGACCCGATTGCCTGACCCCCAAGGTGTTCATAGTGGTACAATCTCTGTGGCTCTTTGAATTCCACCAGTCCTTTGAACGTGTTTCCTCTGAGAGCCTTCGCGTACTGCGGCTTTACTTGCCGTTCAAGCCACACGAAATGCCGATTCTTTTCCGACAGCTTATCCGTATAGTAACTACGGGACTTCCCAAACACCCGCGCAAACGTCGTCGCAATCTCCTCCGCGTCCTCGCCCGCCATTTTGGGATCTGCCCCGAAAGACACCGAGAGAATGTTTGAGACGATTGTCTTTCCATTCCGATCGTAGATGTTTCCTCTGGTTCCGGGGAGTATCTCGCGCTGTTCATATTGCTTGCGCGCCATCGCCTGATATTCGCGCGCCCTGATCACCTGAACCATAACAAGCCGCACCACAACCGCCACAAACAGAACAAGGAGCCCGATCTTCAGCCAGAAGAGCCGTATCGCAAAGATCTTCTGTGGGTCACGAGGTTTATCCACGGACGGGGTTGTAAGACCACCCTCTGCCATAGCCACCTACTTCAGCCTCTCCAATCGCTGTGTGTCAACATCAAACAGAATGGGCTGTTCCTGCGACTGTAGTCCGAGTTTCTCTCTGGCAATGGGACCTATTCTCCCCAGGGAGCTCTTCTTCGACACTTCTGCCTTCAATTGTTCCTTGACGCCCTGCATTTCCTTCAGCCGAACTTCCAGCTGGTGGTTGTTGTTTACGAGCTGGTTCACCGCAAGGATATTATTGACATACAGAACAATGGCAATTCCCATCGCAAAGAGGATGAGGATAATGTTGAATGTTGACATCCGCCGCTGTGCCCCGCGGCGATTTGGCCGTACCACATATCCTAACGTGGATGGTCGAGCATCACCGTTGTAGATATACCTTCGCTCACGTGCAAGTGTCTCAGTTTCCTGCATATCACTTTGCCTGTGAAAGCTTTTCCGCCGCCCGGAGCTTTGCACTTCGTGCGCGGGGATTAACTGCACATTCCTCCTGTGAGGCTTCAAGGGGATGTGAGCCGATCATCCGGAGCCGTGGAACGAGGTCCATATCCGGAACGAGCTTGTGACCGGAAAACTTCTTTGTTGCCGATTCCTTCTTGAAAAACGCTTTGACGATTCTATCTTCCAGCGAGTGATACGAAATCACTACGATCCTGCCGCCTGGAATCAGGACGGTTGCAGCATCGTCGAGAGCAGCAGCAAGATTATCCAATTCGTGATTAACTTCGATCCTCAGAGCCTGGAAAACCCTTGCAAGAGATTTCACCAGAAATCGCTGCCCGACGGCCGACTCAATCGCCACACGCAAGGCACCGGTCGTCCTAATGGGACGCCATGACACGATCGCCTTGGCAATGCGCCGGGCCTGGCGATCTTCCCCATACCGGAAGAGCAGATCTGCCAGCCCCTGTTCGCTGTACTGATTCACCACATCGAGGGCGCTCAACAACTGCCGCCGATCCATCCTCATGTCGAGCTGCTCATCAGCCCGGAAACTGAACCCACGATGGCCTGCGTCAAGCTGAAACGAAGAGACCCCAAGATCCAGAAGAACGCCACCGACAGACCCGATGCTCAGGCGCTGAAGTTCAATCGCCATCGATCGAAAATTTGCCTGAACAATCGTCACGCGAGCGCTGAAACGCTCCAAGCGCTGCCGGGAAACACTGATGGCATCACTGTCACAATCGAATGCAACGAGACGGCCATCTGGCGAGAGCACCTCACAAATCCTCTCCGCATGCCCGCCGCCTCCCAAGGTTCCGTCGACATAGATCCATGAAGGATTGGTGACAAGAACACGCACCGCCTCGTCACGCAGCACGGGGAGATGGTATGCGGTAGACATTGGAGGAGACCAGAAGCTACTTCTGGAGGACCGACTGTGCTACGTTCTCGTAGCTTTCCTCCTGGGACTTCTGATACTCCTTATAGGTGTCCGGGTTCCAGAATTCGATACGCTCCAGTACACCGAGAATCAGGACATCATTCTCGATGCCGGCAAGGCGCAGCAGATCTTTGGGAATGGTAATTCGGGCC
>Ga0326726_10001750_pt1 | contig 20182 bp, 14 predicted proteins | sample MHFenrmetagenome_2_FD_207603 | JGI IMG/M metagenome (GOLD analysis project Ga0326726, IMG submission 207603) | Lab enriched peat soil microbial communities from Michigan Hollow, Ithaca, NY, United States - MHF15MN | ecosystem: Environmental > Terrestrial > Soil > Wetlands > Peat | place: USA... | reverse complement strand
GCCACACGCACACCTTCGGCTCGTCGTGGCTCAACGAAGCGCGGTTCGGCTACCTCGACGTCAGCGGCGGGCAGTCGAGCGATCATCCTGCGGTGAATTTCGCCGCGGCCACGGGCCTGCAGGGCGTGACGATGGACGCGCGCGACGTCGGCTATCCGCAGGTGTCGTTCGGCGGGCTCTACAGCGTGATCGGCGATCCGGCGACTTTCGTGTCACGTCACGACCGCAGCGTCGAGGTCTACGATAACGTGCTCCTCGACCGCGGCGATCATCGATTGAAGATCGGTGCCTACGTCTTTCACCTGGACTTCAACCCCGTCAATCCGCAGTCGGCGCGCGGCGCCTTCACCTTCACCGGTCAATGGTCCGGCAACGCCCTCGCGGACTTTCTTCTCGGGTACCCGAGCTCCGCGCAGGCCGGCATCGGACGCGCCGACGAGCAGGGACGCTCGACCTGGCTCCACGTCTACGCCCAGGACGACTGGAAGATGCGTGCGAAGCTGACGCTGAACTACGGACTGCGCTATGAGATCAATGGGCAGATGAACGACGCGGACAATCGCCTGTCGGCGATTGACTTGACGGTGCCCGGCGGCCGGTTCGTGATCGCCAGCGACGACAGTGGTCGTCTCTCGCCGTCCGCACAGTCCCTGCTCGGACAGATTCCGATCCCGTACGTCACGTCGGCAGACGCCGGCTGGACGGCCGCGCTGCTGCGTCCGAGCTACCGCCGCTTCGCGCCGCGCGCCGGAATGGCGTGGGTGATTCCCGGCCGGACCGACACCGTCGTGACCGCGGGATTCGGCGTCTTCCTGAATCAGTGGGCGTACAGCGTGCAGCAGGCGCTGGCGCAGACGCTGCCGTTCTTCTTCTCCAAGACCGTGAACGCTCCCTCCGACGCCTTGCAGCCCGCGTATCAGACCAGCACGATGCTGCTGGCAAACGCCAGCGGGACCATCGGCGGCAACACGATGGACCACGACTACCAGACCGAGTACGCGAAGAACTGGAATATCGGGCTGCAGCGCCAGTTGACCGGCGCGACGATGATCGAAGTGTCGTACTTGCACTCGGACGTGGTCGGCGCAGACAGCTCGACCGTACTCAACGTGCCGGAGCCCGGTCCTGGACCGATCGCGGCGCGCCGCCCGGTGCCGGCCTTGAGCAACATCACCACGATTCGGTGGGACGGGTACTCCATGTATGACGGTGTGACGATCAAAGCCACGCAGCGTCTCTCGCGCGGGCTCTCGCTTTCGGCGAACTACACGCTGTCGAGATCGGTGGACGATGCGTCCGACCCTGGGGCGACGACGTACGAGACCAATCTGCCGCAGGACGTCAGAGACATGACCGCCGAACGTGCGCCGTCCAGCTTCGATCACCGTCACCGGTTCGTCGGCAACTTCACCTACGCGCTGCCGGACGCCGGCGGCAGTGGCATCGCGCGCGCGCTGGGCTCGGGCTGGCAGGTCAACGGCATCGTCACGCTGCAATCGGGCGCGCCGTTCACGGTGATGCTCGGCACGGACCGCGCGAACGTCGGGTCCGGTCCCGCTCAGCGGCCGAACGTCTCCGGCGACCCGAACGCCCTGGTCAATGCCAGCGCGACACAGTGGTTCGACACCGGCGTGTTCTCCCTGCCGACGCAGTACAGCTTTGGCAACTCGGGCCGGAATACTGTGCTGGCGCCAGGCTACGCGAACGTGGACCTAGGTGTGCAAAAGCAAGTGGTGCTGGCGAGTCGCGCGCGCCTGCAGCTTCGGTGGGAAGTCTTCAATCTCTTCAATCGCGTGAACTTCGATGTGCCCAATCGGATCGCGTTCACCCCGAATTTCGGCCGCATCTTCAGCGCGCAGCCGGCGCGGCAGATGCAGTTCGGCGCGAAGATCGCGTTCTAGGTCTCGGCAACGGGATACTTCGACAGTTTGCGCTGGAGCGACCGTCGATGGATGCCGAGCAGGCGCGCGGCCTGCGAGATGTTGCCGTCACAGTCGGCGAGGACGCGCTGGATGTGTTCCCACTCGACGCGCGCGAGCGAGGGGACGTGCTGCGGCAATGCGTTCGGCGCCTCTGCCGTCTGACGATCGAACGCCGCCAGGATCTGATCCGCGTCGACGGGTTTAGTGAGATAACTGGTCGCGCCGAGCCGGACGCTCTCAACCGCGGTCGCGATGCTCCCGTAGCCTGTCAGCACGACGATGTTCGTCGTCTCGTCGAGCGCCTTCAGCTCGCGGATGACGTCGAGGCCGGATTTGCCGGGCAGGCGCAGATCGACGAGCGCGAGCTCAGGCGTGTCGGCCTGGGCGCGGGCCACCGCTTCATCGCAGGTCGCCGCGCCCGCCGCGTCGAGCCCGCGCGCCTCGAATGCCCGCACGAGCCGCTCGCGAAACACGTCGTCGTCGTCGACGACGAGGATCGTCCGGCCGTCGGTCATCGCGCGGCTCCGGTCGGCAGCTCGAGCGTCGCGATCGTGCCGCGATCGGACCGCAGGCTCAACGTGCCGCCGAAACGCTCGGCGAAGACACGCGTCAGGAACAATCCCATGCCCATGCCGCGGCCCGGATCTTTCGTCGTGAAGAACGGTTCGCCGGCGCGCTCCAGCACGTCGGGCGGCATGCCGCGTCCGCTGTCGCGCACGCGCAGACGCAGCCGCGCTTCATCCTGAAGCACTTCGACGACGACCGGCGTGCCGCTGCCCGCGTCGAACGCGTTCTTCAGGAGCGACAGCAACGCCTGACGCAGTCCCGCTCGAGGGAGACTGACGGCCGTCAGCGATGGCGGCGCCTTCACCTGCAAACGCCGCGCGTCGTCCGGCGCCAACTGCGCGCGAATATCCTCGAGCAACTGCGGGATGTCGAGCGTTTCCGGCGCGTCGACGGAGGCGCCGACGGCGCGGCCGCTCATCTGGTCGAGAATCGCCTGGCAGCGGTCCACCTCACGGCGGATGAGCTGCGCGTCCTCGACGAGATCCGTCGCGCTCTGCCGCGCCAGCGCCGCGCGCTCGAGTTCTCTCGACGCGAGCGCAATCGTCGCCAGCGGCGTGGACAGCTCGTGCGCCGCGCCGGCGCCGAGGGTCGTCAGCGCGACCAGGCGATCCGTGCGCGCCGCGCGCGCGCGCAGCTCGTCAAGCTCGTGTTCGCGCCGCGCGATCGCGTTCGACGCCTGCACGACGAAGTACGCCGCGAGCTCGCCGGTCACGGCGATCGCCGTCCACATCGTGAAGAGATGGGTGGGGAAGTCGTTGAGGCGGTGATGGCCGGGCACGAGCTCGGTGAGGTGCCATGAGACAAGGACGCCGAACGCGATGGCGGCCGTGCCGGCGGCCGTCAGGCCCCAGAACATCCCGAGCGTCAGCCAGACCAGCGCGACCTGCACGCCGTAAATCACGACGAACGGATTGAACGGACCGCCGGAGAGCTCGAGCAAACCGGTGAGCAGGACGATCTGCAGGACCGCATCGAGCGCCGCGGCAAGGTGCGGTACGGGCTTGCGCTGCACCCAGAGCCCGGCGATCGACGTGTTCATGAGCGCCGTCGCCAGAAGCAGCGGCGCCACGCGGCGCAGCGGCAGATCGAATTGCGGCAGCGCCCACGCGATCGCCGCGACACCGATCTGGAGGATCGCTGTCGTCCAGCGGAGCCGGATCAGCCATGGCAGGGCAACGGTCGTCGTCGCGCCGAGGTACCAGGGCGCCGTGGTCCGGTCAGCGGCCATCTGCGACATCTTGCCGCACCTGCGGTCCGTCGTCCTGCCGGTAGACTGCCGTCGGCATGCGTCGAGTGTCGCGACTCCTGCTCGTCATCGTTCCCGCACTCATCTTCACCGCATCCACCGCCCTCGCACAAACCGCGACGATCAGCGGCGCCGTGCGCGACGACACCGGCGGTGTGTTGCCGGGCGTGTTCGTCGAACTGCGGAGCCTGAGCGGCGCGGCGCGCGACACCGTGACCGACGCCACCGGATCGTATCGCATCGACGGCGTCGCGAGTGACCACTATCAGCTCTCGTTCTTCCTGATCAACTTCGCCTCCGTCCGGCGAGAGGTGGTCACCGCAGGCGCGGCGGTGACGCTCGACGTCGTCATGCATCTGGCGCTCAACGCGGACGTGGTCGTGTCCGGCAAGCGGACGTTCACGAACCTCGCCGACGCGGAGAATCCTGCCGAAGATCTCATCGGCATCGCCCAATCGGGAAGTCAGGGCGCCATCACGGCTCGTCAGCTCGACGCGCGGCCGATGATGCGCACCGGCGAAGTCCTCGAGACCGTACCGGGCGTCGTCATCAGCCAGCACAGCGGCGAGGGCAAGGCGAATCAGTACTACCTGCGCGGCTTCAATCTGGATCACGGAACGGACTTCGCGACGACGGTCGCCGGCATGCCGGTCAATATGCCGACGCATGCGCACGGCCAGGGCTACTCGGATCTCAACTTCATGATCCCCGAACTCGTGAGCGGCGTGCAGTTTTCGAAAGGCCCGTACTTCGCGGACCAGGGTGACTTCGCGACGGCCGGCGCCGCGAACATCAACTACGCGAACGTGCTCGACCGTCCGCTGGCGCGCGTCTCTGGCGGCGATGAAGGATTCGGGCGGGCGATCGTCGCCGGATCGTCGGCGGCTGGCCGCGGGCATCTGCTGGCGGCGTTCGAGGTCGAGCACAACGACGGTCCGTGGGTGAATCCCGACGCGTTCAAGAAGATCAACGGCGTCGTGCGCTACAGCCAGGGCGATGCGATCAACGGCTTCACGATCACCGGCATGGGGTACCGCGGGACGTGGAACTCGACTGACCAGGTACCGCAGCGCGCGATCGCCAGCGGTCTCATCAGCCGTTTCGGCGCGGTCGATCCGAGCGACGGCGGCGACTCGTACCGCTACAGCGGATCGGTGGAGTGGCAGCACTCGAGCGGCAACGCGACCACGAAGGTCACGGCGTACGGCATCGGCTACGACCTGAATCTGTTTTCGAACTTTACGTTCTTCCTCGACGATCCCGTGCGCGGCGATCAGTTTCATCAGGCCGATCACCGGTTCATCACGGGCGGGAAGGTCAGCTACCGGCGGATCGATCGCTGGCAGGGCCGCGAAGTGCAGAACACCGTCGGCGTCCAGGTACGAAACGACGACATCGCGAACGTCGGCCTGTATCACACCCAGCAGCGGAACCTGCTCGATGTCGTTCGCCAGGACGCGGTCGTGGAGACGAGCGGCGCGGTCTACGCGCAGAACGAGATCGCGTGGTCGCCGTGGCTGCGCACGCTCGCGGGCGCGCGCGTAGACGGTTATCGCTTCAACGTCGACGCCGGCGATCCGATCAACGGTGGTCGAGAGACCGCCGGTCTGGTGAGCCCGAAGGGCGGCGTCGTCCTCGGTCCGTGGAAAGGGACCGAGCTCTACGGCAACAGCGGCGTCGGGTTTCACAGCAACGACGCGCGCGGCACGACCATCACGCGCGATCCATCGACGGGCGATCCTGCCAACCGTGTGACGCCGCTCGTGCGGGCCAAGGGCGCGGAGTTCGGCGTACGCACCGTCGCGATCCCCCACGTGCAGAGCAGCCTATCGGTGTGGTCGCTGAATCTCGATTCGGAGCTGGTGTTCACCGGCGACGCCGGCACGACCGAAGCCAGCCGTCCCAGTCATCGCTACGGCGTCGAGTGGGCGAACTATCTCGCGCCGCGACCGTGGCTGATCTTCGACGGCGACGTCTCGTGGTCACGGGCGCACTTCACCGATTTCGATCCCGTGGGCGACCGTATTCCCGGTTCGGTGGAGACGGTCATCTCCGCCGGCGCGACGGTGGACAGCCTTCATAAGGTGTTCGGCGGCGTGCGTCTCCGGTACTTCGGCCCACGCGCGCTCATCGAGGACGATTCCGTGCGCTCGAAGGCGACGGCGCTGGTCAATCTCGAGGCGGGCTACAAGGTGTCACGCCGGGCGCGCATCGGGTTGGATGTGTTCAACCTGCTCAACGCCGCCGACAGCGACATCGACTACTACTACACGTCGCGCCTGCGCGGAGAGCCCGCCGGCGGTGTCGACGACATCCATCTGCATCCCACGCTGCCGCGAACCGCGCGACTGAGCCTGACGATCGGATTCTAGGATTTGTAGGGCGGGTCCTTTTGGACCCGCCTGATCAGCCCTGCCTGATCAGCCGGGTCCAAAAGGACCCAGCCTACTTGTCCTGTGCCCCCGGCCAGCCGAACTTGAAGAAGTACGCGCCGGCGGCGACGAGCAGCGCGCCGATCCAGACGCGAGCCGCGAGCAGGACGAGGCCGGTGAGCGCGATCGCGATGCCGGCGGCCTGACGTCCGCGCAGAAACCGCCCGAGCGCGTCGCGTCGGAGCGCGCCGGCGACGAGCGTCACGAAAAACGCAAGGCTCGCCGCGAGGACGACCGCGGCGCCGGTCGGCACGAGAAAGCGGTTCGAGACGATTAGCCCGCCCGCGCCGGCGACGAACGCGACTGCGACGCTCCACAGCAGGTATCCGCGCGTGCTGCGCGCGATGTTGCGCGACGCGGCGGCCGGCACGACGACGAGCGCCTCGACGAGCAGCGCGCCGATGATCTTCAGGCTCACCACGATCGACAGCGCCAGTAGAAATGCGAAGAAGTAGTCGAGGAAGCGCGAGTCCGAGCCCTCGACGCCGGCGAGCGGCGGGCTCAGGCTGTCGAGCAGCAGGTGGTTGTATTCGCGGGCGAGCAGCACCATCACGACGACGCCGACGGCGAGCAGCAGTAGGAGATCGCTGTCGGTCACGGTCAGCAGGCTGCCGAACAGAATCGCCTCGACCTGATGCACGTTGAACTGCCGCGTGACTGCAACGAGCAGCACGAGCCCGAGGCCGAGCGACAGCGCGAGGAAGACGCCGATCAGCGTGTCGGGCGGCAGCGACGACCGCCGCTTCACGTACACCATGCCGAGCGTCGCGAGCAGGCAGAAACCGAACATGCCGGCGTATGGCGAGTTGAGCGGCTCGCCGATCAAGAGCCCCAGCGAGACGCCGGTCAGCGCCGCCTGTCCGAGCGCCGCGCTGAAGAACGCCATGCGTCGCGCGACGACCAGATGGCTCAGGCCGCCGAGCATCGGCGTCAGCAGCAGGACGCAGAGGAAACCGCGGACGAGAAACGGATACTGGAAGTCGGCCGGCAGCACGCCGCTGTGCGCGAGCCCCGTCACCCAGGCGTAGAAGGACGTCATGCGAGCGCGTCCGCCGGCGCGCCGTCGGCCACGACGCTCTTGTCGAGGACGGTCACGCGATCGCCATGCCGCTTCACGCGTTCATGGTCGTGCGACACCATGAGCACGGTGACATCGTCTCGGTCGCGCGCCGCGAGCAGCACGTCCTCGAGCCACTGGCTCGCCGTCCGATCGAGTCCGGTCGCCGGTTCGTCGAGGATCAGGAGCTCAGGCAGCGGATCGAGTGCGTGCGCGAGCAGCACGCGCCGCAGTTCGCCGCCAGAGAGCACGGACAGTTGACGCTGCTCGAATCCGGCGAGGCCGACGCGCTCGAGCATGGCGCCGATGCGCCGCGCGGCGTCGCGGCCGACGCCGAAACAGACCGGACGGCGCTGGCGCGTGAGCGCGAGGAAATCGGCGACCGTGACGGGCAATGTGCGGTCGACCGCGAAGCTCTGCGGGACGTAGCCGATGCGGCCGTTGCGCCGCCAGTGGGCGAGGATGCGGCCGTCGAATCGAATCTGCCCGAGGATCGCGTTGACGAGCGTGCTCTTGCCCGCGCCGTTGGGGCCGACGATGGCGTGCAGCGTCCCGCGTGTGACCGAGAACGAGACGTCGGAGAGCAATGTCTGGTCGTCGATCCGGACCGTGAGGTTCGAGACCTCGAGAATCCTCATCCTTCCGTGACCAGCGCCTTGATCATCGTGTCCACGTTCCGCTGCATCTCTTTCTCGAACTTGTCCGGTGTGTACGCGCCCGACGCGATGTGCGTGATCTGATAGACCTTCACGCCGGCCTCGTCCTGCAGCACCTTGAGCAGCGCGGGCGGAAACGTTTCCTCGCTGAAGACGACGCGAATGCGCTCGCGCTTCAGGAGCGCGACCATGTCTTTCAGCTCGCCGGCGGACGGCGTGAGGCCATGCTGCGGCTGGACGACTCCAGCGATCTCGAGCCCGAACTCCTGGAGCAGATACCCGTAGCCGTCATGCACCGTGACGACCCGGTTGATCTTCGCGTCGGCGAGCGCCGTGGCGGCCCGCGCCTTGATCAGCCGCAGCCGCCGCGCGTAGTCGGCGGCGTTGGCCTGTAGCGCCGCCGCATCCGACGGGCGCAGCGCCGCGATCGCCTTCTGAATGAAGTACGTCTGTTGGATCGCGTTCGTGAACGAGATGAACGTGTGCGAGTTGACGCCGGATCCGTGGACCGCGTGAATCTGCGGCGTCGATTCGTTCACGTGAATGATGACGAGTTTCTTGTTCCCGGACGCCTTGATCATCGGGTTGATGAAGTCGTCGTGGCCGATGCCGTTGATGACGATCGCGTCGAGGTCCATCAACTTCTTGATGTCCTCGGGCCGCGGTTGATAATCGCCGGCATCCACTTCGCCGGGCAGGATCGATCGCACCTCGTAGCCGGGCAGCGTCCCGATGACGTTCGCCGTCCAGGAGTAATACGGATGCAGCGTGACGCCGATCTTCAGCGTCGGGCGCGGCTGTGCGGAGGCGGTCGCCGCGAACAAAAGCAGAAATATCAGCGGCTTTCCATTCATGGTGTCTTCACCGTGGGCGGCGGAAGGTAACCAATCGCGGGTGGATTCACGCGCATCTGAATCCATCCTTCGGCCTGCGGCACCTGCACGAGCGCCGGCGAGAGCTCGGCGCCGTCCGCGTGCGTCCAGACCGACACGTGCAGCATCATGCCGCCCGCGAGGCGATGGTGCTCTTCGTCTTCGGGCGACGGATCGGGAAGCGAGTCGGGCAGCGGCTCCTGGACGAGCAGCAGCCACCCCGCCGCGCCGGTCACGCTGGGAATGCCGCGATAGTTGATGAACGCGCCGCGATGCGTGACGATCCAGCGGTACGACGGGCCCTTCGCGGTCGGATCTTTCACAAACGGCGGAATGCCCTGCTCGGCGAGCGCGTCGGGCGAAGGCCATCCGCCTGTGCCGCTGCGGACGCGCTCCGCTTCGAGCAGTCCTTCCTGGAGCTCACGAAACATCAACTGCGCCTGTGACGCCGCCTCGCTGACGAGCGTCTGGTAGGGCAGCAGGCCGTTCGCGCGCGCGGGCGTGCCGTCCACGCTCCACGCAGTGTTGGCGAGATAGAAGCCGACGATCGCGAGGATGACGACGGCGAGGCGCACGACGATCGTCGTTTCCTCCCGCAGCGAGGGCGGACGGATTTCCACCGTCCGGATTCCGGCTGCGCCGGGCGAGTCGGCGTCCATCGCTTCGGATTCTCCGTCACTGGGTCGACCCCAGCAAGCGATCCCATAGATTTGATTGGTCAAATTAATAAATTTGATTACTATAGAGCGTGGCGTTCAGCGTCTCGGTCCTCCTTCTGCTCAGTTCCCTGACTGGCGTCGTGCGAGACTCCACGGGACTCGTGCTGCCTGGCGCCACGGTCGAGTTGCGGAGCCTCAGCGCGTCGACTGTCGGCGAATTCACCACGGCTGCCGCAGACGGAACGTTTTCCTTCATCGATCCATCGCCTGGCCGATACCGACTGATCGTCACGTGCTCCGGCTTTGAACCCTCCGAAACCGTGATCGAGATCGGGCCGGGCCCTCGTCCGGCGTTGACGATCGTCCTTCGCCTGTCGGGAATTGAAGAGCAGGTGTCGGTTCGTGCGTCTGCCGCGGATATCCCACTGACGCCGACGCTACAGTCGCCCGTCAGCCGCAGACAGATCGACACGCTGCCGAGCGAGAGCGTCAGCGCGGGCCTGAGCTCGGTCATCACGCTGACCGCACCCGGCGTCGCCGCTGATTCGAACGGCGGCTTTCATCCGCTCGGCGAGCATGCCGAGACGTCGTTCGTGATCGATAACCAGCCGATCACGGATCAGCAGAGCCGCACGTTTTCGAATCAGCTCTCGCCGAACGCGATCCAGTCGCTCGACGTGATTACCGGCGTGCCTCCCGCTGAGTTCGGCGACAAGACGAGCCTCGTCGTGAAAGCGATTACGCGTTCGGGAATGGGCGTAGGACGTCCCCAGGGTTCACTGACGATCGGGTACGGCTCGTTCCGTACGCCGATCGCGTCGCTGGCCGTCGGCTTCGGCAACTCGCGCGCAGGCAATTTCCTGTCGCTCGACGGCGTGACGAGCGGTCGCTTCCTCGATGCGCCCGAGCCCGAGGCGCTGCACGCACAAGGCAACGTGTTCAACCTCTTTGATCGATTCGACACGCGATGGTCGCCGCAGACGACGCTGCAGCTCAGCGCGTCCGCATCGCGCTCGGTGTTCGAGACGCCCAATACGTACGATCAGCAGACCGCCGGGCAGGATCAGAGCCAGCGGCAGCACAGTTTCAACGTCTCACCGACGCTCACGCACGTCCTCGGCCCGTACATGGTGGTTGAAAGCACGGCATGGATCCGCCGTGACATCGTCGACTACTTGCCGAGCGCGGATCTGTTCGCCGATCAGCCGGCTGTTCTGGCGCAGCATCGCAGCCTCACGAATGCGGGGATGAAAGCCAACCTCACGGCGACCTCCGGCGTGCATGCACTCAAGCTCGGCCTGCAGCAGACCACGACGTGGTTGGCGGAGCAGTTTCGGACGGGCCTCACCGATCCGGCATTCAACGATCCATCGGGCGACAGCTTCCTTCCCGCGCTGCTCCCGTACGATCTGACGCGCGGCGGTACGTTCTTCGACTTTCAGGGCGACGCCGTCGTCAGCCAGTGGGCGGCCTACGCGCAGGACGCGATGAGTCTCGGTCCCTGGACCGTCACGGCCGGACTGCGCGTAGACAGCTATCGCGGATTGAGCCGCGCGGTCGGATGGCAGCCGCGACTCGGCGCGACGTACACGATCGATCGCACGAAGACGGTCGTGCGCGGCTCGTATGGCCGCATGTTCCTGACGCCGTACAACGAGAATCTGATCCTCGCCAGCTCAACGGGACCTGGCGGTCTCGGCGGCGGCGTGCTCGGCAGCGTCGCAGGCGCGCCGTTGACGCCCGGCCATCGTGAGCAGATCGATGCGGGCGCACAGCAGACCGTGTGGCGCGGCATCCGCCTCGACGGCGAGTACTTCTGGAAAGTCACCGACGGCGCGTTCGACTTCGACGTCATCTTCAACACGCCGCTCGCGTTTCCAGTGCAGTTCCGCGAGTCGCGGGCCAGCGGTGGTCTGTTGCGCATCACGCTGCCGGAATCGCACGGATGGCAGGCGTACGCGACGCTGTCGCATTCGGCGTCGCATCTGTTCGGTCCCGAACTGGGCGGCCTCCGCTTCAGCGCAAGCTACGCGCCGGTCGCGCGGCCTGATCACGACGAAGCGCTGCAGGCGAACACGCACGTTGAGTACCGCGCGAGCGGCGCCCTCGGGTTCTGGAGCGGTCTCACGTGGCGGTACGACAGCGGGCTCGTGGCGGTCGCCGTGCCGACGTACGCGGACGCGTTGAAGCTGACCGGCGATCAACAGTCGGCGATGGGGTTGTTCTGCGGGAGTTCGCTCGCCACGAGAGCACAGCCGATTCGGAGCTGCGCGTCTTCGGCGTTCGGCGCGCAGCGCATCAACATCCCTGCGCCAGGCACCGAGAACGACGACACGAATCCGCCGCGGATCGTGCCGCATCACGTCGTCGACGTCGCTGCGGGCCTCGATCATCTCTCGATCGGGAAGCTGCCGCTGCGGGCGCGCGTGACGGTCATCAATCTGTTCGACACGGTCGCGCTCTACAATTTCCTGTCGACGTTCTCGGGTACCCATTTCGTCACGCCGCGAACGGTGCGCGTCGAGATTGGCGTGCGATTCTAATCTCGCCCCATCGCTTTGGACGCGCCCGTCCCCTCCAGGCCAGACGATGCGATAATACGAAGCACGCGCTGATAGGACTGACCTACGTCAAGGTTCGCGTCGGAAATCCAGCCAACGGACATCGTGCCGAAGACGTCGATTGCTTCGTCGATTCCGGGGCCGTGTACTCCCTCATCCCGGCGAAGACGCTTCGGAAGCTTGGCATCAAAGGTCATCGTCGGGGAGCCTGGCGACGATGCGTTGTTGGGTGCGACCACGCTCGAGGGATTTGGCCTGGTGCTGGATCCGTTTCGACGCGAGCTCCGGCCGATGAAGCTCCCGCGCAAGTAGCGACTCGCCGCATTCATTCCTGCCAGCGGCTCGCGATCGCCGCGATGACGACCGTCGACGCGAGTAGCGCCACGGACACCGGCCCTGGCGGCAAATCCAGCTGAAACGCCATGGCAAGACCGACGCCCACCGCCGCAATTCCGATTGCGGCCGACACGACAAATGTCGTGCGGATGCGGCGCGTGATCAGGAGCGACGCCATTGGCGCGAGCGTCAGCAAGGCGAATGTCAAGAGCGCGCCAATTTCATGCACGGCGGCCGCGGCGGCCGCACCAATCGACAGATTCAAGCCGATGACCCAGAGACGCGTATTGACGCCGGCCACGTGTGCCGCTTCTGCATCGAACGTGACGAGGAGAAATCGGGATCCGAACAGGACGTGCACGATGCCGATCACCAGCGCGACGACGACCAACCCGGTCGCATGACCAGGGCTGACGGCGAGCACGTTGCCGTAGAGCAAGTGAAGCGTGTCCGCATCGGCTGCCGTCGCTCCGGCCAGGATGAGCACCGCCGCTGAGGCGGCGGCCGCGTACGCCCACGCCGTGATCGACTCACCAGACACACGGTGTGGTGATGGAAGAGCGCCCATGCCCAGTGCGGTTGTGAGGGCCGCGACGACTGCGCTGATCTCGGGAGACCACCCGAAGACCAGCGCGACGGCGGCTCCCACTGTGGCCGCATTGGCCAGCACGAGTCCGAGAAAGACCACGCGCCGGATGATCAGATAGACGCCAATCACACTGAGAGGCACGCTCGCCGCGATCGAAGCCACCAGGGCCAGGCGCATGAATGTGGCTTCAAACATGGCGTGTATCCCGGCTGCCGACCACGAGGATCCGCTGTCCGCCGACGCGACCGAGATGGACCGGCGTGCGATACAGCGCCGTCAGGCGATCTTCTCTGAGGATCTCGTCGACGGGGCCATGAAGGATCTCGTCGGCGCCCATCAGCATGATGGAGGTGGCGAAGTTGAGCACGAGCGAGAGCAGATGCGTGACGATCAGGATCGTGACGCCGCGCGTGCGATTCAGATCCTCGAGAAACGCGAGGATGGCCGCTTCGCTGGCGATGTCCATGCCGGCGGTGGGTTCGTCCAGGACCAGGACGTCAGGCTCGGCGGCGAGCGCCCGCGCGAGGAGCACGCGTTGCTGCTGGCCGCCAGATAAGTTTCGGAAGAGCTGCGGACCGAGAGACTCGACGCCGACCCGGATCAGCGCGCGTCTGGCGGCGTCGCGATCGGTGGCTTTTGCGCCCCGGAGTACGCCGGCTCGAGCCGTGCAGCCCATCAGAGCGACTTCGTACGCCGTGATCGGGAGCATCGTGTCCAGCCGATCGCGCTGCGGGACGTAGCTGATGATCAGCCTGGGATCGCGATCGATTGTGCCGCGGAGTGGCTTCACCAGCCCCAGGATCGTCCGCAACAACGTCGTCTTGCCGCAGCCATTGGGTCCGACGATGCCGAGAATGGCTCTCTGGTGGATCTCGAACGACAACTCCTGAACGACGACTCGGTGACGGTAGCCGAGAGTCAGATGCTCCGCGCGCACGACCGATCGCGGTTCCGGCCCGGCCTGAGGGATCGCTGCGGACATGCCAACCTGCCGATCGTGAGACAGCAAGGGGCGTGCCTCAACGTGGAGCGAAATCGGCCCAGCGAGATCACGCCAGGCGATGAACTGCCGGGTTTTCGGCACCGGGACGTATGATGTCGTCCATGAAAGCCGTCGCTCCTGCGCTCGGCACGCTGCTCGCCGTGCAAGTCATCACGGCATCCGCGTCGGGTCAGGCGACTCCGGCGCCGGCAGCGCCGACGCGCGCGGACATCCTGCGCGGCGAGTACGGACGCTACCGCGCGAACAACGACTTGCTCTTCTACCATCTCGACGTCCGCGTCGATCCGGACAAGAAGATCATCAGTGGGAAGAACACCGTCCGCTTCCGGATGCTCTCGGATGACACACGGATTCAGCTCGACCTGTACGCCAACCTGAACGTCGACAGGATTCTGCTCAATGGGGCGCCGCTGAAATTCGAGCGCGAGCTCAACGCGGTGTTCGTGGATTTTCCGGAGAGCCTGAAGACCGGCCGCGAGTACGCGATCGACTTCTACTACTCAGGCACGCCGACCCAGACCGGACGCTTCGGCGGTTTCACGTTCGGCAAGGATCCTGCGGGACGTCCGTGGATCTTCACCGCGTGCGAAGGGGAAGGCGCCGCAATCTGGTGGCCGAACAAGGATCAGTGGCGCGACGAAGTCGAGCGGATGGAGTTGAGCGTCGCGATCCCCAGCGCTCTTGTCGACGTTTCAAACGGGAAGTTCGCCGGCAAGACAGATCTCGGCGACGGCTACACGCGGTGGGATTGGAATATCCAGTACCCGATCAACGCCTACGACGTCTCGCTCAACATCGGTACCTACGTCCACTTCGACGATCGCCTCGACGACGTGCCGATGGACTTCTACGCGCTGCCGGAGGATCTCGACAAGGCGACGCGGCAGTTCGCGCAGGCGAAGGGAATGCTCGAAGCCTATCAGCACTACTTCGGCGAGTACCCGTTCAAGAACGACGGCTACAAGCTGATCGAGGCACCGTACTCAGGGATGGAACACCAGAGCGCCGTCACCTACGGCAATCGTTTCGCGAACGGCTACCTCGAGCGCGACTGGACCGGCGTCGGCGTCAGCCCGAAGTTCGACTTCATCATCATCCACGAGAGCGCGCACGAGTGGTTCGGCAACGCGATCACGGCGGCCGACGTGTCCGACATGTGGATCCACGAAGGCTGGGCGACGTACCTGGAGAATCTGTACGTCGAGTTCACGTTCGGGTACGACGACGCGCTGAGGTACGTCAACGGGTACAAGACGAAAGTCGTGAACAAGGCGCCCATCGTCACGCCGCACGGCATCCATCGGAGCCCCGGGCAGGATCAGTACTTCAAGGGCGCGCTCTTCCTCAACACGCTGCGCAACGTCGTGAACGACGACGCGAAATGGTGGGCGCTGATTCACGACTACTTCCAGCGATTCAAGTACACGACGATCATGACGGAGGATCTCGTCGCGTTCTTCAACGAGCGGCTCGGGCAGAACCTCACGCCGATCTTCGATCAGTACCTCCGCCACGCCGCGTTGCCGGCGCTCGAGCTGACGTTCGACGAAAACAGGGGCACGGTCTCGTATCGCTGGAAGGCCGACGAGCTGGGCTTCGCGATGCCGATTCGCGTCGGCATGAAGGACCGCTGGCAGATCATCCAGCCGACGACGGAATGGAAGACGATCGCGACGACGCTGAAACGGGCTGACTTCGCCGTCGCCACCGACCTGTACTACGTGGACGTGATCAGATAAGTCGGGTGGGGCAGGTAGGCCAGGTGGGGCGCGTGGGGCAGGTAGAGCGGGTGGGGCAGGTGGGGCGGGTAGGGCGGGTAGGGCGGGTGGGGCAGGTGGGGCGGGTAGGGCGGGTGGGGCAGGTGGGGTGGGTAGGGCAGGTGGGGAGTTAGAACCGGCACGAGAACGTCATGCGGAGCGCGTAGTCGTACCGTCCGGTGACCGGCGGCAGCTCGCGCAGCGCGTCGCTCGACCCAGTCGTGGTCGTCGGATGGAACGTGGGACCGCCGGTGACCGAGAGTTGCCAGCGCTTGCCCTGCGGCGCCACGTGCACGGACGGTCCGACGAGCAGCCGCGCGCCGCCCTCCGCTTCCGTCGGATCCCAGAACCCTTCGAGATCCTCGCCGATGCCCTCGACGCCGATCGCCAGCGCCGGCGTGACGCGCGCCGCCCATCCGATTGACGTAATCACATCGAAGGCATCGCGTCCGGTCGCAAGCGGATGTTCGAGGAGCAGGTTGCCGTGGATCCGCGTGCCGGGTGTTTCGCGCCCCGCGACGATGCGCGTCAGTAGGACGCTGGCGCCGCCCGCTTCGTGCAGGACGCCGCCGCCGATCGCGAGCGCGGGGCGAGTGGAGCCGGGCGCGAACAGTGAGACGAGCAGCTCGGCCTGTTGCGAACTCTGGTACGCATCGCTCGCCGCCGATGCAGACACGTCTACGTGTCCAACGAACGTCAGCCGGCCTTGCGACGCCTGGATTCCGATGCGCTGTTCGGGGCCATTCGAGTCCTGCTGATGAAACGCGCTTTCGCCGATGCCGACTTCGTAGTCGACGCGCATCTGCGGCGCCGCGACATCGGACGTGGTCAATGAGAAGACGAACGGGCGATCCTGCGCGGCGGCGTGTGCCGGCAGTCCACAGAAGCCGGCCAGGAGGAGCGCGCCGAGTCGTCGCATCGGCGGAGTATAGGATCCGCTCGATACGACGGTGTAAACCACGGAGCGGCGGTCAGCGGCCCTGCCGCACCATCCACGGTACGACGACGAACAGCAGGAACGCCACCCACGCGATCAGGAGCCACAACTCGAGCGACCAGTTGTCGCGCAGCCGGATCCGTCGCAATCTCTGGCGCGATCCGCGATACCACCGCCCGGGCCGTAGACCGTCCGTCGCCCAGCCACCCATGCACGCATAGGAAAACGCGGCGTCCGGAACGCTGGCGTCTCTTTTTCAGTGAACGGTTCCGTTCGGCGGGTGAATGGAATCCTGGCCCAACCTGCGCACCGTTTCGCCTAACGGAAACAGGTTAGCGTCGCCGTGTACGTGCCGAGCGCGACGCCGAGAACCGCGAACAGGACGATTGCTCCGTAGATCCAGCCACACTAGGCAATTCGGCATTCACCCGAGCGACTTGGGGAACGGGGCCAACCTGCACGTTGGCATCCGTCCATCGAGGTTGAGAGCGCGCCCGACCGCGATGCGCTGGTGCTGACGAGAGTGGTGCCGCGGTTGGTCGTTTCGCATACGGCAGAGGCCGTCGTTCGAAACCCGTTCGAGCTGTATCTCCGCGCGTCCCGGCGTTGACGACAGCGGTCGCGCGACGCTGAGGGTCTCAACATCCGTCAGGCCGCGGGCGCGGCCGTGGCGTGTGGGATGGGCGCAGAAGCGACGGGCGACTTTGACCGCGCCGGCAGCAGCCGCGCCGAGTTCAGGATGAACGTCAGCTCCGACGCGACATGGATGAAGGCCGCGAGCAGCGGACTCAGGAGACCGAACGCCGCCAACCCGACGCCGACGGCGTCGACCGCGATCGTTCCCGCGAAGTTGAAGCGGATGATGTCCCTGGCCCGCCTGGAAATCCGAACGGTCTCCGTGAATTTCGACAGATCGTTTCCAAGCAGCACGATGCCGGCGCTTTCGCGCGCGACGTCCGTGCCCGAGCCCATCGCCACGCCGACGGTCGCCTCGACGAGTGCGGGCGCGTCGTTGATCCCGTCCCCGATCATGACGACCGTGTTTCCCCCGGCGGCGAGTGCGCGAACAAAGGCGACCTTGTCATCGGGTAGCAGTTCAGACCGCACATCGTCGACGTTCAGGTCCTTTGCCACCGACTCGCTCACTGACCGCATGTCGCCGGTAAGAAGCACGGTGCGGATCCCCATGTGCCGCAGGTCCTGCACGGACTCACGCGCCTCAGGACGAACCGTGTCGGCGACGAATATCGTTCCGAGCATCCTGCCGTTGCGGGCGACGACGATCTCCGAGGCGGCGCGCGGCGCGGTCGCGGCCACGGGCCCGCTCTCGATGCCGCGTTCGCGCGCAAACGCGCGGCTTCCGACGACGATTTCATCCCCATACGCTTGAGCGACGATCCCCCGTCCGGGAAGATACGTGAATGCGGTCGGTTCGGCTGGCCGCAGATCAAGGGCGTCGGCGGCTTGCACCACGGCCTTTGCGAGCGGATGCTCCGATCGGCGCTCGGCGATCGCCGCGGTTCCGAGCAGCGTCGCCTCCGACACTCCATCGGCCGGGCGCAGCGCGCACACGGCTGGAGTTCCGAACGTGACCGTGCCGGTCTTGTCGAGCGCCACGACGTCGACGTTCCACAGCGCTTCGAGATGCCGCCCGCCTTTGATGATGGCGCCGGCGCGCGCGGCCCGTCCGATGGCGCCGAGGATCGCGAGCGGCGTGCCCGCCGCAATCCCGCAGGCGCCCGCGACGATGATGACCGAGATCGTCGAGCGGCCGTCGCGCGTCAGGGCGAACGTCAACACGGCGCACACGAGGGCGAAGTAGACCAGGTAGCCGGCGTACCGATCGGCCGTCCGTTGCACGGGCGCCTGCGACCGCTCAGCTCGCTCGACGGCCTCGATGATCTTTCCGAAGCTGGTGTCGCGACCCAGACGCTCTGCGACGATCTCGAGCGCGCCCGACTGGTTGATGGTTCCTGCGTAGACGGGCGAGCCCGGAGTCTTCTCGACCGGCGCCGACTCGCCGGTAATGGTCGATTGATCGATGTACGAATGTCCCGCGCGCACGCTGCCGTCGGCCGGGACACGCTCGCCGGGCGCCACGAGGACCGCGTCGCCGATCTTGACGAGACTGGAGGCGATACGCACCGCGCCGCCGTCGCGACGGATTGTGACCGTCGCCGGGAGGAAATCGAGGAGGTCGCGAATGGCGCGGCGGCCGCGACCGACCGTCAGGCCTTCGAGCACCTCGGCCACGAGAACGAAGGTCGCGATCATCAACGCCGTGAAGAACTCGCCGATGACCAGCGCCGCGACCAGCGCGATCGTCATCGACAGTTCCATCGTCATCCGGCGCTCGCGGATGCTCTCCCAGGCCTCATGGAAGATCGGCCAGCCGCCGATCAGAGTTCCGAGCACGCCGATCACGCTGACATGCGGGAACGGCTCCCACACGCGGAGCCACACCAGCGCGGCCGCGAGGGCCGTACACGCAATCCGGACGAGATCGCGCCGGTCGACCGTCGCACCGTGCGCGTCATGAGCGTCGTGTTCGTCGTGGTCGGCCATTGCTGCTCGAATCCGGACGATGATGGGCGATGTTGGCCCGCCAACGTCCGCTTTTCCATGAGACGTCGGCAGGCAGCGACGACTGGTCGTTTTTGGCCGATGAGTGTCGTCGGTTTTCCGGAGGGCGCCGCGACTTGGGCGGAGCGCGCTATAGTCCAGCAACGAATTCCTGGTGCGGAGGTCGGCGTCATGCGCGCGGGTCGTGTCGGTGTCGTGCTGTTGTTTCTTGCGGTCGGTGCCCGCGGCGCGTCCGCGCAGACCGCCGCTCTGCGCGTCGAAGTGCGCCGCGACGGAGCTCCAATTGTCGGCGCGGCAGTTGTCATCGATCGCGAGACCTCAACGACCGACGCGCGAGGCGTCGCGTCGATCGCGGTGGCGCCGGGCGCCGTGCGGATTGTCGTCGTGAAAGAGGGCTTCGAGCCGCAGAGCGTCTCCGTCGAGGTCCGTGCCGGCGAGACCCGCACGGTGACGATCGATCTCGAAGTGCAGACTGCGGTCGAAGAGCACGTGACCGTCGCCGCCACGCGCACCGACAAGCGCATCGAGGATCAGCCAATGCGCGTCGAAGTGCTCGACCGCGACGAGATCGACGAGAAGGTCATGATGACGCCGGGCGACATCGTGATGATGCTGAACGAGATGGGCGGGCTGCGCGTGCAGGCGACGTCGCCGTCGCTTGGCGCGGCGAGCGTGCGCGTCCAGGGCATGAAGGGACGTTACACGCGGTTCCTGTCCGACGGGCTGCCGCTGTTCGGCCAGCAGGTTGGATCGTTCGGCCTGCTGCAGATTCCGCCGACCGACCTCGCGCAGGTCGAAGTGATCAAGGGCGTCGCCTCATCTTTATATGGCGCGGGCGCGATGGGCGGCGTCGTCAACCTCGTTTCGAAGCGGCCGGGCAAAGAGACAGAGCGGGAAGCGGTCGCGAATCGATCGAGCCGCGGCGCGACCGATGGCGTCCTCTGGTACGCGGCGCCGCTCGACGCGAACTGGGGTCTGACGTTGCTCGCCAGCGGTCACGGTCAG
>Ga0326726_10001749_pt1 | contig 20186 bp, 18 predicted proteins | sample MHFenrmetagenome_2_FD_207603 | JGI IMG/M metagenome (GOLD analysis project Ga0326726, IMG submission 207603) | Lab enriched peat soil microbial communities from Michigan Hollow, Ithaca, NY, United States - MHF15MN | ecosystem: Environmental > Terrestrial > Soil > Wetlands > Peat | place: USA... | reverse complement strand
ATCGGAGTTCTCCACAATTGTAGCGGCACGGCATGTCAAAGATCCCGCTCAGCGGGACCGAGCCTGGACGGCCACTCAAGGCCACCCAAACTGATGAGATACCACAGGACGGGGCGGGAGGCAAGAGGTGTGGGGAGATTGTGACGAGGGGATTCGTATGGTGGGCTCAGCCCACCACTCTCTATGCCCTCAATTCACCGACCAAGGTCAGTGGCACACCCGGAGATCTCCGAGGCCGACGACATGCTCTGAGAGGGTCTGGTGCCCCACCCGGAGGGTGGGAGAAGACATCGGGATTGGGATGACTGAAGTCCTCATCGGTCCGATTCGGCGCACGCTTCGTCAGACGTCGAGCACAGTTCCAACGAGCCAATCGTAACGCATTGTCCCACCCTTCGGGTGGGGCACCGATTCGCTTCCTGTAGTGGTGAAACGAAGGAAGCGGCCCTAGGGCCGCCTCTACGAACGAATCGATGTCGGTCGGATCTACCGCGCGACGGCGGCGTCGCGCTTGATCGTCACCGGGGTCAGCCAGTTGTACTTGTCGGGCGCCTCGCCGGTGAGGATCGCGAAATACCGTTCCTGGAGTTTCTTGGTAATCGGGCCGCGATGGCCGGCACCGACGCGGATGCGATCGATTGACGCGATCGGCGTGATCTCGGCCGCCGAGCCGGTCATGAAGACTTCGTCGGCGACATAGAGCGCCTCGCGCTGCAAGCGTTCTTCGATCACTTTGATCCCTAGCTCCTCGGCCAGTTTGATCACGGTGTCACGGGTAATGCCGGGAAGTATGGAGCACGACAAATCGGGCGTCGAGAGGACACCGTTCTTAACGGTAAACACGTTCTCGCCCGAGCCTTCGGAGACGAATCCCGCAGTATCCAGGCCGATCCCTTCAGCGTAACCGTTGGTCAACGCCTCCATCTTGATCAGTTGCGCATTCATGTAATTGGCGCCCGACTTGGCCATGGACGGGAAGGTGTTCGGCGCCATGCGGCTCCAGGAGGAGACGCAGACATCGACGCCATGCTCCAAGGCGTCGGCGCCCAGGTATTTCCCCCAATCCCACACCGCGATCGCCACGTCCACCGGGCATCCGAAGGGATTGACCCCCATCGAACCGTAGCCGCGGAACACGATGGGGCGGATATAGCACTCCTCCATCGCATTCATGGCAATCAGTTCGAGCGTGGCGGCGTTGATCTCTTCCTGGGTGTACTGGCACTCCATGCGGTAGATCTTCATCGAATTGAAGAGCCGCTGGGTGTGATCCTGCAGACGAAAGACCGCCGAGCCGCGGGTGTTGCGGTAGCAACGGAGGCCCTCGAAGACCGACGAACCATAGTGCACGACATGGGAGAGAACATGGATGCGGGCGTCGTCCCAATCAACGAAATCACCGTTCATCCAAATCTTGTCGACCTTCTCCAATGCCATTGGTCCTCCGCGGGTGTGAAGCGGGTACGTGTTACATGCGTGTATTCGAGACCCGAGCCTTCGGCAATATCATAGGATGGGCGGGGGCGATTTCAAGCGGTTTTGGATGCATGGGCCACATTGTGGGAAACCGCCGGGGACGGCGGTTGGATCCAGTCTTTTTTGTACGTGGGCGGCAGGTGTCTGTTTCACGCGTGGACGGGTTCGTGTTTCGCGGAAGTAGTGATATCTTTCTCAACCACCCGATCCCACTCTGACAGGACTTGCCGCGAAATGACGATGCGGTGAATCTCCGAGGTGCCCTCGCCGATTTCGCAGAGTTTCACGTCACGAAAGTGACGTTCCACGCGGTTGCGGCTCAAGTACCCCGAGGCGCCAAGCACCTGGATCGCCTGGTAAGTGCAGAAATGCCCGGTCTCGGAGGCGAACAGCTTGGCCATCGCCGACTGCTTGGCAAAGGGCTTCCCCTGGTCTTTCAGGTAGGCGGCATGGTAGACCAAGTGTCTGGCCGCTTCGACCTGAGTGGCCATGTCGGCGATTTTCCAGAGGATCGCTTGTTCGTCGCCCACCGGCTCACCGCGTTGCTGGCGCTCGTGGACATGCTTGGCGGCGATCTCGTAGGCGCCCTGCGCCAGCCCAAGAGCCATCGCGCCAATCGAGATGCGCCCCCCGTCCAACGTCTTCATGAACTGCTTGAACCCCTCCCCTTCCGGGCCGAGCATGGCGGAGTGGGGCACGCGGACATTATCAAAGTGCAGGGTCGCGGTATCGGAACCCCGCAGCCCCATCTTGTTCTCTTTCTTACCGATGGAGAAGCCGGGTGTCGATTTGTGCAAGAGGAACGAGGAAATGCCGCGCGCACCCATGCCCGGGCGGGTGACGGCGGTGCAGATGATCCATTCAGCGAAGTGTGGGTTGGTAATGAAGCATTTGGAGCCATTGATGACCCAGAAGTCGCCGTCGCGGACGGCGTTGGTCTTGGTGCCGGAAGCGTCAGAGCCCGCCTCCGGCTCGGTAAGGCCGAAGACGACAACATCTCCCTTGGCCCCCACTCCCGGCAGGACCGTCTTCTTCTGTTCGTCGGTACCGAAGGTGTAAATCGGCCAGACGCCGAGCGAATTGGCGGCGGCGACGGTGATCCCGGTCGAGCCGCAGACGCGTGAAAGCTCCTCAACAGCGACCGCGTAAGTCAGTGTGTCGGCGGCGGCACCGCCGTACTTGGCCGGGCAGAGCATGGACAGCAGCTTGCGGCCCTTCAACTCTTGCATCAACTCCGGTTCGAAATTGGCGGCGGCATCCATCCGGTCGCCGGCCGGCGCGACCACACTCTCCGCAAAAGCGCGAATCTCTCGACGAAAATCTTCGACTTTGGGGTCCCACCACATCGGCGTCGGGTTCCTATTCTGCTAAGATGGCGCGAGAGATCACGATGCGTTGCGCCTCGGAAGTGCCCTCATAGATTTCTGTTATACGCGCATCACGGAAGTAGCGTTCGACCGGGTACTCTTTCATGTAACCGTAGCCGCCATGTATTTGAACGGCTTCGTTGGCCACCCAGTTGGCGGTTTCTGAAGCAAAGAGCTTGGCCTCGGCCGCATCGCGGGTGAATTTCTCGCCTGCCATCTGCCGGCGGATGGCGTGATCGATCAGGAGCCGCGTCGCATCGAGCTTGGTGCGCATGTCGGCGAGCTTGAAGGCGATAGCCTGGAACTCGCTGATCGGCCGTCCGAACTGCTTGCGCTCCTTGGAGTATTTCACGGCTTCGGCAAACGCCGACTCGCCAATCCCCAAAGCCTGCGTCGCCACCCCGATCCGCCCATAATCCAAAAGCGAGAGCGCAATCTTGAACCCCTGCCCCTCAATCCCCAATCGGTTGGCTTTGGAGACGCGAACATCGGTAAACGAGACGGCGCGGGTGTCGGAGCACTTGATCCCCAGTTTGCGTTCGGGCTTACCCAGTTGCAGGCCCGGAGTGCCGCGCTCGATCACCAAAGCCGAAATACCATGCGAGCCAGCGGACGGATCGGTCGAGCAAAAGACCACGTACAAATGCGCATAATCGGCGTTGGTGACGAAGATTTTTTCGCCGTTGAGAACGTAGTGGTCGCCATCCGACTTGGCGGTGAGGTGAATGGATCCGGCGTCGGTGCCGGATTCCGGCTCGGTGAGCGCGTAGGAGCCGATTTCGCCGGTGCACAGCCGGGGCAGATAGGTCTTCTTCTGCTCTTCGCTGCCGAAGCGTGTTATCGCGCCGCAAACGAGCGAGTTGTGCACGGAAATGCTGATCCCCAAGCCGGCCGATGCCCGGCAGAATTGCTCGAGGACCGCGGCATAGGCCATGGTGTCCAATTCCATGCCCCCATGCGCCTCGGGCACGCACATGCTTAAGTATCCCAGCTCCGCCAGTTCCTTGAACACGTCCTCGGGGATGCGTTCGGCGTGGTCCCACGCCTCGGCGTTCGGGTAGACGCGCTTCTCACAAAACTCGCGCGACGCGTCGCGCAGCATTCTTTGTTCGTCGCTCAGAAGTGTGTCAAACATGCTGTTCTTCTTTCTAAGTGTTTCACAAAGGCAGGCTCGGCGGTAGCCTCGCCCTCCCCTATCTCAATCGGTAGCAGCACGGCCTGTCGCAGATCCCGCGAAGCGGGGCCGTGCCGTGCCCGCTCGGTGGTGGGCTTAGCCCACCCTACGTGTAACTGTAAAACCCGCGCCCGCTCTTGCGGCCAAGCTGCCCGGCGTGGACCATCTTCTTCAGAAGCGGACAGGGACGATACTTCGGGTCACCCAACCCCTCATACAACACATTCATGATGGCCAGGCAGACGTCCAAGCCAATGAAATCGGCAAGCGTCAGAGGCCCCATCGGGTGGTTGAGCCCGAGTTTGACGACCTCATCCACAGCCGCGGGTTCCGCGACCCCCTCCATCACGCAGAAGATGGCCTCGTTGATCAGCGGCATGAGCACACGATTACAGACAAATCCCGGGTAATCGTTAACGCTCACGCCCGTCTTGCCCAGCCGTACGCACAAATCGGCAACGACCGCCATCGTGGCATCCGAAGTCTGCTGTCCACGGATCAACTCGACCAGCTTCATCATGGGCACCGGGTTCATGAAGTGCATGCCAACGAAGCGGTCGGGACGGCCTGTGGCCGCTGCCAGTAGCGTGATCGGCACCGATGAGGTGTTCGTCGCGAAGATCGTCTCGGGCGGGCAGAGCTGATCGAGTTTCAGAAGCGTGTCACGTTTGATCTGCTGATTCTCGAGGATGGCCTCGACGATGAGCTGGCAGTTCTTCAACGACGACAGCTCGGTCGACGTCTTGATGCGCCCAAGCGTAGCGGACTTGTCGGACTCGGACAGCGCCGCCTTCTTCACCTGCCGGTCGAGGTTACGACTGATGGTGGTGACGGCACGATCAAGTATCTCCTTGGTGATATCCACCAGGGTGACATCGAAGCCGTTCTGCGCGAAGACGTGGGCAATACCGTTGCCCATGGTCCCGGCGCCGAGGACGCCGATTTGCTGGATGTGCTTGGAAGCGGACATAGACAACCTAATTCTCAATCTCAATGGCGAGAGCCACCGCGTTACCGCCGCCGAGACAGAGGGTCGCCATCCCCTTCGTCTTGCCGCGGTCCTTCAGAGCGTAGATCAGAGTGGTTAGAATGCGCGCCCCAGAGGCGCCGATCGGATGGCCGAGGGCGATGGCGCCGCCGTTCACGTTGACACGCGCCCAGTCCCATCCCAACTCGCGCCCGTCGGCGATGCACTGGGCCGCAAACGCCTCATTGGCTTCGATCAGATCCCAGTGGTTGATATCCACCTTCATCTTCTCCATGAGCTTGCGTACTGCGTAGATCGGCGCGTAGAAGAGCAGTTCCGGATCGGTGCCGGCGGTGGCGTAGTCGATAATGCGCGCCATCGGCTTATGCCCATGCGTTTGGGCATAGGCGCGTGACGCGACGATGACGGCGCAGGCGCCGTCATTCAATCCGGGGGCATTGCCCGCGGTGACGGTGCCATCTTTCTGAAAGGCCGGCTTCAGCAGGCCCAACGCCTCCACCGACGTCTGGCGCGGGCACTCATCCTTCTCGAACTTGATTGGATCCCCCTTCTTCTGGGGAATCTCGACCGGCACAACTTCTTTGGCGAACTTGCCGGCGGCGAGCGCCGCAATCGCCTTCGCCTGGGAATTGGCCGCGTACTCGTCCTGATCGCGACGAGTGATATTCGATTTCTTCGCGGTGAATTCGGCGGCGCTGCCCATGTGGTAGTTGTTAAACGAATCCCAAAGCCCGTCCAGGACCATGGAGTCCTTCATAGTCTGGTCGCCGAACTTCAGCCCCTTCTTTGCGCCGTGGAGCACGAATGGGGTATTCGACATCGATTCCATGCCACCGGCGACGATAAGACTCTGGTCGCCCGCGCGGATCGACTGGGCGGCCAGCATGACCGCCTTCAGTCCCGAGCCGCAGACCTTGTTGATCGTCATGCAGCCGACCGCAGAGGGGACGCCACCGTGAATGGCCGCCTGACGTGCCGGGGCCTGGCCGGATCCGGCCTGCACCACCTGGCCCATGAGCACTTCGTTGATGTCGTCTTTGTTGATCCCGGCGCGGGTAATCGCGTCACGAATCGCGATGGCCCCCAATTGGGGCGCGTTGAACGTAGACAATCCGCCCTGGTAGTTGCCGATCGCGGTTCGGCTGGCGGCGAGGATTACAGCTTCGTTATTGGGATTGGACATATCTTTCCTCGTTTCCAAAAGCAAGGGGCCGAAGGTCCCTTGTTTACCCAAGATTGAGAATGACAGCGATTGCAGGGCTTCAGGCCACTTGCATCTACGCCATCACTGACAATTTGTCAGCTACAGCGAAGTCGCAACCGGTCTGGGCACGCACTTGTTCGAGGGTGACCTCGGCGACTTTCTCCTTCAACAGCAACCCCTTCGCCGGATCGACATCGAAAACGCCCAACTCGGTGATGATCATATCAACCACACGCCGGCCGGTCAGCGGCAGGTCGCATTCCTTCAAGATCTTGTGGGAACCGTCCTTGGCCGTGTGGGTCATGGTCACGATCACGTGACGCGCGCCGGCGACCAGATCCATCGCCCCGCCCATGCCCTTGACCAACCGTCCCGGGATCATCCAATTCGCGAGGTCGCCGAACTGCGACACCTGCATTGCGCCCAAGATCGTGGCGTCGATGTGCCCGCCACGGATCATCGCAAACGAATCGGCGGAGGAGAAATACGCCGACCCCGCCATCTCGGTAATCGTCTGCTTCCCGGCGTTGATCAGGTCGGGGTCCTCGTCCCCTTCGTAGGGGAACGGGCCGATGCCGAGCATCCCATTTTCGGATTGCAGGGTGATGTTGATACCGGGTGGAATGTAGTTCGACACCAGAGTCGGCATGCCAATGCCGAGATTAATCACATACCCGTCCTTCAACTCCATGGCCGCGCGGCGGACGATGCGTTCTTGTGGGTTCATCGCTTGAGTTACTCTCTCACTGGAGGCGGGGTCGGGTGGTTCGTTGTTCGATGCGCTTTTCGTAGTCTGATCCCTGGAAGATGTAACTGACGTAGACGCCGGGTGTGTGGATCGAATCCGGATCGAGCGAGCCGGCCGGCACCAAGTGCTCGACTTCGACTAGAGTCACGTCACCGGCGGTGGCCATCATCGGGTTGAAGTTCCGAGCCGTGCGCCGATAGATCAAATTGCCGAGCGCGTCCCCTTTGAAGGCTTTGACAATCGACAAGTCCGCATGCAACGCTTTCTCCATCACATACTCGCGGCCATCGAAGACACGAATTTCTTTCCCTTCGGCAATGACCGTACCGACGCCGGCCGGCGTAAAGAACGCGGGGATGCCGGCACCGCCGGCGCGGAGGCGCTCGGCGAACGTCCCTTGCGGCACAAACTCCAACTCCAGCTCGCCGCTCAGAAATTGCTTCTCGAAGGTGGCGTTCTCGCCCACGTACGTTGAGATCATCTTGCGGATCTGCCGGGTTTGCAGAAGCAGCCCAAGGCCAAAGTCATCGACCCCGGCGTTGTTGCTGATCACCGTGAGGTTCTTAATGCCGGAATCCCGCAGTGCCCGGATGAGATTTTCGGGGATGCCGCACAGCCCGAACCCGCCCGCCATGATGGTCATGCCATCGCGGAGTTTGACCTTGCTGAGGGCTTCCTGAGCGTTGGCGACGACTTTGGTCATTCGTGAACTCTCCAGAAAGAACGAAGATACGACCCTAATTGTCGTGAAATCAACCGCACAGGTCCGGTCCCGGCGTGGGAATGTGTGGACGCCAGCCGCCCTCGGCTGGCGCCGGGATTACGCCACGCGAGGGCGCGTGGCGTCCACGGTTGCGGGCGGGTCTGATGGAACACCCCGCTTCGCGGGGGACCCGCCCCCTACTTCGGTTCCGAGAGTTCGATCAGAGTGCCCCACGCCGATGCCGGATGCAGGAAAGCAATCTTGTCAGCTTCGGCGCCGGTACGCGGTGTCTTGTCCACCAGTTTGACGCCATGATCCTCAAGGTGGGCCATGGTCTCTTCAATGTGATCCACGCGGAAGCAGATGTGATGCAGGCCGGGGCCGTTCTTGGCGATGAATCGCCCCACCGGAGAGTCCTCTTCGGTCGGCGCGATCAGTTCGATGCGTGTCGTTCCCGAGAATTCGACGAACGCGACTTCGACTTTCTGACTGGGCACGGCGTGACGGTTGACGATCTTGGCGCCCATGACGTCACGGTAGAATTCGCAGGCGCGGTCGAGGTTGCCGACGGCGATGGAAATGTGGGAAATAGACTTGAGCATGATGACTCCTCTTTGATCTGGCTCATCCACCCTCATGGCGCTGGTACTCGCCCCAAGCGCGACGGAAGGTGTCGGAAATTTCGCCCAGTGTTGCCTGTGATTCTACACACGTGACGATCTGCGGCATGAGTGGCCCGTCCCCGTGCGACAACCGCTCCAATTCGGATAATGCGCCCAACGCGCGATTCTGATCGCGATTGGCGCGGGCTTGAACGAGACGCTGGCACTGCTCACGCTCAAGGGCCGGATCGAGCTTTGCCAACGGGACCCGTGCGGCGTCTTCCGGTTTCTCGAACCGGTTGACACCGATCACCGTCTGCTCGCCGTGCTCGATCTTCCGTTGATACTCGGTGGCCGAGCGCTCGATCTCGCGCGAGAAATATCCCTTCTCCACCGCCGCGACCGCGCCGCCCAACTTGTCAACCGTGGCGAGGAGTTCATTGGCCTTTGCTTCCAATTGATTGGTGAGGGTCTCGATGAAGAAGGAGCCCGCCAGCGGGTCGGCGGTATCGGTGACACCCGATTCGAATGCGATGACCTGTTGTGTGCGCAACGCCAATTCAGCCGATTCGGCGGTGGGCAGGGCCAACGCTTCGTCGTACGCGTTGGTGTGGAGCGACTGCGTTCCTCCCAGGACAGCCGCCATCGCCTGCAGCGTCACGCGCGGCACATTGACGAGAGGCTGCTGTGCAGTCAGCGTGGAGCCAGCGGTCTGCGTGTGGAAGCGGAAGCGCATGGATTCAGCTTTGGTGGCGCCGAACCTGCCCTTCATGATGCGCGCCCACATGCGACGGGCGGCGCGGAACTTGGCGACTTCCTCGAAGAAGTTGTTGTGCGAATTCAGAAAGAAGGAGAGCCGCGGCGCGAATTCATCGACGTCCAAGCCCGCGGCTCGGGCGTTCTCGACATACGCGATGCCATTGGCCAGCGTGAAGGCGATTTCCTGAGCGGCGGTCGAGCCCGCCTCGCGAATGTGATAGCCCGAGATCGAAATCGGATTCCATTTGGGGAGATGATCGTGGCAGAAACGAATCGTATCGGCGATCAGCCGCATCGACGGCTGGGGTGGGTAGATATAAGTTCCACGCGCAATGTATTCCTTCAGAATATCGTTTTGAATCGTCCCCGTGAGCGAGTCCAATGGGACATTCCGCTTCTTGGCCACCGCCACCACCATGGCCAGGAGAATCGCCGCGGTCGCATTGATCGTCATCGATACGGAGACCCGTTCCAGGGGGATTTCCTCGAACAGTGTCTCCATGTCCCAGATGCCATCGATGGCGACCCCGGTTCTCCCGACTTCCCCGTGAGCGAGATGGTGGTCGGAATCGTACCCCATCTGCGTCGGCAAATCGAAGGCCACGGAGAGTCCGGTCTGCCCTTGCGTGAGCAGATGCCGGTAACGGGCATTCGATTCACGCGCGGTCCCGAATCCCGCATACTGGCGCATGGTCCACAGCCGGCGCGTGTACATCCCCGGATAGACGCCGCGGGTGAAGGGGAATTCGCCCGGAGCCGCGAGTTCGACATCGGGATCAAACCCGTCAGGCAGTCTCTCGTAGAGGGGCTCTACGGGAATTCCGGAGGAGGTTTGCGGCTTTGGACGAGACGTCTCGGGCATGGTGGCTACTTCTGGTAGGCTTTCCAGGCCTCGTAGTAAACGCCGACGTCATCCAGAAAACCACCATGGCGAGGGTACCAACTCAGCATGCGCACCGCCTTGCGTGAATCGACATGTTGATCCATGGCCAAACACTCGGCGTAGGGGCCCAGCTTCGCCAGCGCTTCAGGAAGCGGAGTCGTGTCGATCGAGCCCTTATATCCGGCGGCACGGGCGGCCGCGGTCGCCATTTCCTCGACGGTGTGGCGCGAACGATCGGTCAGATTGAATACTTCCGACGAGCGCCCGCTCTCGACGATTCGCAGATAGCCATAGGCGACATCATCCACGTGGATCATGGTCCAGCGCTGCCTGCCGTCACCAACGATCACGGGCGATTTGCCCTGGGCCGGTCCGGCAAACCAACCGGATGTGAGTCCACCCTGACGGCCGTAGACGCAACCGGGACGGACGACGACGCCGCGGACGTGGTTCGCGCTGAGCACCAAGTCCTCGTGCGGCGGACGCCACGTGACCAGTCGCGCGGGACTAAGCGGCGTCCCTTCCTCGGCCGCCTGGTCGCCGGTGCTGCCATAGACCCAGACACCACTGGTGTAGATGAGGGTCTTCGGTTTGGGGCCGCGTGAGCCGACGCCCGCCAGCGCTTCAATTGTCTTGCGGTCGAGCGCCACGGCCTCGCTGCCGCGCTCCATTGCTGCATGAATGAGGATTGTGCATCGCTCGGCAACCGGCAGGTAAGACTCGGGCAGTCCGAGGTCGCCGACAATCGGGCGAATCTCATGGCGAAGCAGGCTCGCGGCCTTCTCGGGGGAACGCACGAGCCCCCAGACCTCATGCCCAGCCCGCCGCAACGTGAGCGCGATGTTGAGTCCGATGTACCCGTTTGCTCCGGTGATGAAGATGCGCATATTGTATCCCGCTCCAATCTCTTGTCATCCTGAGCGAACCCGCCCTCGGGTGGCGTACGCTCTTTCGTCAGTCGCTACTCGATAATCGCCAACTCACGTCCGCCTTCGACCGCCTGGCCCGGGACAACCGACAACGAAGCCACCTTTCCGGGTCGCGGCGCCTTGACATCGTTCTCCATCTTCATCGCTTCAAGAATAAGGAGCCTGTCCCCTTTCTTGACCTCCTGCCCGGGTTCCACGAGGATCTTGACGATAAGTCCGGGCATCGGAGACTTCACGACGGTACGCCCAGCGGGACGATCACCCGCGCCGGCGCGGCGTTGCAGGTCGGCCAGACGCTCGTCGACGACGGAGCAATGGTAGTGGTTCCCCCGATGGATGATTACCAGACGGCCATCTTCTTCTTCGATGCGGAGATCGTAGGAGCGCCCATCAACGAGAAGGTGCAGATTGTGGCCGGCGTCATCCAGCCAAACATGAGAATACGTCGCAGGACGGCCATCGATGATCGTCTGCGTCTCGTCACTGGGGAATTCGACCTTGACGCGGATGTCGCCGTTTTCGGCGATGTACCCTTTCATATTCGATTCTGTCCTTCCGCTTACCGTCCCACGGGCCAGCGTTGAGTTTGCGCGACGCGCCCCTGCCGCAGCCAGTTTGATGCGTAGGGGCTTCCGTCGGATCCGGACACCGGAATGGGGGCATGACTCTCGGCCCGCCGCCGCGTGTAGAGTGTGCCGCCCAACGCCACGGCGCGCCGCAAATCCTCGGTCTCGGTGAACAGCGGTTTGAATTCACCGAAGAATCGGGGAATAAAGTCGGTGGTGGTGTTCCCCTTGCGAAATTCCGGGTGCTCGAGAATTTTGCGGTGAAATTCAATCGTCGTAGCGACACCGCCGATGTAATACTCTTCCAGCGCTGCCGACGCGCGCGACATGGCCTCTTCGCGATCTTTCCCCCAGACCACCAGCTTGGCGATCATCGGATCGTAATAGATCGGTATCTCGGCGCCACGATAAACGCCCGAGTCGACCCGGACCCCCGGTCCCTGAGGCTGTCTGTACGCTTTAAGCCGGCCCGGCGAGGGCAGGAAGTTGTTTTCTGGGTCCTCGGCGTAGATGCGGAATTCCATCGCGTGCCCAAACGGCCGCTCCGGCAACTTCGGCGGCACCCACTGCGCCCCGGAGGCAATTTTGAACTGTTCGATCACCAAGTCGACGCCGGTGACCGCCTCGGTGACGGGATGCTCCACCTGAAGCCGTGTATTCATCTCCAAGAAGTAGAATTTGCGATCGGCATCATCGACGAGAAACTCGACGGTGCCGGCGCTTTGGTATCCGCAGGCCTCGGCGGCCGCGACCGCCGCTCGCGACATCCGGGCGCGCAGATCATCGGTCATGATCGGCGACGGCGATTCCTCGATGACCTTCTGGTGGCGGCGCTGGATCGAGCATTCGCGTTCGAACAACGAGATGGCGCGGCCGTACGGGCCGCCCAGCACCTGAATCTCGACGTGGTGCGGTCGTCCCACATATTTCTCCCAATACATCCGCCCATCGCCAAAGGCGCGTTCGGCCTCGCGGCTGGCGCCATCGAAGGCGCTTTGCCAGTCGTTGGGGTTCTCGACGAGACGCATGCCCTTGCCGCCACCGCCGGCCACCGCCTTCAAGAGAATCGGGAACCCGGCCAGGTGCGCCTGCTTGAGTGAGGCTTGCGTGTCGGTGATCGGGCCATCCGATCCGGGGACCACCGGCACGCCGGAGGTCTTCATCAGGCGACGCGCGGCGATCTTGTCCCCCATCAGAGCGATCGCCGATGGTGGCGGCCCAATCCAGATGAGCCCTTCATCGACGACACGTTGCGCGAATTCGGCACGCTCGGACAGAAAACCGTACCCGGGGTGAATGGCATCGGCCCGCGACTTCTTCGCGGCGGCAATGATCTTGTCGAAGTTCAGATAACTCTCACTGGGCTGCGAGGGCCCGATGTGTTCGGCGAATACCGCCATGCGGACATGCAAGGCCGCGCGATCGGCGTCGGAAAAGACCGCGACCGATTCGATGCCGGACCGGCGGCAGGCGCGAATGATCCGCACTGCGATTTCACCACGATTGGCTATGAGGATGCGGCGCATGGTTCAATCTCCACTTTAACGGAGTATACACTGGCCTCCGAAATTCTCTCAAGCGCCATCGGGCCACGGCTGCAGGTATTGACAGTGTCAATAAGAGGAGTAACACGACACGCCAGGTCCGACTGACGACACGCGGTCATCAGAGCGGCAGGTTGCCGTGCTTTTTCGGAGGATTAGTGTCCTTCTTTGTCTCCAGCAATTCGAGTGCGCGAATGAGACGGTAGCGGGTTTCATGCGGCTCCACCACGTCGTCAATGTATCCGAATTGGGCCGCGACATACGGGTTGGCAAACTTGGCCCGGTAATCGTCGGCCAAGCGCTCGATTTCGGCCGCCGAGTCCTTCGCCGAGGAGATTTCCTTCCGGAAGATGATCTCCGCGGCCCCCTTGGGTCCCATGACCGCGATCTCGGCGGTGGGCCAGGCGATGTTGTAATCGCCACGCACGTGTTTCGAATTCATAACGTCGTAGGCCCCGCCATACGCCTTGCGGGTGATCACGGTGACCTTCGGGACTGTCGCCTCGCAGAACGCGTAGAGGAGTTTGGCGCCGTGTTTGATGATGCCGCCGTGCTCCTGCGCGACACCGGGCAGGAAGCCGGGCACGTCCTCAAATATGACCAGCGGGACATTGTAGGCATCGCAGGTGCGAACGAAACGTGCGCCCTTGATCGATGAAGCGATGTCGAGCACGCCCGCTAGGACCGCCGGCTGATTGGCGACGACACCGACCGCGCGCCCGTGAAGACGCGCAAAACCCACCACAATGTTGCCGGCATAGTCTGGCTGGATCTCAAGGAACTCTCCCTCATCGACCACACGAGTGATCACGTCCTTCATGTCGTATGGTTTGTTCGGGTCGGTCGGGACGAGAGTGTCGAGCTCGACGTCGGCGCGTTCCGGCGGATCATCGGATCGACGGCGCGGCGGCGAATCGAGGTTGTTCTGCGGCAGGTAGCTGAACAACCGACGGGTGAGGAGCAGCAGCTCTGCGTCATTCTCTCCCACGATATGCGCGATCCCGCTCTTCTCGGCATGAACCTGTGCGCCGCCGAGGCCTTCGAAGTCGATTTCCTCGTGCGTGACGGTCTTCACGACGCCTGGGCCGGTGACGAACATGTAGGAAGTGCCACGAACCATGAGGATGAAGTCGGTGATCGCGGGCGAGTAGACCGCGCCGCCGGCGCAGGGGCCCATGATCAGCGAAATCTGCGGAATGACACCGGAACACAGGGTGTTGCGCAGAAAAATGTCCGCGTAGCCACCCAACGACACCACGCCTTCCTGAATGCGCGCGCCGCCGGAATCATTGAGCCCGATCACCGGCGCCCCGGTCTTGAGGGCGAGATCCATGACCTTGCAAATCTTGCGCGCGTGGCCTTCCGCCAGCGAGCCGCCGAAGACGGTGAAATCCTGGCTAAAGACAAAAACGGGGCGCCCTTCAATGCGTCCCGAGCCGGTAATCACACCGTCGCCCAGTGGACGCTGGTCGGCCAGACCAAAGTCAGTGGAACGGTGGGTGACGAACCGATCGAGTTCTTCGAAGCTGCCCTCATCGAGGAGAATTTCCAGTCGCTCCCGTGCCAAAAGCTTCCCTTTGGCGCGTTGTGCGGCGGCGCGCTCGGGCCCGCCGGGCTCGGCGGCCAGCTTGCGCATCTGGTGCAAACGATCCAACGGTGTCGTTTCGGAAGTCTTCATCAGCGGACTCCTCTGCGGACAAAACTAGGCTGAGACGACGGCCGCTTCCACGGGCGCGACGTCGATCCACTTCTCCTTCTGAACCAGGCGGCCAAAAATGAATTCGATGTCGTGGTCAAATCCGATTACGGTGCGATCGTCAACCGCTTCCGCCAGCAGCGCCTTCTTGGCGCGCATCGTGTCAAGCGGGAACAGATCGACGGCCGCGACGTACGGCCCCTTAAGATGGAAACGTGAGGGGATGATATCCGCGTAGTAGAGGAAGCGCCGGCCGTCGTGCTCGACGCGAACGCCCTGATGGCCGCGCGTGTGTCCGCCGGTGCGCGCCACGCGCACTCCCGGTACGACTTCCGCCACGGCGGTATCGATCAACTCCAGCCGTCCCGATTCGGCCAGCACCTCGAGGCGATGCTTCACGTATACGGCGCTGGTGCGGTCATCCGGGTGGGTCGCATCGTCCCATTCATCCCGCTGCACGTAGTGCTTCGCATTGGGAAACCGTAGGTGCGGCTTGTCGGCGTCGCCGACGAAAGCGCCGTTGGAATGATCGGTGTGCAGATGAGTGAAGACGACGTGCGTAATCTCCTCGGGTTTGACGCCGAGAAGACGGAGCGACTCATCGAGATGGGACGGGCCGCGCGGATCGTAGACTCTGATATCGAACTTCGAGAGCGCCTCTCCCAGCCCCGTGTCCAAGAGAATGTTGGCGGCGCCGGTCTTGACGAGGAAGAGGTTGGTCTGCATCGGGACGCGGTTTTCCGCGTCGGGCGCAAGCAGCTTCTCCCACATGAGGCGCGGCACGACGCCGAACATCGTGCCGCCATCGAGCGCGAAACGGCGTTCGAGAAAACCCCCGACCTCCCAGTTGCCGAGTCGAATGGTGCGAATCTGCGGGGCTGAGTCTACCGTCATCTGTGCGCCTCGAGTTTATGCCGTGGCCGGGTCGCGTAGCACGGAGCTGGCGATCACCATACGCTGAATTTCGGACGTCCCCTCATAAATCTCAGTGATTCGTTGATCGCGATAGAGCTTTTCGATGATCGAGAACTCGCCGATGTAGCCGTAGCCGCCGTGAATCTGCATGGCGCGGTTGACGCAGAAGTTCGCGGTCTCGGTGCAGAACAATTTCGCCATGGATGCATCGAGGCCGAACTTGGCGCCCTTGTCCTGCTGGATCGCGGCGCGATACGCCAACCCGCGCGCGGCTTCGATACGCGTCTGCATGTCAGCGATCATCCACTGGATCGCCTGTTTGCTGGCCAGCGGTTCACCGAAGACGATGCGCGACTTGGCCCATTTGATCGATTCATCGAGTGCACGTTCGGCGATGCCGAGCCCCTGCGCCGCGACGCCGATACGCGCCGAGTCCAGAGTCGCCATCGCGTAGCGGAACCCCTTGTCCATCTCGCCGAGGAAATGGGATTGCGGCACCTTCACGTCCTTGAGCCAGAGCCGGCCGGTGGTCGCGGCGCGCATCCCCATTTTATACTGCAACGTCTCTTTGCGGATGCCGTTGTTGCCGTGATCCTCGACCAACCAGGCTGAGATCTTGTGACGCACGCCGGGCTCGTTGATCTTGCCGAACATGACGAAGAGGTCGGCGACGTCGCCGTGCATGATGAAGATCTTCTCGCCATTGAGGATCCAATTCCCATCAACCAGCTTCGCCTCAGTCGTCTGATTGGCGGCATCGGAGCCCGCGTTGGGTTCGGTGAGTGCAAATGCCGGGATGATCTCGCCCGCGATGATCTTGGGGATGTACTTCTTCTTCAAGTCTTCGGATGCGAAGTTACAGATTGGTTCGGTCGCGAGGACAGCCACAGCCGCCAACAGGCAGGTCGGCGCATCCCAGTAGGTCAACTCCTCCGCCAAGGTGCAATACTCGATCGCCGACTTCCCCTGGCCACCATACTCCTTGGGCAGACGGAAGCCGATGAACCCGGCCTTGGCGAGCTTGCGATAATGATCGATTGGGAACTTAATCGGCTCGGGCATACGGTCCAGTTTCGCCGCGATCGGGACAATTTCCTTCTCCGCGAACTGGCGGACCATTTCGCGCACGGCCGGTTGGCGGTCATCAACATCGAAGCGATTCATCGGTTTTTCCCCTCCGGAATGTCGGTCATAGACAGGACCTGAAAGTCAGCCATGCTAACGCGTCGCGTGGGCAAAATCAAGCGTAGCGGGACCGAATGAGAATGTTTATGTCATTCTTTGGCAGCGAGTTGGCGAAAAAGACGGGCGCGGAGGGGGATAAGTGCGCGAAGCGACCGGAGATTGCGGGTCAAGAGCCGCCGCTGCGATTGCCAGTTGGCGGGATTCTCTTCGTCGAGTGACCATTTCTGCGGATTGGTGCGGATATACTCGCGGATGCGAGCAAGGTCTTGCTCGTCTCGGACAATGTGGTCGTAGAAGCTACGCTGCCAGAACTGTTCCCCGGGGCTCTTGCTGAGAGCGTTGATCTCCTTTGTTGATCTTGTCTTGAACGCTCCGATGATCTGCGTCAGAGGCTTGTGGACGGAAGTCGCGTTCACCGTAGGGGCGGCTCGCGAGCCGCCCGCATCATCGGCAAGACCGATGATGCCGTGAAGATGGTTGGGCATCAGGATCCACCCACCGAGATGGACCCGCGGAAATTGCTGCGGGAGCCAGAGCCACGTTCGTGCCGCGATCTCGCCAATCGGGCTGAGTCGAATCGCATCCTGCATGACATCACCCAAGACGCACTTCCGCCCGGCTGTGCACAGCGTGACGAAGTACCACATCGCCGACGAGTAATCGAAGTCCCGAAGTCGGAGGGACTTTCTGCCCGAGAATTCGCAAAGATTCATCGTGCACCGGCTGTGAGTCGAGTCTGCAATGGCAACCGATGGGGTTCGGTGGTCGACATGTCAATCACTTCCTCGATAGAGCAACGGAGAGTGAGGATCGCATTGGAGAGAAGGGCGGCTCGCGAGCCGCCCCTACGGCAAGAAGTCTGCATACTGGCGAACTCTCCGAGGACAGAACGTACCAGCATCCCCTAAGAAACCGCGGCTCAAGAGCCGCCTCTACGAAGACCTCTGGATTGGAATCGTAAGATACGACAGATCGGAATCGATACTCCACAAATCAGGAGGGCGGCTCGCGAGAAGCCTGCATACTGGCGAACTCTCCGAGGACAGAACGGACCAGCATCCCCCAAGAAAGCGCGGCTCAAGAGCCGCCTCTACGAATGCACCTGGATCAAGATCGGAAGATACGACAGATCGGAATCGATACTCCACAAATCAAAAGGGCGGCTCGCGAGCCGCCCCTACGGACAACACTGGTACCGAATTCTCAATCCGCCCCCCTACATCACCGCCTCTTCCTTTTTGCCGGAAGAGACCTCTTTGATGTATTTGATGATGTCCTGAGTGGAGGTGCCGGGGCCAAAGAGTTTGCCGATGCCCTGCTTTTCCAAAATCTTCGCTTCGGAATCGGGAATGATGCCGCCGCCGAACAGATGAATGTCGGCCGCGCCACGCTCGGCGAGGAGTTTCTGTACGTCGGGGAAGAGCGTCATGTGCGCGCCGGAGAGGATCGACATGCCGATGAAGTCGACGTCCTCCTGGATCGCGGCTTCGACGATCATTTCGGGAGTCTGACGCAAACCAGTGTAGATGACTTCGAATCCCGCGTCGCGCAGGGCCGCAGCAATGACCTTGATGCCGCGATCGTGCCCGTCGAGACCGGGCTTGGCTAAGAGGATGCGAACTTTCTTCATACGGATTCCGACTCACTCTCGCTGGTTTGCCCGGTACGGAAATACTCCGCCAGCCATCCCCGGCGTCCCACCGAGTGGAACACGTACTCTGCGATCTTCTTCTCATCTCGCGGAAAATCCGGAGGGATGGGGAAGGGTGTCAAGGTGCCGAGCAAATGGGTGTCGATCAAATGTCGCACGTAAGCCGCAAGGTACTCCGGGCTCTGCTGGGAAAACGGTTCCTCGCCCGGCGCCCAAATACGCGTAATGCCGGCGCCGCTCGCCGGGATCCGCTGGAAGTTGCTCATGAAGACTAACTGCCCGGTCCAGCTCCGGCGGAAATACAGACGGCTGCCGATGCAGTCGATCAGCCACATATCCTCGTTGACCTGGGGACGCATCCCCTGGCTGATCATCTCGGCCTGTTCGAAGTCGAACTGCCAATCGACGTCAACCAGCCAGGACCGCGGCGGCGATTGCCCTTCGAGTTCGCTGCCGTCTGACTGGGTGCTGTCGGCGAAATGCTCAAGCGCGTCTTTGTCCTGCGTGACCAACTGAACGCCGAGCGCATAGGCCCGGCAATCGAGCACACGACGCCCAGTCGGGGAATCCTCACCGTTGAGCCATTTCACATCCGGGAGGTCGGAAGTATCAATCTCACCTTCCTTTGCTCCACGTTTGCGTCCGCGATGGTAGGCGTAATACATCCCCCAGACCAGGAGCGCGAGCCCCAAGCCGGCGGAGAATCCATATGCAGTCCACGGGTTCAGCATGTCGGATCAAGAGTAGGCTCGGCACCTTCGGGCCTCGCCCTCCCCCAACCGCAAGTTAGAACATCGGCGGTTCTTCGTACTCACCGTACACACCACGTAATACGTCAACAATCTCCCCCAAGGTACAGTAAACCCGGGCGCAATCGATGAACGACGGCATCAAATTGTCATTACGCACTGCCGCCGCCCTTAAGTCGGACAGCGTGCGTGTGACTTTGTCATTGTCACGGTGCGCTTTCAGCTTCCTTAAAGCAGCGACCTGCTCACGTTCCACGGACTCGTCGATCTTAAGCACCGGAATCTCGACTTGCTCGTCGTCCATGACGAACTGGTTGACGCCGACGATGACACGTTCGCCGCGTTCGACCGCTTGCTGATAAATGTAGGCCGACTTGGCCAGTTCGCGCTGGAAGTACCCCTGCTCGATCGCCGTCAGGACGCCACCGCGCCGCTCGATCTCCGCGAAGATCTCCTCGGCGCCGTCTTCCAACTGCTTGGTGAGGGATTCGACAAAGTACGATCCCGCCAGCGGATCGATCGTGTTGGACACGCCGCTTTCGTAGGCGACAAGCTGCTGTGTGCGAAGGGCGATCAGCGCGGCCTTTTCCGACGGCAGCGCCAGCGTCTCATCCATCGAGTTGGTGTGCAGCGACTGCGTACCACCCATGGCGGCCGCCATCGACTGCCAGGTCACACGGACGATGTTGTTTTCCGGCTGCTGCGCCGTCAAGGACACGCCCGCTGTCTGGGTGTGGAAGCGCAGAATCCAGGAGCGTTCGCTTTTGGCGCCGTAGCGGTCGCGCATGTGCCGCGCCCAGATCTTGCGGGCGGCGCGGTACTTGGCGATCTCCTCGAAGAAATCCAGATGCGAGTTGAAAAAGAATGACAAGCGCGGCGCGAACTCGTCGACGTCCAGCCCGCGTTCCTGCGCCGCCTCGACATAGGCAAACCCATCGGCGAGTGTGTAGGCCAGTTCCTGAACCGCAGTCGCGCCGGCCTCGCGGATGTGATAGCCGGAGATGGATATCGTGTTCCACTGCGGCATCGAACGGGTGCCGTACTCGA
>Ga0326726_10001748_pt1 | contig 20199 bp, 20 predicted proteins | sample MHFenrmetagenome_2_FD_207603 | JGI IMG/M metagenome (GOLD analysis project Ga0326726, IMG submission 207603) | Lab enriched peat soil microbial communities from Michigan Hollow, Ithaca, NY, United States - MHF15MN | ecosystem: Environmental > Terrestrial > Soil > Wetlands > Peat | place: USA... | reverse complement strand
CCCCGGCCGGATACAGCGAGAGGATTGCGCAATACGCGACCGTGGCGATCGCCGCGAGCGGCGCCGGCATCATTCCGAAATCGTGCAAGCTGATGTAAACCCAGGACGCCCCGACGCCGAATAGACCTGCGCCGAACGCGAGACCGATGAGGAACGCGGCTCGCGGCGTCGCGGACCGCCACAAGAACAGCATCACGCACAAGGTGGCGATCGGCAGCGGGAATACCGACAGCGGGGCGAACCCCGCGACCGTCAGCGCGCCCGCGGCGCCGGCGACGAGGAAGGCAGGCTGCGACTTCAGGGAATCCTTCAAGCTTTGGCGGGCAGCCGATGCACCTGGAGGGCGTGCAGCCTGCGGCTATCGGCGCGAAGCACCTGCACGCGCAGGCCGTCGATGGTGATTGCCTCGCCACGCCGGGGAAGGCGACCGAAATGATGCAGGACGAGTCCGCCTACCGTGTCGAAGTCGGCATCGGAGTAGTTCGTTCCGAAGACCTGGTTGAAGTCGGCGATCTCGGTCTGCGCTTTGACGCGATACAGGCCGCCCTGCTCGCGCACGATGTTGTCCTCGGAATCGTCGAAGTCGTACTCGTCCTCGATGTCCCCCACGATCTGCTCGAGCACGTCCTCGATCGTTACCAGACCCGCGACGCCGCCGTATTCGTCGACCACGATCGCCATATGGTTGCGGTTCGCGCGGAATTCGCGCAAGAGGACGTTCAGGCGCTTGGACTCGGGCACGAACACCGCCGGCCTCAGCATGTGACGCACGTTGAATTCTTCCTCCCCCGCGTAGTAGCGCAGGAGGTCCTTGGCGAGCAGCACGCCGATGACGTCGTCGCGGTTCTTGTCGATGACCGGGAAGCGGGAATGCGCGGTCGCTATTACCTGCGGAATGAATTTGTCGGGGGTCTCGGTGACGTCGATCATGTCCATCTGAGCCCGCGGCACCATGATGTCGCGCACCTGCATTTCCGAGACCTGGAGCGCGCCCTCGATCATCGACAGGGCATCGGCGTCGAGCAGGTTGTGCTCGAAGGCCGAGTGCAGCACCTTCACCAGGTGCTCGCGGTCTTCCGGAGCGCGCATGATCAGGGCAGACAGGCGTTCCAGCAGCGAAGGTTTGTTTGTTTCGTCCATGCTTGCAGAGGTTGGTGCCGCTCCCGGACCCGGACAGCCTATCCGGAGGCTTCGTAGGGATCAGGATAACCGAGTTTTGTTAAGAGCTTCTTTTCGAGCGCTTCCATCCTCTCGGCATCGCTCCGCCGCGCGTGCTGATGACCTTGCAGATGCAGCACGGCGTGAACCGTCAGGTGCGCATAGTGCGCTTCCAGGCTCTTGCCCTGGTGCCGGGCTTCGCGAGCGATCACCGGTGCGCACAGGACGACATCGCCCTGGATCCCGGCTCGGGACGACGCATAGGGGAAACTGAGCACGTTGGTCGCATGGTCCTCGCCGCGGTAGCGGTAATTCAGGCGCCGGCCCTCTGCGGTTCCCACTATCCGTACGGTTATTTCCCCGGGACTCTTCAGCGCCGCACTCGCCCAGCGGCGCACTTGGCTTTCCGCAGGAGCGCGGGCCGAGCGCGAGCCGATCTGAAGTTGGAGCTTCAGCGACGGCTTGCGCCGGCGACGGGGAGGCACGCGGTCACTCGTCCCCGTGGCGCTCGTAAGCATCCACGATGCGTTGCACGAGGGGGTGGCGGACGACGTCGTCGCTCTTGAACGAGCTGAACGCGATGCCCCGCACGTCGGCCAGGATTCTCTGCACCGCCACCATGCCGCTTTTCTGTCCGCGGGCCAGATCGATCTGCGTGACGTCGCCGGTGACCACGGCCTTCGAGCCGAAGCCGATGCGCGTGAGGAACATCTTCATCTGCTCGGGGGTCGTGTTCTGGGCCTCGTCGAGGATGACGAAGGAGTGGTTCAGGGTTCTCCCGCGCATGTACGCGAGCGGCGCAAGCTCGATGGCGCCACGCTCGAACAGCTTGCCGGCCTTGTCGAAGCCGAGCAGGTCGTAGAGCGCGTCGTACAGCGGCCGCAGATACGGATCGACCTTCTGTGCAAGGTCCCCGGGAAGAAAGCCGAGGCGCTCTCCCGCTTCGACTGCCGGGCGGACCAGCACGATGCGCTTGACTGCGTCCCGTTCGAGCGCATCGACCGCACACGCGACGGCGAGATAGGTCTTGCCAGTGCCGGCCGGGCCGACCGCAAAGGTGATGTCGTGCTCGAGGATGTTCTGGATGTACGCCCGCTGCCTGGGCGTGCGGCCATGCAGATCTACCCGTCGGGTGAGGAGCGGCGTATCGCCTTTTTCGCTCCCTGCTCGTGCGCGCGCCTCGATCAGGCCGAGCTGGATGTCCTCTACCGTGAGCCCGCGCTTTGCCTCGCTGTAGAACTTTTGCAGAACCTCGGCTGCGCGCGCGGCCCGGGCCCCGCGCAGGATGAAGCGCTCGCCGCGTCGGGCGATCGTGACATCCAGCGCGGTCTCTATCTGCCTGAGGTTTTCGTCCAACGACCCGCAAAGGTTTGCAAGGCGCTGGTTGTCGACCGGGCTGAGGACGAGTTCCAGGGGGCGGGTCTTCAAGGACTGGCTGCAGCGCTGACCTCGCCGCGCAGCGTGTGGGTCAGCGCCGCGGTGATGGTGACGTCGACGAACTGCCCGATGAGCTGCGGCCCGCCCCGGAAGTTGACGGTGCGCCTGTTCGCGGTGCGCCCCGACAGCTCGGTCGTGTCCTTGCGGGACGCGCCCTCCACGAGTATCCGCTGGCTCGTACCGACCATGCGCTCGCTGATCCGGCCCGCGCACGCGTCGATTTTCTCCTGCAGCTGCGAGAGCCTTGCGAGCTTGACCTCCTGGGGCGTGTCGTCGGCGAGCTCGGCGGCGGGCGTTCCGGGACGCCGGCTGTAGACGAACGAGTACGAGTCGTCGAATCCCACCTCGTCCATGAGGCGCAGGGTTGCCTCGAAATCGCGCTCGCTTTCCCCGGGGAATCCCACGATGAAATCCGAGGAAATGCTGATCGCCGGGCACGATGCCCGCAGCCTGCGCACGATGGCCTTGTATTCGAGCGCCGTGTAGCCTCGCTTCATCGCCGCGAGGACGCGATCCGATCCGGATTGCACCGGCAGGTGCACGTGCGAGGCGAGCTTGTCGATTCGCGCGTGGGCCTCGATGAGCCGCTGGGTGAATTCCTTCGGATGCGAGGTCGTATAACGAATACGTCCGATGCCGGGAAACTCCGAAACGTACTCGAGCAGCAGCGCAAAATCCGCGATCCCCCCGTCCGCCATCCGTCCCCGGTATGCGTTGACGTTTTGGCCGAGCAGGGTCACCTCCTTCACTCCCTGTGCGGCGAGGTCGGCGATCTCGGCGAGCACGTCCTCGAAGGGACGGGACACCTCCTCGCCGCGCGTATAGGGCACCACGCAGAAGCTGCAGTACTTGCTGCAGCCTTCCATGATCGAGACGAACGCGCTCGGCCCTTCGACGCGCGCCGGGGGGAGCCCGTCGAACTTCTCGATTTCCGGGAAACTGATGTCCACCTGCGGGGTGCCCGAGCGTCGCCGCGCGTCGATCAACTCCGGCAGCCGATGCAGGGTCTGCGGGCCGAAGACGATATCGACGTAGGGCGCGCGCGCGACGATCGCTTCGCCTTCCTGGCTCGCCACGCAGCCGCCCACTCCGATGAGGAGATCGGGCCGCGACTTCTTCAGTGGCCTTACCCGCCCGAGATCGTGAAACACCCTCTCCTGTGCCTTCTCGCGTACCGAGCATGTATTGAATAGGATCAGGTCCGCGTCCTCGGGCCGATCGGTGGTCTCGAAGCCTTGGGCTGCCCGTAACACGTCCGCCATCTTGTCCGAGTCGTACTCGTTCATCTGGCAGCCGAAGGTCCGAATGAACACCTTCTTAGCCACTAGCGGCCTCCGGAGCCGGGCTTCGGCCGCGCAAGTTCCTCGGGCGTGAGCAACCAGGCGCGAAAAATCTCGCCGTTCTGATTCAGGAGGTAGTCGGCCCAGGCGCCGTTCGGCGGGATAGCCGTCGGCACGATGATCAGGTTCTGCTGGTTGCGGATCTGCGCACCGGCGGCGAGCTGCACGACTTTGTCGTCGACGGTCACGGCCATTTGCTTGATGTGGCGGATGACACCTCGCCGGGTTTCCTCGGGGATGGGAACGGGCCGCGGCTGCGCGAAGGCCGTTGCCGCCGTCAAGGCCTGCAAGAGAACAAGGTACGCGGCTCGGCGATGGACCATGGTCCCACGGCCTGAAAGGGAAATGGTGGCGAATCAGGGACTCGAACCCCGGACCTGCGGATTATGATTCCGTCGCTCTAACCAGCTGAGCTAATTCGCCACGAAGCCGGGAATTATCCTTTTTGCATTAGATACTTGTCAAGAAAGAAACCTCTCCCGAGTACAATCTGCAGATGGACTTCGACGTCGTCATCATCGGCGGCGGGCTGGCCGGCGCCAGCCTCGCGGCGGCGCTCGCGCATAGCAAGCACAGGGTCGCCCTGGTCGAGCGCAAGGCGCCGCCCGCGCCGCTCGCCCAATGGGACGCGCGGGTCTATACGCTCACTCCGGCAAGTATCGCGTTTCTCGAGCGCATTGGAGCGTGGCAGCGCGTATCGCGCGAGCGCGTCACGCCGATCTACGACATGCATGTGGCCGGAGACGGCGGCTCGCGGCTCGATTTTTCGGCCTACGAATCGGGCCTGTTCCAGCTCGGCGCAACGGTCGAGTCCGGACGACTGCACCACGCTTTATGGCAAGGACTCGAGCGCCAGAGCAATCTCTCGCTGCTTTGTCCGAAGTCGCCCGCCGACTTGCGCCGTGCAGCGGGTCACGTCGAGATCAGGCTCGATGGCGGGCCTGCGGCAAGGGCGAAACTGGTGGTAGGCGCCGACGGGGGCGACTCCTGGGTCCGACGTGCGGCAGAAATGGACGCGCGCAGCGACAGCTATGACCAGCTCGGTGTGGTCGCCAATTTCGCCTGCACCCGGGCGCATCGCGGTATCGCCTATCAATGGTTTCTCGGGGACGGCGTGCTTGCTTTTCTGCCGCTGCCGGAACGGCGCGTGTCCATCGTGTGGTCGACATCGCAAGCGCACGCGCGCGAGTTGCTCGCCCTTACACCGGAGGCGTTGTGCGTGCGCGTGAGCGAAGCCAGCGCGGGCGCCCTGGGCGATCTGCATCCGCTCACCCCGCCTGCGGCGTTTCCGCTGAGCCGGATGATTTCCCGCCGGATCGCGAAGGAGCGGGTCGCGCTGATCGGGGACTCGGCCCATGTCGTGCACCCGCTCGCCGGCCAGGGGATCAACCTGGGGCTTGGCGACGCGCATTGCCTTGCGGATCTGCTCGCCCAGGCGCCCGATCCGGGAGAACGGATGCTGCTGCGGCGTTTTGAGCGCTCCCGCGCCGAAGATATACTCGCTCTGCACTGGGTTACGCACGGGCTGTTCCGGTTATTTGGCACGAACCATGCAATGGTCAGGCGCATACGCAACCTGGGATTGAACCTGACCAACTCCAACCCGGTCATAAAGACACTTCTCGCCCGCCGCGCAACTGCCGTGGGCGGGGGGCTCCACCAACGGGAAACATCATGACTCTGCGGCTCTGGGTTGTTGCACTCGCGGCAATGGTTGCCGGTCACGCATGGGCCGACGAGGCCTCGGTCAGGCGCGGCGTCGAAACGCGATTCGAGGGGGTCAAGGTGGAGAGCGTGACGCGGACGCCCTACAGCGGTCTCTACGAAATCGTGGTCGGGGAAGCAATTTTCTACACCGACGAGAAGGTGAGTTTCCTCTTCAAGGGCGACTTGATCGATGCCCGCAGCCAGAGGAATCTCACCGAGGAGAGGCAGCAAAAGCTCTCCGCGATCAGGTTCGAGGATCTGCCGCTCGAGCTCGCGATCAAGCAGGTGCGGGGAAACGGCAAGCGGGTCGTGGCGATTTTCTCGGACCCCTTCTGCCCCTATTGCAGGAACCTCGATAGGGCGCTGCTGCGTGAAGACGACATCACCATCTACACCTTCCTCTATCCGATCTTGCGAGCGGAATCCCCCGACAAGGCGCGCACGATCTGGTGTGCGCCCGACCGCGCCAAGGCGTACTACGATTTCATGCTGAACGGCCGCGAGCCCGCGTTGACGGCGAGCTGCAGCGCGCCGGTCGAGAAATGGCTTGCTCTGGGTCAGAAGATCGGCGTAAGGGCGACCCCCACCAGCTTTGCAATGAACGGGCAGCGCATCATGGGAGCTCGGCCGGAAGAGCTGGTCAGGCTCCTCGGCGAGACCAGCAAGTAGGTCCGTGCCGGCGCCTGCCTCAGGGCGTTGCCGCGACAGCCGAGGCTGGTTTCATTCCCTTCGGCAGAAGAGTCCACATCCTTCCCTGCTGTCGCATGCGGCCGGCCAGCGCGCCAGCTTCGGCGCCCGATCCCCAGAAGAAGTCCGCGCGCACCGGGTTGCGTATCGCTCCGCCCGCGTCCTGCGCGAGCACTAGGCGGGTCAGGGGCGTCGTGCTCGCCGGAAAAGTCGTGGCGAGAAACACAGGAGCCCCGAGAGGAACGTAGCGCGTGTCGACGGCGATCGAGCGTCCCGCGAGGAGCGGCACTCCGAACGCACCTACCGGCCCGCTCGCGGGATCGGCGAGGGGCAGCTCGCGGAAGAACACGAAGCTCGGGTTTCGGTCGAGGAGGTCCTCTACACGCTGCGGGTTGGCCGTCGCCCAGGACTTGATCGACTGCATCGAGGCTTCGCCTATCTTGAGCTCGCCCCGGTCGACTAGGAAACGCCCGATCGACTGAAAGGGATGGCCGTTCTGATCCGCGTAGCCGACGCGCAGAGTTTCGCCGCTCGAAAGCTGAACCCGCCCTGAGCCCTGCACTTGGAGGAAAAACGCCTCGATCGGGTCATCGACCCACAGAATTTCTTTCCCGGCGACGGGTGCCGTGCCGCGGGCGATCTCCGCACGAGAATAATAGGGGACGATACGCTTGCCCTCGACGCGTCCTCGCAGACGCATCCCGCGCAGCTCGGGGTTGGTCGCAGACAGGTCGATCGTGAGCAAGTCGTCGGGCGGGCCGTAGAGTGGATACACGAAGGGAGCGGCCTTGGTGCGGCTGCCCCGCAGGACCGGCTCGTAGTAGCCGGTGACCAGCCCATCGACCGCGCCATCGGGATTGGCGAGCCGCCAGGGAGTGAATTGCTCTTCTAGGAAGCGTCGGGCCTCCTCGTCGCTGGGCGAGCGAAGCTCCATCGCTTTTGCGCAAACCCCGCGCCACGCCTCGCGCCAGCGCAGCGCCTGGCACGACGCGAGCAGCGCCGGCCAAGCCGCCGCCTGCTCGCCGTTCTTCCAGCCGGTGACCGCGCCGAAATCGACGGCCTCCAGCGGATTGACGCGTTGCGCTCCTGAAGGCGGCGCGGGACAGACCGGACAGACCGGGCAGCCGGCGAGCGCGCTGCAATCCCCGGCTCCCGGGCCCGGGGGGCCGAGCGGGGCCGCGCAGCCGGCGACCAGGACCGTCGCGCACGGGACCAGCCAGCGCAGATGCTCTATCATCGATTGAGAGGTTTGAGGGAGGGTGGCGCCGTGAGTTCCGGACTGTGGATCATTTTGCTCGAAGCGGGAGTGGCGCTCGTCCTGCTCCTGAGCCTCGTCTGGTGGACACTTCCGAAAAAACCGAAGAGCACCGAAGAACCGCGGGACTCTCACAAGGATTCATCCCAGATTCGCTAGTGCAGCACCCGCGGCACCGAGAGCGTGAACTCCGGAATCTGCGCGTCGAAGTGAGTACCGTCCTCGGCTACCATCTGGTAGCTGCCCCTCATGGTTCCGACCGGGGTGGCAATTGCGGTTCCGCTGGTGTACTCGAATCTTTCCCCGGGCTTGATGAGCGGCTGGGCGCCGACCACGCCCAGGCCGCGCACCTCCTGCACCTGATTCCGGCCGTCGGTAATGATCCAGTGCCGCGAGACGAGCTGGGCGGGGATGCTGCCGTTGTTGCGAATCGTGATGGTGTATGCGAAAACAAAGCGGCTGTGCTCTTCGTCGGACTGCTCGGGTACGTATTGAGTCTGCGAGGAGACGGCGACGTCATATTTCTTTTCCGCGACCATGCGGCCATTCCACACGATTTCGCGCGACCTGACAAGGGCGAGAGGACAGTGTTTCATGCGATGCCCGGCGAATCCAAGTAGAATTTCCGGCAATGACCGCGCGCACGTTTCGCATCGCACCGAGCATCCTGTCCGCGAATTTCGCGCGGCTCGGCGACGAGGTCGCGGCCGTGGTCGCGGCGGGAGCGGACATGATCCACTTCGACGTGATGGACAACCACTACGTTCCGAATCTCACCGTGGGGCCGCTGGTGTGCGAGGCGATCCGGCCGATCACCAAGACCGTAATCGACGTTCACCTGATGGTGAGGCCCGTCGATCGGATCGTTCCGGATTTTGCGCGCGCCGGAGCCAATATCATCAGCTTTCATCCGGAGGCGAGCGAGCACGTCGATCGCACCGTCGGCCTGATACACGAGGCAGGCTGCAAGGCGGGACTGGTCCTGAATCCCGCGACGCCGCTCTCCTGCCTCGATCACGTGTTGCACAAGCTCGACCTGGTTCTCGTCATGTCGGTGAACCCGGGATTCGGCGGGCAGCAGTTCATTCCGCACGCCCTGGAGAAGTTGCGCGAGGCGCGGAGGAGAATCGACGAGTCGGGGCGAGAGATCCTGCTTGAGGTGGATGGCGGCGTGAATGCCGGAAATATCGCCGCCATCGCGCGAGCCGGAGCGGATACCTTCGTCGCGGGCTCTGCGATTTTTGGTTCGAAGGACTACGGGGCGACCATCCAGCGGATGCGCGAGGCGCTGGCCGGCCTCTGAAGTGATGGCGGCGAGCCGCAATGCGCCCTGTCCCTGCGGGAGCGGTCGAAAGTACAAGCATTGCCACGGCGCGGTTTCGGCCCGGCCCTTGAGGCCGGAATCCGCCGACCGGAGGCCGTCGCTCGATCAGGCACGTAGTCTGCACCAAGCCGGGTATCTTCCCGAAGCCGAGATGCTCTACCGGGAAATTCTCGAACGCTCTCCGCACAAAGCGGATGCGATGAACATGCTTGGGATTCTCTGCGCGCAGCGCGGTGATCAGCTCTCCGCGCTCGAATGGATCGGAAAGGCGATCGCGATCGATTCTCGGAACGCCGCGTATCGATTCAATTTCGGCAAGGCCCTGCTCAACCTCAAGCGCACGCGCGAAGCTTGCGAGGCGCTGGAGCGCGCTGCTTCTCTCGATCCCGACTACGCGGACGCCTACAACGAGCTCGGCCTGGCGCGCGCGGAAGCGGGGTCCTTGGAGGCAGCCGAAAAGGCGTTTCGCAAAGCGCTGTCGCTGCAGCCGCGGTACTGGGAGGCGCACAACAATCTCGGTCTGCTCCTACACAGGCTCGGAAGGGGCGAAGAAGCCGCCCTGAGCCTGCGCAAGTCGCTCGAGCTCGAACCGCGATCCGCCGCGGCCCTGAAGAATCTGGGTCTGGTGCTGCGGGCACAGGGGCGCGCCGGGGAGGCTGTAGAGGCTTACCGTGCGGCACTCGACTTGAGCCCTGGGGAGCCGACGATCCTGACCAATCTCGGCAATGCGCTCGGTGATCTCTCACTGAACGATGAGGCAATCGGCTGCTTTCGGGACGCAGCGGCGGCAGCGCCGGAATACGCGGACGCCTATTACAACTGGGGGTCGTTGTGCGTGCGCCTCGGGCAACCCCGGGAGGCGGCGGACAAATTTCGCGCGGCCCTGGCGATCGACCCGCACCTGGCAGAAGCCGAAAGCGGCCTAGCTTCGGCGCTGCTCGACATGGGATGGATCGAGGAGGCCATCGCGGCCTGCAGGAGGGCCCTGCAGCTTCGGCCGGAGGACGGGGACACGCACTCGCAGCTCCTGTTTACGCTTCTGCACTCGTCCGAGGCTGGCCGGAGGCAGGTATTCGACGAGCACCGCGCGTGGGCGCGGAGACATGCCGCGAGGTATTCCTCGAATATGGCCGGGCACGCGAATCCGCGCGAGCCTGAGCGCCGCCTGCGCATCGGCTATGTGTCGGGCGACTTCCGGCATCACTCGGTCGCGCAATTCTTCGAGCCGGTCCTCGCCAGACATGATCGCAACGCCTTCGAGATCTTCTGCTACTACAATCTCTCTCGCGTGGACGAGACGACCGAGCGACTGCGCCGGAGCGCCGACCGCTGGCGCGGGATCGCGTCCCTGGGCGATGACGCAGTCGCGGATCGAGTCCGCGCCGACCGAATCGACATTCTCGTGGACCTCAGCGGGCACACCAAATTCAATCGCCTGCTCGTGTTCGCCCGAAAGCCCGCGCCCGTGCAGGCGACCTGGCTCGGCTACCTGAATACGACCGGTCTGGATGCGATCGATTTTCGGATCACCGACGGCCGCGCCAGTCCCGAGGGCTTGCTCGATGAATTTCACAGCGAGCGTCTCGTCCGTCTTCCCGACAGCCAGTGGTGCTACCAAGCTCCGCCCGATTGTCCGGACGTGGCCATCCCGCCTGCGATTCGTGAGGGAAAACCGGTGACTTTCGGCTCTTTCTCCAGCCTTGCCAAGATCGGGCCTCGCGTCATTGCTCTGTGGTGCGCGCTGCTTGAGCGTCTTCCCGGCGCGCGGCTGCTTGTCATGGGCCTGGGCCTCGAATTCATGCGCGACGAGTACCTCTCGCGCTTCGCTTCCAGAGGTGTTGCGACAGAACGCATCGAGCTGCGCGGCTTCCAGTCATTTCGCGGGTATCTGGCCGCACACGGGGCCGTGGACGTGATTCTTGACACGTTCCCGTACACGGGCGGAACCACCACGTGTCATGCTCTGTGGATGGGGGTACCGGTACTCTCGCTGGTCGGAGACTCGGCCCCTTCGCGTGGCGGAGCGAGCGTGCTCGAGACGATCGGCCTGGGCGAGCTGCTGGCCGATACGCCCGAGCGGTATCTGGACAAGGCGTGCTCGCTGGCGAGTGATCGGGAGCGTCTCGCGAACATGCGCGCCGGGATGCGGGCGCGCATGTCGGCCTCGCCGCTCATGGACGCGGCGCGCTTTACCCGTCACCTGGAGAACGTCTATCGTTCCATGTGGCGAGACTGGTGTAGGACAGGACGTGTCTGCGGATGACTGATCTGGTCGAACATATTCGAAGCATCGTCGGGCCCGCGGGCTTGATCGGTTCGCCGGAGGAAATCGGGCCGTACGCAACCGACTGGCGCAAGCGCTACCAGGGCAAAGCGGTGGCCGTCGTGAGACCGGCTTCGACCGCGGAGGTCGCCGCCGTGGTCCGCGCCTGCGCGGAAGCGCGCACGGCGATCGTCCCTCAGGGCGGGAACACAGGTCTGTGCGGCGCGGCGACACCGGATGCGAGCGGCTCCCAGATCGTGCTCAACCTCTCTCGCATGAACCGCGTCCGGGCGGTCGATACCCACAACAACACCATCACGGCGGAAGCGGGATGCGTCCTGGCCAGTCTTCAAAAGGCCGCTGCGGAAGCCGGGCGCCTGTTCCCACTGAGTCTGGCTTCTGAGGGGAGCTGCGAAATCGGCGGCAACCTCTCGACAAACGCGGGCGGCACGGCGGTCCTGCGCTACGGCAACGCTCGCGAGCTCGTCCTAGGGCTCGAAGTCGTCCTACCATCGGGCGAGATCTGGGACGGTTTGCGCGGCCTGCGCAAGGACAACACCGGCTACGACCTCAAACAGCTCTTCGTCGGCGCGGAAGGAACGCTAGGCGTGATTACGGCGGCGGTCCTGAAGCTCTTCCCCTTGCCCCGGTCTCGCGCGACTGCCGTGGTAGCGCTGCAGGATCCGGAAAGCGCGCTGGGGCTGCTCAAACGGACGCTCGAAGAGGGCGGCGAGCGTCTCACCGGGTTCGAGCTGTTCTCCGATTTTTGCCTCTCCCTCGTGCTCAAGCACTTCAGGGACGTTGTTGCGCCTTTCGCGCGGCGCTTTCCCTACTACGTGCTCATGGAGCTTTCCGATACTCTCCCGGGGAACGCGGTTGCAAACCTGGCCGAAAGCGTCCTGGGCGCGGCGCTCGAGGAAAGGAGCATTCTGGATGCGGCGATCGCTCAAAGCGATACCCAGGCTAGGGCCTTTTGGAAACTACGCGAGTTCATCTCCGAGGCGCAGGCGCACGAAGGTCCGAATATCAAGCACGATGTGTCGATCCCGATATCCGTGATTCCCGAATTCATACGGACAACGGACGCTGAGCTCGCAGGCGCCCATCCCGGGGTTCGAATGGTGACCTTCGGGCACGTTGGCGACGGCAACCTGCACTACAACGTATCCGCGCCCGACGGGATCGCGCCCGATGTTTTCGTGCAGCAGAGCGCGGCGATCAATCGCATCGTGCACGATAGCGTTGCGCGCTTCCGCGGCTCGATCAGTGCCGAGCATGGCCTGGGGCAGCTGAAGCGGGAGGAGATCCGCCGGTACAAGTCACCGCTCGAGTTGGAGCTCATGCGCAGGATCAAGGGGGTGCTGGACCCCAACGGAATCATGAACCCCGGCAAGGTTCTCTAGCACGCTGGCTGGACAAGCCGCGCGCGCGTGTTATACAGTAGCCGCTCCTAAGAAGCCGCAAAGCAGGGTTCGATCGTGCTCTTCGAAAACGCAGGGACTCGGGTGCAATGGCGCTGGCGCTGGTGGCGTAGCTAGCCAGTAGTCGCTAGCGCGCCGGTGTGCAGTACGGCGCGCGGCCCGTAGTACCCGCAAGGTTTTCGTGGAGCAGTCAGATGACTGAAGCAGAGTTTCAGCGGCTTGCCGCTCAGGGTTTCAACCGCGTTCCTCTCGTCGCAGAAACCTTCGCCGATCTCGACACGCCGCTTTCGCTTTACCTCAAGCTCGCCAATCGCTCCAACACCTATCTGCTCGAGTCCGTCGAAGGGGGCGAGCGTTTCGGACGCTATTCTTTTATCGGGCTCGCCGCTCAAGTGCGCTTGCGCGCGGTTGGACGGCTCGTGACCGTGATGCACGGAGACGCGATCGTCGAAAAATCCCAATCGGCGGATCCGCTCGAATTCGTGCGCGAGTATCTGTCGCGCTATCGCGTTGCGGAACTGCCCGGCCTTCCCCGCTTCTGCGGCGGCCTGGTCGGCTATTTCGGCTACGACACCGTGCGCTGGATCGAGCCCCGGCTCTCCGGAGGCTGGCTCAAGCCCGATCTGCTCGGCTGCCCCGACATGCTCCTGCTGGTGTCCGAGGAGCTCGCCGTCATCGACAACCTTTCCGGCAAGCTCTATCTCGTCGTCTACGCCGACCCGGCCAAGCCGCGCGCGTGGCACGATGCCCAGGCACGTCTGCGGGAGTTGCTCGGCGCGCTGAGGCTTCCGTTATCTCTGCCGCAGGAGCGTCGGGAGGCTGACGCCGAGGTGACGTCGAATTTCGGCGGGGAAGCGTTTCGCGCGGCCGTCGGGCGCGCGATCCGTTACGTGCACGACGGCGACGTCATGCAAGTCGTACTTTCACAGCGGCTTTCGCGACCCTATTCGGGGAGTCCGCTTTCCCTGTACCGCGCTTTGCGTTCGATCAACCCGTCTCCCTACATGTTCTACCTGGATTTCGGCGATTTCCAGGTGGTCGGGGCTTCTCCGGAGATACTGGTTCGCCACGAGCACGGCACGGTGACCGTCCGGCCGATCGCCGGCACGCGCCCTCGCGGCGCGACGCGCGACAAGGACATGGAGCTTGAACGCGAGCTGCTTGAGGATCCCAAGGAGCGCGCCGAGCACGTGATGCTTGTCGATCTGGGCCGCAACGACGTCGGGCGCGTGGCGGCGACCGGATCAGTGCGGCTCACCGAAAGGATGATTGTTGAACGCTATTCGCATGTGATGCACATCGTGTCGAACGTCGAGGGAACATTGCGCGAAGGGCTGGATAGCCTGGACGTGCTGCGTGCGGCGTTTCCCGCCGGGACGGTGAGCGGCGCGCCCAAGGTGCGCGCCATGGAGATCATCGACGAGCTGGAGCCCGACAAGCGCGGTCTCTACGCGGGCGCGGTGGGGTACCTGGGCTTCAACGGCGACATGGATCTTGCGATTGCCATCCGCACTGCCCTGGTCAAAGACGGGCAGATGCACGTTCAAGCTGGCGCGGGAATCGTCGCCGACTCGGTCCCCGAGAGCGAGTGGCAGGAAACGCGTGCCAAGGCCAGCGCCGTGCTTCGCGCCGCAGAGATCGCGATGAGCGGCATGGACGGGCGGGAGGGATCATGATACTCATGATCGACAACTATGATTCCTTCACCTGGAATCTCGTGCAGTACTTGCGCGAGCTGGGCGCCGAGGTCCGGGTGTCCCGGAACGACGAGATCGGGACCGCGGACATCGAGGCCATGCGACCGGGAGGCATCGTTATTTCGCCAGGACCCTGCACGCCCGGCGAGGCGGGCGTGTCGGTCGCCGCGATACGCGAGTTTGCCGGCAAGATCCCGATTCTGGGCGTGTGCCTGGGACATCAAGCGATCGGCCAGGCGTTCGGTGGCAAAATCGGCCGGGCGGCGAAGGTCGTCCACGGAAAAACGTCGACGATCAGCCATTCGGGAACGGGCGTGTTTCGCGGGCTGCCGAGCCCTTTCACTGCAACCCGCTATCACTCCCTGGCTATACTGCGCGCAAGTTTGCCCGCCTGCCTGGAGGTTACCGCTGAATCCGAGGACGGGGAGATCATGGGCGTGCGCCACCGGGATTTTCCCGTGGAGGGCGTGCAGTTCCACCCCGAGTCCTTCCTTACGGAGCACGGACACGCACTCTTGAAGAATTTCCTGGAAAGGGAGGCGGCATGAGCATCACGGTTCAGGAAGCATTGACGCGGACGATCGAACACCGCGAGATATTCCACGATGAAATGCTCGATCTGATGCGCCAGATCATGAGCGGTAAAGTCTCGCCCGTCATGATCGCGGCCATCATCGTGGGCCTGCGGGTCAAGAAGGAAACGATCGGGGAAATCACCGCTGCGGCTCAGGTCATGCGGGAGCTCGCGACCAAGGTCACGGTGAAAGATCCGGACAAGCTCGTCGACATCGTCGGAACCGGAGGAGACGGCGCTCACACCTTCAATATCTCGACCGCGTCCACGTTCGTTTGCGCCGCGGCCGGCGTGCGTGTCGCCAAGCACGGCAACCGTGCAGTATCTTCGCAGTCGGGCAGCGCCGACGTGCTCGAAGCGCTGGGGGCCAACATCAACCTCAAGCCCGAGCAGGTCGGGCGCTGCGTGGATGAAGTCGGCATCGGTTTCATGTTCGCGCCGGCGCATCACGCTGCGATGAAGCACGCCGCTCCGGTGCGGCGCGAGCTCGGCGTGCGCACGATCTTCAACATCCTCGGCCCGCTGACCAATCCGGCCGGCGCGCAGATGCAGGTCATGGGGGTGTTTCACCCCGATCTTGTCGGCATCCAGATCCGGGTCCTGCAGCGTCTCGGAGCTCATCGCGCGATGACGTTCTACGGCCTTGAAGGCCTTGATGAGATTTCGGTGAGCGGCCAGACGATGATCGGAGAGCTGAAAGAAGGGAAAATCGTAGAGTACCTGGTCCATCCCGAGCGATTCGGCCTGCCGGTGCACGACCCGAGGGGGCTGCGCGTCGCTTCGGTGGAGGAATCTCGCAAGCTTGTCGTGGCTGCGCTGGAGAATGCGTCGGGCCCGGCCCGCGACATCGTGGCGCTCAACGCCGGGGCTGCAATCTATGTTGGCGGTCAGGCGCCAAGCTTCGAGGAGGGCGTGGAGAAAGCCTTCGATCTGATCAAGAGCGGCGCGGCGCGTGCCAAGCTCGAGGCGTTCGTCAAGTTCACGCAACAGCTCGCGCGTGGCTGACGTCCTGGAGAGGATTCTCGCCGTCAAGGCCGAGGAGATCGCGAAGGCAAAGGAAAGAGTCGGCGCGACTTTGATGCGGCGGCGCGCGGAAGAGGCCGAGAAGCCCCGGGACTTTGCGGGGGCTCTGCGCCGGAAGATCGCGGCCGGCCTGCCCGCGGTGATTGCCGAGATCAAGAAGGCAAGCCCCAGCAAAGGCCTCCTGCGGGAGCAATTCGATCCTGCTGCGATCGCGCGCTCCTACGCGGAGCACGGAGCGGCCTGTCTGTCCGTGCTCACCGACCAGCGCTTCTTTCAGGGCTCCGCAGAGGACCTTGCCGCCGCACGGAGTGCCTGCGAGCTTCCCGTCCTGAGGAAAGACTTCATCGTCGATCCGTTTCAGGTCTACGAATCGCGCGCTCTGGGAGCCGATTGCGTGCTTCTGATTGTGGCCGCCCTCGACCTTCCGCGCATGCTGGAGCTCGAGTCCGTGGCCGGTTCGCTGGGGATGGCGGTTCTGGTCGAGGTGCACAACCGCATGGAGCTCGACCTGGCTCTGCGGCTCGCGACCCCGCTCATCGGCATCAACAACCGCGACCTGCGCACCTTCGATACGAAGCTCGAAATCACCTTTGCCCTCTCTCCTCATGTCCCGGCGCCGCGGATCGTAGTGACCGAAAGCGGCATACTGGCGCCCGAGCATGTGCGCCGGCTGCGTAATGGAGGCGTGCAGGCGTTTTTGATCGGCGAGGCCTTGATGCGCGCCCGTGATCCGGGTCTGGAACTCGCGCGTTTGTTCGTTTAAGTACTTGATACGAAAATGTATTTATGTATGAGTTGCAGAAATACAACACCCATTGATGCTTTAGGCGCAAAAAATCACGTTTCTTATTGAGGTTGAGAGATTCGATTGGCAGAATTGCCACAACCCACGTTCAGGGTTAAAAGCAGGCGGTTGCGACTTGGCTGCCTTCGGTCAATTAAAGAGGAGACATTCTCGATGAACAAGAAGCTAATGGCACTCGCGGTCGCCGCTGCGGTGACCGCTCCGGGCCTCGCTGTTGCGCAGGTACCAACAACGCTCACCGCACAACCCGGTGTAGCCAGCAATGCTGGCATCACGCTCTACGGGCGGGTCGACGAGACCGTCATGTACGACCAGTACAAAGGCGCGGCCAATACGGCAATCTCTGATGTGAAGAAATCGGACATCTATTCGCCTGGCAACGCCATGGGCGTAAAAGGCAGGGAAGACCTGGGCGGCGGCACGGCAGCCTGGTTCCAGCTCGAGATCGGCGTGTGGCCGTCCGAGCGTCTGGAAACGTCGACGGTCACCGGCAACAACTGGGGTGGGCGGAATTCGGGGATCGGCATCTCCAGCGGAGCCGGCGACATCATGTTCGGCGTCTGGGACACGCCATACAAGCAGGTTGACTTCGTGTGGAACTCCATCAATTCCGGCGGTTTCTCTGCCGGGGGGGTCATCATGAACATGAGCGATTCCACCGGCGCTCTGAACAACGCCCTGTGCACCAACGCTGTCAACAACGGTACCGGTAGCGTCACCACGGGGGCGAACGGCGTGTGCGTAACCGAAGCGACGGCCGGCAACACGGCATGGTCGCGGCGCATCAGCAATTCGGTTCAGTACTGGTCGCCCGTGATGAGCGGTTTCCAGGTCAAGCTGATGACCGCCCTGGCGAACTATCAGTCTCCGGGCAACGTCGCGTTCGCATCCGGGCTGCCGAAGCCGAAGGAATACTCCGCCAACGCAACCTGGGCGCGCGGACCGCTGTCGGTCGGACTCGGGTATGACTACCACGAAGGACTCCGCCCGGGTACTGCTGCGGGCCAAAACGCCAATCCGAAGGACAACGCGGTGCAGATCGGCGCAAAGTGGAATTTCGGGCCGGGGGAGATCGGGGCGGGCTACGAGCAAATCACCTACGAGAACACCGCCGCCAGTGGCGCCACGGACAACGGGATGAAGGTCCCCGCATACGTCGTGAACGGCAGATTTAACGTAGGCCCCGGCGCGTTCTGGGCCAGCTACTCCAGTTCGGACGCCAAGAGCTGCACTACGACGAACACTGCGGCAACAAGCATCGGCACCGCGGTCTGCGGCGTGAAGGCCAAGGAGTATTCCATCGGCTACGACTACGTGCTGTCGAAGCGTACCAAGATGTACATCGCTTTCAACAAGATCGACAACGGCACCACGACGCTCGGCAATGGAAGCGTAGTCGGCTCGAGCTACTACTACATCGCCGGCCCGGCGGCTAACGCAAACAATGGGACGGGCGGCGCTCTTGCCGCGGGCACGGACGTGACCACGTACGGGCTCGGCGTTCAGCACGTGTTCTGATCCAGCTGCAAGGGTCAAGAAAGGCGCCTTCGGGCGCCTTTTTTTTGCCGGACGGTTGCGAGCGAACCAGCTTGAGATACCATCTCAAGTGGAACAAACGGATAATCTCGGTCGCATATGGAATCCTCCAGCAGGCGCTTCGATCTGGATCGGTGCATCTCGAGCCTCGACGGGGTAGTGCGCGTGCTCTTCGGGGAGCCCGTCGCGCACAGGTCCAGCCCGGCCGATGGAACTCCCGAGGACAATCTCGACCAGGCGGCACGTCGCCAGGCAGCGGCCCTGATGCGAGTCAACCACTGCGGCGAGGTCTGTGCGCAGGCGCTCTATCAGGGTCAGGCGCTTGCGTCTTCGAATGAGGTGGTCAGGAAGGCGCTCGACAAGGCGGCGCGCGAGGAGAACGACCATCTAGCCTGGAGCGCCGAACGTGTGCGCGAGCTCGACGGTCGCCTGAGCCTGCTGAACCCGCTCTGGTACGCAGGTTCATTTGCGCTGGGATACGTGGCCGGACGCCTTGGTGAAGACTGGAACCTGGGATTCCTCGCGGAAACCGAGCGCCAGGTCGAGCAGCACCTAGACAGTCACCTGGACCGGCTTGGAGATCGCGACACGAAGACGCGCGCGGTCATCGAGGGCATGCGGCGGGAAGAAGCGGAGCACCGGCGTACCGCCGAGTCTCTCGGCGCGCGCGACCTGCCCGATGCGGCGCGACTCGCGATGCGCCTGGCCGCGCGAGTGATGACGAGCTTGTCGTACCGGATCTAGACGAGCGCGGCCCTATTCCGCTACGATCTCGTAGTCGTGCGAGATATCGGCTGTCTTGCCGAGCATGATCGAAGCGGAGCAATACTTGTTGTGGGAGAGCTTGATCGCGCTCTCGACCAGCGACGGTTTCAAGTCCCTTCCCCGGACTACGAAGTGCATGTGAATCTTTGTGAAGACCTTGGGATCCGCCTGCGCGCGCTCGGCAACAAGCCGTACCTCACAGGCTGAAATCTGCTGGCCGCTCTTCCTCAGGATCACTACAACGTCATACGCGGTGCAACCTCCCGTGCCGGCAAGGACCGTTTCCATGGGCCGCGGCCCCAGGTTGCGCCCTCCGCCCTCGGGTGCCCCATCCATCACAAAGGCGTGGCCGCTTTCGGTTTCGGCTACGAAACTCATCCCTTCGGGGCCGAGCCATTTTACTCTGCATTCCATCTTGTCTTTTCCTTTGCGTAAGACGTCGATGAGAGATTCACCTATCGTAAGCTATTGAATATCAATTGTTATACCGTATGCCCAGCGCGATTGCCGCGCTGCATCAAATAATTCTTGCACTGCACAAAATCCACACTATAATGGGCGCGTATTGGGTGGCAAGCACCCAGTCTCCTCCTCCACCCTCCTCCTTTGGTGGATTTCAGCGCAGCCTCGAAAGCTGCGCTTTTTTTTGATCGGCCGGCGATCTGCAACAAGGTTTGACACTGTGGTACTTGTTCAATAAAATCACGCCCTTCCGCCGGATTCCAGGCCGCAAGATCATGTCCATGTCCACATTTTCAGCCAAGCCGCATGAAGTCAAGCGTGACTGGTACTTGGTCGACGCGAGCGGCAAAGTGCTCGGAAGGCTCGCCGCTGAAATCGCGCGACGCTTGAGGGGCAAGCACAAGCCCGAGTTTACCCCTCACGTTGACCTCGGCGACTACATCGTCGTGGTCAACGCGGGCAAACTTCGTGTTACTGGCAATAAGCGCGAGGCCAAGATCTATTACCGACACAGCACCTACCCGGGCGGTGTGTACGCGACCACGTTCGGAAAAATGCAGGCGCGATTCCCTACACGTGCTCTTGAGGTCGCGGTCAAAGGCATGTTGCCCAAGGGGCCCCTTGGATACGCGATGCTGAAAAAAATGAAAGTCTACGCAGACGGCCAGCACCCACACTCGGCTCAGCAGCCAAAGGTTTTGGAGATTAACGCATGATCGGCCAGTACTACTATGGGACCGGGCGG